>BNJS01002665.1_pt1 | contig 84745 bp, 90 predicted proteins | sample 8540461 | NCBI WGS metagenome assembly BNJS01 (sample SAMD00202454, study PRJDB9452) | human saliva metagenome | isolation source: human saliva | place: Japan
CGCGCGCGTGCGTACGCGTATATCTACTATAGAGCTGTTAGGTCGAGGTTTGTATAGAAAGTTATTGCTGTCCGGTAAAAGTTTAGACGTAGCAAATTTATCGTTCTGACCTCCACTAAACAGGTTGATTCATCTTACCTCATCTAAAATTCGCCTCTTTCTTTTTCTTCGCAAGCGTTTTTTAGCGGACAGCCGTTGTATACGGTGATCCGATCCACGAAAAATCAATAGACTTAGCCATACTCTAAAACCCTCAGAGGCTTAAAGTACACATTTGGCCACATCTCGTGTCTCCCATTCTCTCGTTTTAGCGGACAGCCGATGAATGATTGTCGAAAGGGGGGCTTACTTTTCGAAAAAGGAATCCGCAACGCCTATTGATGGGCGTTGCGGATAGGGAAAATGTGTCGTTTTGAAGTTTAGCGGACAGCAATAGTTCTATATCAACAGACAGAAGACAAAGGCAGACGGGCGGACAGTCATACTCTGCCGTATCACCATAGACGGAAAGAGTACCGCCCTTACCAGTAGCATACTCCACCAGTGCGAGAATGCTCTCCTTGCTCCCGAGGTCGGTCTTCGTCACACTCACCTCGAAGCCCGCATCCTCCAGCATCTCTGCCGCAGCTTGTACGTTCTTCTCACAAGAAAAAATACTGCGGAATTGAGGTATATTATTATAGCTACATTTTAATTCCGCCAACGGGTTAAAAAAACAACCTCTTCCAAGCTTATTTTTCTACCTATAGGCCTTGTGTTTTTACTCTTTCAATAGGCGTTCTTCTTCTAAGTCGATGCGATGAATAAAGTGTCTCACAAGTTCCTCGTCCACTCTTTTCGTTTTTCGTTGTTAAAGCTTGTTCAACCACAACCGTTGCTCTTCAAGTATCTCGCGATAGGTGTTTCTCACCACCGCATCATAGAGTGTGGCGCTCCCTTCGCTCTCCAACAGCTCGTTCCAGTGGTTCACCAGGTTGTTTAACACCGCCGAATGGGTTATGTCTTCGCACATATTGTTGCGTTCCAGAAAGTCAAGACTGGCCTGTGCCATACCTATTCGGATGATGCGTTGGGCTTCTGCGTGGGACATATGGTCGTCGTAATTGGGCAGCTTCACCATCTTGAGCAGCACGGGAAGCGTCAATCCTTGGAATATTAGCGTGAGGGTTATCACCATAAACGTGATGTAAAGCACCAAACTTCGTTCGGGAAAAGCTATTTGTGTGCCTGGAATATACAGCGGAATAGACAAAGCTGCAGCCAGCGAAACCACTCCGCGCATGCCTGTCCAGCCCAAAACCAAGGGTCCGGCATAGCCTTGTTTGCGTGAATCGGCCACCGTTATAAACTTACTCATAAAGCGTGTGATATACACTGCACTGAAAGCCGCACCCATACGGATAACCACTAATGCCATGGTGATGAGCAAACCGTAGGCTGTTGCCATCCAAAGACTCACGCTATCTTCTTTCAAACCGGTCATTATCTCGGGCAAATCCAGTCCGATAAGCAAAAATGCCATACCATTGAGCAAGAAAATAAGGAAGTTCCACACATGCTCGGAACGCAATCTCGACGACGAACCAACGATTAGTATGCGGCGATAACTGAAGTAAAGCCCACCACTCACCACGGCCAACACGCCTGATGCCCCAACGGTTTCGGCAGAAATATACATCACATATGGGCTAAGAATGGTGAACATCGTGTCGATATTCTCGTCCATGGGCAGCCACTTGCGCAACTTAATAAACAGATACGACTGTATAATCACATACGCCAGCAGCACGCCCACTCCAGCGCCGCCAATCACCATCCATATAAAGGATGCGGTGGCCTGATACCACACAAATTGCCCTGTCCCTATGGCTATAAGGGCAAACTTAACGATGATGAGCGAACTGGCATCGTTGAACAAAACTCGCCTTCCAGAATGGCCGATATACGCCTTGGCACCTTTACAAATTTCATAATGGTGGCTGCCGACACGGCATCGGGGGGCGAAACAATGCCACCCAACAAAAAACCTAAGGCCACCGAGAAACCCGGAATAAAGGTGTTGGCTATAAATCCCACAACAAGGGCCGTGATAAACACCACAATAAAGGCAAACGAACCTATTATCCTGCGCCATCGCCACAGTTCTTTCCACGAGTTGTAATACGCCGCTTCGTACAGTATAGGCGGCAAAAAAACAAGGAATATCAAGTCGGGATTGATATTGAAACGGGGCATTCCGGGAATGAAGCTCATTGCCACACCACCCAATACAAGCATAATGGGATAGGCCACTTTTATGCGCTGACTCACCATAATCAATACACAAATGGCCAAAATGAGCGCAATGATCAAGACTAATTGATGTTCTATCATCGTGAAGAAGGGTAGAATTAGTTGATGGTTACTGTGATTTGAGGGGTTAATGTGATAAACTTTCTATTCAAGGTAAGTTGGCTTTGCTGGCTTAATCGCCGCTTTTGTTTATCTAAAATGGGGCCGTAGAGTCAACCGGCAAGTGCAAAATTAGGCTATTCTTTTGAAGAACTCAGCTTTTGGTGTTTCAAACTTTAGTTTTTGCCTGGGTCTACTATTGATTTTTATTGCTGTCCGGTAAAAGTTTTTCTCTCCACATAAAATAAGGCTGAAGTCCATTGTTGGACTTCAGCCTTTTGGTTTATCTTTGTTTTTACCACAAAACATGATAACCATGAACAAAGGTACTCATTTTTCTCGGACAGCCGATGTACGGCCAGCTTATAAGTTTACTCGACAAAGCGCAAATTCTTCGTATCAGTCAAGAAAACGGTGGAGAACGCTACGTCAAGCACTTCGATGCTTGGCAGCACTTGGTCGTTATGCTCTATGCAGTGGTCAAACGCTTCGACTCGCTTCGCGAAATCGTGGCATCTATGTTGCCCGAAGCCCGTAAATTGGGACATTTGGGCATTAACTCCATGCCTCGTCGCTCCACCCTCTCGGATGCCAACCTGCGCCGCAACGAATGTATCTTCGAAGCCATTTACCGAGAGCTGTACGCCACTTATAAGCACGTGCTTTCCGCGGACAGCCGACGACGCGGGTGTCCAAAGTGGATCGAACGCTTGCAAATCATCGATTCGACGACCATTTCGCTCTTCTCCAATCTCATTTTCAAAGGTGTCGGGCGGCATCCGAAGACCGGGAAAAAGAAGGGCGGCATCAAAGTTCACGCCAATATTCATGCCAACGAGTTTGTGCCCTCCGACATTCGTTTCACCTCGGCGGCCAAGGGGGACTCCTTTATGCTCCGCCCCTCCAACTACCACAGCGGCGATATCTTGGCCTTTGACAGAGCTTATATCGACTATGCCAAGTTTGAGGAAATGACGGAAGCCGGCGTGACGTATGTCACCAAGATGAAGAAGAATCTCCGGTACGAAACCCTTGAAGATGTGATGTATATGACCCGGAAAGGGTGATGGAACACCGCGTGCGGCAAGTGGTATTCACCAAACGGAGCAAAGGAGGAGAGGTACTAAAACACCGGGCAAGAATCATCACTTACGCAGACCGTAAGAAGCACAAAACCAAACTGATCTCGCTGTTAACCAATGACATGGAAATGTCGATTCAAGACATCATCGAGATCTATCGCCAAAGGTGGGAGATTGAACTACTTTTCAAGCAGCTCAAACAGAATTTTCCCCTCAGATATTTCTATGGAGAGAGCGCCAATGCTATCAAAATTCAGATTTGGGTCACATTGATAGCCAATTTACTGCTCATGGTACTGCAAAAGCGTATCAAACGCAATTGGAGTTTCTCTAATTTGGCCACGATGGTGCGCATCATGCTCATGTACTACATTGACTGCTACAGTTTCTTCGAGCATCCCGAAAAAGATTGGTTGAAGGTCTTGGATACCCACGATAATCCACCCGCCGAACCTTCACTCTTTGACTAAGGGGGCTTACTTTTCGAAAAAAGAATCCGCAACGCCTATTGATGGGCGTTGCGGATAGGGAAATCGTGTCGTTTTGAAGTTTAGCGGACAGCAATAATTGATTTTCTTCTGTATGCTCTCCATCTCCTTCCGATCAGTGGAAGAAGATGGAGAGGGGAAGAAGGTCAGGCGACGGCCTACCGGAAAATGAAAACGACCGGATGATGCGAAGCGGAGCACGGAAATGGTGCGTGTATCACCACTTCATAAACTCTTTGACGCGCTTGAGCGGGATGCCGAAATTGAAGTTGTCCGAGCCGTTTAATTTGGCAAAGTTGACGGCGACGAGGTTACCTTCCGTGTCGATCACGGGGCTACCGCTCGAACCTTGTACGGTGGCAATATCGTACAGCACACGCTGTCCGTCTGAGAGTTGCGTGACTTTCCCACCGGTCATTTGCACTTGAATGCCGGTGCGCGTCTGTGCCAGATTCGGGCCGGCATTGTAACCAATCATATACAACTGTTGTCCCATCTCGAGAGGGGTGCTTTCCTCACCGATGGAGAAGACATAGGCATCGTCCGGCGTCTTTTGGTTTTTCAACTGAATGAGCGCCAAATCCACGTCCTCTCGCTCCGAAGTTCTCAGCACAACACAAGGATTTTTGTCCAAGAAATCGGCCGCTCCGGTGACGTGTGTGTCGTTGTAGGCAATACCCAATTCGCACACGGAACTGATTTTCAAAGCACTCGGATCGTCCAATTGCTCGAGTTGCTCAAGGGTTTGTTCGGCGGCGGCATACTCTCTGCGGAGTGCCTCTTGCTGCCGTTCGATCTCTGCCACCCCTGCGGGGGTATCATAAAGTACCTCTTCTTCGTCGTCGTAGTACTGACCTTTCGCCGTCTCTAGCTCATCGAACTTCTCGCTGAGTTGCTGCTTTTGGTAATTATAGTACTGCTGAATGGCATGGATGAAATTTCGATAGCCGGCTTTGATGTCTTTTTCCTCAAGGGCAGGTTGGGCAACATGGCGGTTGGTCATGATCGTCCCTCTGTCGTCGACGAAGAAGCCGGTTCCCGACATCCACGCGCTGTTTTTGCGGATTTCATTGAAATCGAGGGTCACATTCTCCAAATCACCATCCTTGTCCAAGCCGGAAAAATAGAGGAACTTGTCGTTCGGCAAGCGGATGCGATAGTAAAACTTGTTCAAAATCAACACTACCCCGCTTTTGGTCTCTGCAAAAAGTTCGGCCTGCGTCTTTTCGCGGGCACAGGAAGAGAAGAGGAGCAAAAGCAAGGCGAATAGGGGAAATAGACGTTTCATACGTTTGAATTTAAGACGATGCGCAAGGTGTTCTTTACCATGGTTTGACTATAGGCGCAAAGGTACAAATAATTCTATATCTGCCTTCATTTTAAGATAAAAACATGTGTTGCTTGTACTCCACTAAAAATAAGCGTTGCGCACGCAATCAAGATGCGACCGCGCTCCAAACAACTGTTGGGGCGCGGTCGCAATCGGTAAGGGCATTCGGATCGTGCGCAGCATCGGGCGCTGCATTCCGCTGATGAGGTTCATTGGACATACTACGAAAAATAGAAAACGACAGAGACGCTAGTCTTTATAAGGCAGCAATTGGAGCTGATTGCCCAATAAAACTTGGATGTCTATGGGAAGGGGAAGCGTGTATTTCGAGAGATCGATGTTTTCTGTCGTAGCGCGTCCGCGGAGAGAGTGAGGAATGTCGTACCAATCTGTGTCGAAATCGAGTTTTTTGTAGTCCGCTTTGCTCAATCGTTGGCGTTCGAAGACTACAATCTCGTGAATCTCTGTGAGGAACGCGAGGGATACTTGTCCAAGTGTCGCGCTGCAGCGCCAACGATAGCTTTGAGATCATAGACACGCAGGCGTGCGGTGTCCACTGATGCCGGAAAACGCTCCTCGAGGGTGTGGAATTAAACTAATGGAACGGCCGAAAGGTGACGCGTTACGGTGTCTTTGGGAGTGAGTAGATTGACCTTTGCGACATAGGCTCTTTGACTAGGGTCGAAAGTGAGTGAACCTAGTGGTTCGCGAGTTTTCTTTTTGAGAATGAGTTTCTCCTCTCCCAATTGTTGCATCAAGAAATAGGCATTATTAGTTGAGATATGTTGTGCGCTCACCCAATCCAATAGGCCGTTGTCATCCACTTCTACCGTGCTTCTGTTGAGATTGTTCTCACGAATGCGCGCTTTTGTCTTTTAGTAAGCATCTAGTTTTAAGTACACGATATTCCAACTTATTGCCCTTACCATTGACGTAAAAGTCAAGACGGCATCCACAGAAGTTCACCAGGAATGCTGTCTACATACTGATAAGAACGCACCACAGCGCGGAGTCTGTAATAGTCCGCAGCCTTTGCTGTGACTTCCGATGCCGCAATTTGGTAATCGCGTGGGACGAGGCGAACGGTATCTGCAACTTGTGCTGCCAAAGGTTGGTGAGTGATAAGTGAGAAAACCTCAGTTTTTGGCCTGAAAGGTGGAGAAAGAGTCGTGGAGTAATTCCCAAAACTTTCCCTGATTGTGTATCGGTCACTACCACATTTTCTATGGGCTGCCGCGTTGTGGCATCCACGACATGGACTTTGCGCTGCGCTGAAAGGCTGATAGAGAAGAGAGTGCAGAGGGAATAGATGAGTAGTCGGGACATAATCAAAAGTGTTTTAGACAATAGCCCCAGAGAAGTACAAGCTACTCTGGGGCTGACCCTAGCGTTCACCACCAAGGTATGCTAGATCTTGAAAGTAAAGATACGGTATGTAAGCATTACCTTTAATGCCATCACCAATACCGCATAATACCCGGTCGCAATCGGTAAGGGCATTCGGATCGTGGGCAGTATCAGGCGCTGCACACCGCTGATGGGGTTAATAACGGCGCATGGTCGTGGTTTCTTCCTGTCCGGTGCGGGCATTGACGAACGTGACGGTGGCTTTGTTGCCGGGCAAGGAGAGGAGTCCTCGCGTGGTGGCTGTTGCCAAGTCGATGGTGTCGAAAACGTTGTCCGTTGAGCGCCACGATGCGGTCGCCTTGTTGGATGGGCAATTTCTTGTTCCACACCACACCGGCGACGATTTTTACCGTCGAGGGTGGCCGTGGGGATCACTTCCCAGTCGGAAAGATAGACATCGGCAGTGGTTTTTCCGTCGTGGGGGAGGAAATAGAAGGTGCGGCGGCGGAAGTCGATGACGACATCGCCATATTGGAGCAAGCGCGCCCCGATGCGGGAGTCGTGTCCGCCGGTGGTGACGGCGGCGACGTTGCGGAAATCGAAAACCTGCGACTTTGAAATGCGGCACCTTGACGCGGTGTTTGAGTGTAGGGCGGTTCGATGCCCGATGCCCCCATAGAGAGGGCACCCATGGCGGAAGCCTGCGTGCGGAAGGCGCTGCCGGCTTTCGACAATCGGGCGTAGTTGCGCACCGAGGGCTCGTAGAGAGCATGTGCACCGAGGTCGAACATAACGGTGTCGACCACTGCTTTGTCGAGACGCACCTCAATCAGCGGCACATAGGGGTCGGGAAGGAGGGGTGTGGCGTGCGAGAAATCGAGTCCCAGGCTGTCGGTGAGGGTGGTGAAGACAAAGGTGCGCGTGGCACGGCTGAGTTTGACGATGCCCATCTGCATGAGGTTGTAACCCAAGATGCCGTCGATGCCGAAACGCTCGGTGGGACTGCCCTCTGGCCAGCACATGGCGGCGACGTTGCGGAAGTCGACACTGCCGACGCGAAGTGAATCGAAACGTGCCATGCGGGCGGTGACGGGACGACCGTTGGAATCTTGTCCGGTTTGTGCCTCACCGAGGGTGAGGCCGGCTCGTTGGGCAAAGGAATAGCTCACACAACAAGGGGCACCGGTGTCGAGGAGGAAACGGCCGCGGGTGCCGTTGACGGTGACGTCGATCATGAATTTGCCGTTTTGCTCCACATAGGGGACGACGGCGCGGAAATGCTGCGCCATGCCGGTGGTGGGAAGCAGGGCGATGAGCAGGAGGAGAAGGCGGAAGAGGCGCATAAGCGATGATTAGAGAGAAAAACAACGACCACTCCCCGTGTGGCCGGTGGCGGCACGGGGAGCGGCGTGAGCGGAGGGGGACTGCGAATCAGCGAGTGGGTACTTTCGCGATTTCGTCGAGCAGGCGTTCGGTGGGGAAGTAACCTACGATGCTACCGACTTTGGTGCCGTCGGGATTGAGAATGAGCATCGTGGGGAAGGAGTTGATGCCAAACTGCTTAGACACAGCCGGTCCTTCTCCCTTTTCCATATCGATTTGGAGATTGACGAAACGCGCATTGAGCACTTTGCCCACTTCGGGTTGGGGGGAAGACTTCGCGTGCGAGTTTCTTGCAGGGGCCGCACCAACTGGTGTAGCAGTCGACAAAGACTTGTTTGCCTTCCTTGGCGGCTTTGGCCAGTGCATCTTTGAGCGAGAGTTGTTCGAAGTTCACTCCGTCGTGCTTCTCGAGCCGATCGGCAAGGAAGCCGAGACGCTTGGCGGCTTCGCCGGTGTTGCGGGTCGCGGCTTCGCGGAGATAGGCAACGACTTGCTTCGTTTGCTCGGCCGTCATGTCGGGGAAGTCGAAGGTGAGTTCGTAAGACGCACGATCGAAGCGGAAGGCGTCGCCCTTGGCGCGCATGTAGTCGAGGAGTTCGCCAATGCGCTTCTCACCGCGGAGTTGCGCCAGTTTGCAGGCCACATAAACGACGGAGGTGTCGGGGATGTTGGCACGGCGGGCGTCGATTTGCATACCGAGTACGGCATCGGCGTTGTAGGGGGTAGACCCGGCGGCGTAGCCCTGCAGCTTCAGCGTAGAAGAGACTTTCAACGAAGTCGTTGACCTTCTGTCCGTTGTTTTTTTCACAAACTCGTCTTTGTTGTCGAGCAGGTGCTTGAAGAGCGGGCTTTCGCGATCTGTGATGAGTTTGGAGACGACGAAACCAGTTTTCGGACTTGGCGTAGTCTTTTGGGCTTGAGGGCAGCCACATATTCTTGTGCCACCTTGTCGAACTGCTCTTTATCGTCGGCGAGATTGAGGTCGTAGAGATAGGCGAGGAGCGTCTTTTTGTCGCGCTTTCCTTTCTTATAAGCGGCTTCGAGTCCGGGGAGCGAGGTTTTGGGCGAGAGGGCGCGCATCACGTCTTCTTTGAATTCGGGCAACTTCTTCCCCCACAATGCGCAGGAGGACATTGCCGTCGGCATCGAGCACGAGGAAGTGGGCAAAAGCGACGAATGTCATAGCGCTTGGCGACTGCGGCATTGGCGCGCTTGCTCACATCGATGTAGAGATTGACGAAATTGCGGTTCATGTAGTCGGCAAACTCGGCATCGGAGAAGACGTACTTGTTCATGCCGTGGCAGGGGATGGCCCAGTCGGCGAAGCAGTTGAAGAAGATGGGCTTCTTCTCGGCACGGGCGCGCGCCAAGGCTTCATCGAGCGTGTAGACATATTGGAGTTTGACGTCGGCTTTGACGCGATCGCCATACATGCTCGGCTCGGGCTGTGCGAAGGCGGCCAGCGGCGAGAGCGTGCTCACAGCCAAACTGAGCGAAAAAAAGAGGTGACGGAGAGACATGAAAATGAGATGGATCTAAAAAATCGATTATCGGGTGTAAGACGGCCATACTCGAAGTCGCCGGGCATCGACGACTTCGAGCATCGGCCGAAGGGAGCGCGCAGGGTACGTTACTTGAGGTCTTTGACGCAACGCACGCTGTAGAGTACGGGACGGTAGTTGTTGGCCACTCGACTGGTGCCGCGCCACACTTTGGTGGTGAAGTGGTCGGAGAGGCGCACATAGGCTGCGGGGATGGAGTCTTGCAACATGATGGAAGTGGCCGTCCAGAAATACCAGGCCTTGTCTTTGTTCTCAAAGAAGTTGCCGGCTTCGCGCTGGTAGAGGTTACCGCCGGTGCGGAGGGCGTTGAAACCTGATTTTCCGCCTACGCTGAGCAAGGTAGCGAGTCCTTCACCACGCCATGCTTCGTTGAGATCGGCCTCAGCAGCGGGCAAACCGAGGGTGCGCTCCAGCTTTTTCCAATCTTCGTCGGTGGGCAGGCGCCAACCTTTGGGAGCGACTTTTTGCGCTGCGGCAAAGGTATAGAGAAATCCGTTTTTGGCCACGTAGCCACCGTTATCTTTTTCGGTTTTCTCAAAATTGGCCATTCCGGCCTTGTGGCGCGCTTCGGGCAACTCGGCATATTTGAGCAAGTGGACGGTGAGCGTGTCGTCGAAAGCGGGGTTGAGATCGCGGATTTTCTCACGCACCATGGCAATGGTTATGCGGCCGCGTCTGAGTTGCCTGATGTCACCTTCGACCCACGGCGCAATGGACATGCCATCGACTTCCCATCCGTTGTATTTCGGATCGTGGAAAAGGCGGTCGATGAGTTCGGTCACGGCTGCATCGTCGGGTACGATTTTGGTGAGGTCGACCGGGCGCTCATTCCAAGAATAGGCACCGTCGAGGCTGTAACCGTTAGGTGCGTAGCGCAGGTTTTCGGCCATCCAAAGTTGGTTGCCGACGCGCACGGTGTGGTACACGTTGTTGTCGCGAGGATCGGTGAAATCCTCTCCGGGTTGCACCGCGGAGAGATTATACTGGATCGTCTTCGGTTCGTCGCTTCCGCAAGAGGCCGCGAAGAGCGCGGCGGCAGAGAGGAGGGCGAGACAGAGAGGTTTGAAGATAGACATAGCGATGAGGAGATGAAATTGCGGAGTTCACCGCGTTTTTATTCGTTCAAACGATTGTAGTCGAGGTTGACCCCGAGTTCGCCGGTAACGAAACGGCGAAGGATTTCGTACTTGGTCATCACGACGGGCAGGTGTCCGTAACGCTGACGGAACCCGCCATCGCCCAACCAAAGCATGGCCTTGATGAAGTATTCGCGATCTTCATCGGCGTCGCGAGGGGCGAATGAACCGGTTTGGTTCCAACCGCGGATGAAGCCGAAAGCGCCGATCTCGTTGAGCATCTTGTCGCGAATCTCGATCGCTTCTTCTTCCGTCTCGACGGTGGGCGCGCCGCTGCCGAGATCTTTGAGCAGCTGGGTGACCAAGTCCTCATGATTGAAGGGCGTGTAGGGTGGTTGGTCGTAAAGCGCATTGACCGAAAGAACGAAGCTCCTTCTACCCATCTCGATGACGGTGGGGCAAGGCGAGGTTTCGTTGAGTCGCTTCCATTCGAGGTCATACCACCCCTTTCTGGGTGCTGACATCTGCAAATTCGCCGCAGAGTTCGCGATTGGCTTTGATGCGGTCGCTCACCATGCTGTTGACGATTTCGGCAATCTGTGCATTGACCGAATCCTCGACGATGATGTCTTTGACCCGAGCGAGCACCAAGGTGCGGAAACCGACGTGGTAGATCGGTTTTTCGACCTTGTTGGCCGACGAAACGGTGAGGGTGTCGGCCACCATGACGGAGAAGGGACGCATCTGGCGGCTGATCTTACCCAAATAGGCGTCGACAAAACGCAAGGCGCGCAGTTGCTCTTCGGCGGTGCGCAGATAGTCGTAGCGATACTCCACCCCTCGGCTATAACCGAAGAAGGTCCAGTTGAGATCGACAGTTTCGTAACGGCGCGAGGCGCTGTCAGCGGGAGCTGTGCCGCCGTGAACGGCCACGGTGTCATTAAAATAAACGGGGACGCCGTATTTCTTATAGATTTCGTAGCGCGCATGCTGCACAGGGTCTGCGGCATTGTCAACGACCGCGAAATCACGCTCAAAGGTGACAGTGGGCGTGATGCTCTCTTCGCTTTTGCAGGCGAAGAAAAGCAACGGCAGGAGAAAGAACAGGAGCTGTTTCATGAACGATGTGACTTAATGGGGAATGAGTGATGGGAGCCGATACGCCGCTTAAGGGACGGGGGTCGGCGTGGGGTTGTCTTCTTCGTCGTCGGTGGGCAGCTTCGGCAGCGGTTTGGGCTGCTTCACTTCCTCGCGCTTGGGACGAATGTTGTTGGGCATCGGCACTTTGTCGAACTCGATGACCGAAAGGGGAATCGAGAAGGTGTAGGCGGGATCTCCTGCCGGCAAGACAAAGGTGTGTGTCGTCAAGAAGGCGTTGGAGTTCGAGTAGGCATTGTAGGCATGCACCACATTCTTCTTCAAGGGCTGCACCGTGTTCACCGCATAGCGACGCAGATCGAACCAACGCTGGCCTTCGAAGCAGAGTTCGCGACGGCGTTCGGCACGGATCTCGTCGACCAATGCCTTGCCGGAGAGGGGCGTGGGCGAATAGTCGGTGATGCGGCGTTGCTGCAAACGACCCAAGGTAGCGGAAGCCTCAGCGCTCTTCCCTTGCATGGCTTGTGCCTCGGCCAGGTTCAGATAGGCTTCGGACGCACGGAGCAAGAAACCGTCGGAGATGTGGTTTTCGCCCGTGACACGCTCATATTTATTAGAGAGCGAGATGCTGTCGGAAAGGCCGTTGACAGAGAAAAAGACTTGTTTGCGCACATCGGTGTCGACATAGGAGTCATACAATTCGCGGGTGACGCAGAAGTCACCGGGAGCACCGGTGAGCGACGTGCCCTTGTCTTGCGCTGCCACATAATTGGCGCCTTGTGAGAAAAGCACCTCGGGATTGTTGCGCGTGAGGAAGGGTTTGCCCGCTTGGAAATCAGTGAGGGCGGCCAATTTTCACCCGCGGACTTTCCACCACGCGCTTGGCGGCCTGTTCGGCTTCTGCCCAACGCTGCATGTAGAGCAGGGTGCGACTGAGCAACACGCCCGCCGCCTCAGCCGAGGCACGGTGCAGACGGAAACGATCGGGCTGGGGCGAAACGGTGAGTTGTTCGACAGCCAAGTTCAAGTCAGCAACGACCTGCGCATAAACTTGTCCTGTGGTGGCACGTTCGAATTGAGTCGCTTTGTCCTTCTCGTGCTCCACGTGCGGCGTGAGCTTGAGGGGGACGCAGAGATCGGTCGAGGTCGAATCCACGCGATAGGGTTTCCGTAGAGGTTGGCGAGCGCCAAATAGAATTGTGCACGAGCAAAATGCGCTTCGCCCTTCACGCGATGGTAAAGTGCTTCGTCCTCTTTGGTGGCGTGCGGCATTTCGTCGACAATGTCGATGATGTTGTTGGCGTGACTGATGCGCGAGTAGAGCGTTTTCCACGTCGCATCGTCGCCTGCCTTGTTCGTGGCACCATAATTATAGCGCACATCTTGTTGCCAAGTGAAGTAACCGTAGAGGGGCGCCAGCGTGTGTGTCCACGCCGTGTTGGCGATGTTGCCCTGCTGCGAGGTACCGGTGGTGTTGATATCGTCGTCGAGTGCATTGACGAAACCGTAAACGCCGGCATTCATCCCTTTGCTGACTTCGTGGCTGCGAAGATAAACGTCGCCGACGAGCAGTTCGTTGAGATCGGTGACGCTTTTCGCCACCACGAGATCTTGCGAGTATTGGTCGAGGAAGTCGTCGCAGCTCACCGTGGTGAGCGCGAGCAGGCCGAGACCGAGAGAAAAGATATACTGTTTCATGAGGTGTGGCGAATTAGAAGGTGATGCGCAAACCCAACGTGTAGGACGGACGGAGCGAGAGCGCCGTTTGGATAGAGAAACCGTTTTGCGTGGGATCCTGTCCTTTGAGTTCCGACGACTTGAGGGTGAAGATATTCGTCACCGAGAAGTCGAGCGCGAGGTTGGAGAAAGGCATTTTCTTGAGTTGGCGCTGCGAGAACTGGTAGCGGAACGTGACGTTCGAGAGGCGGAGATAGCTGCCCGAAACGACGCGCACATCGGCATTGTCGTACATCGACCAATAGTTGTCGGCAAACGATTTGAAGCCTTTGAGATCGCTGTTCGAGGAGTTGCTCCAGTGGTAGCGGTTGCGCTGATATTCGGGATCGCTGGGGCTGATGAGCGACGGATAGTCCGTGTGACGCTCGTCGCCGGGACGACGCCAGCGGTCGACAAACTCCTTGCGGACGTTGTTTTCCGACGAAACGCCGTCGAGGATATCCTTATAGAGCGCGAATTTGCGAATCTTGTTGCCGAGGGCGTAGTTGAAGCTGGCCGCCAACGACACTTGCTTGTAGCGCAGTGTGGTGTAGAACGAACCGCTGAAGTTCGGCTCGCGACTACCGCTGCGCGCCATGACGAGTTGCATGATGCGGTCGAGCGTTTTTGCCTTCGAGCAAGTGCTGTCGATCCTTATAGTCATCGAAGAGGGGAAGACCGTTGGAGGGATCGAGCCCGAGGAAGCGATAGCAGTAGAACGTGCCAATGCTTTGTCCGTCGATCACGGCCGTACCGTTGAGATAATCGTTGAGTGTGTAGTCGTTGATGGACTTCGTCTCGATGCGGTTGTACACCACAGAATAGTTGGAGGAGAGCATCCACGACCAATCGCGCGTTTTGATGGGATAAGCCGTGAGGTTGATGCTGAAACCACTATTGTAGAGGTCGCTGCCGTTCATCACATAGTTGTCCGTGCCGTTGATCGACGACACCGGCGTGCTGTTGAAAGCATCGCGCGTATGTTTGTAGTAACCATCGAAGCCGAACGAGAGGCGATAGTCGAAGAGCGCCATGTCAAAACCGGCGTTGAACTGGTCGGTCTGCTCCCAGCGCAAGTTGGGGTTGGGCAGTGCGAACACCTTCGCCGTGTTTTTCTCCATAATAAGTGTCTACGCCTCTTGGCGAAGGAGGAGGTTCGGCGTTTGGTTGTCGACCATGTTGCCCGTCTTACCAAAGGAAGTGCGGAAACGGAAGTCGCTCACCACATCATAGCGGCGGAGTGCCAACTCTTTGAGGTTGAGCATACCCGAAGCCGACCACACGGGCAGGAACTTCTCGTTGCTGCGCGAACCGAACTTGTTCGACGCGTCGAAACGCGTGTTGGCACTGAGCGAGAACAGGCTGCCGTAAGAATAGGAGAAAATGGCGTAACCGCTGAGCCGATGCGTCTTGTCGGCCTTGATCGAAGGCGTGTTGCTCGCCAACCACTTCGCGTAGTAAGGGAACTTTTGCACCTCTTCGGCCGTCATGTGCACATATTTCAGTCCGCGATCTTTATAGAAACCGCGCGTATTGGTGCTGAAACCGTCGGTGTTCGACGTGTTCATTTCGTAACCCAACGAAGCGCTCACCAAATGTTTTTGGCCGCACCGAGGGCGTGACGCAAATTGGCTTGTGCGCGCAGCGTGAAGTTTTCGTTCACATTGCGTCCCGAGTTATACACCCCGCCGTAGGGCAGATCACTCTTACCATACTGTCCGGGGATGGGATCTACGCCATATTCGCTGTTGCGCAGTTGCGCCACGTAGTTCGATTTCTCGCCAAACCACGTATCGTTGTCGCTCGTGTTGCGCTGGTACGATGTGGTGAGTGTGAAGTCGAGGAGTTGGCGTAAGCGATAAGTGAGATCGAGCGCGGCCATAATGCCGTTCGAGGAGTAGTTTTTCTCCGTGTTGTCGATCTCGTTGAGAATATTGTAGCGATATTTATATTGTCCGTCCTTGTCGGTGCCCACATTGTAGGCGTGGCGCTGATAGTAGTAGTACGAACCGTCGTTGTTGAACGCGGGCAGGGCGCGCGTCGTGCCGTAAGCGTAGCCCAGCGGATCGATCTCGCCGGGGAGCTGCTCCTTCTTCTGCACGTTGGCGTTGAGTCGCACATTCGCCTGAATCACCTTGGCGATGCGCGTCTGCATGTTGAGCGAAGCGGTGTAGCGGTCGTTGCGGTGACGGAGTTGCACACCCTCTTCCTTATTATAACCGAGCGAAGCGTAGTAACGCGCCGTTTCGCTACCGCCGGAAAGGGCGATGGTGTGATTGTGGTTGAAGGTGTCGTGCGTCAAGAGGCCGAACCAATCCGTATTCGCCGTTTCGGCCTGACGCGCCTGTGCCACAAAGGTGTCATAGTCAATCTGTCCCGTGACATAACGGTGGTATGCTCCTTCGTAACCCACCATCGTCATGTGATTGGGGAACGTGTAGTGGAGGTTCACCAAGTCTTGGCCGAAGCGCACGCGCTCCTGCGAGTTCATCAGATTGATGTTGCTGTCGGTATATCGCGGACGCGCCGTGTATTTGAACTGCGCATTGTAGGTGATGCGAGGAGGACCGGGATCACCCTTCTTGGTGGTCACCACAATCACACCGTTGGCGGCACGCGTTCCGTAGAGTGCGGTCGCCGCGGCGTCCTTGAGCACGTCAACGCGCTCAATGTCTTGCGGGTTGAGTCCCGAAATGGCATTACCGATATAGTTGATGTAGTCCGGGTCATTGAGTTGTTCGTTGGTCACATCGACAGGATCGGACAAGGGGATACCGTCGAGCACCCACAGCGGTTCGCGGTTGCCGATGAGGGTCGACGTACCGCGAATGCGCATGCGCGCCGTCGCACCAACTTCACCGGAGTTTTGCATGAACACCATGTCGGGCACACGGCCTTCGAGCGCCTGCTCCAGGCTGGTCATGCCGGGCATGAGGATTTCGTCCATCTTGAGCGAAGTGATGGCACTCGTCTTCTCGCGCGTGCTGATCGTACCGTAGCCCGTCACCACGGCCTCGCCCAAACTCTTCGAATTGTCTTCGAGCATGAAGTCATAGTGCATCACGCCGGTTTTCGTGGTCTTCACCTGGCGCTGCATACCGATGTAGGATACAGCGACATTCAGACCGGCCAAACTCTGTCCGGCCGGAAGATTGATCACATATTTACCGGTCTCGTCCGTCTGAACGGTCCAAGTCTTTTTGCCGTGCTTCACGCGCACATAAGCTCCAACGAGCGGTTCGCCTTGCTTGTTGAAGACCATGCCCGAGAGCTGGCGTGCATCGGGTCCCGTGGGCTGTTGAGCCGAAGAGGGAAGCGCAAAACTCAGCGCCGCACTCATCAGGAGACTCCCGACCAACACTTTCGGATGTACTGATTTCCTCATGTATCGATGGTTTAGGGTGTTTTATTTAAGAAAACCGCAATATAGACAGCGAAACGAAGTATTTTCCACCTATATATACATTGTATATTCAAACAGAAAAACAGCGTTCATTGCAAAAATACAGACTTCGTGACAATCTAACAACATTCTACTTGTTTTTCTGCGCAATTATTTTCGCCATTGTCTCGCTTTCGACCTGTTTTAGTTGCGAAATTATCAATTTCGCACGCTTTTCGTATGCAAATGCAGTGTAGGGAGACAAAAAAACGCCCAACTTTTGGAAGAAAGTTGAGCGTTTTTCGTCGAAACTTGGCTGCTTTTTGCAGAAAGTAGGCCACTTTTGCAGCCTCATCGGGAGCGAACACCCGAAACGAACGCCGAAACCGCGGAGAACACGGCGCTGCGCCGGCCTCAATGCGCCGGCAACTCCAACAGGCGGCGCACCAGCGGCAGCACCACGGCCGAAACCACCGCGCCGTTGAGCGAATGCTCGCCGTCGAAGACTACCATCTGCGCCTTGCCGTAGTGTTTCGCAAAATCTTTCTGATGATTCACGCGCTTGTCGTGCGCACCGAACAAGCCCCACACAAGCGCTTTCTCATCGGCGGTGACGCCCTTGAAAAGTTGCTTTTCAATGTCGCGAAACTGGTCGATCATCGTGCGATCCACCTTAAACTCCTTCGCGCCGTCTTGGCGTTTGTTGAAAAATTCGCGGTGCCCCATGCCGCCGAACGTCAGGTTTTTCGCCATCGTGAACGCGGGATTGATCAGTATGCGGGGAATGCCGCGCAACTGTTCGCCGTAGAGTCCGCCCATCGAAGCGGTGACAATCAGATCGGGGGCTTCGTCGGCCACCAGCTGCCGGAGAAACGGCATCGCCTCGGCCGGCATCACGGGAATGTCGGGCGCAATGACCGTCACCCCTTCGGCATAAAGTTGTTCGCGCAGCATGATCGCCGTGCCGTTGTGTCCGCTCGAAGCGAAACCGTGGAGAAAGAGTATTTTTCATCGTGAAGAACAGACTATATCCTATAAAACAGAAATAGCATGAGAAGTTACTTTATGGCACCGTTATCTACGCCCACTTCACATGCTATTTCCATGATGTGCTGCAAAGGTACAATAAAAAAGCGCATAGTTCCAAATTTGAAACTATGCGCTGCTGTCTTCGTCACCGCTGTGCGAAAAAAGGGTGCGTCGTCGCGGTCAAGAATATAACCCAGTGAGACGAACGATCTGCCGGCCGATCAGAACGACAAACGCACACCGGCAAAATAACTGCGGGGAGCCATCGGGCCGTAGATGTAAGCCGAATCGCGGGGATGGCCGCGGTCGAAGTCATCTTGGTAGGCATCGAAGAGGTTTTGCACCCCGGCATAGACTTGCGCCTTGTAGTAGCTGCGAATCGGTAAGGTGTATTGCACCTTGAGTCCGCATTCGAAGAAGACGGGCGTCTTGAACGTGCGCGGACCGAGCACAGTCACGTTGTCCTGTCCCCTCGCCGCTCATCACGCGGTCGTGGCGCACCGTGGCCGAGGGGCGACCTTCATATTCGGTCAAGCCCGTGGGCTTCGTCAGGTCGTCCTCGCCGTTGGCATCCTTGGCGTAGTCAGTCGGAATTTCGTGGCCGGCCAACATCGAACCCGTGAGGTTACCGGTGAACGAGATGTCGAGGTGCTTCATCGGGGTGAAGGTCGAAACGAAATAACCGTACACGTCGGGCGTGCGATAAATGCGGCGCGTGGTGTAGGCGTCGTTCTCGTTCCCACTGCTGTGCATCGTTCCACTGACTGCGGTGGTACGTGGCACCGGCCTGCAACGTCCAATACTTCGGCAGCGTGAGGCGGCCTTCGAGGCTCGCGCCCACCACCTTCGCACCCGAAGAGTTGGTGCGGGTTTTCACAATCACACCGTCGCGTTCCGCCTGCGTGAGGTTGAAGGCATCGTGCAGTTCGGTGTAGAACGCCTCGGCCGTGAGGTTCAACTGCCAGTCGGCACCCAAACGGGTGTACCAGTCGGCCGAAAGGCTGAAGCTGTTCGAACGCTCCTCGCGGAGGTTCTTTGCATTCTCGATCAAGATCAGATCACCGCCGGCGTTGTCCACGTGCAAGTCCTCGTCGAAGATTTGCGGAGCGCGGAAACCGGCGCTGTAATTGGCGCGCAGCACCAAGTCGGGGGTGGGATTGAAGCGCACGTTGGCACGCGGACTCAAAATGGCGTGGTCGAGCAGCGAGTGCTTGTCCAAACGGCCGCCCACGAGGAAGCTCCATTGTGCCGTCTTCCACTCGTTTTGCAGATAACCCGAAGCCGTGTGCACATTTTGTTTGAGGTAGTTCGTGCGGAATCCGCTCTTGTCCTCCAAATCGTCGTGATTGTATTCCACGCCCACCGTGAATTGCGAGGGCATGAAGAACAGGCGCTCAAAAATCGTAGGCATACTGTGCGCCGAGCACGCCGGTGTAGCCCTTCGTGCGGCCGTAGCTCACCATACGCTTGTTCATTTCGGCCGTCTCTTCGGGAGTGAGCGGTGTTTTCTTGGCCTTTTCGAGAAAATCCGACACGGGGGTTTCACCGCCGCCATAGTAACTCTCGCGCTGTACCTTCATAAATGAGGCAAAGGCGTTGACACGGTGGCGCGTGTCGGGCGAGATGAAGCTGTAGTTCAAACTTCCCGTCAGGTTGTTGTGGCGGAGTTGTTCGGCCGTGTGCGCATCGTGCGGCTCGCTGTCGAAGCGGTCGCCGCCGCGGCGAAATTCGCGCGTGTTGTGCAGTTCGGCCGTCAGACGCGAGATCGGTCAGGCGCGCAAAGCCGCGCAAACCCACGTTGTTACCGTCGAGCTTCGGCATTTCCGAATAGCCGTCGCCGTTGCGGTCGTAAGGCGAACGATGGTGCAGCTGTCCGAAGAAGGTGAGGCCGAATTGGTTGTCGTCCGTCACATAGGTGGCATTGATGTTGGTGTTGTTCTCAAACGTGTTCAGACCACCGATGCCGCGAATCTCGTGCGACACCGCCGCCGAGGAAGCCGTGGGATCTTTCGTGATCACATTGATCACCCCGGCGATGGCCGATGAACCGAAGAGCGCCGAACCGCCGCCGCGCATCACCTCGACGCGCTCGATCATGTTGGTCGGAATTTGTTCCAAACCGTAGATACCCGCCAAACTACTGAACACGGGGCGCGAATCGATGAGCACTTGCGAGTAAGGTCCTTCCAAACCGTTGATGCGCACCTGCGAAAAACCGCAGTTCTGGCAATTATCTTCCACGCGCACGCCGGGTTGGAACTTCAGCGCCTGCGAGAGGAACGAACTTTGCGTGTTGTCAAAGATTTTGGCGTCGAGCACGTTCACGAGCGTCGGTGCCAAGCGGCGTTTCGTCACGTTGCGGGTGGCCGACACCACCACATCGCCAAGCGCCAACTCGGGCACGAGCTCGAAGTCCGACACCAGCGTGGCATCGGGGGTGGTGGTCACCTTGTGTGTCTGCGGCACAAAGCCGGGCACGTCCACTTCGACCTGCAAGGCGCCGATAGGTAGATTTTTGAGCATGAAGTGTCCGGTCACGTCGGTCGACACCGAAATGCGGTGTCCTTTCACCGTCACCAAGACGTGGGGTAAGAACTCGCCCGTGGCGGAGTTGCGCACATGCCCCACGATGTGCGCCGGTCGGTCGTCAGGCGCGGCCGTGGCGGTTGCCCCCCCCATAAAGAGCATCAACAGCGCCAACAAGAATAGGGTAAAAACTTTTTTCATGTAAATAGAATCTTAAATGAGGAACGATTGCATCGATGCGGCGACTTCCTCGCTATGTTTTATTTCTCGGTGCAAAGTTCCGCACTATTTCCTTCCTGCACAATACCCAAAAGTGGGTAAAAAAAGGAGATTTATCAGTCACTTTCGCCGAAAATCTCGTTTACGACCTACAAATCTCCTTTTTCACTACCCACAAATAGTGAGGCCCATCCGCGGCGACAGCGCTCGCACCGCCTCTCCCCCACCTTGAAAGCCGAACGTCTCTGCTCAAACGCAAAAAAGTCCGACGTTTGCAGTGAAACGTCGGACTTTTACTACGCCGGTGCAGTGTTGCTTTTTCCGGCTATGCGGGTTGGCGTGTCGCGACAGCGGGCGGGCCATATGTTCTCACGCCGCGCAGCAAGGGGTAGGGTAGTTGCCCAGGTCGCGTCTTTCCTCTGCTGTCGATCCCGACCGCAGTTCCCTCACCCCGAAGAGTCAGGGGCAATGCTGGAAACTGAATCGATGAGCGCATCGAGATCGGCATTGGTTGTGCGTCGCTTTCTTTGTCGGTAGATCGTGTCGCCGACGTACCGCGAAAGAATAAGCCGACACCGACGGGCTGTGACGGCAGATGGGTCTTTACCTTCCATCGTAACGTGGAGCTGTCAGGGCAAACATCGGGACGACACGTCGGGGCTCTCTCACGCGAAGGCCGGCCGCCGTTGTGGGAAACAAGGTGCTCAAATGCCTTGCCATCGTAGACCTTGGCCGCATGAATGAGCGAGTCGGTGCTGATGAGTCCGGCGCGCTGCGTCGGTTCAGCATCGTCTTGGCAGGCAGTGGTGCAGAAGAGTCCGCTCAAAAGCGAGCAGGAGAGAGAGCGAAAAGAGGGAATGGATGAGTTTCATGATCTGGCAGGATGGTCAAGAATGGACGTTTGTTCGCCGTAGTGTTGCAACGAAGTGGGAAAGTTTGGTGCCGTCTTCCAATTCGATTTCGAGCAAAAAGCCAAGCATAGGCTCGTCGAAGCTCAACAGGAAAATGGAAGTCTACCACCGGATTCAGTTCACCGAAAATTTCGGGACGCGCATTGGCATGCATCCAAGAGGAGGTCGCCCTGTGGCTCGAGTAGTATTCGCACAGCACGAGGCGGCCCGTCTTGTCCTTTTGTAGAGGAGAGGCTTCGGCCTGCGTCACTTCGGCGACAAGAAGTTCACAGCCGATAGCCGATGCCAAGATCAAGCACTAAATTCCAATTGCCCCCACGCTCCCAACGGCCAGTAATGGGAGAGCGATAGAAATCCCACTCTGGCAAACCGAGTCCAATATACGAGAAAGCGATCCATTGCTTGCCCAAACTAAGGTTGTAACCCCAACCGGCATCTAAACCGCAGGAAAGCACATGATAGTCGTCATATTTCGCTGCACCGAACAAACGAGCATTGTTCCAGGAAAGGTCTGAACGCAATGCCAAGTATCCACCGGAATTTCCGGGACGTACCCCGGAATAATACCAGCGTCCTTCCAATTGAAACGTCGGGACGAAGCCACCAAACTTCATGTTCGGATTACCATAAACCATTCTTCCCCATTCGGGGAGAAGGTCGAAATGCCCTACCAAACTAAACCGTGAAGCAACACGTTGCTCGTAGCTGACACCGGCGTAAAACAGTCCCAGTTCGGCACGCCACCCACTTTTCACCGTGGGCGCTGCATCTTGTGCAGCGGAACGAATAATTCCAAGGCAGAGCAAAGCCGTCAGGAAAAGATACTTCTTGAAGAAGAGGAAATTCTTTTTCATAAAAGACTAATTAAAATACCCTGCAAAGATACTAAAACATACCAACCCACACAAGGGCGAATACTTTTTCTCCCCCAACCACAAACATTCCTTGGAGAGTCAACAAGTCAATCGAAGCCCCCACCGCTCCGCTTGTTTTCCGCCAAGGCTCCCGTCGAGTCGTGGCGCTCCTATTCCTTCTCCGCCGCCGCATCCATCGGTGTGTGCGGTGCTGCAGCTCGGTTCAGGTCGCGCCGCGATTTGGAGAGCGTCACCATCGCCACGCCCGTGAAGATCAGCGCCGCGGCCACCGCGTGCGTCACGGTCAGCACCGCCAGGCCGAGCAGAATGCTCACCAAAGCCGCCACAATGGGCTGCACATAGTTGTACATGCTCACCACCGTGGGGCGCAACACCTGTTGGCCGCGAATCATGAGCAGATAGGCCGCAAACGTGCCGCACACCACCACATAGGCCGTCTCGGCATAGTTTTCAACGGCACTTCCGCCCATGGCGTCGACAGCACATGCGCGCCGGTGAAGGGCCAAATGATGCACGTCGCCGAGAGGAACATCCACTTGTTGACCGTCACCACCGAATAGCGCTTCGCCAATCGGCCGAAGACAGTGAGATAGATGGAATAGGAGAATTGCGCCGCCAGACACAGCAGGTCGCCGCGCAAATTGCCCGTCCCGACACTCGCGCCGGCGGCACGCGCACTCGACCACACCAAGAGTAATGCCCCCATGCAGCCCAGCGCCACCCCGACTGCCTTGCGCCACGTCACGGGTTCGCGCAGCACGAGCGCCGAAAGCACGAGGGCGAAAATCGGCATCGACGTGGTGGCGATCCCGGCATTGATGGGCGAAGTGAGACTCAGTCCCACCGTGAAACAACATTGATTGCCCACCAGTCCGAACACCGCGGCCACGCAAAGCCACAGGATGTCGCGCCGCGAAATAGCTTCGCGCGGCACGAACAAGGAGGCGATCCAAAACAGCAACGCCCCGCCGGCCACACGAAACGACACCATGTCGATGCCGTCGAACCCGTGGGTCATCGCGTCCTTACCGAGCGGAGACATCAAGCCCCAAAACGTCGCCGCGCCGATCAGACTGAGGTGAGCGGTGAGGGGAACGGAATTCGTGCGCTTTTCGGCACGCGGTGTTGCATTCGACACCGTGGTGTCAGCGGAGGGAGAATCTTTCATGCGCTATTTTCAAACAAACAATTTTTTACTTACCAAAATGGGGATGCGCCTTGAAGAAGTCTGCGACGGCCTCGCGCATATTGTCATAGTGTGCTTGCCCCAAACCGACATAGGAAGGATGATAGGTATTGACGACAATGAACTGCCCCTTTTCCGAATAGTAAATCCAAGGATCAGCATCGGTACCGAACGCGCGCACATCCGCATAAAGTTCGCGCAGCAGCGCCACCCCCTCACGGTTCGCACAATCCACATAAATCGAAGCCCCGACATACAAAGCCAACTGCTCCAACAGCAAGTCTTTGAATTCGCCGATGTAGTCCTGCAAGACCTTGGTGGCAAGCGTACTTCCGCCGGGCACTTTCTTCAAGTTCATGCGCACCCAAGCCGTTTCTTCGAAATGCGCTTGCGCCACACGGGCATCGGGCCATGTCGGCATCACGCCCTGCTCGTTCATCGACACGAGCCCATAGACCCACGCCCGCAGGTTGCGATAAAACGGTGCCGTTGAGGGTTCGGGCACGGCATTCCCATTTTTCCGCCCGTGCTCTTCGCGGATATCCCAAGCCTCTTCGTCGTTCAGATCTTTGGTCAGCACCACGAGTCCCCGCTTTTGCCGACAGGCCTCAGCCCATTTCGCCTCTTCGTCGCCGCGTTGGCGACCCCAGGTGTCGGAACCGCTATATTCAAAGCGACCCAAATAGTGCAATCCATCTGCCGAAAGCTCGTCAGACAAGCCCTTTTGCTGCAATCGCGCTTGGTAAGCGCCGAAAATGCGTTCTTCTTCGTCGTGGATATTCTTTTTCATGATAGAAATCCTTTCTGCTGCGAAGTTACAATTTTCTACACAATGCGCGCCCCCACTCGGTGCAATCGCAGCCCCGCGCCCCTGATTTCCACTCTGGCGCGGGGGATTTTTCCGCAGCCCCTCGCCACCCTACGCGCACCTCAACTCACAAACGCTCGACCAACGAAAAAAAACGGTGCACTTTCTCGACAAATGTGTCCACTTTCGGAAAAAACTCCACAGCTTTTTTCTCCCCTCGCGCCACCACTCTTTTCCCTTTCCGCCATTCCTCGCGCGCGTGGGCGCGCTCGCTCGCACACGCACTCAGCGAGTTTTCGTTTTTTGCCTTCACCGCACGGCGATTCGCGCACAACCCACTGATAACAAGTGGATTGCGCGTGAAGCCTTCACCTTATCTCCTACACGACATTTCGAGTATAACTCACTCTACCACAATCTTTTGCGGTGAAGGCAGCGGTGAAGGCAAAAACGCGAAAAAGGGTGAAGGCAAACAGGGTGAAGCCTTCACACGTATCTCATTGTTTGACAACAACTTGAGGCCAAATGGTGAAGAGGTGAAGGCAAAAAACAGAAAAACGGCGGATGCGCGCGCATACGCGCGCGCGTTGTCTCGTTTTTCACCGCCGTAGGGCGCTACCCAATCGGCACGCGCAACACAGGAAGTACGAAACGAACACAAAGCTTGTTCGCGACACTCCCGTGAGTTCGGTAGCGGCGACACGCAACTCCACCGCCTTCGGCAATAAGAACTCAAGTAACGCATAAAAAACGCTCATTTGTCAACTCTATTTATCGAAAAACAATACACAAGCACCCTTCTCTATTAAAAAAGACGTCCTACGTCAAAAAGAACAGAGAAAAAAGAAGCGGAAGCGTCGTTTATTTTCACAGAAAAGCCGTAATTTCGCAAAAAGCCTACCTTTGAGTGGCGCCCATGCGCCCCGATTCGCTTTTTCCGCGTGGGTACACAGCCGAGTGGACAGCAACGTAACCACAACGCGACAAGACCTTGCTATTTTTCACCCCCTCAATTCATACCGACACATGAAGCAATTTCTACTCCTCGTGCTCACCGCCGTGCTGAGCCTGAGCGCCGGCGCACAAACTCGTACCTTCACCGACCAACTCGTGATTGAACTCGGCGGAAAATCGGGCGCAACAGCCCCCATCAACGCCCAAGTGCTCCTGACCGAACACGACGGCAAAGTGGATCTCGAACTCCGCAACTTCATTTCAAAGTGGGCAGCGGCGATCCGCTCGGCGTGGGGCACATCAAGCTCAGCAATTTGCCCGTTACGGCCGAGGGCGACAAAAAGACCTTCAGCGGCCAGGGCAAAGCCACCCTCACCCCGGGCGATCTGCCGGGCATTATGTTTTGGATGGCCTCGGGCACGAAATCGGTCGACATGAAAGCCGACGGTTATGTCACGGCCGACAGCCTTACTTTCGTCCTCGACTTCAAAATGCCCCGCATGCAAGTACCCATGAAGGTGAAGTTCGGTCGTTGGGCTACGACGGGTCTGCGCAGCGTGCTGAGTGACCCCACCACGGAAGCCGTCTACACGCTCGGCGGTCGCCGCCTCGAAGCGCTCCCCGCCCGCGGTGGTGTCTACATCGTGGGTGGTCGCAAAGTGGTGCGCTAATCGCGCCACAACGAACGACGGCTATTCGCCCGACATCCCCACTTTCTATTTGAACCCATACACTGCGGCACCGATAGACCCTTCTATCGGTGCCGTTGCGCATGGTTGGCAGCACAACCGGCATAAAAAAGAAAAAGCGCACAACAATATCCTTAAAAGCAAAGTAGCAATTCGGGCGAAAGCCGTATTTTTGCGGAAGACCAATCACATCCTATTTTCGGCACTTGCCCTTTCGCTCTGTTTCCGCGCGGGACTTCCCCCGACGCGGCGGCTCGTCAAACGGCACAACGGCAAGTGACTTCATTTTTTCTCCATTTCATTCCAACACATGAAGCAATTTCTACTTCTCTTTTTCGGCGCGCTGCTGAGTCTCGGCGCCGGCGCACAAACTCGCACCTTCACCGACAACCTCGTGGTGGACATGGGCGGAACAACCGGCACGACCGCGCCCCTCACCGCCACGGTTTATCTCACGGAGCACGACGGCAAGGTGGATCTCGAACTCCGCAACTTCGTCTTCAAGACCCCCACAGTCAATACAGCGGTCGGCCATATCAAACTCAGCGACCTGACGGTGACCGAAGACGGTGACAAGAAGCGTTTCAGCGGCAAGGGGAAAGCCAAACTCACGCGCGGCGATCTGCCGGGCTACTTCTTTTGGATGTCCACCTTCATGTCTTCGCTCGATATGGAGGCCAAGGGCTATTTCACGGCCGACAGCCTGAACTTTGCCCTCGACTTCACTGTGCCCATTCAAGGCAAGATGAAAGTAAAGTACGGCCGGTGGACGACAACGGGCGTACAAACAGCAGTGAGTGCGCCGGCTGACGAAGCCATCTACACGCTCGGCGGTCGCCGCCTCGAAGCGCTCCGACTCGCGGCGGCGTCTACATCGTGGGCGGTCGCAAGGTGGTGCGCTAAACACACGACGAGTGGAAGGACTGCGCTCTGTACTGACCGCAAGTGCTTCACAACGCCAAAACGGCACCGACAGCTGCAAGTGTCGGTGCCGTTTTCTTTGGTTTCGAGCAAGGAGACAAAAGGTACAAAAGGTGAAGCAAGAAGAGAAAGAAAGAGCTCATTTTGAATTATTGTCGTGGGCAGTCGGGCGAAAATGCAGGGAAGTTCGTAATTTCGCCGACATAGGACTAAATTCTCCGGCTATGTCACAACTTACTCGCTTGTTTTTCCTCTGCCTACTCGCGTGCTGCAGCCTCACGGCGGCCGCACAGAAAGATAGTATTCCCGCCGATCTGCCGAAAGCCGACAACGGCGAGGCACCGGCCATGCCGATCAGCATCGAGGTGGGAAAATCGCTGTACAAAGGCGACAGCATTCCGGCCGTGATCTTCCAAGGCATTTACAAATATCCGCCCTTGGACTTTACCAACGAGAAAGATCGACAGAATTACTCCCGATTGGTGCAGAATGTGAAGCTGTTGCTGCCCTTGGCCAAGATGGTGCGCACCACGATTGTGGAGACTTACGATTATCTGCAAACGCTGCCGACGAAAAAGGAGCGACAGGAGCACATCAATGCGGTGGAGGCCGACCTGAAGAAGGAGTACACGCCACTGGTGAACCGCTTGTCGCGCTCGCAGGGGCGCTTGCTGGTGAAACTCATCGACCGCGAAACGAATCAAACGGGCTACCAAATTGCCAAAGCCTTCGTGGGCTCGTTTAAGGCGAATCTCTATCAAGGCGTTTCGTTCTTCTTCGGGTTGAACCTCAACAAGCACTACGATCCGGAGGGCGACGACCGCTTCACCGAGCGCGTGGTGCGCATGGTGGAAAGCGGACAATTATAAGTGGACCGATGGACGCCAAAACACCGGCCGACGATCGCCCAAACACACGATAACCAAAAGCACACTGCGCCGTCCCCGTGAGGGAACGGCGCAGTGTTTTATTGTGCTTGCGAAGCGAGCGCAAAAGCGCTGTGCTTACGACGGCTTATTTCTTGATGTCCTTGAGCTCGACCTTGAAGATGAGCGTTGCGAAGGGAGGAATGCCGCGCGTGCCGCTTTCGCCATAGGCCAAGGTGTAGGGGATGACGAGTTCGTATTCCGACCCCACGGGCATGAGTTTGAGACCTTCTTGCCAGCCCTTGATCACTTGATTGAGGGGGAAGCTGGTGGTTTCGCCGCGCTTGTAGCTGCTGTCGAAGACGGTGCCGTCGATGAGCTTACCTTCGTAGTGTACTTCTACAGTAGAGGTGTCGGCGGGGAGGGCACCGTTGCCCTGCGCACAGCCTTGTAGAGCAGACCCGAGGGAAGAGCGACAACGCCTTTCTGCTTCTTGTAGTTTTCGAGATAGGCAAGATTGGCCTTGCGACGCTCGTTGATTTGGAAATCGCGCTGCTCGCTGACCACTTTTTGTGCAGAGTCGGGCGAGAAGGAAGCGCGACCGGCGATGCCGTCGGACATCCCTTTGAGGATGAGCGAAGCGTCGGTGTAGTTGACGTTTTCTCCGCCACCGTACGAGCGATTGAGCGTAACGACGTTGGCTTTCACCTGTGCAGCGATGTCTGCACCGGTCACGATGGCGCGGAAACGTGCAATTTCTGCATCGGAGAATCGGCCTTCGAGGGCTTGTCCGAGGGCAAGGTACTGCGTGGAGTCGATGCCTTGCGTCTGGAGCAGATAGTTCTTCATGTCGGGTACTTGAGCTACACCATAAGCATAGGAGAAGTGCGTACCCGTGGCGGCCTTACCTGCGGGGAGATCCGTAGTGTTTACGGCAACGGCCGTTGTCTTTTTCTTCTTGGGAGTTTTGGGAGCGGCTGCTGCAGTAAGGGCGAAGAGCGCGAGAGCAGCCAAAGCAAAACGACGAATTTTCATGATGCGAAAATGAGTTGTGTGTGATAAAATCCGACACTCCCGATGCTACTCAAGAGCAGCATCGGAGGCGTCGGCTATAGTTGTGCAATCGTCCCGGAAAGCGGGTCGTTGCTGCGTTTTATTGCTGAACCTGCACAGGCATTTCCGCGCCTTCGGGCATTTGGGGCTGCGCGTTCATGCGGGGAGCGGCGGGAGCGTTCTTCACACCCACGAGCTTCACCTTGAAGGTCAAAGCCGAGTAGGGAGGAATGGGACCTTGCTCTTGATCACCGTAGGCTTGATTCCAGGGGATGTAAACGATCCACTCGGCACCGACCTTCATGTTCAAGAGTGCGGTCGTGAAACCGGGGATGACACCACCGACGGGGAACTCGATGGTTTTGCCGTTCGAGGAGTCGAACACCTTACCGCCCATGAGGCGACCTTCGTAAGATACCTCTGCAATTTGGTCCTTGGTGGGCTGAGCACCGGTACCGGGCGTGAGTTCCTTGTAGTAAACACCGCCGGCGAGGGGCTTCACACCGGGTTGCTGGCCATGTTCTTGATGAACTCTTCGTTCTTCTTCTTGCTGTCGCCGTAGAGTTTCGCATTGGCCTTGGCCGTGAGGGCTCCCATGAGGTCTTTCAAGAGGGTATTGACCGTCTGCGTGTTGTAAGGCACACCGCTCTTGTCGAAGAGGGCGCTCACGCTGTTCTTACCGTCGAGCATACCGGCCAAGAACTTGTCGCCCGAGAGGTGCTGGGTGGAGTCTTTACCGAAGATTTGCTGTTCGACTTGGGGGAAGAGACGCGACTTCACGTTCATACCGGCTTGCATACCCATTTGGTAAGCCATTTCCTTTTTGTCGTCGCCGGCGTTAATACCGTCCTTCATTCCCTTGAAGAAAGCATCCACATAAGCCGAGTCAGAACCGGCCTGCATGAGGTAGCCCTTGATCATTTCGGGCGTGGGTGCCTGCGACATACCGAGGGCATAAGACACGGTGTCGATTTCGCTGCCGAGTTTTACTGAGGAGGTCTTTTTGTCCTGCTTGCCACAGGCAACCAGAAGCGTCATGGGCACGAGGAGTGCACCGAGGAGAAATTTATTCATTGTGATGTTTTGATTTCGAAGTTGTGATTATTTGCCTTCGATGCCGAGCAGTTCGACATCAAAGACGAGCGCAGCGTAGGGAGGAATGCTACTGCCCGCACCTTGTGCACCATAAGCGAGATCGAAGGGGATGAAGAAGCGGAATTTCGATCCGATGCTCATGAGCTGCAAGCCTTCAGTCCAACCGCGGATCACACCTTGAAGGGGGAAGCTGGCGGGCTCGCCACGACGGTAGCTGCTGTCGAACACGGTGCCGTCGATGAGTCGTCCCTCATAGTGGCAGGTAACGGTGTCGGTGGGTGTGGGTTTCATGCCGAGTGCCGGTGTGAGCACTTCGTACTGCAAACCGGTTTCGGTGACTTTCACGCCTTCTCGCTTGGCGTTTTCGGCGAGAAAGTTTCGCCGGCTTCGCGTGCGGCCTTGCCTGCAACTTCTTGCTGTTCGCGCAGGAATTCCTGCACGAGACCTTGGGCTTGCACTTCGGTCATTTCGGTTTTCTCACCGTTGAGCACTTGTTCGACGGCGCGCGTGAACTCAGTGGTCAGCAGTCCTTCGATGTTCATACCTTTGAGGTTGTTGCCGATAATCAGGCCGAGGGCGTAAGAGAGTTTTTCCATATACTACGGAGCAAATTGTCTTTTTTCTTATTGATATTCAGTGCGCAAAGATACAAATTTATCGTGTGTCGCGCTGATTGATTACTATTTTTTTTCGGCACAAGCCCTTTCTTCGCGATAAATCTTGTCGATAACGATGCCGGCGAGCGTAAAACCGAAAATGGCCGTGATGTGCGACAACGTGCCGTTGATCTGCGCTTTACGGTCGTTCCACGAGTGATGGAGCAAGTCGGCGCGTCCCTCCTCGTGGTCGGTGCATTCGGCCACTGTGGGCTCGGGAGTGGTGATGTCGTCCGCCCCGAGATTGGGCAGCACTTCGTCGGAAAACACACAATAGAACTTGCGCTTCGGCCGCGTTTTCGCCCGTTTGAATTTATTGCGCAGAGCGCGAGCCAGCGGACAGCCGCCCACCTTCCAAAACTCGGCAATCTGCACCCGCGTGGGGTCCATTTTCAGCGCGGCACCCATCGACGAGACGAACAGGGCCGAGGTTTGCGTGGCGCGCAAGATGAGATGCGCTTTTTCGGCCAGCGAATCGATCGCATCGATGATCACATCGTACGTGTCGAGGGCGAAACTCTCGGCGTTCTCCGCGCAATAGATATCTTGCACCGCACAGATTTCCGCGTCGGGATTGATGGCCAGCAGTCGTTCGCGCACAACTTCCACCTTGACGCGCCCCACCGTCGGCACGGTGGCGGGCATTTGGCGATTGACGTTCGTGATGCTCACGCGATCCGAATCGACCAAGGTGAGCCGGCGCACGCCCGATCGCACCAAACTCTCGGCGCACCAACTTCCCACACCGCCGACGCCGAACAGGATCACGCGCAGATCGCCGATGCGGTGCAGCACTTGATCGCCGACCAGCAAGCGGGTGCGATGAAAGATTTGTTGTTCGCGCTCGGAGAAGTCAGCGGAAAGAGAAGAACCGGGGGTTGATGACATAGATCAAAGAAAGGAGTTAGAAAAACAAGAGGAGTTTCGAGAGAAAGGAGTGGACTTTCGGCGAAAAGTGGAGCACTTTTTGCGCAAAAATCTATCATTTAGGTCTAAGTAATTGGCTATGAACAGCCTTATGAGTTATGAAATGCAGTAGGTAATGATTTAGCGACCTATCTTCAACAGTGATATACAACGCTTTGCATAACTCGAATAACCTATTGCAAAGATAAAGGTATATCGTGAGAAAAAAGAATTTTCTCCAAATTATTTTCATAGAGCCGTCCGTTGGGGCGGCTTTTTGTTTTCCGTGTATTCCGTTTTTATGATAAGATGCAGTCTCGAAAACTGCGTTTTTTGTTTTCGCCCCGCTTCTCCGTCTGCACATCCTCCACTTATGCCCGTGTATTATGTCGGGATCGGTTGTTTGTTGTCAGCGGCAAAGGTAGTTCCGGGCTTCCACGGACAAAAAAGGTCGGGGCGGCAAGCCGTTTAGACGACAATCTCCACACTTCCATTTCATTGCAGGTAGTATTCTCGCCATAAAACCTTGTTTGTCCTAAGCCCTACCTTTTTACGCCACTGAAACGAAAACGACCGACCCGACGGAAAGACGCATAAAAAAAATGTCGGATATGCGAGAAGCAGGGAAAAAGAAAATGGAAACTCAACTCCCTCACCTCTAAAATCCGCATAAAATCAAAAAAATCAGACAAGATGAAACTGAGATACAAAATATCAATTTGGGTGGTACTTGCACTCGCAGGCTCTCTCCTTTGTGGCGGAAGCGTCTGGCTTTGGCTGGCATGGATATGTGTGGGAAAACTCCTCATTCGGCTACTCCTTACCATTGCTTTGGCAATCGCCGCATACATTTTGGCTTATGCTCTCATCATCGGGACAATACTTTGGATACTCATTTCTTAAACAGGCAGATATATGAAAAGAAGAAGCAAGACAATCGCACAGCAATGCAGATACTACGAAGTGGACAACATCTTCGAGTATATGGTATCGGTTTACCTCAACGGAAACATATCCACCTTTGGGGAACTATACAAGGAACTCTATCGGAAGGATAGAAAGGAATTTATACTCTATCTCTTTTCAGAAGTTGAACCTATTCATATCCAAGAAATCATTTTAGAAACCATCTAACTATATAAGACAATGAAAGGAACAGAACATTTCAAGGACGTTATCCAAAACTATTTGGAGACGAGAGCATCATACGATAAACTCTTTGCGGAGAATTTCCGCAAAGAGAACAAGAACATAGACGGGTGCATTACCTACATCTTGACGGAAGTCCAAAGAATGGGTTGTGCAGGTCTGTCTGATGAAGAGGTATATTCCCTTGCCGTTCACTATTACGATGAGGATAACATCGAGGTGGGCAAGTCCATCAACTGCCAAGTCGTGGTAAACCATACTATCGAACTTACGGAGGAGGAAAAAGCAGAAGCACGGAAAAAGGCTATCGAGCGATACCAAGCGGAGGAATACCGCAAACTGACCGCCAAGAAACCAAAAGCGGAGAAGCAAGTGGAACAGCAGATAGCACAACCCTCACTATTCGAGTTTTAACCCTCTAAACAACAAAAGGAAATGGAAACAAAGGAATTGAACGAAGCACGCATCTATGTAGGCACTTATGCTAAGTACAACAACGGCTCATTGCAGGGCGAGTGGGTGGAACTTTCGGACTTCTACGATTTGGACGACTTTATCGAACATTGTGCCGAGATACACGAGGACGAGGAAGAACCCGAATTGATGTTCCAAGCGTGGGAGGAAATCCCCGATGGTCTGATAGATGAAGGGCATTTGGAGGAAAACTTCTTTGAACTTCGGGACGAGTTGGACAGACTGAGCGACAAGGAGCAAGAAGCCTTTTGGGTATGGGCGGACGGTAACAACGCCCAATTCACCCAAGACGCATACAGCCTTGTAAAGGCTTTCCAATCCGCCTACATAGGCAGTTATGCAAGCAGGGAAGATTTTGCGGAGGAGCTTGCGAAAATGGAGAACGACTTACCCGATTTTGCGCTGATATATTTTGACTTCTCCAAATATGCCGATGACCTTTTTTGTACGGACTTTTGGTATAAGGATGGCTATGTATTTCGGAACAACTAATTGAGGAGGAAAGATTATGAAACCGAGAAACAAGTTTGAGAAAGCAGTACTTGCAGAGAGCAAGAACTTACGACCGATAACCAAGATACAGAGTAAATGGGCATTCCGTGAGTGTATAGACCATTTCGCCTATCGATTACCCAAAGGTCGTACCACTTGTATGGATTGTGGACATAGTTGGACAATGGAAAAGCCGGCATATACATGCACTTGCCCTCATTGTAGAGCAAAGTTGCAAGTCCGAACGACTTTTGAACGTAAGATAAGACAGAAGCAATACTTTACGATACTTACCACTTGTAAAGAGTACCAAGTATTAAGAATGTTTCTTCTTTCTGTGGAAATGGAGAAAGGTTGCAAGGCATCATCATACACTATTGAAATCGGTCAGTATTGGTGGAACGCACAAGGACGAAAGACGATTGTTGCCGTTCAAAGAGTACTGGGTAGATACATCGACACCTTTTCCTATTGCTCGCCTATGGCAGTGAGAAACGATAACGAAGCCTACCGCCATATATCGTATTCACTGATATATCCCAAGTTCAAGGTTGCAGAGACACTCCGTAGAAATGGTTTTAGGGACGATTTTCACGACATTGCACCAACCGTTCTCATACCTGCCCTATTGTCCGACAGTCGAGCGGAAACCTTGCTGAAAGCAGGTAGAACCGAACATTTGAAATACTTTCTTGATAATTCACGGACATTTGACGTTTGTTGGCAGTCCTATAAGGTTGCCACTCGCAACGGCTACGACATAGAGGACATTTCGATATGGTGCGACTATGTGGATATGCTCCGCAGATTGGGCAAGGACATACACAGCCCCAAGTATGTTTGCCCCACCGACCTGCATAGGGAACACGACCTAAGACAAAACGAACTCCGCAGACAAAGGGAAAAGGAAGAAAAGGAGAAGAAACGCAAAAAGGCAATGGAGGATGAAAAGCGTTTCCACGAACTCAAATCAAAGTTCTTCGGTATCTCATTCACGGATGGCACAATCCAAGTCCACGTTTTGGAGAGCGTGCAGGAACATTTGGATGAGGGTGTGGCAATGCACCATTGTGTGTTCGACAATACCTACTATCTCAAAGAGAACTCGCTTATCCTTTCGGCGACCATTGAGGGTAGACGGATAGAAACGATTGAGGTTAATTTGGACACGCTCAAAGTGGTGCAAAGTCGTGGCGTGTACAACAAGAATACGGAATATCACGACCAAATAGTGAGCCTTGTCAATGCCAATCGCAAATTGATTAGGCAGAGAATGAGAGCGACAGCATAAGCAACAATCACCAAAACATCACAGATATGAAAGCAGAAATAGAAAGCATCGTATGCAACTGGGCGGACGAGATACCCCATATCCTTGTAAGAGTAATCAATGCCATTACCTTATCCGCCAATGAGGAGGAACTGAGGGCAGCCGTCAAGAGGATAGTCGAAGAAACGGAACTCGACAAGTTCTTGCCTATGGTTACGGCACACATCATTTTTGGCTTACCCACCGCAGGTTATCCAATGGAGAACCAATGGAACACAGATTATTAAAGGTTGAATTTTGAGAATATGAAAAAGAGAGTTTACAGAGTACGGACACAATACATCTTCGAGGGAGTTTTTGAGGTGGTTGCCGAGAGCAGAGAAGAAGCACGACAAAAGGTCATTCAGGATTGTGGAATGGTGATGGGTGGAAACGTTCACAGCACTCTTCCCGATGAAGAAATCAATTGGGCTTTCTCTACGCACCCCGAAGTAAGGACGGGACGGATAACCGTTCAAGAAGAACAAACAAAGTAAAGCGGTCGGCAGATTTGCCGACCGCTACTTTCTTTCGTGAGCTTCGAGCGGACAAAGAAAGTAGCAAAGAAACCCGATGAAAAGCACCTCGTTACTTTTGACGGTGAGTTGAGACGGCTCAAAAGTAACAAAAAGCCCCAATTAGGGTTATTATATTAATGCTCGTATTAGGCGATTTATCTCTTCATCAAATGGATGGTTTACAAAATCAAATCCTTTTCGTGCGATTAAAAAATCAGGGCAACATTCCTCAAAAGTTCCAGATAATAAAATCGGTATAAACTTTGTCGTATCTTGATTTTGGTAAATAGCTCGTGAAATAACTCGACCTTCATGGGCCACTCCACCAGTTGAAAGTTCTGCCTTTTCTTTATACTTGGGAGTGAGAAATACAAGACATTTTGTACAATCTCTTATTTCTTTGTTCATGAAACGAACGAGATCTGCTCCATAAGGAACATCCTCATCTATACGCACTTCGATATTCGCATTTTTCAAATGTTTAGCGATTCTTTGTACTTCCTCTTTGTTTTCATCCCATGCATAAGATATAAATACTATCATAGGAATAACTCTTAACTCACCTTTTTCCTCTTGAGGTTTACTAATCTTTTCTACATTGTCAAATAAGGTCGTTTCTACGCAAACATCAGACCTCTTGTTGTTTATCGAAATGTTTATCTTCTCGGATAATTTACTTATAAATATTTTAACATCCTCATCTGAGAGTAAGGAAAAAAGTTCTCGATACCATACCACTCTTGAAGTCGAGACTCCTTCTTTTTTCCTATACTCTATATACTCAGAATACGAAGGATATGCACCTTGTATAAAAGGTTTTATGGTATTATAATAATCGGGACCATTTACATAGAAGAAAGCCTCTTCTTCTTTCCCAATAAACCTCCATAATTCATTGAATATAAAATCCTTCCCTTTTTGTTCTATTTCTCTTAAGTACATCAAATCTCCTAATGAAATAGATAGTTCCAGCGGAAAGTCTCCATTTATATGGTCATATCCCTTTTGAGAAAGCATAATAAATCTTGAGACGAGTTACTAAAATGCAAATAATCATTGGATAGCAATAAATTCAACACAACGTACAGGTTATTCATTTCTGACCTATTCCTGACATAGTCTTTTTCTGCTTTGAAACTAATGGTTCTAAGAAACAATCCTTGACCAACATTCATACCAGCAAAGAATGATAAAATGAAATCCTTGTACTTATTTATTTTTAATTCATTCATAATGATTTGTTTTCTGCAAAGTTACTCATTCATAACGAGAAAGGCGAATAAAATGGCAGGAAAACGCCCCTTGCGAAGCATAAAAATGTCGCAAGAGGCGTATTTGAAAATCAGGGTATATAAAACAGGGCAAACTCTACTTTTCGTCGTTTGACAAGCCCTCTGAGGACTTTGCCCTTGTATCGGCAGAAAGATATAAATTCACGATAGAAATTCCTGTCGCCAGACTCTATCTTCCGCAGTAGTCTGCTCTTGGGATGCTTGCCATATCCCAGCAACCTGCCCGCTCCAACGTTGTAGGATAGAACGGCAAGCAGCAGGACATCCTTTTCGTAGTCCTTGAACATCATCAAACGCTTCATCAGGTCTGCCCGAAGCAGAGAGTCTGCCTGCCGTTCCGTCATCGCCGCCGTGAACCGTTCTCCGGGCAGAAGCTGATGACCATAACCCACATAGGGATACTCCTTCCAAGTATGCAAGCCCTCGAAGTGTTTGATGCTGATAACGGCACGCTCGAATGGAGGGAGTGAGAGCAGGACTTGCCTGCCATCCTGTGCGGAAAGCCGTAAACATGAAAGGCAAACAAGGCAGAATGATAAAACGAAAAGTTTACTTCTTGCCCTCATCCGTATTCTCCTTTTCCTCGTCCTTCTGACTGTTGAACTCAAACGAGAGTTTTGCCGTCTGTCCGAAATTATCCTCCACATACACGTCTATCGTCTGTTGGTCGGTGGAAGCGGATGTGTAGTAGAGCCTGAACTCTTCTTTCGTGAGCGGGTAACGGTCATTGGGCTTAAAGACCGTACCGTTATCCATTTTCAATTCCCCCTTGCCGTCGGGTTGGAAATAACGGATGGTATAGCGTGCATCCTCAAACCGTCCCTGCCGTTTGAGCGTACAGCGTATCTCCGCCGTCTGTCCCTTGACAATGTGCTTCTGCACCGGCATCGTCTCTACCGTGAACGGGTACGTCTGCTGAATATCCAGCTCGTGATCACAAGCAGATAAACAAAAACCCGGCGAGGGCAAGCACTCCCATTACCCATATTGTGTTTATAATTTTTCTTCTTCATTGTTTGTTATCGTTTTTGTTCGTTATACATTGTTCCCTGCATTCTTGGAAAGCAGAAACTCATTCAAATCCTTATGGTCGGCATACAGAGAGCTTCGGTCAATGACCTTTTCCCCGAAATCAGCCCTCAGCTTTTCCAATGTTCTTCGTCCCGCATCATCATTATCGAGATAGCATTCTATCCTGCGATAAACGCCCAGCACTTTCAGTGCTTTCTCCACGTTGGAAACGGAATTAAGAACAAGCCAGTCCGAAGCAATGATGCCCATTTGCATAGCAGAGAGATAATCCATAAAGCCCTCAAAGACGGAACAGACGTCCGAGCCGTTGCGCTTCAGTGAAATGTCTTTGGGCGGTATGCAGCCCTTGAAGACGCGATTACGCAGCTCCAATCCTCCTGCTTCGTTACGAAAGCCGATGGCATAGTACCGTTTGCCATGCACACGGTATCGAACCTCCTCGCAATTAGTTATGACAGTATCGGCGAAAATGCCCCGTTCCCTCAGATACCCCAGCAATTTGCTATCCTGTAATGGACGTACCCAAATATCCTCAAAGATGGGTTCTTTCTCTTCATTCCTTTGTGGACGTTCTATTATGGGAAGCGGACACGTGCTGCTCTTGGCAATGAATGCCGCTCGCAGGAGAAAATCCTCGCTTCCGATAAACTCTCCTGCCAAATCGAAGATGTCGCCGCCTTTGCCAATGCCAAAGTCGAACCAGACGTTTCTATTTATATCAACCTTGAAGGAGGGTCTCCGCTCCATGCGGTACGGAGCGGAATACCACAAAACGTTTCCTTTCTGTTTGCTCGGCTGAATCCCCATTGCGTTCAGGAAGTCCGCAATGGGAATCTCTCTCATCTGTCGTGCATCCATCAGTCCATCATTATTTTCAGTCCGACACCGTATTGTGTATGAAAATGCCCCATAGAGCCTCCCCACAGACAACGTTCCCTGCCGTAGAGCTGCAACACCAATCTATCCGTCAGATAGGTCTCCGCCTGTAGGGTGATTGCCCCACCGTAAATAAAACCGTCTTTATTACGTACTGTGGAGCCATCAAAGAGCAGTTTCTTTCCACCATTGACCGTCTCATAGCCCGCCAAGGCGGAAATACCTGCTGATAGGAAAAAGGTTTTACTTCCGTCTGAAAGCACGCCAGAGAAGAAACCTCCCTCGCCCGTGAACTGCTCCACAGGAATACGGCTCTCCCGATAAGGGTGGTATCTGCGGAGATACTCCGCCCCAAGCACCCATTGATGCCCGCCTTTGGTGTAGGTGGCAAGCGAAGCCCCGAACGAATAGCCCGTTTCATTCTTGGAAGAGGGAGAATAAAAACCGTCCGCCATGCCTGCGGTCAGGCGTATACCTTTCATCTTGGGCAGACAACGCTGGGCGTGCGCCTGCCCTGCAAGAGGGCAAGCGACACGACAAACAGGAAAAACAAAGACTTTCTCATACTACTTCACTTTGAGTTCGTTGATTTCCCTCGCACGCACAAGGTCTTCGTTCTCCACGACAAAGGATTGGTGTCTTCCGCCGTTCTTCTCGTGCATCTCCACAATGAGCTGCTTGTCATCGGGGATGGTGAACTTTTGCAGGGTGAATACCGTGCGTTCGCTCTTCTGCCCCGCCACGCAGGTGGTGTAGTTGTAGGCACGCAGCGGAAGCAGTACCTGCTCCTGCATGGCAGTCTGCTTGGCGACCTTCTTGTCCACAATCTTAAACGTGATGAAGTCGATGTCGAACGGCACGTTGGACTTGTTGCGCAGTTCCGTATGGAAGTACAGCAGTCCGTTGTGCGAATACAACCCTTTGAGCAGGTACTGAATACCGAAGGACTTGCTGCCGATGTGCTTCACCGTCCGCCTGTCCTCCTTGTGAATAGATTTCATGATGAGCCTTACCAGCATCGGGCTTTCGCTTCCGAGTTCCTTGAGATAGACCTCCATGGCGTTGTTCGGACGGTTTACGCTCTCCCCATCGTGGATGAAGTCCGCCATTTCCACATTGAGTAACAGCGGCTCGTTGGCATACTTGACATTAAAGGTGTAAAATGCACCATCTTCGGTGATGACGCTCATGTTCGTCTCTTCGTGGAAGTCCTTGACCGTCGCCTTCACACGGATGACGTTTTCCGCCCCGTCCGCCTTCCCCGCAATAAGGTTGGGCGAACCCAGATCCACATAGCGCACGGCAGAAGGGAAGATGATGTGTACTGTCTTGTCGTAGGTGATTTCCAAGCCGTGAGGCGGTATCATCCGCTCAAAGGTGATTTTGCGGGTCAGCCCCTGATAGAGGTCTCCGCTTGAAGTCGTTTCCTGTGCGTTGGCACAGACTGCGCCCAGCATCAGGGCGATGGCTAAAACTGTTCTTTTCATTTTTACTTTGGATTAAAGTGGTGAATAATAACTGTGAATTACTTGTTTTCGGGTTGATAGAGCAGAACCTTGTAACCTGCCTTCAGATGCACCTTGACGGTGCGCATTTTCTTGGCAAAGTATTGGCTCGTTCCCTGTATCAGTCCCTTGCCGAGGTCGGCGGCAAGCTGTGCCCCCGCATCGGTGGAGATGTTCACGCTGCTGCCCACGGATGTCCCCATGTTAGCGGCAATCTCCTTGGCGGCATTACGCTCCATCGATCCGGGAATGAATATCCCCGCCTGTCCGTCCGTATCATAGACCGACAGCTCCACGGGAATGATGCTTCCCCGATACCCCAAAGAGGAAATGATAATGGAGAGTCGTTCGCCCTGCAACTTTGCCGTTCCCACGACAAGGGCATTTCGTGGAATCTCCCTGCCCGATACCGACATCGGCTCCAAGAGACGGAAACGTACTGTCTGCCCGTCCATGACCGTCTGATTGTTATGCACACAGGCTGATATGGTGTTTCTATCCATCTGCGAGACAGTCCCGATAGCGGTTTGGAATAGATAGTTCCTCTCCTTGACATATTCGGAGCGGAAAGTCGAGTCGCTCATCGGCTGTGCCAGAGCCGACACCACTTGACCGCTCACCTGCCTGACAGGAAACGCTATCGCCTTTCCATTGCGACCGGAAGAGACCACTTTCCTTTCGGAAGCCGTCTCACTCCCCGAAGTCGAAGGAAGAGCAGCGGGAACGGACTGCCCCTTGCCTCCTGCGGGCATATACTTGGCTGCCAGCTGATAGGATTTTTCAAGCAGAGCCATCTGGTCGTTCACGGTTATAGCGGGCGACTGTTGTTCATTACTCATACGACTTTCCAACTCCTTCAAACGGGTACGCATTTCCTCCTTTTCCGGATCTTCTCTTGGCATCTCATAGAAACTGCCGAGCGTGCGGTTGATGTCTTGGTAAGCGGAAGCCGAAGCATGGAATCCCTCCTGCGGAGCAGTAGTGCGAGAGCCGAAACCGTTGTCTCTTTCCGACAAATTCGTCTTCAAGGCCAACTCTTCGGAACTCTGCACTGGTTGCCCTCCTGTCATCTCCCCGAACATGGAACTGAGGCTTTGCATGGCACGACTTCGTTCCTGCTCCTTCTGTTCCATCATCTCCTTTTCATAGGCTTTCTTCTTGTCGCCGATGAGTTCCGAGGCTTGCGGATCCGGTACTTCCGTGTTGAACCCCTTCGCCTGTTTCTCCCCTTCTTTCTCCGAAGGAGCGAAGATGAGCCACATGGAGCCTGCAAAAAGCAGGAACATCAGGGGGTAAATGACAAACTTTTTTCGCCTTTGTCTCTCTTCCTCCGTCAACTCAGGCGAGGTGCTCGTATCGGAGGCTGTCTTTCTTTTGAATGGGAACATAATCGTAATACTTTAATAGGTTGATACTGTCTTTGGGATAGAGCCGCCTTACGTCAGGAGCTTCTATATGCTCGATTGCCGGTAACGTTTCCTCTTCGGAGTCTCCGTCAGAGAAGAGGCGGAACAAACCGCTGAAGAAAACATAATTGGCAAGGAAAGCGAAGAAAAGAAGCATCGTCAGGACGACATACAGCCTCAGATGAGCGGGGATGCGTCCGCACAGGCGGCGGAGTCTTGCCTCCGCTCCCTCCTGCATCATTCGGAACAGACTTTTCTTTTTCATCGCTTACGGGTACTGATGTCCTTGTTCTCCACAATCTCGAATCCTTCGATATTGAAGCCATTCGGATTGTCATCGCTGCGGCTCGTATTGAGCAGGCGGCATACGGTCACGAGACTGCGCTCGGTCACGTTGGTCGCACGGATAATCATCTGCCGGGCATACGTCCGTACCGCATAGGGATAGCTGTCGAAGTCACAGAGAACGCTGTCCACCTGCACGACCTGATTGATATTTCCTGCCACGATACGGTTGTAGTATCCTTTCTCGGAGAAATCCCGATAGTAATTGTAGGCACTCTTGTCCGCCAAGAGCAGCGCACGGGAGATATTCCCCTCGATGGCACTCTTATCGGGCGAAAGAGTGAAAAACAACTCGTGGAAGCGGCGCACGTGCTCCTTGGCTTCCGCGGGTCTGTTCTGCGACAGATCCTGCGACAAGGCGAGCATCAGCGACTTACCGCCATCCAACACATAGATTTTCTGCCTCTGGGCTTCGGCAAAGGAGTAGGCACTCCATACCGAATACCCCGCAAGGAGAGCACACAGGCAGACGACGACCAAGGTAAAGAGGCGTATCTGCCTGAAACTTGTTTCGATATTCTTTAATGACTTAAATTCCATAGCATTTCATTTTTGTTTATTATTCGGGAGCATTTCCGCTTCTCCTGCGGAAAAGCTGCCCTGCCACCTCCTTGGCTTTATGTCCCGCACTATGCAAGACCTGTTTTCCGTGTCCTCCGGCAAATCCACCAACGGCTCCGCCCGCAGCACCTGCGATACCGGCACCCTTTCCTGCCGCATAGTTCACGTTTTTACCGTAATTACCCGCTCCTCCGGCTTGTATCACCCAGCCCGCAACTGTCGGAATGGTGAAGTAGCCGATGATGCCGATAATCATGAAGACGAGGTACACCCCGTTCGAGGCATCTATCGTATAGGTGGGATCATTCTGTAACTGCGTGATGTCGTGTTTGAGCATCAGTTCCTGAATCTTTGCCAGCATCGAACTGAACAAGTCCGCCACAGGTAGCCACAGATAGATGGAGATATACCTCGTGAACCATTGTGTGAGGGTGCTTTGAAAACCGTCCCACACCGAGATGGCAAAGGCTATCGGTCCCAAGATGGAGAGGACAATCAGGAAGAATGTCCGAAGCGTGTCGATGAGCAGGGCGGCAGCGGCGAAAAGAAGTTCCAAGAACTCCCGTACCATATTGCGAAACCATTTCTTGAAATTGTACATACTGCGTTCCACATACATACCCGCCATCGTCGCCATATCCGAGGGAGAGATACCGAGTTCATCCAGTTTCTTGTCGAACTCTTCGTTACTCACCAGATAGGCTGTTTCGGGATTCCTCACCATCGCCTCGTATTCCAGCTTGTCCCGCAACTTGCGGTATTCGTCCATGCTGAAAGTCTGCTTTCGAGCATCTTGTGCGTCCCCTGCACAACGGGACTGAGCACGCCGTTGATGGTGTCCAAGACCATCGGAAAGAAGAGGATACAGAGACCGAGCGCAAAGGGACGGAGCAGCGGATAGACGTCGATGGGTTCGGCACGAGCCAAGGTCTGCCACACCCGAAGTGCCACATAAAAGAGCGCACCCAAGCCCGCAATGCCTTTGGCGACACCTATCATGTCACCACACATAGGCATCATCTCCGTGTAAAGCGAACGGAGGACTTGGTGCAGGTTGTCAAATTCCGCTCCCATGACTACCAATACCTTTCGTTGTCCGTTCCATAGAGCGAGAGCACCCGGTCGGTGTCCTGCTGCTTCTTGGCTCTGAGATAGCTCACGGAGATGTTCTTGTTCGTGTAGTAACGCACAAGGTTGCGGTAATCCCTGATTTCCTTGTAGCAGCGATCTACCACGTCCATACGCTCCTTGTCGGTCATCTTCAGCGTGGTGATGTTCACCACCTGCTTGAGTTCCTTGAGCAGGTTGTTGCTCTCTCCGAGCAGTTTGGTGTAGCCGTTGGCAATGGCGACCAGCTCTTCCGGACGGAAGTTCGAGTCAGAGAGCATCTTCTTGTAGTTCTTCACATAGATATCGGAGATTTCTCCGACCATCAAAATCGTCTCCTTTACCCGTTGGGCGTCCCGCACGAGGTTGTTCACCTTTTTCAGGGCATCGTAGTATTTCTTGCTCTCATTGTAGAGCTTCTCGACCTCCTTGAAGTTGTCAAGCGTGTTCTTGACCGTCTTGGAGGTCTGCACGATTTCCTTGGTCGTGTTGATGATACTCTGTGCAAGATTGGTGGGGTCTGTGACCACCCACTGGGCGTGTGCGCTGCCTGCCAAGAGGCAACCGCACGCCATAAGCATTAAAATTTTCTTTCTCATTTTTCAAATTGATTTTAGCGTAGATACAATGTCGTTCGAGCCACTCGGAAAAATCAGTCGAGTAAATCTGAAAATCAGTCGACTGTTTTCTTGAAATATGACGTCATATTTTTCGGACTTGTTGTATTACGCGGTTAAACATTCATTGATTACTCTTCTTCGGCGAGCTGCCTGACGGCGAGCTCCATATTCCCGCCGAGTTGCTCGGCACGGGCAAGTACGCGCATCTTCTCGGTCTCCTCCGTCGTGTAGGTGAGGTATTCGGCTTTCGACACTTCGGTGGCATAGACAGCAGACTGCACACCTCCCAGTCCGATCCACACCTCCTTGTACGACCGTGTGGCATCGTTGCTCTGGTTGATGGAGAGTATCTGCCCCCGCTCCTTGTCCGTCAGTCCCAAGAGTGCCTGAATCTGGTCGAACTTGTTCATGTACTTGCGCTGGTCAAGCAGTATCTTGCAGTCGGAGTTGTTGATGATGGACTCCTTGACAATGTCTGAGGAGATGATGTCATCCACCTCCTGCGTCACCACGACCGCCTCACCGAAGAATTTTCTTACCGTCTTGTAGAGATACTTGATATATCCCGCCATATTCGCGGACGCAATCGCTTTCCAAGCCTCCTCAATAAGGATGACTTTCCGTATTCCCTTCAGACGTCGCATCTTGTTGATGAAGAGTTCCATAATGATGATAGTGGTAATGGGGAAAAGGATGGGATGATCCTTTATGGAATCGATTTCGAAGACGATAAAGCGGGCGTTCAACAGGTCGAGCTGCTTGTCCGAGTTCAGCAGGTAGTCGTATTCGCCACCTTTGTAGTACGGCTCCAGCACGTTGAGAAAATTGGCCAAGTCAAAATCCTTTTCCCTGACCTTTTTCTCACGGAGCAATGCCGAGTAGTCGGTGGTGAGATACTCGTAAAAGCTGTTGAACGAAGGAACGAGACCGTCGTCCGTCTTGATACGCTCGATAAAGAGTGATACGGCATTGGAAAGGGCGACCTCCTCCGAACGGGTGGCTGGCTCGTTATCCTTCTTCCAAAGGGTCAGCAGCAGTGTCTTGATGCTCTCCCTTTTCTCTACATCATACACCTTGTCGGTGGTATAGAAGGGATTGAAGCTGATGGGGCTCTCATCCGAGTAGGTGAAGTACACCCCATCCTCGCCCTGCGTCTTGTGGCGTATCATCTCGCACAAGCCCTGATAACTGTTTCCCGTGTCCACCAAGACGATATGGGTGTTCTGCTCCCAATACTGCCTCAAGAGGTGGTTGGTGAAAAACGACTTGCCACTGCCCGAAGGACCCAAGATGAATTTGTTTCGGTTCGTGGTGATGCCTTTCTTCATCGGCAGGTCGGAGATATCGAGATGAATGGGCTTGCCACTGCGGTCTGCCATCTTGATGCCGAACGGAGATAGCGAATCACGGTAGTTGGTCTCCTCATTGAAGAAGCAGACCGCCTGTTCGATGAACGTGTAAAAACTCTCTTCTGCGGGAAAATCGGCTTCATTGCCGGGAATGCCTGCCCAGAACAGCGTCGGCACATCCACCGTGTTGTGTCGTGGCTTGCACTCCATCAGTGCGAGTTGGCTGCCCACGTCGTTACGGATACGGCGGAGTTCCTCCTCATCCTCGCTCCACGCCAAGACGTTGCAATGACAGCGGACGGAGGTAAGCCCGAAGCTGTGCGCCTCGTTCAGATACTCGTCAATCCACTGTTTGTTGATTTGGTTGCTCCGGCTGTAACGGGAGAGCGAGTGCATATTCCGTGCGCTCTTCTCGAAGCGTTGCAGGTTCTCGGCACTATCATCAATCAAGACATACTGGTTGTAAATGTGGTTGCACGAGAGCAACAGCCCTATGGGAGCGGCAAAGGAAAGGCGGCAGTCGCTGCGGTCAGTGGATAAACGCTCATAGCGCATATCCGTGCCTACCAGCCCGGGCAGGTCTTCCGTATCGGAAAGGGTATGCAGGCAGAGTCGCTTATCACCGATACGCATTTGGTCGGCTTTGAGGTCGATGTCCTCCAAAACCGTCGTATCGGAGAGGGACAGCGAGAAATACTTCTCAATCAGTCCCGGTGTCTCCGCCGTTCCGATAATCTCCTCGTCTGTCAGGCGAGCAAGGCGAATAAAACCGCTTTCGTTCATAATCCGCTCGAATTGCTCGGTCGCTTCGAGGAACTTGTGGGCAGTATCCCTGTCCCGTACCTCCTTGGGGATGATATGTCCCCGGCAGAGGGTGGAGAAGTTGCTTTGCTGCCGGTTGCGGTTCTTGGTCGTCTTGGTCAGGAACAGGTAGCAGGCGTGATTCAAGAACGGTCGCTCATTGAAGTGTCGCTCGAAACTGCGGGAGAGGAAACTCATCTCCTCCTTTTGCAAGTCCGGACGGTAGCCCTCCTTGACAAACCAATCCTGCTTGTGTACGACGCTGTAGGTCGGCAACACCTTGATTGCCTTTACCCAAGAGGAATGGATAGAGGCATACTCCGCACTCGTCACCGTATAAAGTTCGGGAAGCTCGACCCGAAAGGCGATCGTGATGTCGGCGTCTTTCGAGAGGATACAGCCCTCTTCGACGGCAAGCAGCGGAAAGCGGTTCTCCAATGTGGTGGCTTTCAATAGGTTTCTCATTCTTTGTCCTCCTTTCCTTCGTCCATTCTTTTATTCTCTCTTCTCTTTCGTCTTGGCAGCTCCTTGTGCCGCAACAGATAGGGAATGCGTCGTCGGTTGATGAGGTAGCGGGGGTGGCTGTGCAAAGCGGAACGCTTCATCAGCCCGTGTTCCCCATACTTCTTGTTCAGGGAGAAAGTCTGCCACACCAGAATGGATGCGGAAGTCCCTCCGAAGCCGATACAGATCCATTGATTGACACCCGCCATATAGAGGATGACAAACAGCACGAAAAGGGCAAGTAACCCTCCGGCGAAAATAAACAGATACTGGCTTTTGAGTCCCTGAAACTCCACCGAGCGACCGATTCCCTTGTTGATGGGATAGGTCTCCATAGGCTTAGAGGAAGAAACTTCTCAGAATGGTGGCTGCGACAATGAGGAAAATACAGGCTCCGAACCAGCTCGCGGCGGTCTTCGAGGTATCCGGGTCGCCTGACGAAAATTTTGAGTACACCTTTACCCCTCCGATGAGTCCCACGACCGCGCCGATGGCGTAGATGAGTTTCGTGGCTGGGTCGAAATAAGACGTTACCATATTGGTGGCTTGGTTGATGCCCGACAAACCGTTGCCTTGGGCAAAGGCTGAATAGGCGGAAAGCAGCAGAACGGCTGCGATAAGAAAATGTCTTTTGGTCATAAATCTTTGTTTTGTGCCGAGAGGATTGGATATATCCTCCCGACGGGTGAATACTGTTGTTACTTTCGGATTTCAGTGGTGGCTTCTCTCGTATGTCAGCCGTACTCTTTTTCTTTCATCGTCTTTGACTGTTTAATGGGTTTGTTACTATTTGTCCCTGCCGTCAGAAGGAACATAAAGCTCTTCAAAACGGTTGCGGACAATATCGTCTATCGTGGAAGAACGAACTTTGTCACTTCGGAGTGTTTCCATCAGACGAGTGCCTTCCAATTCGGTCAATGTCTCACCGGATCTTTGTCGCTCCGCTATGGAAGAGGCATTTCGGTGTATGACCGACAAGGCTTCCAGCACCCGTTCGAAATCAATTCCCGTGGCATATTCGCTTTCCCGATACGGGAAGTTCTTCATCTTCCTCTTCTTCAAAGGATGGAGCATCCGAAGACTCATACACTAAAGGAATCTCGTCTATGTCGGGCAGATCATCCGGCTCTTCCGATGGCTCTTGTCCGTTTTCGAGGGCAAATGTAGAATCCTTTTTTGCTTCCGCCTCGCCTTTTGGATAACTGCGCACTTGTGGCGTCGAGTGGCTTATCTTAAAGCGACTCTTACCGATGATTTCGGCTTCATGGACCGTTTGACAAGGCTCTTTCTCAATTGCCCTGTTCTTCCTTTTTCTTCGTTCATACGAGAGAAAAAGAAATAGCCACAGGAGATAGAGCAAGAGAGCGGCAAGGACTATTCGGTACATAGGCGTTGCAGGATTTCGTGAAGTTCATCGCCTAACTGAATACAGAGCCTGCTCAACTTCCCTCCGTGGGGTGGGAAGAGGGTGCATACCCCTCTTCTGCGTTCGGAAAGCAGCGGACGATACAAACGGGAGTGGCTCAATGAGGTCTGCATCAAGAGGACTCCCGTTTCATCAGCAAGGGTGCGACAGCGTTCGTCGGCATCCTCACGTTCCCAAGCCTCTATCATATTGCGAAGCAGGTAAAGCTCCCTGATATTGCCCTTACCCATCGTAAGTATCTGCTCTCCCAAGATGTCTATGAAATGGCGGACGGCTTCCATATCCATCGGACTGCCCGTAACGGGAAAGACGGCGGCATCCATTGCTGAAAGCAACTCCACCGTCCCTTCGGTACGCATCAATGGGGGGGAGGTCGAAAAGAATGCAGCGAGGAGGATTGTCCGCACAATGTTGCTCTACTCTCCTCAGGGCTTTCCGCACCGGAGTGCAGATAATCGGGTAAGGGGCATAGGCTGTCCGGTGTTTCAAGTGCATCAGCCTTTGATGATTTAGTTCTTCCAACTCTTGCTGCCGCAGACGGACGATGGTATAGACGGGATGGTTGCAATCCACGACGGCGACATCGTACCCTCTGTGGTAATGCAGAATGCTTGCGGCAAGTACCGTAAGCGAAGTTTTGCCGACACCTCCTTTTGGGGAAGCGATGGCGAAATAGATGGGTTTACTCATATTTTCTCCTTTCTTTGAATGGATGAATACTATGTCTTGATAAATCGTTTGTAATCGAAGTTGCCTGACTGAACCTCTTTCGGAGCTTCTTCGGCAACGCGCTCCAGCAGTTCGCGGACACGTTCCCCGGCCGCTTTCTTAATCGCTTGGAACATCGGGGAGTCGTGTATCTTATAGATGGTTTCGGCGGCTTTCGCAGCTTCCTCTATCGGGGCATTTTTGCAGGAGAGGACACTGCCCATTTGTTGCAGCTCTTCCACGGTGATGCTTTCCGAAAGAGAGTGGCTTTCACCTTGGACTTCCTCCAATACATAATCCTCTTCCTCTTCGGGGATGAAAGGAGAGCTCTCTTCCGATATTCCCGTTTCAGGCATCTGTTCTTGTTGCTCTTCTTCAATGGGCAACTCGGCTAAAAGGATATTCTCCTCTTGGGAGGATTCCTTTTTGGGGATGCGGATGGTAACGACGAATTTCCCCTTGCCTCGTTCTCGGAAAAAGAGCTGCAATTCACGGTAGAGTCTCACGGCACTCCGATAGCGTCCGTACAGGAAGCGGGCGACCTGTACGCTGCCGAGATAGGCTAAGCCGACCAGCAGCAGAATGACAATCACCTGCTTCATCGCTCGAAACGTTTACGGAATTGTTGCTCGAACAGGATGTCTATCTCATCTTGATGTATCTCTAAGTGATGCCGGAGGATATGCTCCACAAATGCCCCGATCGTCAGTTTGCCTGCGGCTGCCACATAGACGATTTCGGCAATCTCTTCCTGTGTCTTTTTGGAAATGAACACGCCCCTTCGGTCTCCGATGTTCAGGGGTTGAAGAAAAGCGGTTTCATAATCGCTCTTCTCTTCCTGAAGGAGAGCTGTAGGGTGTCCCTCGGAATGCTCGATGAGCGTGGTGGAGTTACGGATGGTTACTTTTGAAGAGACGCTTTTTCGTTCTCTGCAGGACTTGTTACCTGCCATTGGTCGATCTTTTTTCTGTTTCATATCACAATAATTTCTTGAAGTTCTTTTCACTTAATCGGTTGATTTCTTCCTTGTAGTCCTCCAAATGTTTGAGAAGGATGTTTTCCACGTACATGCCCAATGTCATCTCTCTCTTTCGGATGAAGAGGACGATTTCAGACAGTTTGTCCTGCAACTCTTTGGAGATGTAGATTGCCTTGCGGTCATACAGGTCATTGCGGTGCATGAAGAGCGATATGTAATCTCCCTTGGCGGTATTCTTGCGACGTGTTCGGATGGGTAGTTGCGGTTCTTCCAAGACCTCTTCTTTCCGTGTTTCCGGAACAGACGCATCCACCTCTTCGACGGTGACAGGCGGTATCATCTCGCTCTCTTTCTTTTTCATCGGGATACCCTGTGAAATCAGTTCCCGGATAGCGACGGGATCTATCGCCCCTTTATTCTTTCCTGCCATATGCTTCAGGTTTTACGATGGACAAGATTTCCTCCACAAGCTCTTTCAGACGACTGCCTCTAAGCAGCGTGCGAGAGGCGGGAAAGATGGTTGAACGGAAGAGGGACGTACCCTCCTCCATTACCTCCTTTTTGTAGCGGGTCGTATTGGGGACTGCCGTTTTTAAGATGGGAAGTCCCAAATCGGCAATGACCTTTTCATACATCGCATAGAGGGGTGTTTTCTCTCTGCCGTCCACCATGTTCCAAAAGAGGTAGATCCCTTTGTTGGCAGTGTCTGTATTGTCGGTTATCGCCTCCTTGATGATGGCTGAAAAGCTCAGCGTGCTTTCCAAGGATATACGGTCGGCGGAGATGGGTGTGAAAATATAATCCATACCGGAGAGGGTGGTCAGCACACCGTCATTGTTGATGGTTCCGGGCAGGTCAAAAAAGACGAAATCCGTATCCGGCTCGTGCGTCTCCAGATATTCCTTAACCGTATCCACGGCTGCCTCTGCCGTGGCACAAAGGATGGTGTACGTGGGCTTTTGCAACTCGGAGAATTGAGCTGCTGCCAATTCTTGCAGCGCGGAGTTGCGATCCACCCCCTGTGCGTCACGCTGACGCATGGCATTGATGCTGAATTGCGGATAGTCACAATCCACCACAATAAGGTTATACCCGCAGGCATAGTGCAGGTAACTTGCCGTCAAGACCGTAAAGGTCGTTTTGCCGACACCGCCCTTCTGGGTGGAGAAGGCAATGAAAACTGGTTTCTTTTTCATTTCATTTTCTGTTTAATGGTTCTACATATATGTGAGGAAAGGCGCATGCACGCCTTGGTTTGTTTCCTTGAAAAGGCAGATATGGAAACGAGCCTGTGAGGGAATAAATCCCCGGACAGGCATATGGTAAGGTATTCCAATAAGGGAACATAGACCCGCCTTTCGGGATATGTCCCTCCCTGTATAAGGGTGGAGCTATATGACGGGAGGCATACTTGCACATGTCCACCCATCCATATGTCCACACTTGTACCCTTGCGCAAGGGTGTGAGGGGTGACGGGTGCAATAACTTGTACACATTCTCATTCCTATTTCCATTTCCGTAATTGTCTGTTCAAATGGCTGCGGACAGGTTTTCAGACTTGGGCAGGCAGGTATGTCCACCAACCTGCAAACACCTGTTTGACGGGGCAAATATAAAGCCTTTTATCCCCTTGTTTCTGCCCTTTTTGCTAACTGCGTACTTGTGGCTTCGATTTGCGTATTTGTGGCTCCGTAAGAGGTAAGTGATTTAGGCACAACGCTTAGTAACTTTGCACCCAAGCGGTAAGCCGAAGTCTTCGAGGCATAAAGCGTTCTTTTTTGAGGGACTCGACTTCCGTCCTTCACGGACGGATTTATTTGCGCCGGAGCAAATAGCAAGGTATGTTTTATGCAGCATGACTCCGTTTTTGCAGCATAAAACCCTTGCTCTTGCAGAGGGCTGAAAAAACTCCGAAGTCGTTTTTTCTTGGAAGAGAGAATGCGATGCCTCAAATGCCGGTGATGTCGTGAAACACTAAAATCCAAAGTAAGAAATGAAAATGAAGAAGATGCGGAGCATAAGCTCCAAAGTGAAGACCGAAAAACGGGTTTCAGTCAATTTTACGGCGATGGAATTTGCCGAATTTCTCTCCATGAAAGAAACGGCTGGTGTACAAAGTCAGTCAGCTTTCATCAAAGCAAGAATCTTTAATGAGACATTCCGAGTGATAAAAGTCGATCGTTCGTTGCTCGATTACTATCAAAAACTGACGACTTTGTACGGACAGTTTCGTAGTGTAGGGATCAATTACAACCAAGTCGTGGTTGCCTTAAAAAGCAATTTCACCGAGAAAAAAGCCTACGCTATGCTTGCCCAACTGGAGAAACTGACACTCGAATTGGCGGCTATCGGAGGCGAAATCGTACAACTCACCCGTGAATTTCAAGAGAAATGGTCGCAAAAATAAGCTATGGAAGTTCCTTGTATGGGGCGTTGGCATACAACGGAAAGAAGGTAAACGAAGGCGTCGCAAGGATATTGGAAACAAATAAGGTGTTCTGTCCTGCCGATGGTGGGCACGATATTACCGATTGTATGCAGGACTTTCTGGCATATATGCCAAGCCAAGTTCATACGAAAAAGCCCGTTATTCATATCTCCTTGAACCCGCATCCCGATGACAGACTCTCCGATGAACAGTTCTCCGCCATTGCATTGGAGTATATCGAGAGGATGGGCTATGGCAATCAGCCTTTCGTGGTCTATAAGCATGAGGATATAGACCGGCATCACCTGCACATCGTGACCTTGGCAGTGGATGAGACGGGACGGAAGATTAACGATGGCAATAACTTCTACAAGAGTAAGCATATCACACGGGAGATGGAGCAAAGGTATGGATTGCATCCTGCCGACAAGAAACAATTCAAGGAAGCGTTTCGCTTGCAGAAAGTCTGTCTCGAAGAAGGAAACCTTAAAAAAAGCAACTGGCTTCAGTCACCAAACCGGCGGTCAAATTTTATCACTGTCCGAGCTTTAAGGAATACCGCGCCTTGCTTTCCACCTATAATATATGTGTGGAAGAGGTCAAGGGGGAAATGTATGGAAAGCCCTATAACGGATTGGTCTATTTTGCTACCGATGATAAAGGTAAGAAGGTGGGTAATCCTTTCAAGTCCTCCCTTTTCGGGAAGGCTGTCGGATATGAAGCCTTGCAAAAAAAGCTTCAAGGCTTCAAAGGAGAAACTGAAAGAAAAGCATCTTGCCCCCAAGACCAAAGAGGTCGTAGCCGGAGCATTGAGACGTTCTGCTACCAAAGAGGATTTTCGAACGAATCTCCATCACAAGGGTATTGATGTACTCTTCCGTGAGAACGAACAGGGACGGCTCTATGGCATCACCTTCATAGACCAGAACAACGGCTGTGTGGTCAATGGCTCACGATTGGGCAAGGAACTTTCGGCAAACGCTATTGCCGAGTGGTTCGACCGTCCGCATCCCGAACTCTCTGTTAATACTCCTCAAGGTGAAAATCAGTCTGCATCTCATACGCTCCCGTCGGAAGAAAATTCCTTCTTGGGCGGTCTTCTTGATTTGCCTATGGAAGCCAACGGAACGGATTGGGAGGAAGAACAGTTCCGCAGACGGATGCAGAGAAAGAAGAAACAGCAAAAGCCCCGGTTATAAGCCATATTTTCCATCTCTAAAATACAGTAAAATGGGGAGTTTGTAATATGTTGAATATCAGGAATTATCAGAGGCACCAAATTCTCTTATAAGAGAATTAAAATTGTCCTATAAGACAATTTGAAAAGTCTTATAAGACAATTTCAACAATCATAAAAGTAAGAACAAAATTAAACGAAAAACTATGCAACAAGAAGACGATTTGAGAGCACTGGCGAAAATCATGGATTTTCTGCGTGCCGTAAGTATTATATTGGTAGTAGCCCACCTCTATTGGTATTGCTATGAGGCGATACGGCTATGGGGCGTGAATATCGGTGTGGTGGACAGGATACTGATGAATTTCCACCGCACGGCGGGGCTGTTCGGAAATATGCTTTATACCAAGCTTTTTGCGTTGGTACTGATGGGGCTTTCATGTCTGGGTACGAAAGGTGTGAAAGAGGAGCATATCACTTGGTCGAAGATATGGGCATTCATGAGCGCCGGCTTTGTCTTTTTCTTCCTCAATTGGTGGATACTCGCCTTGCCACTGCCCATAGAGGCGAATACGGCTCTCTATACTTTTACGATAACCGTAGGCTATGTTTGTCTGCTGATGGCGGGACTATATATGAGCCGTCTGTTGAAGAACAACCTGATGGAGGATGTCTTCAATCAGGAGAACGAATCCTTCATGCAGGAGACAAGGCTCTTGGAAAACGAGTATTCGGTCAATCTTCCGACTCGTTTCTATTACCGCAAAAAGTGGAATAAAGGATGGATAAATGTGGTCAATCCTTTCCGTGCGGTCTCCGTATTGGGGACACCGGGTAGCGGTAAGTCCTATGCCATCATCAATAATTTTATCAAGCAGCAAATCGAAAAAGGTTTTGCCATCTACTGCTACGACTTCAAGTATCCCGACCTCTCCACGATTGTTTACAACCATCTGCTGCATCACTCGGAAGGATATAAGGTCAAACCGAAGTTTTACGTGATCAACTTCGACGACCCTCGTCGGTCGCACCGCTGCAATCCGATACACCCCGATTTCATGAGCGACATTTCAGATGCCTACGAGTCGGCGTACACCATCATGCTCAACCTTAACAAGACGTGGGTGCAGAAGCAAGGGGATTTCTTCGTGGAATCGCCCATCGTACTCTTTGCCGCCATTATTTGGTATCTTCGCATCTTTGAGAGTGGCAAGTATTGTACTTTTCCGCACGCCATAGAGTTTCTCTGCCGCAAGTACGAGGATATTTTTCCGATACTCACCTCATATCCTGAATTGGAGAACTATCTTTCTCCTTTTATGGACGCTTGGCTCGGAGGGGCGGCTGACCAGTTGCAGGGACAGATAGCCTCCGCCAAGATACCGCTGTCAAGGATGATCAGTCCGCAGCTCTATTGGATTATGACAGGAGATGATTTCACACTCGACATCAATAATCCCAAGGAGCCTAAAATCCTATGCGTAGGAAACAATCCTGACAGACAGAATATCTACGGAGCAGCATTGGGGTTGTATAATTCGCGCATTGTCAAGCTCATCAATAAGAAAGGAATGCTGAAAAGTTCCGTGCTCATCGACGAGCTGCCCACCATCTATTTCAAGGGATTGGACAACTTGATAGCCACCGCACGAAGCAACAAGGTGGCGGTATGCTGGGCTTTCAGGACTTCTCACAGTTGAAGCGGGATTATGGAGACAAGGAAGCTGCCGTGGTGATGAACACTGTCGGAAACATTTTCTCCGGTCAGGTGGTCGGCGAGACGGCAAAGACCTTGTCGGAGCGTTTCGGAAAGGTGCTTCAAAAACGGCAGAGCATGAGCATCACCCGAAGCGACAAGACGACCTCCATATCCACGCAGATGGACAGCCTGATTCCACAGAGCAAGATTTCCACGCTCACACAGGGAATGTTCGTGGGAGCGGTCGCAGATAACTTCTCCGAACGTATCGAGCAGAAGATATTCCACTGTGAGATTGTAGTGGACAATGCGAAAGTTGCAAAGGAAACGGCTGCTTACCGCCCGATACCCATTCTGACAGACTTCACGAATGAAAACGGAGAGGATATGATGGAGCAGGAAATCAAGGCGAACTATGACCGTGTCAAGACGGAGGTGCGGGAAATCGTGGAACGGGAGTTGCAGCGGATTGCCGATGATCCGGAACTTTCCAAACTACTCAATACCAAGAAATAACGGTTGTTTTTCTTGGCTCTAAGGCAGAATTTTTGAACACGTTAATTGATTACACTATGAATTGTTTTAATCATACCCAAGAACCGGCAGTTGCCCAATGCTCAGATTGCGGGAAAGGACTATGCTCAGAATGTGCGGAAAGGTATCAGCCGATACTCTGTACACCTTGTTTTCAGAAAAGAAAACGTAGTGAGATTTGGCGGAGCATCTTCAGTCTGTTGTTTCTCATCGCCTTGTTTGTCATAGGTTTCAGATGGAACTTCTTGGCGACCAAAGGCGTTGAGGATATGCGATGGATGTCCGGATATGTGCTGATGGCGATATGGTCAGGCTATCTCTTTGTGGAAAGTACATTCCTTATAAGATGATGGCTGGGACAAATGGGCAGTGGATTGTTTACTATATTGTCAAACTGCTCCTCTTTGTCGTCATAGGAGTCTTCACCGCACCTTTCACCTGCTTGTGGGCAGTGTTCAGGGTAATAAAGGCTTTTCGGTAAGAGGCGGCAAGAATAACATCTATAAAGAAGAAAGAATATGAGTACGCACAATATACCACTCACATCGGGATCATCATTTGCAAATCCAAAAGCAGGACGATTGTGGAGTATGCCCTCAAAACTTCTGCAATGCCTATCGGGGTGGCAACATACAGCCTCTCACCCGAATTGCCGGAGGCATACAAGGAACTGCTTTCAACATCTGAGGACATAGCCAAGAAGTTGGAAGTGCTTATCAAAGAATGAATGAAGGGAGGTACTCCGAAATACCGGAATATCTCCCTTTTGATTTATCGTTTCTTGAACTTGCCACCTTTCAGGTCACTCTCCACCATACGCTTGTTCAGCTTCTCACGGAGTTCATCAAGAAAGTAGGTACGGCTGTCATCCTTGCGGCGTTTCATGTTCATATAGACGTTGTAGCAGTTCTTTATCTCCACTCCAAAGATTTCAGAAAGAACATCAGCTAATTCCTCCACACCTATTTCTCCATCATTGATACAGTCGCAGGTGTCGAGAGCATAAAGGAGTTCAACTAAATCTGTTGCCTTGCCTGTCCAACAGAGTTTCTTGGCGGGTTTGACGGGCAAAGCAGGAAGAAGTCCCTGCATTCGCATTTTCACTAATTCCAGCTCCGTGTCAATGACAAAGAGCAGCTCTGATACATTTTTTTCCCATTTCAGTTGGTATGCCTGATGTTTCAGTCATACTTTCTAAATGGAATCGAGTGTAATGGAGAGTACGATACAATGAAGCAAGGTTTGCTTCGGTTTCCCCCAACCTTATAATTTCCTTGATAAGATTGTCTGTTGCAGTTTTGCTATTGTCTGATAGCAGCAACTCAAAGGTTTCTGTTTCAATCAGTTGTTTCATATTATGATTTTTTTATATTGCTAAATTGTTTGTGCTTATGATAAATGCACAAAACCTCCACCTGTTACAACTTCTGATTGCAACAAATGGAGGTAGAATGGAAAAGAGAAGTTTTACTTGCCTTGTTCCAGTGTGCGAGTGGTGAAATAACTGTCCGAAATTGAAGGGGTGAACTTAATAACGTTGTTATTCAATACCGACTTTCTTTTATTTTTCAGATTAATCATTGTCATCTCCTTAAAGCGATACTTATGGTGCTTTGTATCCACTTCCGTGATTGCAGAGACGGTCATCTCCTTTTCTTTCTCTCCGGCAAGATTGTAGTATGTAGCCTTACGGATAATAAAAATGTGCTTGTCGATATAGGCTATTTTCTTAGAGAAACCGTTTTCATTGGCAATGGTTTTGTTCTTTGGCGTAATTTCTAAGACATAGCAGACATGATTACCTACATTTTGGTCTTTCAAGAATTTATAGTTGAAATCTTCGACAGCTGGTGTGGACATATCGGCGTAAGAAAACTCAGACCCCATGAAACTTTTGGCATTCTCTGAACTTACAATACGTCGGGTTTTACGAAGAGCCGGCATATAAATCCACTTGTCATCGTTCTTCTTCAAATAATCGAACGATAGAAACCCGGTGCCTTTCACATCAGCAGGCTCGGTAAACCGAATGAGTTTCTTTTCCAAACTACCATTCTCGTAGAGTTTACTGACAATAGTCATCTTGCGAACTCGTTTGTCTCCGGACGGACTGTAAATCGTCATTGATGATTCTGTTTCCATTCCGGCAATACGAGTGGCTTCAATGGCTTTTTGTTGTACTTGTTGCGGAGATAGTCCTCCTTGTGCATGAGCAACATTTGCCCACATGGTTGCGATTGTTATAACCGCCGATAAAAAAACTTTTTTCATTGTATTTATTGTTTGATGAATATTCGTGTATCAATCTTCTTTGAAAAGCTCATAAGCTTTTGACTGTTTCTTTTATTGCTTTTATCCTTTCAGTCCTTTTAAGTTATTTGCAATGGATTTTCTGTCTCAAGAATTTCGGTTTCAACACCATACATAGCGCAGGTACGAGCAGCACTGCGGCAATGAGGCATACGAAAATGATTGTTACCATCATCATTCCGAAAAAGCGGACGGGCAGGAAGCCTGAAAAGAGCAGAACTACAAATCCGATAATAACGGCAATGGCATTGAATACGATACCGCGTCCCGTTGCCTTGAACAAGCGATGTACAGCCTCCTTATCGTCGTAACCCGCACGTCGTTCCTCCCGATACCGCCAGACAACATGAATCGTATAGTCCACGCCGACTCCAATAAGGATAGAGGCTTGGAAGGCGGTCATAAAGTTCAGGTCGATACCAAATATCCCATCAGTCCGAAAAGCATCAACATGGCAAACATGAGTGGAACGATTTGCAGTAATCCTGCCTTAAACGATTTGAAACCGAGGGATATAATGATAAATACAACAACGAGGGAAATCAACAAAGAAAGGAACTGCCCGCTTACGACATGCTTGTCCATATCCGTGAATACATCGGCATTGCCACCAACAAGTTTCACATTGGGGTCATCTTTTACCATTTCCTTGATTTGAGCAACACATTGTCGCAATACCGGTGTGTTCAATTCCTTGAAACGAATCATCAAGAGAGCTTTCTCAAAATTGAAATCCACCATCTTTTCCAAATCCCTCTGACTGCCGCTCATCAGATACAACTCGAAGTATTGTGATACGGCATCGTAGGTGTCGGGGATTTTATCATAACCTTCTTCGCCTTTGTTATAGAGAGCACGGCTGATCTGACGTGTAACTTTCGCGATAGACTGCGTTGTTCCCACTTCGGGGATTTCTCGCACCTTTTTCTCCAAATCATCAATTTTCTTCAACAAGGCAGGGTCTTTGATGTCGCCTTCGAACACGACACAGAGCGGAAAGAAGCCCCCCCAGTTCCTTATTGATGATTTGTGCGGACTCCTTCGCAGGATGTCCGTCAGGGAACAACTCGGCGGGATTTGAGTTGATGCTGAAACGCAACAGTCCGGCTGCTCCGATTAGAGAAATGACCACGAATAAAGCCAAAATAGTCTTGGGCTTTTTCGTTACCCAATCGGCAATAAAGTCCAACAATCTGTCCAACCCTATTCCTCTTTTGCTTTTAGGGTTGTTATCCGCTCTCAATCGAGGCTTCGTTTTGGGAAGTACCGAACTCAATGCAGGTATAAAGAACAGACTTCCAATCAAGGTAAGTCCGATACCGATACTGCCAAGAACTCCCATCTGTCCACCGGGAATCAGCACATGTCCCAACATACAGAGCAACCCTGCAATGGTTGTCAATCCTGACAAGATAATGGGAGCGCCGAGACTTGTAACCATTTTGACAGACAATTCTTTTGCTGTATAGTTGTTTCCGGGAAGATTGTCTCTTTGGTAGCGGGCAAACATGTGTATGCCATAGGAATTGGCGGTGGCAATCAGCAATACAACTAAAATAATGGTCGTAACGGCAAACTTCCATCCCAACAAAGGTGTTGCACCCAATGCCGTGAATATCGCCATGACTACAATCAGAATGGGAAGCCATACCCCTCTGAACTGACGGAAGCTGATAAAGAGAAAGACCATCATCAACAACAATCCGAGAGGAATGAGCCGAGCCATATCCTTCTGCATCATTCCCGCATTCTGCATTCGCATATACGGAGAACCTCCCAAAAGAACTTTCTCTGTGCCGGGATACTTGGCAATCATTGCCTCCACTTGGTCTATTACGTCCTTGTCCTTTGCTCCGGGTTCAAGCAATCCAATAATGGCTGTGGTCGTAAAATCTTTGGAAACCACGCTTCCATAGACAAGGTCGTTACCGGCAAGCTCTTTCTTAATAGTGGCAACATCTTCAGCAGTCCGTGGAATCATTTTCACGGCCGCATCAACGGTCATTGCGTCATTCTCACTGCGGACATTTTTCAATTCAAAGACGGACATTACCCGTTCTACGCCTTTGATGTTCTGCATATCTTGCGAGAAATGCTCCACACGCTTCAGTGTCTTGCCATTCACGACATCATCTGTCTGTACGACAATCATTACCATATCCGTACCGCCGAACATTCTTTCTATCTGTTTTTGATTTACACGAGAAGGTAAATCTTCCGGCAGATAGGTAAGCAGGTCGGGATTAAAACTTGCATTCTTCATCTGAAAGCCCATAAAGGCTGTCAGTGCAAGAAAGAACACGATGACCGCCCAGCGGTATCGTATCACAAATTCAGCTAACTTCTTCATTCGATATTATTTTGAGATTAGATAATCTAAAACGAAACTTTCAACTCCGTAAAAACCGAGTTCTTGGTCTTTTCCAATATCCCAAACAGACGGTCGTCCGGTCCATAGAACAGCTGCCCTCCCACCGTAAGCGTAACGGCATCGGCTATGGCATAGCGAATCTTGGGTTGGAAGAAGTATTCTTTCGTGCTGAACTGGCACAGTCCGAGCAGTTCCACGTTCAATGTTTCGTGGAGTAATGACAGTGCAGGTCTGACCGAAACCGAATGATTCCAACGCTCGTGTTGCGTGAAGACGATACGATTCAGTGAGTTTAGTTCTGAACTATCGGATTGCCTTTAATGTCTGTCTCCAAGTCCAGTATATACTTACCTATGTACTGTACAATCAAACTGAAATTATCCCAGCTTCGGTCAATCCCTATTGTATATTCCATTTGCTTATTTGGAACGGAATAGATGGAATTATTGCTTTTTTCGGGGAGTGAACAGGCAAACTCGCCTCTTAATCCGTAGTTGCCCAATGAGGTGGAAAAGTCCATTCCGACAACATGCACCCGATAAGGCTCTTGCGATAAAAGGATTTCAGAAGGAGTCTTTTCATACGCGATGCCGGGAAATTTATGTAACCCGTTGTAATAGGAAAGAGAGAGGTCGAAAGAAGGTTTTTCCAAATCTATTTTCACTCCGAAAGACTGGTTCTTCCATCGGTAAGGACGTTTTTCATTGTTCCATACAAGCCCATCTCCCATAGGCTTTCCGATGAAAGGGAACAATGACGATTTGTAAACGGGTATCCAATCTACTTCGATACGGAAGGGATAAGGATTAAAGACACCTTTCACTACGAAATTTCCCAGACGCTTATCGTCTTCCTCCGGTGAGAATACACAAAAATCTTGGGGTGTAACGTTATTGGTCGGATTGAAACCGTCTGCCCGTCCCCAAAGATCGATTTGCTCACCCACACGAAAATCGAACTTGCCAAGATTAAGATTTACATAAGCCTCGCGGATGTCGAACTTATAATTGTTGTTACCATCGGCTCTGTAACGGACTTCCGAAAAGGCGGAAGCACTTATGCCGATGGGAACTTCTAATTTCAAGGCACCCTCTCCGTAGTAATTGCGTATTTCCTTTTCTCCGCCAAAAATACCTGCACGGAGATAACCATTGATTTTAATGCGGTTATCCTGCGAGATTTCTTCTGTCTGGAGAGAGTCCGTTTCATTCGGAGATTGCGCATAAACAGAAATACCGGAAAACAATGAAAAGATTGTTACTCCGGCAAAAAACTGAAACTTAAATGTTTTTATTTTCATTGCCTGATGTTTTTACAGGCAAAGTTCGGAAGATTGCTTAGGGTAAAATAGCCCTCAAATAGCAAGTAATATCCCTATTGACCTGAGTTCGGTCTAAGCATTTCCTCTAAAAATAATCCCACCGACTAAGTAACTTAATCGGTGGGACACTTGTTCACGTGGCAAGAAATTCGTAACTTTATAACTGATATCCAAATAGTTACTATTCCACATGAACACTGATAACACTGCAAAGATAACGGAAATCTTTTTATTCGGTCGACGAATTCTGTAAGCAAATTGAACCGCAGTTCAAGAAAAAAGCGATTGGCGAAGACGGAAAAAAGAGGAGAAATCGCGCTTTTAAGATGAGCGACAGCGAAATTATCACCATTCTCATCCTCTTTCACCTCTCGGGCTACCGAACACTCAAGGCTTTCTACACCCAAATGATCTGCAAAGAGTGGCGACAACACTTTCCCGTCGTGCTCTCTTACAATCGCTTTGTGGAACGTGAGCAAATGGTTTCTCTCAAACTTTATTTGTTTCTCAACAACTGTTGTTTGGGCGATTGCACCGGCATCTCGATCATTGACTCCACCCCCATTCGGGTGTGTCACGACAAGCGATCGAGAAGGCACAAAACCTTTCGGGGATTTGCCACAAGCGGCAAAGGGACTATGGGGTGGTTCTTCGGTTTCAAACTGCACATCATTATCAACGACCGCGGAGAAATCGTCCAATGGCAGTTGACACCAGCCAATACAGATGATCGTACCCCACTGAAAAACAAGAAGTTTACGGAAAAGATCTTCGGAAAACTCGTGGCCGACAAGGGATACATCTCGCAGAGCCTTTTCGAAGAATTGTTTGTCGACGACATTCACCTGATCACTCGCATACGCAAGAATATGAAGAACTCGTTGATGCATCTACGCGATAAAATTCTACTGAGGAAAAGGTCGTTGATCGAGACGGTAAACGACGAATTGAAGAACATCGTTCAGATTGAACACACGCGCCACAGGAGCATCGGAGGATTTGCCACGAATCTCATGGCAGCCATGGCAGCATACAGTTTCTTGCCCAAAAAGCCCTCGCTTAATATAGAGATCATCGAAAGAGAAAGGAGAATTGCTTAGGCCGAACTCAGGTCTATTGCATAAAACTTATAGAGAGAGTCGAGAAATTGCTTGGGGTTTATTCTGTGATATTTTCGGAAAGCCTCTGTGAAGTGGCTGAGATTGGCATATCCAATTTTATAGCCTACTTCGGATACAGAGTAAAGACGAGTGGAAAGCAAACGTTTTGCCCATTCCATCTTTTCGGATAGGGCATACTCGGCAATCGCCTTGCCAATAACCTGTTTGAAGCATTTTTGTAGTTTGGAACTGCTCATTGCTGCTTCATGTGCCAGTTCGGGAATGCTCGGTACGTTGTTCAAACTTTGTAAAATCTGACGACGGACACGGAAGACAGCCTCCACATCGTTCAAATTCAAGTTGGAAAGAGATTTTACCTCCGAACGTTTTTCGAGTTTTTCAAGAAATATCGTCAGCAGTTCTATTGCCTTTCCATGCAAATGGAGGGGATAGAAAAGCACATCGCTTTTGGCTGTGGCCTTAATGCCATCCAATACTTGTTGCATCGCAGGTGTGATGGTCTCGAACAGATAAAAAGACTTGTCCGACCGGAGCAGCCGACCGATGTAGGTTTCGTGAGCCGTATCCATTTGCTCTATCCAATCCTTGTTGAAGGTCAATGTAATGTTTTCATACTGCCGTTTGGGAGCGAAAGTCCACTCCGTAGGGATATTGCTTGAGGGCATAAAGATACCGTCGAGCGTGTCCACCCCGACCGTTTTCGTGCTTGTGCCGATAATCTGCTCGTGCTTATGCTCGTTGATATAGAACATCACGGGAATCCATTTCGAGTTTTCCACCGAGCGACGCACCATTGTCATCGGTTCGTACGATACGAAACTGATGTAGGTCAATGTGAGCCATGATAACGGATAGTATTGCTTGAAAAAGCCGCTGCCCACTGAGGGCGGAACGGTAAAACCATCGTTCGTTACCGATGTGCCGAATTGCTCGGCAACCATCTCGATCCAATCTTCTGGCTTATTGATTGCACAAAATTCTATGGTCATATCATTATACCTTTCTGCAAATTTACAAATAAGTAAGGATAAAAAAGAGGATTTTCTTATATTTTTATCCTTGTTGAATCGCATACTCTATAAAAAACAAGAGTATTCCTTTTTTGAGGGAATACTCTTGCGATAGGGATTTACTCAAATGCGACTAAACTTGAAGGTATTCCCACGGCAGTAACGACGGGAGTTTGCGAGCATTCACCCGTCTTGGTATTGTAGGTATAGTAGCCCGTTCCGTTATTGCACGTCATACCAAAGACGATGAAATCTTTGTAGCGGGTTATGGCAAAAGAGCCATTGCTGTCGGTCATTGGCAAATCGAGTTTTTCGATGGTTTTGTTCCAAATGTCGATTTTCACGGGTTGGAAGTCTTTCTTGAGTATTCCGAATTCCGTATCCGTTACTTTCAAGCAACTATATACAATGCCATTGCCCGCATAGTAAGACTTAATCATATACTGCCCCGTTTTGCCAATCCCTTTTATGGTTGTCTTCGACAGGTTGAACAGGTAGTCGGCGTCCCATTGGTCGCTTCCTTTGCGGATACGCAAGAAACCTTCCTTATTGGCAACGTTGAAGTTGTTGCCCGCACTGTAAAAGTAGATGTCGCCCCGCTCGTCCATAAAGGCATCGGAGTGACGGAACAATCCGACAACACTTGTGCGACTGTCCTTAATGACTTCGGTCTTTTTCGTTTTAAGGTCAATAACAGCCACCTCTGCACCCGTCCCCGGCACGGAGGTGTGGGGCGAATTGAGCTGGTTGAGGGCTACATACATCTTTCCGTCTCGAATGACATTGCAACCGGGGTCGGGATTATTGTCCTGAACAGCATAAGACGAGAGGTCGATTTCATCCTCTTTTTGCAACGTAGCGGTATTGATTAGCGCAATCTTTCCCCTTCCGTGCAAAGCGACGTATGCCCGCTGCTCGTCGATGAAATTGATTTCTCCGGGTTGCGCCATCTGTTCAAAGGTCATCGTACCTACTTTTAGCAGTTCGCCGTGCGCCCCTCTTGTAAACTTGTGTACCTTATCTCCGAATTTCCTTCGGGCACAAGTACCGTGTTTCCTTTTTGCGAAGAGATAACACCCAAAGCCAAATTCGAATGCTTTCTTGTTGTCGGTGGCTTGAGGTGTCAAATCACCGAACGTGCCGACGTAAGCACTTTTGTCCACATAATGCACAAAGGCAAAATGCTGTTGCACCTCATTGGGCGTTGGTTTCGGGTCATCGTTCTTGTCGCAGGACGTCAGCCCTATGGAGCCGACCAGCATAGCAGAAAGGGCTATGTTCTTCAATGTTGTTCTCATTTTTTTATTTATGTTTAGAATTATAAAATACCTTTCGAGAAGACGTATCTGAATTTGAGGTGGAATGTCCGTCCTGCCAACGGTTGGCGGAACTGGTCCCACACTTCTTTATTCATCAGGTTGTGGCATTCCAAAGCGATGGAATATTTGTTCTTGTAGGTCAATAGCAGACCAATATCATTGACGAAACTGCGAGGAATACGTCGTTTCTGCAATTCAGTAAGTTCCCAAAAGTAGAAGAACTCTTCCGTGAACTTCCCGTCCCAGAATGCCTTGACATACCAATTCTTGAACAATCGGTCGCTGTGGTATTCCGCTCCGAAGTTGGCAAACAGGTAGGGAATATTCGGCAGTCGCAATCCTTTTGTCGGATTAGGGGCTTGGGTGCCGGGCAAATAGTCCAAAACATCTCGGACGTCCTGATAAGTCAGGTTCCCGTAGGCATAGACCGTTGGCGATATGTCCAATTTTATTTCGGTTTCTATACCTTTAATATGTACCTTTTCTGCGTTTACATATCCGGCTGCCATGTGTTGTTTCATCAGTTTTATCATATCGCTTACCTGCATATAAAAGCTGTTCACTTCAAACTGCAATCGCGATAATCCGAGGACATCATTTTTGTCTATTAAGAACCCCAGATTGAAGTTGTGGCTTTTCTCTGGTCTCAATCCGGCTGCAGGAAAGGTGATGATACCATCACCGAATAGTTCTTGTGAATTGGGAAGGCGTATTGCCCGCTGGTAAGATGCTTTCAAGTGAAAACCTCTGAAGGGCTCGTATTTTATTGCCTCTATCCAGCCTATTTGTGAGGTCGTATTGTTCTTTTTCTTCGGAGCCTCAATCATCTCGTATGAAGTCAAATCTTCTATCTCGGAATGGAGGTGGAAATACTTTGCGGAGAGCATATTCGTCAGTTTCTTATCAAAGAGTTTTGACTCCCAAGTCAACCCCGAAATGACACTGGTCTTTTTGCTGGGAAATCCTCCGATAACAAAACCAGCATGCTGACTTGCAATGTTGTCGCTCGGTTGTCTTCTGGCGTAGTTAATAAGTGTGTTCAGATTCAAACTGTGATTGGCGGACAACTTGTAATCAAAATTGATACGTTCATTGATTTCCAATCCTTTGTCATTCGAGTTGTGAGGAACATCCCCTGTTTCTCCCTGTCCATTCGGACTCGGATATATGTTTCCTTCGAAATCGTGATTAACTCGTGCCGTATCCACAAAATTGTTTGTTGTATGTGAAAGGGAGAAATGGGACTCAAAGTTAAGGCGGTCGTTCAGCATTCCGCTTCTTATCAATTTGTTTTCCAACATAAACATTCCTGATTGGTTTTCGGCATGTTGTATGTTTTTTAAGATTCCTTGGATTTCATTGAAACGATTGTAATACCCGAACTCGGTACTAATCTCATCGAACCAAAGTTTCGTGAAAGCAATTTTTCCCTTCAACATATACGAACGAAAATGGTCATGGTCACGTCTTACCAACAGATTTTCTCTCTCGGGAACTCTGAAAGAGTAGTCATTCTTTGCAGATGTATAATAACCTCCCGCACCGAGTAGAATGCCACTCTTTGGAAAATTCTTGCGAGAGAAGACACTTCCTTTGTGTGTTTGGTAAGATCCGAATTCATACGAGGCATCTAAATAATCCGTACTAAACTCTTTAGTAACGATATTGACGGCTCCCCCCAATCCATCACATCCGAAACGGGCGGGTATGATACTCTTATAGACTTCTATTCTTTCTATAATGTCTATCGGAATTTCATCAAGAGAAAAAGCCCCGTCAGAAGTACTCATTGGTATTCCGTCCCATAAGATTTGAATGCGGTTTCCTTCCAATCCATGAACAATAATTCTCGAACTGCTTCCCAAACCGCCAGTCTGCCCAACTTTCAAACCTATGGTTTTATTCAAAACGGTTTCTAACGAAATAGATCTGCCTTGAAGTTCTTTTGCATTTATTACAGAAATTGCTTCAGGCGACTCTCTGAGTATTTGTGCTCTTGTTTTTCCTACTACGACTACATCTGCTAGCTCTGTTGATTCCGGGAGTAGTCTTATGGTATAACGCTTCCCATTTGCAGTAATCGTATCGGTAATGGTCTGATAACCGACATAACTTACCATAAGCATAAGTTTTTGATTACTTGATGCACTTAGTTTTGCAATACCTTTCCTGTTTGTAGTCGTACCATTCGTGTACGTTGGAGCATTCAAACCTTTCCATTGTACGGCGGCAAATTCTATACTGTTCCCATTTTCTGCATCAATAACTTTTATTTCTATTGGTTGCAGTTGTGCAAACATAGGAAAAGACCACAACGATAGAAAGCCGACAATGAGCATTCTTTTGTATAAATGGACTATTGAGCTGATTGACATATCATATTTGTTTGTGAGATTCTGTGCAAAGGTACTTACCTTCCGAGCAAATAAATAACCCTATTATACACGCTTATACCCCTGTTGTGTTTTATATGCGAGCAAATTGTTGTTTTGGGGCAGTGTAATGCTTATCGGGGTTATTTTATCCCTGTTTGTTGCCGTACTTTTGCAGCAGAAAAAATCAAAACGACACATATATGGATAAACAAAAAGTCAGACCTCTTGATGAGGAACGGGAGAGCCGTAGCCTGCTCTCCAATGCAGTGGTTGTGCTGCAACTCGTTTTCGGCACACTGCCCCTGCTGCTCGTGGTATGGGCGGTGGACAAGTTGATGAACGGCACATTCTCTTCCACAATAGTTTGGGGAGTTGGAGGAGTAATGATCCTATTCGCCTTGCTTCGAGGCGTGTTCTACGGAACTTCGATTTGGCGGGCGCACCGCTCGGCTTACAATGCCCTTACACGATTGAGGTTGCGTATCATAAGTCATTTGCAACGCTTGCCACTCGGATTTTTTCAGGAGCGTAAGGTGGGCGACTTGGTGAACATCATTTACCATGACGTGGAGCAAATTGAGATTTATTTGGCACACGGATTACCCGAGATCCTCTCGGCAACGCTTTTCCCTGCCTTACTATGGGTAATCATTATGGTGTTAGACTGGCGTTTGGGGCTGTCGCTCATTTCTCTTTTGCCTGTAGCATTTCTTCTGCAAATGGCTGTCAAAACACTTTGGGGAAAGAGCTTTCGACACTTTATGGAAAGTACGCAAAAAATGTCGGAAGACCTTTTGGAATATGTGGCTACCATACCGGTAATCAAGGCTTTCAGCAACGAGGAAAACAGAACGCAGCAGGTGCTTGGTGGTATGCGCGACTACATCCGTTGGGTGAAGCGAAGTATGTTCAGCGTTACTGTTCCGATGACATTGATAACGATGTTCTTGGAAGGTGGTATCGTAGTAATGACCCTTGTCGGGCTATGGCTGATGACTTCGGGCGAACTGACCGTGACACGTTTTATCCTTGCCCTAATATTGGGTGGACTGTTCTCGTCCTCCTTTGCTAAGTTGGCGACATTCCAACATGTCCGAATCGTCTATGGACAGTCGTTGGCAAAAGTGCAGTCCATCACAGAGGTACAGACAAAGGACACGGCGGACAAGAAAACGGATACGACACAAACGGATGTTTGTTTCGAGCACGTTACATTTTCCTATCCAAACAAGAAAGACAATGCGCTGAAAGATGTATGTCTTCAATTTCCGAAAGGTAGTCATACAGCTATCGTAGGCGAGTCAGGGTCGGGAAAAACCACGCTGGCAAGTTTGATGATGGGGTTCTGGCACCCCCAAACAGGTACTATCCGATTGGGAGGAGAGAATATTACGGAACTCTCCGAACGTAATATCGCTGATTATTTCGATGGTACAGCAGGAGGTTTTTCTCTTTAACACAACCATTCGGGATAATATCCGTATAGGAAGACCTACCGCCACACAAAAGGAAGTGGAAACGGCAGCACAGCGTGCTCATATTCATGATTTTATCATGGGATTGCCGAATGGTTATGATACGCTGGCAGGCGAAGCTGGCGTAAAATTCTCCGGCGGAGAAAAACAGCGTATTTCCATTGCCCGAATGTTGCTCAAAGACTCTCCAATAGTTATTCTCGATGAAGCCACCGCTGCTTTGGACGGAGAGAATGAGAAACTAATCCAAGAAGCTCTTGATGAATTGCAGCGCAACAAGACCGTCATTACCATTGCCCATCGTCTCAATACGATTCAGGATATGGAGCGTATTGTTGTGATGGACAAGGGGCAGGTTGTCTCAAAAGGAACACATCAAGAACTGCTGAAAGACTGTTCTCTGTACCGCAATATGACGGAGACGCAAGAACAAGTAAGTAAATGGCAACTGAAAGAAGAGGAGGTATAAACAATGGTACGCAATATACTGAATGAATTGACCGCTAGCGGAGTGCGGCATCTAATTATCTCCGCACTGTTTTTCGTGGTTTATGCCCTTTGTGGCACGGCGATAATGCTCACCGTCTTGTTTCTCATCGACCGTCATATACAAGGAGAAAGCATCTCTTTCATTTCGGCAGCATGGGTACTCGGTGGTCTGCTGGTCTTGAAAACCATATCCAGTGCCATTGCCGATATGAGTAAGCATTTTGCCGGATTTGATCTTGTGGAACGTATCCGCGAGAAAATCATATTGAAATTGAAAATGTTCTCACTCGGTTTCTATACCAATGAGCGTCTGGGAGAGATAAGTACAGTCATTCACAAAGACGTTGATAATATGGAAATGGTAGTAGGACATCTATGGACACGGATGTCTGCCGACTTCATTGTAGCTCTAATACTCGGTATTGGACTATTTTGCGTGGATTGGCGCATGGGATTGACAATGGTAGCCATTCTCCCCATTGCCCTATTTTCTCTGTATCGGGGTATTCGCTCGGGAATGAAAGCACAGGAGGAATCACAGGATAATCTGGCAGATATGGTCAGCCTCTTTGTTGAATATGTCAAGGGCATCCCAGTTTTGAAAGTATTTGGAGGAAAAGGAATGTTCCGTGACAGACTCGACCACTCTGTTGGTGAATTTGGAGAAAGCAGTAAGAATACTTCTCGTTTGGCAGCTGTAAGTGTGGGCAGATACACTTTTCTGATAGAATTGGCTTTCGCTTTGATGGCTACAATCGGTCTTTGGTGGACACAGCAGGGGGAACTTTCTCTTTTCGCTTATTTAATGTTTATCATCGTCTCAAAAGAATTCTACAAACCTTTTGTCAATATGGAGAATCATTGGTTGAATTATATCAAGGTAAAAGATAGTTACGGACGCATTTCCCATTTATTGAATGCTCCTGTTATCACCAATCCTGAACAGCCGAAAACAGCAACCCATTTCAATCTTTCCTTTGACAAAGTGGATTTCCATTATGAGAAGGAAGGTTTTGAGATGAAAAAAATCTCACGTTCCATGTTCCCTGAAGGAACGGTAACGGCACTTGTTGGCTCGTCAGGTTCAGGTAAAACAACCATTACCAACCTGTTACTCCGTTTCTGGGAACCGCAGACCGGCAGTATCCGTATCGGTGGTTTAGACATTCGAGAAATGGACTACGATTATTTACTCGGTAAAATCAGTGTGGTGATGCAGAATGTTATTCTCTTTTCAGATACCATTGCCAATAATATCAAAGTAGGCAATCAACATGCTACGCAGGAAGAAATCGAAGAAGCAGCACGTAGGGCGATGATACACGACTTTATCATCAATCTGCCGGAAGGTTATGAAACAAAAATCGGAGAAAACGGTTTGGGACTATCCGGAGGTCAGAAACAAAGGCTTTCAATCGCCCGTGCGTTCCTCAAAGATGCTCCCATCATTCTTTTGGACGAGATAACGAGCAATGTTGACCCTGTCAATGAATATAAGATACAACAGGCAATGTCTTCCCTTATCCGAAATCGCACAGTCTTGGTCATTGCCCATCATTTGCAAACCATCCGTAATGCTAATCAAATTATTGTGATGGACAAGGGACACCTTGTAGAGAACGGGACGCATGCAGAACTTGTAGCAAAAAACGGAATGTACTGCAAATTGCTGTCCATGCAATAACCTAATCAATGAAAAATATGGAGGTGTGGAGTTTGATCCACACCTCTTTTTTTGCCACTTCTATCCATATCGAAGCCACAAGTACGCAGTTATCCAATACCTCTAACATACACGGTTTCTTTGGTTTACTTTTGTCCGTGCACCGCTGTTGGTGCCATTAAATACATTATAATATGGACGAAAAAATCAAAGACCAAGAAGTCCTTTTGGTCAAGGATCAGAAAGACGAGAATCTCAAAGTCGTCACAGGTACGGACGAGAAAGGCGGACTGAAAACCGTTCCGCCCACCGCCGAGCATGAACAGAGCTTCCTGAAGTTCGACAAGCACAGCAATGCGCTGGAAAACTTCCTCTCCAACTTCATGCGTCAGTTCAAGCATCCCACACCGCTGAACTTCTTTAAAGTGCCTTTTGAGAGTGCCGTTGCCAGTGCACGTGTGCTCTCGGAGATGCTTAAGCTCCGGAAGTCCCCTCCAATAAAGAGATGCTGGACTCCGCCCGTGTCAATCCTTCGGACTATGCAGGCGAGCAGAAACAGTCCTTCCAAGGCATTGACCCCGACAAGGTGAAATGGGAACAGTTTGAGCAGATGGGCATAAGCCGTGAGAGTCTGGAAAAGGGCAAGCATCTTGATGACCTGCTTCAATACAGAAAGACTCCACTTGTTCCCATCAGTATCAAAATTGGGGAAGTTTCCCTCTACACCGATGCCCGTCTTTCCCTGAAAGCCTCCGGAGACGGTATGTTTATCCCCGTCATCCACGCCATCCGCAAGGAGCCGCAATTGGAGCGCGAGTTCTTCGGGCATACCTTCACCGACGAGGACAAGAAAGCCCTCAGAGAAACGGGTAATCTCGGTCGCACCGTGGAGCTGACCTTCCCCGGCAAAGATGAGCCGACCCGCAGTTTCGTAAGCATCGACCGCCTGACGAACGACATCATCGCCCTGAGTGCCGACCGGGTACGCATCCCCGATGAAATCAAGGGCGTGAAGCTGAGCGATGAGCAGAAAAAGGAACTCTCGGAAGGCAGAAGCATCTATGTGGAGGGCATGACATCCAAAACGGGAAAGCATTTCAATGCCAACCTTCAATTCAATGCCGACAAGCGGTCGATTGAATTTCGTTTCGGCTCTCCCAAGCAGGAACAACGCCAAAGACAAGCCCCCGAAGGACAGGAACAGGCAGAGCAGAAAGAATTGCGTGTCCCCAAAAAGATGCTGGGACGAGACATCTCTCCCGAAGAGCAAGCGAAGCTCAAAGCAGGTCAGACGGTCTATATGACCGGGCTTATCGACAAGAAAGGAGAGCCTTTCAATGCCTATGTGCGTCCGAATTTCGAGAAGAACAAGTTCGACTTCCTCAAATGGAATCCTGACAAGTCCCAAGCCAAAGAGGTAACTCCCGACAATGCTTCCCGCACACAGGTCGCCGTCAATTCCGAAGGTAAGACCAACGAGGCTACCAAGCATGTGAAGGAGCCGCTCAAGCAGGGGCAGACAGAACCTACCGCCCAGCAAGAGCAGAAGGAAGAAGAGAAGAAGCGTTCCAAGGGAATGAAAATGTAATCCGCCACCACTAACATCCAAAAAGTAAGAACAAATGAAAGTCATCATAGCAGAAAAGCCGAGCGTAGCTCGTGAAATCGCCCGTGTCGTTCGGGCTACCAACAAGAAGAATGGTTATTTCGAAGGAGGCGGCTATGCCGTCACGTGGGCATTGGGACACCTGATAACGGCAGCCATGCCCGAAGCCTACGGCATCAAGGGTTTCCGCAAAGAGAACCTGCCGATTCTTCCTCCCGTCTTTACCCTTATTCCCCGTCAAATCAAGGAAGGGAAAGGCTATAAAGCCGACGCTGTAGCAGTCGCCCAACTCAAAATCATCGAAAAACTCTTCCGAGCGTGCGAAGGCATTATCGTAGCCACCGATGCCGGAAGGGAAGGTGAGTTGATCTTCAGGTTCATCTATGAGTATCTCGGCATCGCCAAACCCTTCGACCGCCTATGGATCAGTTCCTTGACGGACAAAGCCATCAAAGAGGGACTTGCCCATCTGCAAAGCGGAGCGGCGTATGACAATCTCTATTATGCCGCCCGTGCCCGCAGCGAAGCCGACTGGTTAGTGGGCATCAATGCCACCCAAGCCATATCCATTGCGGCAGGACGAGGCACTTATTCATTGGGCAGGTGCAGACTCCGACCCTCTGTATGGTCTGTTCCCGTTTCTTGGAGAACAAGAAGTTCGAGCCGCAGCCATTCTGGCAACTCAGCCTTGCCATAAAGGAAGGTGATGAGAGTTTCCGTTTCTCCTCCGCCGACCGCTGGTTCGATAAGGCAGAAGCCACCGCCCTGTATGATAAACTCAAACAGGCTCCTTATGCCACTGTAGAAACGATTGTGCGCAAGGAGACCAAGCAGGAGCCACCGCTTCTGTATGATTTGACCACTTTACAGAAAGAAGCGAACAGCCGGTTCGGCTATTCGGCGGAACAAACCCTTTCCTTGGCGCAGAAACTCTATGAGAAGGCATACATCACCTATCCTCGCACGGGCAGCCGATATATTCCCGAAGATGTCTTTGCCGAAATACCTGCCCTGATAGCCTTTTACACGACCATCCCGTCTGGGGTGTCCATGCCCGCCGACTGACCGAACTTAATGCGCATTCGGTGGACGGCAAGAAAGTGACCGACCACCACGCCCTGCTCATTACGGGCAAGAAGCCGATAGACATGTTTGGAGAGGAAGTAGTCATCTACGATATGATAGTCGGACGTATGCTCGAAGCCTTCTCCGCCCGATGCGTGAAGGATGTCAGTACGGTTACTGCCGCCTGCGAGGATGTGAAGTTTATCCTCAAAGGTGAAATTATCAAAGAAGAGGGTTGGCATGCTATCCTCAAAAACAGCAGAAAAAAAGACAAGGAGCAGGCGGAAGCCGAAGAACGGGAAAGCCGGGAGAATGGAGAAGGCATCATCATCCCTCAATGGGAGGAAGGTAAGCAACTTCCGCTCTGCGCTTGTTCCTTGGCACAGGGAACGACCAAGCCCAAGCCCCTGCACACGGAAAGTTCGCTGTTGGCAGCGATGGAGACGGCGGGCAAAGAGTTGGAGGACGAAGAATTGCGTGCGCAGCTCAAGGATTGCGGTATCGGCACGCCCGCTACCCGTGCCGCCATCATCGAAACCCTCTTTGCACGCGAGTACATGGTGCGCCAAAAGAAGTCGCTCGTCCCTACTGAGAAAGGACTTGCCGTCTATTCCATCGTTAGGGAAATGAAAATCGGTAATGCCGAGATGACCGGACAGTGGGAAGCGGACTTGGCGAGAATCGAACGGGGAGAGTTGAAAGAGCAAGAGTTTCGCAAGGGCATCGAAAACTACGCCACACAGATTACCGACGAACTGCTCTCCTCCAAAATCCTCTTCCCCAAAAAACAGAGCGACATCCATTGCCCCAAATGCGGCAAAGGCTCACTGGTCTTCTATCCCCGATGTGCCAAATGCTCTGATGCCGATTGTGGGCTGACGCTTTTCCGCAGCGTGGCAGGCAAGAGCCTCACGGACGAGCAACTGACGCAGTTGGCGGTAAACGGAGAGACTGGCATCATCAAGGGCTTTACCTCCAAAACGGGCAAGAGCTTCGAGGCTTCTCTCTCTCCTTGGACGGAGAGTTCAAGACGGTCTTTGTCTTCCCCGAGCGTAAAAAACCGGGCAAATCCCGAAGGTAAATCCCCGTAATTTGCTAATTTTGCCACTGAATGATGCGGTCATAAACAATCCTGTTGTTTTTACTGCGGATTTTAGTGGTGGCACTCGGCGGGGACGTCGAGTGCCTTTGCATTATATACCCATTAAAATTACAGATATGACAGCCATTCGATTTTCCTATTACGAGCTATCCCTGCTCTCTTTTCTTCGGGAAAGCCATCCCGAAAAAGCCGATGACATTCCCTTCGTCAAAGAGCGTGCGGCAGCCGCTTCCGAAGCCTATGCCGAAGCCTTCGATACCGGTCTTCCCATAGCCGAATGTATCGGCATCGCTAACAATACGCTCTATGCGGGTCTGCACTTTTCCCGCCACGATACCATCTCTTCCGTTCTTTGGAATGAGTTCTCTGCCGAAGTGCCGCTTGAAGCTGTCAGGGAGACCGCTATCCGCCTGCGCCCGCTCTTAGAAAGCATCTTCGCCAAGTATCCTATTTCGGACGAATTCGCTTATATGCCCGAATACAACTCCCTCTATACGGAGATTACGGGTTTTGTTCAACTAAAACTCGAAGAAGATGGCAAGTTATAACAAGAAGGAGCATCTAAGGGCAAACATAGAAGCCATCAAGACGGTCTTTGCCCTGCATCGGGAACAACGCACGGCAACGGAGGAGGAAATGGAGGTGTTGCGGGCTTATACGGGCTTCGGGGCTTTGAAGTGTATCCTCTCTCCCGCCAACACGATGGAGGACATCGCCCGATGGAACAAGTCGGAGTTGGAACTTTTCCCCTTGGTGATGGAGCTGCATCGCACCATTCGGGACAACACCATCTCCGAATCGCAATACAAGAGCTATATGCAGAGCCTGAAGAACTCCGTAATGACCGCTTTCTATACTCCTGCACCCGTAGTACGAGAGATTGCCGCTTCCTTACGGGAGGCAGGCATCGTCCCTCAACGCATCCTTGACCCTTCAGCGGGAATGGGCGAGTTCATCCGCTCTTTTGACGGCATTGCAGCCGAAGGGCATACGACTTTCGGTTTTGAGAAAGACATCCTTACGGGACAGATGCTCTCCGCTCTGCATCCCGAAGACAAGATACGCATCCGGGGCTTCGAGGAAATCGAATCCAAGCTCGGAGGTTATTTCGATGTGGTCAGCAGCAACATTCCTTTCGGAGATGTGGCCGTCTTCGACCCTGTTTTCAGCAAGACGGACGAACCTGCCCGAAAGATCGCCCGCATGTCCCTGCACAATTACTTTTTGTCAAGGGGGTGGATATGCTCCGCGAAGGCGGTGTGTTGGCGTTCATCACCTCGCAAGGTGTTATGAACGCCCCGACGAACGAGCCTGTACGGGAGTGGCTGATGAACCATACCCGCCTTGTCTCGGCAGTCCGTCTGCCCAACAATCTCTTCTCGGAGAATGCAGGGACGGAAGTGGGCAGTGACCTGATTGTCCTGCAAAAGCAGAGCGGCAAGACAAGTCTGACCGAAGAGGAACTGCGTTTCATCAAGAGCGAGAAACGCCCCAGTGGAGTGCTGTTCAATACCTATCTGCGAAGCATGTCGCAAATCGTGCATACCGAATGGAAGCAGGATACCGACCCTTACGGCAAGCCCGCCATCCTGTTCCATCACGAGGGCGGAGCGGAAGGCATCGCCACCGATATGGGAAAAATCCTGCTGGCGGATTTAGCCAAACGCTTGGATATGGCATTGTACCGAAAGCATATCTCCATTCAGGAGCAGCCCAAAGTTGCCGTTTCTCCCGAAGTCAAGCAGGAAGAAGCAACGCTTACGCCTGCCGCTTCGACAGAGGAGCAACCGCACCAAAAGGTGGTGCAGCCGAGAGAGGAACAGCCTGTTGAGCAATCCCGAAGCAGAGTCGCCCCGCAAGTACAACTGCTCGACCTTTTCGGCAACGTTATTCCGGAGGAAAAGCCCAAACGTAAAGCTGCCGCAAAACCGAAGCCTGTCGTGTCACCCTCGATATTTTCCGAGACTTCACAAAGCGGCGAGACGGCACAGGGGCTGAAAGACACGGGAGAGCTTTGGTGGCAGCAGGACAAGGAGAAAGGGATGCAGCAGCGCCTCTATGAGGGGGAATGGCACGAACACCTCAGAGAGGGGTCTTTGCTGGCTTCGGACTTTCAAGTCGGAATGCTTGTCCGTGATATGGAGGACAACCGAATGTTCCAACCCATAGACCTCCCGTCCCAAGAGCGGCAGAAGATATTGCTCTACATAGACCTGCGTGACGCCTACCACGCTCTCTATGACTATGAAGCGGAACACAAGGTGGCGAATGAATCCTTGCGAGAGAACCTCAATGAACTGTACGACCGTTTCGTGCGGCAATACGGACATTTGAACGACCGCAAGAACCACGAGCAGATCCTGATGGATGCCGGTGGCAGGGAAATCCTCTTCTTGGAACGGAAGGTGGATAAAGAAACGCTCAAAGCCGATATTTTCCATCAGCCCGTTTCTTTCAGCCTGCACGAAGTGACAGAGGTGGGCAATGCCCAAGAGGCGCTCTCGGCTTCACTCAATAAATTCGGAGCGGTGGACACCGAGTATATGCTTCTCTTTGCTTCCCGAAAGTTCCGAAGAGGAAATGCTCTCCGAATTGCACGGCAGGATTTACTACAATCCCTTGGAGGGAGAGTATGAAATTGCCGAGAAATTCATATCGGGCAATGTGGTCGCCGCATCGGAGCGTATCGAACAATACCTTTTGGAGCATCCGGAAGACACAAGGGCGCAAGCCTCCCCTTGCAGGCGCTGAAAGATGCCATCCCCGAACCGATACCTTTCGTGGACTTGGATTTCAACTTCGGGGAGCGATGGATTCCCGTAAATCTCTACTCAGACTATGCCTCGCACCTCTTCGACACGGAAGTGACGGTACGCTACAATTCAAGTGCGGACGAATACTCCGTGGAGGCACGGATGCACAATGCCAATATCTGGGACAGGTTCTGTGTACGGGGGCAACATCGTCGCTACGACGGCATTGCCCTGATGAAGCACGCCTTGCTGAATACAACGCCCGACATCACCAAGAAAATCATGGTCGGCGACAAGGAGGTCAAGGTTCGGGATACCGAAGCCATACAGATGGCAAACGCTAAAATCGACGAGATCCGAAACGGCTTCACCGATTGGCTGAACGAGCAGAGCGATGAGTTCAAGGAGCGATTGGAAAAACTCTACAACAATACCTTTAACTGTTTTGTGCGTCCTCAGTATGATGGTTCCCATCAGACATTCCCTGACCTCAATCTGAAAGGCTTGGGCATCGAGAGTTTGTACGGCAGCCAAAAAGATGCCGTTTGGATGCTCAAACTCAACGGGGGGAGGTATCTGCGATCATCAGGTGGGAGCAGGAAAGACGCTTATCATGTGTACCGCAGCTTATGAGATGAAGCGGCTCGGCTTGGCAAACAAGCCGATGATACTCGCTCTCAAAGCCAACGTGCAGGAGATAGCACAGACCTTCCAAACGGCTTACCCGAATGCGAAACTGCTCTATCCGGGCAAGAACGACTTCACGCCCGACAAGCGACAACGGATTTTCCACGACATCAAGAACAACAACTGGGACTGCATTGTCCTCACGCACGACCAGTTCGGCATGATACCGCAGTCGGACGAGATACAGCAGAAAATCCTTCAGGACGAGCTGGACAGCGTGGAAGAGAACTTGGAGGTTTTGCGTCAGCAGGGACGCAGCATCTCCCGTGCGATGGAGAAAGGGCTTGTCAAGCGGCAGATGAATTTACAGGCGAAGCTGGATGAAATCAAGTTCAAGATAGAGAACCGCAAGGACGATGTGGTGGATTTCAAGACAATGGGCATCGACCACCTTTTCGTGGACGAGTCGCATACGTTCAAAAATCTGATGTTCAACACCCGCCACGACCGTGTGGCAGATTGGGCAACAGCGAGGGCAGCCAAAGAGCCTTGAATATGCTCTTTGCCATACGAACCATTCAGGAAAGGACGGGGAAAGACTTGGGAGCCACTTTCCTTTCGGGTACGACCATATCAAATTCTCTCACGGAACTCTACCTGCTTTTCAAATACCTGCGTCCCCAAGCCCTCGAAGCACAGAACATCAAGACCTTTGATGCGTGGGCAGCCATCTTTGCCAAGAAGTCGGTGGACTATGAGTTCTCCGTCACTAACGAAATCGTACAGAAAGAGCGTTTCCGCTATTTTATCAAAGTGCCGGAGTTGGCAGCGTTCTACGCTCAAATCACCGATTACAGGACGGCGCAGGACATCGGCATTGACCGACCCGAGAAAAACGAAATCATGCACAATATCCCGCCCACACCCGAACAGGAGGAATTCATAGCCAAGTTGGTGGAGTTTGCCAAGACGGGCAATGCAGAATTATTAGGACGAGAGAAACTCTCCGATAGAGAGGAGAAAGCCAAGATGCTTATCGCAACGGACATGGCTCGAAAGATGAGCTTGGATTTGAGGCTTATTGATCCTAACAAGTACGGAGATCATGTGGACAACAAAGCCTCCCACTGTGCTGCCAAGATTGCGGAATACTATCACAAGTTTGAGGCGCAGAAAGGAACGCAATTTGTATTCAGTGATCTCGGTACGTATAAGCCGGGCGAATGGAATCCCTATTCCGAAATCAAGCGCAAGTTGGTGGAAGATCACGGCATTCCTGCTCAGGAGATACGCTTTATTCAGGAAGCCAAGACTGACAAGGCTCGAAAGACGCTCATTGCAGGCATGAACGAGGGAACAATACGCGTGTTGTTCGGTTCCACCTCCATGCTCGGCACAGGTGTGAACGCCCAGAAACGTGCCGTAGCCATTCATCATCTTGACTGTCCCTGGCGTCCTTCCGACTTGGAGCAGAGGGACGGCAGAGCCGTGCGTAAAGGAAACGAAGTCGCCAAGTTTCATGCGGACAACAAGGTGGATGTCATCATTTATGCGGTGGAAAAATCGCTTGACAGCTACAAGTTCAACCTGTTATATAACAAGCAGTTGTTCATCGAACAGCTTAAAAATAACCGTATGGGTAGCCGTACCATTGATGAGGGAAGTATGGACGAGAAATCGGGAATGAATTTTTCCGAATACGTTGCCATCCTCTCCGGGAATACCGACTTGCTGGAAAAGGCAAAGTTGGAAAAGAAGATTGCGGGTTTGGACAGCGAACGGCAGGCGTTCATTCGCAGTAAGTCATCCTCCCGAAGCCGATTGGACGAAGTCGTGCGGACGGTGGACGGCAACAAGGAGCTGATTGCCCGTTTCCAAAGTGACTGGGACTTGTACCAAAGCCGTGTGCAGAAAGACAAGGAGGGAAACATCCTCAATCCGATAACGCTCAAAGGGGTGGAAGGTAGCGACCCGAAACGCATCGCTGCCAAACTCGCGGAAATCAACGAGAAAGCCTGTACACGGGGAGAGTATTTCAATATCGGAACACTCTACGGATTTAATCTTGTGGTCAAGACGGAATCCTCCTCTAAAGACCTTTTCGACCTTTCGCAGAACAAGTTCTTCGTTATGGGAGAAAGCGGAATGAAGTACAGTTACAACAATGGTAGGATTGCGGCAGACCCGCAACTCGCCAGTATGAATTTCCTGAACGCCTTGGAGAAGATACCCGGCTTGATTGAGAAGTTTAAGGCGGACACGGAAAAGATAGCCAAGGATATTCCCGTATTGCAGGAGGTAGTGAACGGCTCTTGGAAGAAGGAAGAGCAGCTCAAAGACCTCAAAACGGAACTTGCCGCCCTTGACCGCAAGATACAGCTCTCTCTAAAACCCATCGAGCAGGGAGAGAGTGAGCAAGAAAGTGCGGAGATGATGCTGGATGAGAAAGGAAAGACAGAAGAAATGGAACGGTCACGTCCGATTGAGCCGACTGTCGCCGCCTCCTCCGTCAGCACCTCCGTGGCTCAAACCGACAGACCGTTGGAAAGCAATGGGCAGAGTAGCTCTGCTACACAGCCCGCAATGGACGGACTACCGCCGTCTTTGGCGGAAAAGGTGTTTATCGTCAGACCGAAAATGTAATCTGTAATTCAAGCAGCAGCCCCCGACTTGTCATTACGACAAAACGGGGACTTTGCTGTTGCGATCAATCCAAAATTACGTGTCTTTGGGCACTCTCTTCCTCTTGCGTTTGAGGTTCTCCGTAAAGTGGGTTTGCATAAAGGCAAGGATTTCCGATTCCAAATACCACGTCTTGTGGTAAACGATGTGGAAAGGAAGCGTACCCGATGCCCGATAACGTTGCAGGGTACGCTTGCTGATTTGGAGCATCAGGCAGACCTCTTGGTTATCCAGCAGAGGTTCTCCGTCTATCATCGGACGTTGGGGTATGTCAGGAGCTGTCTGCTTCAAGTCATCGAAACGCTTCATGATGCGTTCCATCCATTCAAGGAAGGTCTCTCTATCCAATAGTTCCATCCTTTATCCTCCTGCTTTTAAGATCGAAGTTATGCCGTAGCTCTTTCAGGTTCTGAGGATTGCAGTACAGGCTCTTGTTTCGTATCGCCTCCTCGATGTCGTGCAGGTCATAGTAGCAACGTCCGTAGATCATCTTGTAACTGATTCTGTCCGCACTGCGCATACGCTGAAGGGTACGCTTACTGATGCCGAGTATCTCGGCTAACTCATCATTGGTAACAAGGCGGTTCTCATACTCTATCTTTGCCTTTCCTCTTTCTCCACATACCGGAGGATTTTCTCTATTTTGCCCATCAGTTCGTGGTAGGCTTTGCTTTCGATTGTTATGACATCCATGACGCTTTGAATTTGATTATGCTGCAAAGTTCGGGAGTTAAAACCGTCCGGATTGTATGCTAAATATGTACTGAATAGAGATTTTTCTGTCTGATTCCAAAAGCCACACGACAAAAGCATCCATATCGAAGCCACAAGTACGCAGTAAGGGAAAAGCTGCTTTTGAATACTTACTCCGTAAGTACATTTGCACAAAGTGTAATCTTAAAACGAACAGAAATATGGAAGTAATAACAATCGAGAAGAAAACGTATGAAGCCATGATGGAACGTTTCCGCATTTTGACCGCCAAAATCGATGCCCTGTGTCGGGAGTGTGACGAAAAGCGTATGGGCAGGTGGCTGGACAATCAGGATGTCTGCCAAATCCTGAACATCAGTTTGCGTACCCTGCAAACTTACCGCAGCAACCGGATGCTGCCCTATACGCAAATAGGGTATAAGATGTTCTACAAGCCGGAGGATGTCGGGAAACTGCTCGAACAATCCTCCGCTTTATGACCAATGAATAGTATCACCACTAAATCCGATGTAAAATATGGACAACGATGTAAAGACCAAGAACAACGAAGAGATTGCGCACTTTCTCAACGCGAGCGACCGCATGATAAAGGGAATAGATGTCCTGCGGAAAAAGAATAGACCTCTGCTTAACGGGCATCGCTATCTGACGGACGATGAACTGTCCCGCCTGTTGCATATCAACCGGCGCACGTTACAGGATTATCGCAACATGGGAAGAATCTCCTTTGTTAAGTTAGGCGGAAAGGTACTCTACCGGGAAGAAGATGTAGAAAAACTGTTGCAGGAGAATTATCGTCCTCGGTTTGAGAAGCCTTGACAGAGAAATAGGCAGTAAGAAACTCTTGTCTTACTGCCTGTTCTCATATTCAGTTGTACCATCCTCCTTTGTCATAACACACAAGTAATGGAGGACTTGTTCTCTTCTTTTCGGTCAGTCTTCCGATTATCCATTGACGGAAACTCTTTGCCTGTGGAGAAGCAAAGCGAAATGACAGCATCGTAATCATTTCAAGGTTGTATAAATCCACCGAACCATCCCTAAACAATAGCGTTTGCATTACCTCATCTTCCTTGAGCAAGCCCTCTTTGAAGATAGACTTGATGTGGCTGTTTACTTTGCCGGAGAATACGCCGAACAAGGAGGCTATTTCGCAAGCCGACATCCAAACGGTAATTGTCGGGATATGTATTTTTCCGTTCTCTCCAATGGTTATGATTTCTCTTTTCATCGTTCGTCCTCCTTTTATATAGTGATACCATTGAACTGCTCTATCTTACTCAGTTTGTCGGAGAGTGCCGCCATGTCCCGACTTTCCTTTTCGTGGGTGATTTGGCGTAAATCTGCGTGGTGCGGATATTCGTGTGTCCGAGCATCTTGGAAAGGGTTTCGATGGGAACGCCGTTGGTCAGGCAGATTTCCGTCGCCATAGTATGGCGGCTGGTATGCCACGTAATCTCTTTTTCGATACCGCAGAGTCCGATGATTTTCTTGATGTTCTTGCAGGCGGTAATATACTGCGGAACGGGCAGGAGGTAATCCTCCTTCGCCATGCCATCGTACTTCTCGATAATCTGCTTCGGAATATCCAAAAGCATGATATTGGACTCCACACCTGTCTTTTGTCGCTTGGTCATAATCCAGAGTTTACCGTCAAAGGAAGTTTGAAGATTGTCCTTGGTCAGGTTCTTCATATCGGTAAAGGACAAGCCCGTAAAACAGCAGAAGACGTACAAATCCCGAACCAGCTCCATTGATTTACGCCTGAATTTCAAATCCAACAGCCTGCGGATTTCATCCTTGGTCAGATAGTCCCTGTCGGTACTCTCGGCGGATATGCTGTAATCCACGAACGGGTCACGAACTATCCATCCGTGATTCTGGGCAATGGTAATCATACGGCGCAGGGGCATTATGTAAATCCATACCGTGTTGTTACAGCATTGCTTTTCGGTGCGCAGGAAGATGTCGAAGTCGGTGATGAAAGCCGGAGTGAGTTCTTTCAAAGCAATGTCGCTGACACGGTAGCGGGTCTTGATGAACTCCTCCAAATGTTTATAGACCGTGCAATACTTGTGGTAGGTGGATGGGCATCGCAAGCCTGCATCGACCTGTTTGAAAAAGTCCTCATTGTGCTGGGCAAAGACTTTCAGCAAGGTTTCATGCCGCATTTCCAAGCCCAAGAAAGCGTTCTTCACTTTCTCGGCAGTGACATAGTTATCCCGCTCGGCTATCTCCTTGTATTTGGCATTGATACCGACACGTATCTTGTCTAAGAAACGATTGGTTTCCAACGCCACGGTACTTTTGCCCGAAGCACGGTTGCTCTTGATGTCCCACAAGTCGGGATGGATGTCGCATTTGCAACTGAACTGGGCTATCGTACCGTCTATGGTGATACGGCACATCACGGGAACGGAACCGTTCTTCTTGGGGGCGTTCTTTTTGAGGTAGAACAGAACCTTAAACGTACTACGCATAACTCTGACTTTTTACGGTTTACAAAACTATTCATTGTCAGGTTATTTGTTGCTATGCAAAACATTGTCGTTCAATGGTAAAGAAACAGTCTGCAATTTATTTGCCTGTTTCCTTTCATCGAAGTACCTTTGCGGGAGGTAATCCCCGAAATTCAGGTCGGATTTTGCACTGTTCGCTACCGCTTTTCCCAATCCTCACTTGCAAAAGGAAGTGGTAATGTTTTGGTAACGCTGCTCTGTCCGAAGTTGGTACAAACCCGTCTTTTTCGAGGTTTTGCGCCGAAAGGCTCAAAAATCAGAACTGACTGACTCACAAATCATTCACGCTATTTCGCCTTTTCTTGAACCTTGGGGATAGATTTTTGTTAAAAACTCTCAGCATTTTCGCAACGCTTCGCGCAGTTCGGCCACACCGTCCGAG
>BNJS01001498.1_pt1 | contig 84736 bp, 91 predicted proteins | sample 8540461 | NCBI WGS metagenome assembly BNJS01 (sample SAMD00202454, study PRJDB9452) | human saliva metagenome | isolation source: human saliva | place: Japan
TGTAAGATATATCTTAAAAATTAAAGCATTTTGTTATCTTGCAGTAATTAGGTACAGAAAAACAGGCCTAAGCCTGCTCTAAATCTAACTTGATTTTTCCAAAACTATTAAATTCAAAATAAGTTGAGAAAACATAAAGGGTAACAAAAAAGGACTTAAAATGATGAGTTCAGCAGGCAAGAAACTAGCACGGTCAAACGTGCTTTTTTTATTGCTGATAAGTTCATTATATCACATCTTTATCTTGTTTTTCTAAATTGTTCATTTGTACAGAATACCGTACTAGTTCATTACATTTCCAAGTAGATACTAGATGGGTAATTTGTTTTTTATATTGTATTTTTAAGTCCAAGAGGAACCAATAACTTATTTGTGTACTCAATGGTAGTTTTTAAAGTTAAACAAATAAAATAAGCTTAACAATTCCATTGCTTATTTTTATCTTTTAAATCTTGTTCATCATTTTTGTGGCTTCTTAAGTAAACACCAATTAAAGTTACAAGTGTCCCTATAAAAACACTGAAACCTTGAATGTTTTTGTCATTAGCAAGGAGATATATCGCTCCAGAAATCGCAATTAGCCCTACCATCCCAGCGAACAATACACCTAGCAATGAATCTCTATTATTAGCTCCAACGACTTCGCTTTCTATGCTAATCCTGTGTTCTAATTGCTTCTCAGCCATAGACATGATTCTATCAGCTCCGTTTGGGATAACTTCATCAAATTCTTTTAATAATCCAGGCGGTGGCACGGGACCTTCATAACTTATACTTTCAGAGACAAGTACTTTTGTTATAGATTCTTTAACTTCATCGGGTTGTTTTTCTATTATTTCTAAAATCTGTGTCTCTGAAAGATCTTTTGATTGTTTTTGATTAGAGTTGATTTTCTTGTTTGAATTTGGCATATGCCCCCCATATATCCTGACCAATCATACTCCAGTCATTCAAAAATAGCTCTTTTGTCAGCTTCTTTTCCTGTTTTAGATCTCATTGTAAGCTTCTTTATTTCGTCTGGAACCAATATCAATAACTCAGCTATTCCTGAAACAAAACTATTTTTGCCACTAAAAATCAGTCTGTTTATTCATATCAATTCCTCCTTTTTAAAAATACATAGTTAAGATATGTCTATCACCTACGCGACTTAATTATACAACATTCTAATACTCAACACAAGTATTTCACACATTATTTTCATGTTCATAAATTATAAATCATAAATCCAAATTAGCTCAACTCGAGTATTTACTTTTTGTACCAGTACACTATAAGTCACTTCTCCCAATGTTCAAAAAGCTAGTTTAGTTTCCTCAATGCTTGTAAGTTCAATATTTAAAACCTCATTTTTCTTCCTCTACTTTATTATTCGTAAAAGGAAAAGAAAAAGCACTTAGATTTATCTAGGTGCTACTTTTTCTATTTCGTTGATTGTAATTGTTATGGTATCCCAGTCTTTGGGTGAATCGCCTATATCAGCAATAAAAGTATCTTCGCTTAGCTTTTCGACAACTGCTGCAGATTGCCCATTTTTTAAAATCACTGTATCAAATTCTTCTATCTTCATCAAAAATGAATACTCCGCCTCTTTTTCTAAACTTCCTAGCCAGTAGTAGACCTACACCAAGGGTGCGTAGTTCCCGATATTTCTCTACTTCTATTCTTATCCATATTATATACCTTTTCTAACACTTTGCAACCACAAAAGCCCCCACCAAAGGACAATCAATCGTGCTTTTTTTATTACCTAATAATACTATCATACCACATCTGGAATACACACTCAATTATTAGCAATCCCCTTCGATTTGCAGTATAATGATGAAAAAGTGGGTTAATATTGACGGTTCACCGAAAGACTGGTTTGACGAGTTTATGGAGGAGGGATTTATATGGATAGATCAAAAAAGACATGGGAAATTGACGGAGAAATATGGCTACATTGCCCTGTTTGCGGAACTGAAGTTATGGACTATGATATCTGCGACGTCTGTCATTGGCAAAATACGGGAGCATTTAATATCGATGGCGGTCCTAATAAAATGACACTTGTGGAGGCTAAAGAAGCGTATGTTAAGGGAATTCCAATAATATAACAGACTATAGTACCACGAAAGGAGAGACTGATGGAACTTAAAGAATTTAATAACAAGGTTATCAGAATCACCGATATTGATGGCCAAATATTTAAAGGTGTAGCTCTTTACGAAGACAAAGATGTCCACGATGAAGAATTTGATGGGTTATCCGTTAATTCTGGAACCAGATGGATTAAACTCTTTGAAAATGAAATCAAGGAAATTGAAATTACTGATAAAATCAACCAGTCAAAAACCCCTTAGATTAGTCTCTAAGGGCTGATTGACTTGCAAGGATAGGCAGGACTGTCGGGGCTCCTGCATTTCTCGACCCACTATAAGTGGCACGTTGGTGACAGATTCTCAACCTCTATCCTTCATGTCTTCATTATAGCACTTTTTTCTCAACTTTCAATCTGTGCATCTGAATTTATTGTCTATCTTTTTCTCTAGTGTCCTTCAACCATATTGTACTTCAACCTCACTCATGATTTCCAGCAAAGTTTTCCCTTCAATCTGTAAAGAAATTAAATCATCGAAAGAAGATGCTCTATATTCGTTGTCCGCAACAATAACAACAATATCATAAACAGAATTAGGAAAAATACCACATACTTGACCCTTATAATCAAAAGAAGCGTCCCAACCATTGTCATACAATGCTCGTAAATCATCAAATATTGCCATAATATATCTTGATTCTCCTATATAAGATATTCCACAACTTATACAAAACCATACGAAAATTTATCCGGCAACTCTTTTCCTAACTTAATACTTTTTAGTCAAAGTATCTTTTGACAAATGAAGTAAATTGCCCTAAATCATCTCCAACATAGCTATATTCCAAAGTAATTTTATCGATAGTTGCAATACCTTTACAACCTCCACTCACAATAGAATACTGCTCTTAGAGGCTCCATCTTCTAATTTGTACATCGTAATAATTTGTTTATCAATCTTTTATCATTTTTCTATTTATTGTAAAATAAGGCACTGGAACTATTCTTGACTCTCAAAAATATAATTGTAACAAGGTATCAAAAATCGTCTTTGAAAAACATTTTTGACTATTTTGCTTTTATTTTGCTCAATGATTTTATCCTTTGTATCTCTTTCCAAAGGTAGCGTTTCAAACGCTTCTTCTTTTACTAAGAATTCACCATTTTCTCCCTGGAATTCTTTTGTAATTTTTCTAATACGACTCTCGAAATCGATAGATTGAAGTTCTTCGTCGTTGATGTTATCTTCAATCGCATCTAGCAACAAACTGATTGAAATTTTAATCATCTTTAAATACCTTTATTTTCTATTAGTCCTATCTCTAAAAAGTCCAATATAAACGGATTGCTTATAATTTTCTGTCTGAGAAAAAATCTCTCCAAAAAGGATTTTCACTATCAAAAATTTCAACTTCTTCTTCCGTCATATTATAAGGATAGTCCTCAAATAAGTTGTAAATTTTTTTCCGATCAAAGCTTAATAGATGTTCTCCGATAGAATCTATTTTATCAATCCACTATATTTTTGACTCTTCAGTCTCTTTGTAAAAATCACTGTATCCTTCAAGAAAAGATTCTGCTGTAACGGAGTCACACATCCCATCTAGCAACTCTAAATCATTGCATCCATTCTCATTAAAATCTGTCATTATTCTGATTTTTCCTATCATTTATTATATGTCTTTTATTAAAAAGACCAGATTCTTACTACAATTTCTAATTGATCCGTTAAGCTTCGCTATCCGATCTCCTAAATACCGCCTCTTTATTCATCAAGTCGTCCTCAGTGTAGTCAATCGCAAATGTATCTATTTCTAAGATCGATTTAGGTGGAGTTGAATGAATCATAGGGACACTACGTACCCTATACTCTTTTTCTCCAATTCTAACAAACTGATTGATTTTCAAATCTGAAAAATCAGGATTCTCAACAGTAATAGAAACAAGACGATGCGCTATTTTTATAAACATCAATTATCTTATTTTTTTCATGTTTAACTTATCCGTAATTATTATTTCAATACTTGCATTCTAGGGAATCAAAACCAATTTTAGATTTATTTAACACTATCAAATAAATCTAAAATAGATTGAGGGAGTGCTTTCTTAAACAATAAAGAATGTTTATCTTGGTCTGGATAAACTTGGTCAACCCACTCATCAATTTGATTATAAAAAATCAATAACTCTTTGCTTTGTGGTATCATCAAATCTAAAACGAAACTTCCTTTACTTTAAATTCATTATAAACTTTCCTATCCTAATATTCAATCAACAAGAGATTATTACGATAGCTTTTTAGCTTCCTTTCTACTTCGTCAGTGGTCAAGCTGCTACTCCTTTATGGTATAATTAGTTTAAAGAGAAGTGAGGTAGAAATGATAGTGTCGCTACGCAACTTCATAGTATGAGATGACGGGACAGGCACACCGTCCACTACTCTTGAGCGCTTAGATTTTTCTAAGTGCGTTTTTTGCATTTTCTCGGCGTTCACTCTTGGTTCAAGTCCATTCTCCATACCATTTGGTAAAGAATTAAGAGACATTTTTATCTCTTCTATCTCCTTGTCATTCTGCGAGCAACTAAGGCAAGTTATTACTTTGCTTATCTGCTTATCATTTTGTAAACATCAAATTAAAATAACAGACTTAAACTTTTCTTATTTCCTCAATACCCAAACAATAAAACACTAGCAACACGTTTAAACACACGTTTCAAACATGCTGGTGTACCTAATATTGGATTCCATGGTTTTAGACACACACACGCTAGTCTTTTGCTAAACTCTGGAATACCATATAAAGAATTACAACACCGTCTAGGTCATTCTACACTGGCTATGACTATGGACACTTACAGTCATCTCTCCAAAGAAAAAGCAAAAACAGCCGTCTCATTTTATGAGAAAGCTGTTAGTTCTTTGTGAAGGGGGACAAAAATGGGGACAAACCCAGAAATCAACATTTTAAGACAAAGCAAAAAGCCCACTGTTGTAGGCTTTCTGTAAGATATTTCTTAAAATTAAAGCATTTTGTTGTAGAATAGATTTAGTATAAATTACACTTTGGTATGCTTTATAAATGTTGATTCTGTAGTGTTTTTAGAATTTACATATTAAATAAAATAGATTAAACTTTACTCCAAGGTAGACAAAAAGGAGTACAAATTTCATGGTGATGAGTTCAGTAGGCAAGTAAGAAGTACCGTTTAGGTGCTTTTTATTTTACTCTATTCATCTTGTAGATTAAGGTTATGTATTTACTTTAATTAAAAATTATTAGAAAAACATTAACTAATGTATATATAACTGTGGTATAATTAGGTATTGTTTAACAATATTTTTAACCATAAATATAAAACAGGAGGCTTTTTTTATGAATAAAAAGAAAAATATTGGGAGTTATATTATTGTCTCATTCTCTTTGTATTGGCTGGTTGTAGTAAAAACAAATAAGTGATATCCAAAAGTATTGAATTAGTAATCTTGAAAAATTGAGGGAACATATAATACAGATTTAGGTCTTTTAACAATAAGCAAAGATAAAAAGTAACTGGTTTTGAAGGCTCAGGACAATTATATTTTTAATGAAGATGTTCAGAAATTTGATGAAAAGTAAACTCAAAAGACTTTTTCGGTCGTCATGCTGAGAAAAAGAGATAAATTGTTAAAAGAAATGAAATTATTGTTATCATATATACTGGTTCCATAGGAGACCAGAAAGAATCTATTTATCAAATATCATGGTCTGATAGTGATAAAACAAAAAGTTGACAATATAACTATAAAAACACATATATATCTACTAGTAAATTCGACAAAAATCTGTCAGTAAAAGTATATTCAGGGGTTAGAATGAAAAATAAAGAATGATAGTGAAGTTAGAAAAGTGCTAAGAAGGTATTTCATGTTCTTTTTAGTAATTATATTTACTCTTTTTACTGTCAGGATGTAGAACTTCTCTAAACCGTATTGAAATTGGAGATGAAATCCATTTTTGGACTGTAGAACAGAATTTAGATACTGAAGAATTTGAATCTGTTAAGGTTACAGGGATAGTCTCACAGGTAGTTGAGTATGAAGATTATTATATAGTGAGACTTCAAGGAGATATCAGACCTTACCAGATAGATAAAGACAAATTTCACTGATAAAAGGTAAAGAAAGTATGATTAAAGGAAAAATTTTAAAGATAACTGAGAACACAGTTTACATAGGTTACGAGGATGGAAGTTTAAAGGAAATTCCTATTGAATCTTGTGACTTTGAGACTAGAATGGGTGATTATGTAGAGGTTTATGGTGATATTGCTATAAAGGCTGAAGGTAGTAATGAAAGTACCACAGTTAAAAATCAATTTTTAAAAAGAAATTTCTATTAGTTAGCAAAGTCAACATATTTTTTTATTTGTAGCTATACCCTATATTTTTGTTTGTATTATTCTATGAAAGAGGAAGAATACTAGAAAGTATAGTAGTTTTCCCTTTTGCAGTTTCACTGTTAATGATTGTATTAAATCTGATATTTATTATTATTTCATCTATTAAGAAGAATGAGGTTAATAAAAAGTTCTATAACGTGTTTTGTTATAGCTATTTTATGTTTCATACTATCCATAGCTGGTTATGGGTATATGGATAATACCAATATAATGTCCTCACCTCAGGAACATTCCCAACGAGATGTTAGAAGATGTAGATATGAAAAAATCATTATGAAAAAAATTACTTAGCTATGATAAATGGAATAAGGATGAACTCCTCGTTATTCTAAGTTACAATTTAATGCAAAAGTTTTTCAAGTTATTGAAGATAAAAAGGCTAATGGTACTCTAATACAAGTAAGTTTTGAGGAATTTGGTTCAGGATATGGTAAACCCATATCTGTTTTTATTCCAAAAATACCTTACTACAACCATAGAGAAAAAGATGATAAATTAGTACTGTATGGACGAACTGATGGGCTTAGAACTTATTCAGTAAACGGAGAGAAAATAACACGACCATTTATGGTTGCTTATATGTATGATAAAGACAATTAGGAAAAGTTATGAATATATTTAAAGTTATAAAAATTGAAGGAACAATAATCTATTTAGGTAAAGATGACGGAACTTTGCTAAAAGTTGAACAGACTTCTTTTAATTTTGTACCACAATTAGGGGATATAGTAGAGGTATATCAATCTGAAGGAACCTATATCATAACTAAAAAGTCTAGTGAAGTTCCCACAGAACAGAAAAAAGAAGAAAAAGGATATTGGACAGTTAGAAATATCAAGTGTTCTGCATGGTGTGGGGTTATTGCTATATTGGTATGGCACCCTGTTTTTGCTGTTATCCCCTCAGTAATGTATCGCCTTCTAAAAGAAAAAGGAGAGAAAGATAGTGCTACTTTGATATTAGGAGCAACAATATTTGCGACAATCTTAGCGATAATCGTTAGAGTACTTCTAACGCTCTGATAAGAGGTAACACGTTTTTTAAGAGAATAGATAAGCACTGGATAGTCAGATTCAGTGCTTTCTTTTTTCTTTTTGGTTTTTAATCGACCCCTTCAATAAAGAAAAATAATTCTCATTCCTTATCTAAATAATGTAACCTCTAATCCTCACATTATACAAAAAGTACAGATAATTTCTAATCGCCCGACCTACAGTTTACTATTAAAAATCACTTCGAGAGAGACTATAACAATTTTAAGCATGATGAAATAGTAATAGATACTAAAGCAACTATATAGGTTGGATAGATTTAGTATAAATTACACTTTAGTACTTTTTATCACTAACTATCTTGGCTTAATTCAAGTATCTCTATTACCTTATGAACAATCATCTTATGCTGTGGATATTTCTGAATCTTCAATAACAGTTCCATCATCTCTGTATCTTGTGGTACAGAATAAGGTAAGAAAAAATCACTCAATGGAACTTCTAAAGCATCAACAATCTTCACAAAAGTTTCCAAAGAGATATTTCTGTGGTTATTCTCTATCTGACTGATATAAGGAACGCTTAGATTTGTTCTTTCTGCTAGTTCTTGCTGTGTAATCTTCTTTGAAACTCGTAAGTCTCGTATCTGATTACTTATAGTTTCTAATATATCATCCATTCCTTCACCCTCTATGTTAAATCTACTATCTATCTTATAGATTAAACAATTAGGTTTACATTCTCTATAGTTTAATATTTACTTAAAATATATTCTATTGTTAAAATTTGTGTGATATAATTATAACTATTAGGAAATATTTCTTTTTATTTTATTAAATAAAGTTAAATATTAGGAGGTTATATATGCTTAAAAAGCTTAAGGAATTGAGCAAAGAACAAAAGATTATAGGTAGTATTGTACTATTGCTTATCCTCATTTTGTTCTTCACACTATTAACTAGCAGTAGTACTAAACACTCACAAGTTCAAACTAAGGCTAGTGATTCTGTCAAACAGTCTTCACAAGTTAAACAGTCTAGTTCTTCTTCCTCTACTTCATCATCCAGTAGTGAAACTAGCTCTAAAATAGAGAAATGGTCTCCAACTGGACATATAGCTGTAGATGCTTATCTAAATACACCACAAATTAAAATCATACTGCGAGCCAAAGCACTGAGAGAGGTAGCACACAAACTCTCTAACACAGATAAACTCTACGAAGTTGAAGCTGAGGTAATTGGGATTGAAGAAAAAGATGAATACCGTGAATACAACATAACAGGTAAGAAGCTTCTTATCCGTACACCTGAATCACTAGCTGTGAAAATGAATGAACTTATGGTTTATACAGGAAACACAGTATCTATAGAGAAATATGATTCAATAGGTAAAGGCTCGTTAGTAATCAGTGAAGTAAGAAAAACAGAGAAAGCACAAGAAGAAGAAAAAGCAAGTATCGAAACCTCTAAATCAAAAGAGGAGGAAAGGAAAGCATCTTCACGAGAAAAAGAGCAAGAACAAGCTTCATCTCACACCACAACCACTCCTACACAATCGTCTACGACTGCTCCACAATCAAATTTAAGACCGTTCAAAAACTGTAAGGAAGCACGAAAAGCAGGACGTGTAAACATACCTGCTAGTGACCCACAATATGGTCCATGGCTAGATAGAGACAAAGACGGATACGGATGTGATGAATAGTAAAAAAGTTCTTATTCTACTGTCACTACTACTTATTATAATTGTCACATTCACAGCATACTTAACCACTCTGCCACAAACAGACTACCAGATAGCTATAAATAGACTTCAAAAGATAAGTTTAGAGGCTGTAGAACAGAAAATACAATATCAAGAAAGCTTTTACCTATACACAGGGAGAGAAAGTTGTCCATATTGTCAAGAATTTGCTCCAAAGCTTGCGGAAGCAGTAGATAAAACTGAGACAACTGTGTATTACTTGGATAGTGAGCATATAGATAAGACTAGTTGGAATAACTTCAAAACAACTGTAGGATTCAAAACAATCCCCAATCTCACTTACTTCACAAATGGTACAGTATACGACATATTACCGAAAGCAAGTCAAGCTAGTGTTGAAGTGGTTGAATCATTTATAAGAAAGGAATAAATAATGAATACATACAAAATACTTAAGGACAATATTGAAACGATATATCTAGGTAAGGCTGATGGTAGTCTCCTAGAGATAGAAAGAAAATACTTTGATTTCCTCCCAGAGGTTGGAGAAGAGGTGGAAGTCTTTGGTACTGATGGAAACTACATCATTACTAGGAAACCCACAACAAATTCAAATAATCCAAATGGCACTAAAACGTTGAAAATATGGGGATGGATTTGTACAGCAACTTCTCTACTATTTTTCCCTTTTATTTTTGGAGTAATAGGTATTGTTTTAGGATATCTTATCAGAAGCAGAGGTGATAAAGAACAAGGAACTGTTATAATGATTTGTGCAACTGGTGCTATGATTTTTGGAATTTGGTTAGGAGCCATTGTATGGGGGAGTATATAAATAATGAATAAAGGAAAAATTTTTAAAGATAACTGAGAACACAGTTTACATAGGTTATGAAGATGGAAGTTTAAAGGAAATTCCTATTGAATCTTGTGATTTTGAACCTAGTATAAGGGATTAGTAGAGGTTTATGGTGATATTGCTATAAAGGTTGAAAGCAGTAATGAAAGTATCACAGTTAAAAAGCATAAATCTAGAAAAAACAAGATAAAACCTATTTTAATAATAGCTCTTGTAGTCAGTATTTTATCGGTTAGTGCATATTTTATAATGAATAAAGTGACTACATCACAGAATATCTCTAGTTCTTCTAAGTCCTCTACGTCGTCCTCTAAGAGTAGCTCTTCTTCATCTCAAGAAAGTAGCTCTAGTTCTACAAAATCCTCGGTATCAGGACTTGTTCCTAAGTCTTTATTAACAATCGGAGATGAAGAAAGGATGGATAAGCAGAAATATGCCTCGTCATTTAACTATGATAAATGGATTCATGATGAATTGCCTCGCTATATGAAAATACGAGTTAGTGGGGAAGTTGTACAAGTAAAAAATCCAGATGATAAAGGTACTTTAATACAAATTGTTTCAAATGAATTAAGTTCAGGATATGGGCAACCTATTGCTGTTTTTATTCCTAACGGTTACTTATCAAGAGTAATAGTAGAAGGTGATAAATTAGTGTTATATGGAAAAACTTATGGAGTTCTGCAGACCACAACAGATAATTCTGTAATATTACGACCATTTATGATTGCTTATCTGCATGAAACAGACAATTAGGAGAAGTTATGAAACAATCTTCAAAGCCACAAAAACACTACCTCTTATGGTTGCCTATATGTATGAAAACTAATACTACATGAAAAAGAAAACATATAACCAAATTATTCACGTTTCAGATACACATGTTATCATTCGACTCCACACAAATGAGACTCTAAATGTTCCTATAAATGAGTTAACTTTTCACCCTAAAGTAGACGATATTGTTGAAGTTTACCAGAATCAGAATCACGTAGTAGTTTGTCCTCTACCACAGAACAACAAGCTTTGGATTCTTATAACCTCAATTACACTTCTAATTCTTATCATTATAGGAGCTACCTTTTTATTCTTTAGACATACAGATAGGAATATAGAAACAGTAGATAATCAATCTTCACAACAAAGCTCCTCTACTACTTCTAGTTCCTCTGCATCATCCAGCTCTTCTTCCAGCACATCTACTACAAACTCTAGCTCAACTAAAGATAATATAATAGATACAACAGCCGAAGAGCTTCGAGATATGGAGAACGATGGTAGATTAAAGACTGGCCAACTATACCGCTTCACAGCAGAACTAACACGCCAAAAGTTTTGGGAAGCATACGTAGGACATTTTAAAGCTCTAGATACATACCATACTATTTGGGTGAAAGCTAGTAATGCTCCTATGACTGGTGTACAAGTACAAATTAAGAAATCTATGATTGAGGGATGGCAAGAAGGAGCGACCGTTACTTTCACAGTCAAAATCATGGAAGACTCTGAAAAGTTTCAATTCTGGGTTGCTACTGATGCCACACTTATCATGACTCCCACAGAAGAACAGCACACAGAAAGTACAACACAAGAAATTGATACACAGGCTATTCTACATGGAGACTACTCTAGTATAGCTGGTACTTGGAGGAATGAATTAGGACATGAAATAGTGTTTAATAAGAACGGGTTAACAAAAGGAGGACAGATAGTTCAGTCAGGCATGGGAAGCGATGGACACATAGGTTTTAGTATTAGCTCAGGACCTATAGGAGCTGCAATGGGAATATATCCCCCTGGAACAAGTATACCTATGAAACGATTTGAGAATAACAAAATGGTATCAATAGAAGACCCAACTGATAAAAGTAAAACTAGAATTATCATTACTCAAACACATCCATCTGATGAAAAAGCTGTCTACTACAAAATAGACTAAAACAACATTCTCTATACTTAGAAAGTTTTCCTAGTTACCTGAAAATCCCTGCAATTACTCATTGCAGGGATTTTGTATATTCTTTATATCACATAAATCTCTTTCAGACAATTCCACATTACTAACACATTTTTTTGATATAGAGAGTTAATCGCTGAATAGCAAAATTCACATACATCCATTACTATTCTATTTTTTAATCGACCCTTAGAAATCCCATTATCACGCGCATTACTAACCACAAAACGCAAAGAGATAAATTGATACAATTGTACAGTAAAAACTGATAGCTGAATCAAGACAACACTACAAAAATATGAAATTCTATAATGTAAAACCCCTTTAAATAGCTATTTTTATTCTCTAATTTATCTCATAAGCATACGCCTTTATGCCGTGAAAGCAAATTGACAGTAAGTAGGCACAAAGTACACTAAGAACGTCTCAGACGAAAGGCTTTAGTTTTTCGGATGGACAGTTCATTTGTACGAGAGTGCCTTGTTTCTTGCTGTCAATTAGACCATGGAATAAATTAGGCGTATTTGGTACTAAACAAAGCGTTTCACTCCTTTGCCTTCGCTCATGGCGGGCTAGTCGTTCACACTTTGTTTATCTCTAGAATGATACACTTGATACACTAATTTCTAACTTCTTAGGATAAATAAAACAAATAAAATTGAAAATAGAAATGAAATTTACTGTTTCAAGTGTATCAAGAGCATGACCTCAATACATATCCCTTCTGTCTCTTTGTAGTATCCAAATTAAAAGGCTCAGAATGAATAAAATAATCAGAATCACCCTCATCAAAATCTTTACAAGTGGATAGTGTTTGCTTAAATACCCAGTTTGATGGAAGTGCATCTTTTAATTCTTTATGAAACGCTTCCTTAGTTCCTCGTTCTAAACCATTTTCTTCACAGAATTGTTTATATGCCCATAGCATAAATGAATTCGGCAAGAAAGTAGATTTCACACGACTAAACAGATAATATGAAAACTGTTCAACACTTGTCATAGATTTACCGTGAATTTCCTTGATAGCAGGATGGTAACTGATATCCTTGAACCCATCACTGATATCATATTCTAATGCATTCTTCAATACATATTCTAATACACCCTTATCTTTTAGATAAACCTGCTTTATATCTCTATTGTAACCATCTTTGTTAAATTCAGAAACAAATGGAAGTATGAAAGTTCTTCTTGCTATGGCTTCTTTGTCTCCTTGAATCTTAATCAATCGATTAGATGATTGAACAATCACAGGAGTAAGTCGAGCGGAATAGGCCTGTTTGCCTTTCTGTTCGATTGTGACAATATCATGAGTCACCAGAGAAAACATAGTAGAAGGGTCTGTCACCACCCTATCAATAGGATTATCATCTCCAATAACTAAATGTTTACCTATTAACTGTGAAGTGGCAAAACGGTTTTGCCATCTAATTCAATTAGTTTCATGGAGGCTGTATTATTCCTACCTACTAGGTTAATTAACAATTCCTGGAAACTACCCTTACCTGTTCCTCCTTTTCCAATCAGCCAAATAATTCTCTCGTCAGCATATCCACTTATCACTGCCAAAATCGTTTGCCATGCTAAGCGAATTAGTTCAGCATCATTATTAAACAGTTCAGCTAACCAAGAATCAATAGACCAATCACCCAATACTGGAGAAGTTGCATCTGAATTATAATTTACTTGTACCTTATGTGTAAACACAATTGAAGGACTGTACTTCATTCCATCCCCATAATAAGTATCATAAATACAATTCCCTAACGCTATGTAACGTGAACCTTGATATATACTTACATTTTTACAGATACAACTTAGTACAGAAAAAATCTCTGATATATCATTACTCCTAAAAGAAGGTTCTAACCTTCTTGCTAATTTATTAACAATATGCCAAGCAGGTTGATAAATCCCCCTCTTTTGGATTGTACACAAATAAGTTACCTTCACCAGTATCCTCTATTTCAGCTATACTAACCACAATGAGATGAGCCATTAAAAAATCTGCCATAATATAAAAAGGAGCTTTTCTCTTTTTCATCTTCTCTTTTTCTGAAGCGTCTTTATAAGGGTCAGAATCAATTACCTCTTTTTTATATATTCGCCATTCTTCCTGATATTTATCTATTGGAGTAGCGTTATCAAAAGATTGAATAGCACTCTCAGGGTAATTTTCAAATTCATAGTCTGATTCTAATACAGAATCTTTTGCTTTAATCTTAATTATTGACATATTCATGTTCCTTCTGTTTATAAATATCACACTGTATAGTGTATTTGAGCAATTGAATCAAAGATTCAACATGGTTATAAATTCCTATCTATTTCAAGAAATCATAGAACTTTTCAATTGTGTTTATTTTCTTTTCATATAATGTATTCACTCCTTACTAGTAATTGAGAGGAACTTCATAACATCTGATTTCTTATAGAAAACTTTGCGAGTTCCTTCTATTGGTGGACAGTATCGGGTTAACCCCAAACGCTCCCATTCATGCAGAGTTACTAAACTAATACCTAGTTCTTTGATTAACTCTTTCTGTTGTATCAAGCCAAACGAGTCACTGTGAGGTGAAAGCATTGCATGTGATAGATAATCATTTATTAAATGCTCAATCCTTCCCAACAATGCTAGTTCTGCTTCTTGAGATAATATCCCTTGTGGTGTACTAAACATAGACACCCCCTTTCTTTTCCATTTTGTGCACAACTATCCTCTCATAACTAGTACAGCTTGCCTATTAACCAAGTTAATTAACTTGGGTTATATTTGGAATTTTATCAGTTTTCTATTTACATGTCAAGAGTTTTTTGCTAAAATATTACTAAAGTTATTAAACGGAGGTTAAAAATGATAGGAGCATATCTTAAAAAATACCGTACAGAAGGTAACGTAACTACTAAGAGCCTTGCTGAAGAACTAAAAGTATCACAGTCTTATATCTCACAAATTGAAAATGAGAAAAAGATTCCCAGCGTAAAGAAGCTCTTTGAAATCACTGAATCTATTGCTCTATGTTCTATAAAAGAAAAATGTGAACAAGATGGATTAAATTCCGTGGAGTACTATATAGAATATCAAATATTAGCCAGCTCTTATATTAGTGAAATAATTAAAAAAATATTAATCTTGATTCAATCCATAATGATAAAGAAAAACAGATGTTAAAAAGATTTAATAGAATTCAATGATAAAACATCATCTTTACCATGGGTATCCTCAACATACAAAAGATATTAGCCAAGATATTATCAATGGAGAAAATATTAAAATCAACCTTGATTATATCTTTAGAAAGAATGTAAAAATAACTATTAATGGTCAAGCACTCACAACTGAGGACTTAACCGCTCTACAGATACTAATTGAAGGTATTCGTTCTAGACACAAATCATAATATCTATTTTTCATAACCTTTTACAGCTTGCCTACTGATGTTAGAAAGGTTAAGAAATGAAAATAACAGAAATTAAGAAACAAAATGGTAGCACTGTATATCGTTCTAGGGTATATCTTGGTATCGATATAACAACTGGAAAAAGAATACAAGCTAATCTGACAGCTAGAACAAAAACTGAATTGAAGAAAAAAGCTCAGTTAGCTAAAGCTGAATTCCAAAATAATGGTTTCACTAAAAAGGAAACAATCCCACTAGCAAGATATGAAGAAGTAGCTCAACTATGGTGGGAAAGCTATCAACACACAGTAAAACCAAATACGCAAGATTCAGTAAAGCGACTACTATCTAACCATGTGATTCCTTTATTTGGTTCTTATAGGTTAGATAAGTTAACTACTCCAACTATCCAACGCATTGTTAATCAACTAGCTCTACGTGCTAACAAACGAGAAGAAGGCGCATTTCTACACTATGATAAAATTCACGCGCTAAATAAACGTATCCTACAATATGCTGTGACAATGCAGATTATTGATATAAATCCAGCTCGTGAAGTTATTCTTCCTCGTAAAATAAAAAAGGGTAGAAACAAAGTCAAACACTTTAATAACTTAGAGTTAAAGCAATTTCTCAGCTATTTGGAAGAGTCTAACTTAGCAATATATAGAAATATCTATGAAATTACTTTGTACAAGTTTCTTCTTGCTACTGGTTGCCGTATTAACGAAGCCTTAGCTCTACACTGGTCAGATATTGACCTACATAATGCAACTGTGAATATTACAAAGACACTAAACCATTTAGGTGAGATTAACAGCCCAAAGTCTGAAGCAAGTTATCGCACAATTGATATTGACCAACAAACTATAGAGGTCTTAAAAGTGTATCAAAAAAAGACAAAGGCAAGAAGCTTGGAAACTTGGTCGAACTGAATCTGTTGTCTTCTCAGATTTTATTCATAAATACCCAAGCAATAAAACACTATCAACTCGTTTAAACACACGTTTCAAACATGCTGGTGTACCTAATATTGGATTCCATGGTTTTAGACACACACACGCTAGTCTTTTGCTAAACTCTGGAATACCGTATAAAGAATTACAACACCGTCTAGGTCATTCTACACTAGCTATGACTATGGACACTTACAGTCATCTCTCCAAAGAAAAAGCAAAAACAGCCGTCTCATTTTATGAGAAAGCTGTTAGTTCGTTATAAGTGATAACAAAAATGATGACAAACCCAGAAATCAACATTTTAAGACAAAGCAAAAAGCCCACTGTTGTAGGCTTTCTGTAAGATATTTCTTAAAATTAAAGCATTTTGTTGTAGAATTCAACGACAAGTGCTTCGTTGATTTCTGGGTTGATTTCGTCGCGTTCTGGCAAGCGAGTCAATGAACCTTCCAATTTTTCAGCGTCGAATGATACGAATGCTGGACGTCCAAGAGTAGCTTCTACTGCTTCAAGGATTGCTGGAACTTTCAATGATTTTTCACGAACTGAGATCACTTGACCTGGAGTTACGCGGTATGATGGGATATCAACGCGTTTTCCGTCAACAAGGATGTGACCGTGGTTTACGAATTGACGAGCTTGACGACGAGTAGTCGCAAGACCAAGACGGTAAACAACGTTATCCAAACGACGTTCCAAAAGAAGCATGAAGTTGAAACCTAGGATTCCGCCTTTGATTTTTGTAGCTTGTACGAACAAGTTACGGAATTGTTTTTCACCTACACCGTAAGTGAAACGAAGTTTTTGTTTTTCAGCCAATTGCAAACCGTATTCTGACAATTTAGAACGGTTGTTTGGTCCGTGTTGTCCTGGTACGTAGTTACGACGTGCCAATTCTTTACCTGTACCTGTAAGTGAAAGGCCAAGGCGACGAGCTTGTTTCCAAGATGGTCCTGTATAACGTGACATGTGAATGTCCTCCTGATATAAATAATATTTCGGTGGAAATAGTCACTTAGAAAGCCCTGATTCGTGCAGATGCCCTTCGCCTAAACAGCCAAGGTTACTTATCATAAGACACCTGTTGACGAGCTTCATGCTTTCCTGCTGATATTTCGCACAAAATCCATTCTACCATGAATGGCTAGATTTGTAAAGGGGTTTTAAGCTTTATTTTCATTGCCAGAGAGGTTAAGAAGGAGGGTAAAGGTGCTTCCTAGACCGTACTGGCTGCTGACTGTGATTTCTCCACCCAATTGATGGGCCAATTCACGCGCAATAGCAAGTCCTAAGCCATGACCACCTGTCTTCATGTTACGCGAAGTCTCTACACGATAAAGGCGTTTGAAAATATTCTCCAAGTCCTCTGGGGCAATGCCCTGTCCCTCATCGGTCACACTGATTGAAAGCTGGTTATTCTCCACTTTAGCCACCACTTCCAGCTTGGTTCCTGGAGCAGAGTATTTAAAAGCGTTATTGACCAGATTCACCAAGATACGAGAAAGCTTGGCATAATCTCCCTCAATCCGAGCAGACTCTGGGATTACCTGCAAGTGGACATCTCGCTCCTCCTGCTCAATCAAGAACTGAAATTCACTCATGCACTCAATCAAGAGCTGGTCCAGAAAAATGCTGTCTTTGCTGGTCGTTTCGACCTGATTTCTAGCTGTGTTTAGGGTCAAAAAATTCAACTCCTCAACCAGTTTATTGAGTCTTTCAGTCTGGCGCCCAATGGTTGCTAGATAATGGTCCTGTTCTCCTTCCTTGATAACCCCATCCAAAATCCCTTCTACCGTCGCTTGGATCGAAGTGATGGGGGTCTTGATATCATGCGAAAGTTGAGCAATCATCAAGCCCTTTTCTCGTTCGCTTTCTTCCAAGGAATCAAATGTCGCCTGCAAATCATGGGACATTTCATTGAAAGCTTGGCCTAATTGTTGAAATTCTACAGGGCCTTGAACCTCCAGATTTGCAGGGAAATCCTTGTCCGCTACCCGCTTGGCATGTTCCTTGAGTTTGCCCAACGACGTAAAGACCGGCGATAGGAGAAAGAGACTAATCCCAGCACCGACAAGGCTGGCAACGATGGTCATTCCAAGCAGAAAGTAAATCTCGCTTTTCTCAATCAGCATTTTTTGAACAGCCCAAAAAACCACGATAATCGTTAGGAGTGTTGAAATGATATACCCCACTAAAATGTAACTTTTTAATTTCATTGACTACCTCGTGCTTTCTCAATTTTGTAGCCCAAACCCCAGACGGTTTTGATGGTCGGTGTTTCTGCACTAGCATGTTTAGCCAACTCCTGTCGAAGAGAGCATGAATATGAACATTCAAGGTATTGGTATCATCCACATAGTCTTCCTGCCAAACCTTTTCATAGAGGTCTGTCTTAGAGAAAACCCGCTCTGGATTGCTGGCTAAAAGCCATAGAAGTTCGAAGGATTTGACAGTCAAATCAAGCGCCACATCTCCGACTTGAAACCTCATGACTACCGTGATTCATCCGTAAATTCCCCGAGACTGACGACTTTCTGTCTCACCTCCACGATGAAGGCGACGTAAGATATTATGGACACGCAAAACCAGCTCACGAGGGCTAAAGGGCTTGGCAATAAAGTCATCTGCCCCTAAGCTCAGGCCATAAATCTTATCCTGCTCACTGGTCTTAGCCGTGATAAATAGAAAAGGCTGATCTGGAGATTGATACTGAACCTCACTAATCAAATCATAACCATCCATCCGAGGCATCATGATATCTGTAATAATCAAATCAATTGGTTTTCGCTGGAAGATTTCTAAAGCCTCTACCCCATCATGGGCCACCAAAACCTGATATCCTGCCTGAACCAGATAGCGTTGATGAATATCTGTGATTTCTACCTCGTCGTCAACGAGTAAAATTGTCTTTCCCATCTGTCTCTCCTTTGAAAAAAACAGTGCTATACCACAATAGTATAACACTATTTTTATCTCTTTACGAACATTCTAAACGATATCTGGATTTTTCAAATCCTAGATAGAAAGTCTGTAACTAGACTAGTCATTTTCCTCTTTTTTAGCTTTCAAACCGAGGCCACCTAATAATCCTGCCAAGGCGAGTCCAAAGAATCCAAGAGTAGCCATTGATGTTTGGGCTTCACCAGTATATGGAAGCATGTCTTTTTGGTCTTTCATTTGATCAGCCATCATTGGACTTGACTCCTTGTTAGTAGATGCCATCTTGCCTTCATCAGACATTTTGCTTGAAGGTGCTGGAGCTTGATCTTGTTTCATGCTTGGTGTTGCCATAGGCTGGCTAGCATTCATGGTTTTGTCCTGCTCTTTGTTAGGCATCATCTTATCCTGACTAGCAGCTGGCATTTTAGATTTCACCTCATCTTGATTGGCACTAGGCATTTGAGCGTTCATCTTAGATGCATCTTGATGACTATTCATCATTGGAGCTGGCATAGCTGAACCATTAGAAGATGGGACGAAACCTGACTGCATCGGAATCAGAGACTGATGTCCATTCAAGTTCACTGTCAAATCCTTAGTCGCTACGAGATTGCTCAAATCGGCCTTGCCATCTTTCGCACCGTACACTTTGATAGTTGCCTTGTAACTTTGAGTGCCATTTTGTTTCAAGAGGTCAAGAAGCTCTTTATCAGATTTACCTTGGGTACCTGCCAAATCCACTTCATAGAAGTAAAGGCCTTTGCCTAATTTCTCTACTGGTGGAAGGGCGGGATTTTTAGCTGAACCGTTATCTGACCATGGAGCCTTGTCGGATGCTTTCAAGATAAGGCGAGTCAACATACCGTCACCTGCGAAGAATTCATATGGAATGACTTGGTTGACACCGGCTGTGAATGGGCCTGGGAAGTTGGCTTTATCCAAGTAAGTAGCTGGGACGTCTACTGTATCTTTAGTATTGTCAGCTACGCCTTTCTGGACTTCAGCTGGAGTAGTTAAGCCGTTCAAGTTGACATCCAAATATTTTGTCGCTACGAGGTTGCTCAAATCGGCCTTGCCATCTTTGGCACCGTATACCTTGATAGTAGCTTTATAGCTTTGAGTTCCGTTTTGTTTCAAGAGGTCTAGAAGCTCTTTATCAGATTTACCTTGGGTACCTGCCAAATCTACTTCATAGAAGTAGAGGCCTTTGCCCAATTTTTCTACTGGTGGAAGAGCTGGATTTTTGGCTGAACCGTTATCTGACCATGGGGCCTTGTCTGAATCCTTCAAGATAAGACGAGTCAACATACCGTCACCGGCGAAGAATTCATATGGAATGACTTGGTTGACGCCGGCTGTGAATGGTCCTGGGAAATTCGCTTTATCCAAGTAAGTGGCTGGGACGTCTACTGTATCTTTGGTGTTGTCGGATACACCTTTTTGAACTTCAGCTGGGGTGGTCAAGCCATTCAAGTTGACATTCAAATCTTTAGTCGCTACGAGATTAGTCAAATCCGCCTTGCCGTCTTTCGCACCGTACACTTTAATAGTAGCTTTATAGCTTTGAGTGCCGTTTTGTTTCAAGAGGTCTAGAAGCTCTTTATCTGATTTACCTTGAGTACCTGCCAAGTCTACTTCGTAGAAGTAAAGGCCTTTGCCCAAGTTTTCTACTGGTGGGAGAGCGGGGTTTTTAGCTGAACCGTTGTCTGACCATGGGGCTTTGTCAGAAGCTTTCAAGATAAGACGAGTCAACATACCGTCACCAGCGAAGAATTCATATGGAATGACTTGGTTGACACCAGCTGTGAATGGACCTGGGAAATTAGCTTTATCCAAGTAAGTGGCTGGAACGTCCACTATGTCTTTGGTATTGTCAACCACGCCTTTTTGCACTTCAGCTGGAGTTGTTGCTGGCTGAGCTTCATTTGCTTCACGGTCTTGTCCAGCAACTGTAGGCGCAGGATTTGTCGCAGGTTTAACCGCATCCTCTGTTTCTTTCTTAGATTCTGGTTTTGCTTGCACTTCTTCTTTTGGCGCTACCACTTGGTCTTTATCAGCAACATTCACTTTTTCTGGAGAGCTTGTAGCATCCAAGCTTGCTTTAGGTGTTGCGTCTGCCTGTTCTGAAGGAAGAGCTGTATCGACTGCTTCTTTGAGAAATTCTGCTGGTAAGTCGCTCTTTTCACTCACCGAAGTAGCATCTGGCACAACTTGAGCAGGGGTCGGATTGACCACATCGGCACGTACAGAACTTGGTTGACCAACTAGGACAAAAAAGCCACTGGCCACAACAACTGAGGCAACACCGACACTAAGACGGCGAATAGACCAACGAGTATATCTTTGATTTGGATTGAATTTCATAGGATTCTCCTTAGAGTTTTTCTTTATTTGATGACTCTAGTATAATCTCCTGTAAATTAAAAAGGATTAAGAAAAAGTTAAAAATTTTTCTAAATCCTCTTATAAAATACTTATATTGACTCAATAGTCATTGAAAAAAAGAATAGTCATTCCTCTTCTACTCACTGAGGCTTGCTAGAGTATCCAAATATTGGTTATTAATAACCGCCATGATATAGGTATCCGATTTTAGTAAGTCATTTTGGGCCAAACTGAACATCTAAGGGAGCATTTTCGTGAGTTACGAAAACCGAGGATATTGAGATTGTACCGTCCTCTAAAGATTTAATTACTAAGACTCTTTCCTACACCACGATACAGGAACTTTTCATTTCGACAATGGAGACGTTCTTGTCCAACTGAAAGACATCTCACACTATTATGGAAGAGAATCGTCTGTGCCAAAGAGCGTCCCATCTCAAACTCTGGTGAAATGACTGAATCTGCGCCGATTTTTTCAAGGACTTTTTTTGCTGTATGGCTTTTAACCTTAGCAATAACAGTAGGAACACCTAGACTCTTGCAATGCATGACTGCAGGAACACTAGGACTCTAGATTTTTCACCAGTTGCGACGACTACTGTATCACAGAGTATCAATCCTGCTGATAGCAAGAGGTCCTCATCTGTGATGTCACCAACAACGCCACGCGCCAAGACTGGTTCAAATTGATTGATTCGTTCCTCATGGTCGTCAATGGCTATGATATTTACATCATGCTTAGCAAGAGCGGCGAGAACACTACTCCCAAAAATACCCAAACCTAAAATTCCGATTGTCCGATCTGACATAGTTTATCCTTTCTTATCCTATGGTTATATCTGCTTTCATATAGTGGATCATATCTTTCTTATCTGGTCGATACTCAGCCAAACTGACTAATAGCGTCAGTGGCCCAATTCGTCCGATAAACATCAGTAGCATGACAATGCTGAGAGCTAATTTACCCTAATTCTGGTGTCAAATTGGCAGTTACTCCAACCGTAGCGAAGTGCTGAAATAGTTTCCAAACATCAGGTAGATAAATTTCGGATTCCCTTCCGCTGTTATTCCTAGTAAAATCAAGCCAACCAGAAAAGTCAATAAGAAAATAATGAAGACACTGAATGATTTTTGGACTGTCCGAGGTTCAATCGTTCTCTGTGCTACATTGGCATGGGGTAACCCTAAAAACTCACTGCGTGCGAATACCAACAAAACAAAGAAGGTCATGATTTTAGAGTCCTCCTGCGGTTCCATCAGGTGCTCCACCGAGAAACATTTGTAAGATATAAATCAGCAAAGTAACAGGTCTAGCTTGAGTGCAAATCAATGAGAAAGCAAAACCCGCTGTTCATACTGCTAGCAGTTTGGAAGAAAACTAACCAGCAATTTATCCGGGAAGCTAAGATTGCCAATCGTTTCCCCGAATTGTTCCACTCTATCAAAGAGGTTGAAAACTGTTCCATGCAAATAAAATCCTCGCTGTCAAGAAGAGAACAGCTTAGTATGGAAAGCGAAGACCCGACGTTTTTCTGTTTTGCCAACTGAGTGGCTAAGATCAAACCAGACCATAAAAACCTCAGACCACCTGTAATAATCAAGCCAGCAAGCACTAGATTAACCAAAAGGATCTGTCTGAAAGACTAGCAAACTCGTACTCAAAATTATCAAAATCCGGCATTACAAAAAGCAGAAATGGCTACAAAAATGGAAGTGAAAATCCCTCGACCTCAAACCAAAACTCAGGAACAAGACGAAAACTCGAGCAGAGAAAGGCTCCTAGACCTTCTATTAGTCGTCAAAAAGATGGAACGTGAGGAAATCATTAAAGACTGAGTTTCTTCAAAACTAAAACTCTCCAGAATCGTTTCGACCTCGAAGACTCATCTTTGCTTGCTTTGAATATAGAAGACCCCTATAAAGGTCATGAGCCCCAAACCGCAATCTGGATCAAGACCACACAAATTAGCTGCCCCCCAGACATGTTGTAGGTTGAAGCAACGGAGTAGAGGTAAAGAGTCCTGTCACACAGACCATGGATACAGCTGCTAAATAAATGAGTCAAAATAACAGCATGAGATGTCGGGCTTGTGACAAATGGTAGACTTAAAAGGAGAGATCTAGAGAATAGCAAAGCAAAACTAAAAAGATTCCGAGCAGGTGATAAACGTCCCAGAATAGTGTTTATTTTTCAACAATTGATTTTAATAACATAGCTACATTGTACCACAAAAAAGCTGAGAATACTCACATATGACTAACGATCTCAAGACAGAGTTCTAGCGCCTTTTTCAAAAGCTTCCGCACCCCAATCACGCTGGTCATAGTTATCAAGATCTGCCAATGAATCAGCCGTGAACAGCAACTCACCCCAGATAACTCCACGAAGTTGAGCCACTGCCGCTAGAGACGCACACTCCATCTCTACAACTGCACAGCCTTCTTCCTTGCGATGAGGCAGCTTTTTCAGCGGTTTCTCGGCAAATCCATCTGTCGACCAGGTCATGACCTCTTCGCACAAGGGACACCTAGTTGTTTCCAAGACTTGCTCGATGGCAGAAACAGCTTCTACATGAACATCCATATAACGAGAAGGGGATGCATAATGGTAGCTGTCTCCCTCATCCCGCAATGCTCGGACTGGAACTAGAAAGGCATTTTTCTTCTATATTAGTTAGTACTCCACAAGTACCGGTGAGATGATTTTCTCCACACCGCAGTTAATCAACCAATCTAAACTGGGCGGCTGGTGCAGAACCAGCAGGAGCCTGGGCTAGACAAACTCACCTTTTGCAGTCCATGACGCATAAACGGGATAAGTTTTGTGGCAGAAATAAACTCCCCAACGCACTCTGCCCTACTTCCCAGAGCACAGCGGTCAATCTCCTCCTCCAAAAAGTAGCAGATGCACTTCTTTGGCAACTGTAAATCTAAGCCTTCATGAGTTGGGCATGATAACTGCTTGAGAGTTGTCATCAAACTCTAAAATAGGAGATAGCGTGTTTTCTGAATCATAGAATACCTCCTCTAAAATTTTTACTATTGTATCAAAATCAGAAAGAGAAGTCAAGGTCCGAGTCGAAGTTCAATTCAGAAAAATTGAGTTTTAAATAGGAATCAACATTTAAATTTTTTCGTATAAAAATTGCCGTAACTAAGAATTATCTATAATAGATTGAATTTAAAAAAGTGAGGGAGTTTGTGAAATTCTATTCCTATGACTACGTGCTCAGCCAGATCAGTCAACAGAATTGGGTCATGATTATCGCATCAGCTTTACTGCTTATTGTGACTGGATTTTTTGCATTCAAGGCTTTTAAAGATAAGAGAGGAGACCAAGTTCCGTGAATTATCGATCATTTCTGTTGACTTTAATTGCTTTTGTATTGATTAGCATTACGAATTTTCAAAATAGTCAATCCAACGATAATCAATTTCGTAGTTCCTTACACTTCATCGAAAGTGTCTCAAAAAGGTTAGGTATTGATAAAAAGGCTGTCTACGTCAATACTTCAGCTACAACTGACGGAGCGATTATTAAGGTTGGCGACAATTTTTACCGTGCTATCAGCGGAACTGACCAAGATAGCTATTTATTAGAAAAGATAGAACTCTATAAATCAGATGTGGAACTCGTGGAGGTTGAAAAATGATAAGCTGCTATCTAAATTTGCGATTAAATTGGCCTTGGGGCTTCTTTCTCTAGTTTTTGTTATTAACGTGACAGGAAAGGAAATCTTGCACCAAGTTCTGCAGTGGACCAGGTACAAGAACTTTGTTCTCAGGGTATTATCGTGGGGTTATCTATAATAGTTCGATCACTGCATCATCCAATACGTTGTTGTCCTCATCATCTGGACTATTCTCATCCTGCTCCTTAAATGGTTGAATACCAATGTTTCCTTTTCAAACATGCTGATTGACGGAAAACCTACTATTATCATTAAAAAATGGTAGTCTAGATCGAAGCTTGTCGTTCGAGGTCGTTGCAGCTGCGGAGATGCGCAGCTCTTAAGGGTTGCGCTCTCAAGGGATCTTCCAACTGAAGAGGATGTCAAGAGAGCTGTGATTGAGCAAAAGCGGACAATTGATTATCGTAAGAATGGGCGATGAAAATCCTAAAGTACCCATGCGATTACCGATGAGATGTTGTCCAAGTTGAAATTCTAGAAACCGTGTGGCAAAACTGAGGGAGTAGCTAACAGAAAATTGAAAGAGGAAGGTTTCGAGGAACGTTTTCTAAATCATCTTTTATCGCTGAATACGATAGAGGTCAATTGAAACATTGTAACCTATTATAAACTGATGCTTTTCGTATCAGTGCTGACAATAATGAGTATATACTTAAGTGATATTATCTGATGGAATTTAGATGATGGAATAAATTAACTGGAGGTAACCCCATGTCAATCGAAGAAAAAAATTCAACCAAGCTAAAGGTTCTGTTAAAGAAGGTTTTTGGTAAACTAACTGGCGATACAAAAACTCAAGCGGAAGGAGCTGCAGAAAAAGTAGCTTCAAAAAGCTAAAAAGAAGTTGCTGAAGATGCAAAAGCTGTCTGAAGGTGCAGTATCTGGCGTAAAACATCTTTAAAAAGACGGAGCATAATTCTTTTTCGTCCTAAAACAGCAAAAATCTCCTTCTCTCGAAGGATGATTTTTATTTTATGGATGTCCGCCAGATTTTCACCACGGGCCACCATGTTCGCATGACCACCAGGTCTCCTCCGCCTCCACGGGCATGAATTGACGAGATTCCGTTTGTTTTTCACCGTTGAGGTAGATATCTCCACCCTGTAGGGTCGCTGTTCCATCAAAGTCAAAACCAGATTGACCAGTCATTTTGATGGTTCCTCCATAACTATGATGTTTCCATTTGAGTCAATTGGATCTGTGTCCCCTGGCCAACTTCAACTGTCAAGTTTCCCACCATTCATGGTGAAGAGAAATTTCACTTTGTTGAGCATTTTTGTTGGCTGCATGTGACTCCATCATCTGTTGAGTAAATAGTAATGTCTCCACCGTTGATAGTGATAGACTTACCTTCAAGCCCTTCTAGTAGAATTCTCGACGGTATAGGTACTCACTATCGATGACCAAATCCACCTGATGCAGTGGATACCATCGTCTACTGCAAGTAACGGTGATAGTGTTATCAGAGATGTGCATGGTTCCAACAGATGTGTCGTCATCATTGTCTACTTGACGCCATCTTCCTTGGCATCGATGGTCATGGTTATGCCGGTGATGTTGAGTTCATCATTTGACATTAAAAGGCGTCTCCCAACTGCTGTGATATTGTAGGTTCCGCCAGTGATGTGAAGTGTATCGTTGTGCCTTAGATACCATTGTTTTCTTGCATCTACATTGAGAGTTCCCTTACTGCAGTGTGGTCAAGTCCACTTTAGAAGAAGGGCCGCGTCAACGCCTGTCATCACTATTTGCAGCTGAATCTGAGAGGCTATTGGTTGTGCCATCTGCTGAGAGTTAGAGTAAACGCTGGCCGAGCTGATGTAGCAGAAATAGCTGCATTGGTATTGGTCATGGTGACGCCATTTAGGGCGATGTATGCGTCATCGGAATCTTCAGCTTCGATTCTTGATTTGAACTCCATCAGATTGACCAGAAATCACGCCGCCTTTTCTGACTTAGAGATCGTAACGGTAGAACCGATGCGGCCTCCGTCACCTGATACAGTCGCCGTTGATCCCGACAGAGTTACAGTTGCTGCTGTCTTTTCATCCATAGAAGTATCATAGTCCTATCTGTAAAAGTAACTAGATGTTTTCTGTATTGGTAGTTACTGTTGTCGTTGCAGTACTATTGCTAGCTGTTGTATTTGAAGTTGACTGGGTACATGCTTTACCAGTGCTAGAGTTGTTATACTTGTTAATAGAATGTCCATTTTTGCTTTCATGCTCGTTTCCTCGTCTTTCATTTTTACATGCTCTTAGTCTACAGGTCTTTCCTAAAAAGCGAAGCCTAAAACTTTCTGAAAGTTTTTCTTTGATTTAGTTTCAATTCGTTAACAAAAGTTTTAGAAATCCTCTAGAAATTGTGACATACAAGCTCATCCTTGTTTAAAATGGTATAACTGAAAGCAAAGATGAGAGAAAGACTTCATGAAACCAATAGAAACAACAAACGGTTGAAACCAAATATATTGTCTCCAAGATAGATAGACAAACTGATCAAGATTTAAAGGAATATTTTAGTAGAAGACGACTATCCAATTTCAACTATTTCAAATATCTACTTTGATGAGAAGACTTTGCTGTGCTCCAAGATGATGATTTGAAAGATCAAGCGAAAAGAAAAGGTTCGGATGCGGACCTATCTCAGTCAACTTCATGCAGATGTCAAGTATTTTTAGAAATCAAAAACCAGGATCAAGAAGGTTGGTGCAAATTCAGACTACTCTCAACTCTATTTCCATTCTTAATTTTATGACAAAGGTACTTGGATGCTAGCATTACTGATACAGTCGTCATTGAAAAAGTGAAAAAGCTTCATCAGTTGCATTACAAATCCCAGCCATCAAGCCTCGTATGTACATCTACTACGATCGTTGTTCATTAGATACGATCGAGGGCTGCAACATATACCAAAAATTCGTAATCACTGATTGATCTAGTCTATAGAGATGAAAAATGTCAGTCTCTTTTCGCTGAAACCATGGAGAGTCACTTTTACTAGATGATACATACTGTCGATTATGGAGATTAAAAGCTCCTGAAACAAACCTCAGTGGTTACAAGACATTTCTGAGACAAGTATGGTTTGATGGAGCACAAATTTTCAAAAATACAGTTGTACTTACCACAAATCTCAAGGGCTTCCTTATGCACCACGTCCCAGTATAGAAAGCGCAGGTACTCGCTTATGCTTAATCTATTTAACTCAATTTTTCAACAACGCCACTGCAAGTCATGGGTCCTTTCAACTACTGCTGGCACTTTCCTAGTCAGTCTAGTCCTCGGTTTGGCACTTACTTGGACCTACAAATATCGGACCCTCTACACCAGAGAATTTCAGCTATCAGCTTTGAGCTCTGCTTCCCTGCCTTGGCAGACCTTAGTTTATTTTTCTGGTCAATGAGCTGAGTGCTATTGCTGTAGCCGGAACCTAGTTTGATTCGTTTCCGTTCTGCAACCAGTGGTTCCAAGAGAACTGATTGCTAATTTTTCCAGCCATGATTATCGGTTTGGCTTGCGGAACAGGCTATCTCTTCCAGTGATCTCTTCACGCTCTTTATCTTGGGCGTTTGGTTCCTTTTGGAAAATCAACAAGTCCAAAACTGACAACAACGCCAGACTTTTGACAATCACGGTAGCCAATCAAGAAGGTACAGGAAGCTATCCAATCAGCTCTTGACCAATTCTACTGTCAGAAATTGACATGATTACGATCAATAGCACTAACGCAGGGGACAACCTTAGCATTGTCAAGTCGTGAGCTACGAGGTCGACGCGACTTCAAGTGATGCTGCCTCACTACCGAGCATTGATCAGCAAGTGGGCATTAACCAGCTAAAAAGAAAAATCTTAAAGACGACAGGCTGGAATACAATTTCGACTCTCATTTTTGTAACACAAGTTTTGATACTGGGGATTGTTAAGACATTCAAAAGGCTCTTGCGAAAAAGACTTCACTTTCTCTTTCTACAGCCATTTAATTTTCTTTGACTGGAATCTCTTTGATAACTCGTGCTGGATTTCTGCCAGAACTACATTATCACCAAAGGATTTTATATGTTAGCAACTCCTGCTCCTGCAGCGCGATATTGTCTAAAGTAACACCCAGTAGGTTCAATGACACCACCACCACTTCAAAGTTCTTACCAATCGGCCCAGTAGGTTTGGAATTCTAATCCTGAGTTTCGTTCGTCAGGGGCCAGTGGTACTTCCTAAACAGTTTCCAAACTTTTGAAAGTTTTCAACTCCATCCGAACTTCATTAATAATCATTGCTTATGGTAGCAAAAAGAACAGCATTTCGCTGTTCTTTTAATTTTCTTTGACTGGAATTTCTTTGATAACTCGTGCTGGGTTGCCTGCCAGAACTACATTATCACCAAAAGATTTAGTAATGACAGCTCCTGCTCCTGCAACAACGTTATCACCTAGTGTAACACCTGGAAGGACAATAACCCCACCACCTGCCCAGAAGTTCTTACCAATCGTAATGGGTTTCCCAAATTCTAAACCTGAATTTCGTTCATCTGGATCCAGTGGATGAAGGGGTGTTAAAAATTGGCAGTTAGGACCAATCATAGCATTGTCGCCAATGGTAATAGGACAAACATCCAACATAGTCAGATTCCAATTGGAATAGAAATTTTCTCCCAAATGAATATTGACACCATAATCCACTACCAAACGAGTATTGACATAGAGGTTTTCACCAGTTGAGCCAAACCAGCCTTTGATGATTTCCATACCTTTTAGTGGATCGACTTCTCCATTAAAGGAAGCTTGCTTTTGTCGTGCTGTTTGTGCTAGAGCACGAAGTTCTGGATCGAACGGGCGATAGGGTTCTCCCGCAATCATTTTTTGGTATTCACTTTTCATATCTTGATATCCTTGTTTATTTTACAAGATTGTAGCATAGTTCTATCCTTAAAACAAGCAGCAAAGATATAAAAAAAACTAGTACATCTTTGGATGTACTAGTTTTTAATTAGAAAGGTGACTTTTCCACTATTCTGCAGAGTTGATTAGTCTTCTTTCTTTTTACGAGCGATAAGTCCAAATCCACTCAAGACACCTACTAAACCAAGGGCAGCAAGGCTAGCATGATCTTCAGTACCAGTATTTGGCAATTGAGGAGCATTTTCCTTAGCTGGAGCTGGTTTAACTGGAGCTTCTGGTTTTTCTGAATCTGGAGTTGGTTCTGGATCTGGTGTTGGAACTGGATCTGGTGTTGGAACTGGATCTGGAGTTGGCACTGGATCTGGTGTTGGCACTGGATCTGGTGTTACCACTTTCTTGTAGATGTGTTGTGTATTACCGTTTTCATCAACAATCGTCTTGACAAACTCATAACCTGGAATATCTTTCTTAGGTTGCTCACCATCTTCTGTTGGGTAACCAGGGATTTCTTTTCCTTCCTCATCAACGTGAGTAGTTACTAATTTTTCATAGACGTGTTGTGTATCACCATTAGGCAATTTCTTAGTTTCAACGAAACGGTAACCTGGAATATCTTTCTTAGGTTGTTCGCCGTCTTCTGTTGGATATCCTGGAATTGCTTTACCTTCTTTATCTACAAACGTAGTAACTGGTGTTACTGTTGGTGTGTATGTTGCAGAAGCTTTTGTTCCGTTCATATCTTCACGAACAACTGTAACAGATGGAGCTGTTCCTGTAAATTCAGGTTCTGGTTTGAAGGTTACTGTTCCGTCTGGTGCTACTGTGTAAGTACCAACACCTGGAATAGTCTTAGTTGTTGATCCATCATCAAATGTTGCTGGAACATCATCATTCATTGGAACACGGCTATCGCCTTCCTTGAATGTTGGTTTACCAGACTGTTCTTTACCTTTTGGTCCAATAGTTGTAGCTGGTTCACCTGTTGGTGTTACTGGGGTTACAGTTGGTGTGTACTTAGCTGTTACTGGGGTGCCGTTCTTATCGACACGTTTAACAGTCACGCCTGTTCCTGTTCCTGTGAATGATTTTTCTGGTACGAATGTAACTGTTCCATCTGGAGCTACTGTGTAGGTTCCTTCTCCTGGGATAGTCTTAGTTGTTGAACCATCTTCGAAGGTTGCTGGAACATCATCATCCATTGGAACTACTGGATCACCTTCTGTAAACTTAGGTTTACCTGTTTGGGTTTGACCTTGTTTATCAGTTGAAGTAGCATCCTCTGCAGTTGGAACAACTGGAGTAATCTTAGGTGTGTATGTTGTTTCTACAGCAGTACCGTTAGCATCTTTAGCTTGAACCTTAACTGGAACAACATCACCTGAGTATGACTTGTCAGTTGGTGTGAAGGTTACAACACCTGTTACTTTATCAACTGTGAATGTACCGATAACCTTACCGTCTGGTGACTTAGCATCTACTGAAGCTGCTGGTTGACCATTTTCGTCAAGAAGAGTAATCGTATCCTTGTCGATTGGTGCAACTGGGTCACCTTCTGTGAATGTAACAGTACCAGTTTGAACCACACCTTGAGGTGCTACTGATTCAGCAGGAGTTGCAGTTGGTGTTACTGGGGTTACAGTTGGTGTGTATTTAGCAGTAACTGGTGTACCGTTCTTATCTACACGTTTAACAGTTACGCCTGTTCCTGTTCCTTTGAATGATTTTTCTGGTACGAATGTGACTGTTCCATCTGGAGCTACTGTGTAGGTTCCTTCACCTGGGATAGTCTTCGTTGTTGAACCATCTTCGAAGGTTGCTGGTGTATCATCATCCATTGGAACTACTGGATCACCTTCTGTAAACTTAGGTTTACCTGTTTGGGTTTGACCTTGTTTATCTGTTGAAGTTACATCTTCAGCTGTTGGTGTTACTGGGGTTACAGTTGGTGTGTATTTAGCAGTAACTGGTGTACCGTTCTTATCTACACGTTTAACAGTTACGCCTGTTCCTGTTCCTTTGAATGATTTTTCTGGTACGAATGTGACTGTTCCATCTGGAGCTACTGTGTAGGTTCCTTCACCTGGGATAGTCTTCGTTGTTGAACCATCTTCGAAGGTTGCTGGTGTATCATCATCCATTGGAACTACTGGATCACCTTCTGTAAACTTAGGTTTACCTGTTTGGGTTTGACCTTGTTTATCTGTTGAAGTTACATCCTCTGCAGTTGGAACAACTGGAGTAATCTTAGGTGTGTATGTTGTTTCTACAGCAGTACCGTTAGCATCTTTAGCTTGAACCTTAACGGCAACAACATCACCTGAGTATGACTTGTCAGTTGGTGTGAAGGTTACAACACCTGTTTCCTTATCAACTGTGAAAGTACCGATTTCTTTACCTTCTGGTGATTTAGCAACTACTGATGTAGCTGGTTGACCATTTTCGTCAAGAAGAGTAATGGTATCCTTGTCGATTGGTGCAACTGGGTCACCTTCTGTGAATGTAATAGTACCAGTTTGAACCACACCTTGAGGTGCAACTGATTCAGCTGGTGTTGCAGTTGGTGTTACTGGGGTTACAGTTGGTGTGTATTTAGCAGTAACTGGTGTACCGTTCTTATCGACACGTTTAACAGTCACGCCTGTTCCTGTGCCTGTGAATGATTTTTCTGGTACGAATGTAACTGTTCCATCTGGAGCTACTGTGTAGGTTCCTTCGCCTGGAATTGTCTTAGTCGTTGAACCATCTTCGAATGTAGCTGGCGTATCATCATCCATTGGAACTACTGGATCACCTTCTGTAAACTTAGGCTTACCTGTTTGGGTTTGCCCTTGTTTATCTGTTGAAGTTACATCTTCAGCTGTTGGTGTTACTGGGGTTACAGTTGGTGTGTACTTAGCTGTTACTGGGGTGCCGTTCTTATCTACACGTTTAACAGTCACGCCTGTTCCTGTGCCTGTGAATGATTTTTCTGGTACGAATGTAACTGTTCCGTCTGGAGCTACTGTGTAGGTTCCTTCACCTGGAATTGTCTTCGTTGTTGAACCATCTTCGAAGGTTGCTGGTGTATCATCATCCATTGGAACTACTGGATCACCTTCTGTAAACTTAGGCTTACCTGTTTGGGTTTGACCTTGTTTATCTGTTGATGTTACATCTTCAGCTGTTGGTGTTACTGGGGTTACAGTTGGTGTGTACTTAGCTGTTACTGGTGTACCGTTCTTATCGACACGTTTAACAGTCACGCCTGTTCCTGTTCCTGTGAATGATTTTTCTGGTACGAATGTAACTGTTCCATCTGGAGCTACTGTGTAGGTTCCTTCTCCTGGGATAGTCTTAGTTGTTGAACCATCTTCGAAGGTTGCTGGTGTATCATCATCCATTGGAACTACTGGATCACCTTCTGTAAACTTAGGTTTACCTGTTTGGGTTTGACCTTGTTTATCTGTTGAAGTTACATCCTCTGCAGTTGGAACAACTGGAGTAATCTTAGGTGTGTATGTTGTTTCTACAGCAGTACCGTTGGCATCTTTAGCTTGAACCTTAACGGCAACAACATCACCTGAGTATGACTTGTCAGTTGGTGTGAAGGTTACAAGGCCTGTTGCTTTATCAACTGTGAAAGTACCGATTTCTTTACCTTCTGGCGACTTAGCAACTACTGATGTAGCTGGTTGACCATTTTCGTCAAGAAGAGTAATGGTATCCTTGTCGATTGGTGCAACTGGGTCACCTTCTGTGAATGTAACAGTACCAGTTTGAACCACACCTTGAGGTGCAACTGATTCAGCTGGTGTTGCTGTTGGTGTTACTGGGGTTACAGTTGGTGTGTATTTAGCAGTAACTGGTGTACCGTTCTTATCGACACGTTTAACAGTCACGCCTGTTCCTGTGCCTGTGAATGATTTTTCTGGTACGAATGTAACTGTTCCATCAGGAGCTACTGTGTAGGTTCCTTCTCCTGGGATATTCTTCGTTGTTGAACCATCTTCGAAGGTTGCTGGTGTATCATCATCCATTGGAACTACTGGATCACCTTCTGTAAACTTAGGTTTACCTGTTTGGGTTTGACCTTGTTTATCTGTTGAAGTAGCATCCTCTGCAGTTGGAACAACTGGAGTAATCTTAGGTGTGTATGTTGTTTCTACAGCAGTACCGTTAGCATCTTTAGCTTGAACCTTAACTGGAACAACATCACCTGAGTATGACTTGTCAGTTGGTGTGAAGGTTACAACACCTGTTACTTTATCAACTGTGAATGTACCGATAACCTTACCGTCTGGTGACTTAGCATCTACTGAAGCTGCTGGTTGACCATTTTCGTCAAGAAGAGTAATCGTATCCTTGTCGATTGGTGCAACTGGGTCACCTTCTGTGAATGTAACAGTACCAGTTTGAACCACTCCTTGAGGTGCTACTGATTCAGCAGGAGTTGCTGTTGGTGTTACCGGAGTTACTGTTGGTGTGTATTTAGCAGTAACTGGTGTACCGTTCTTATCTACACGTTTAACAGTTACGCCTGTTCCTGTGCCTGTGAATGATTTTTCTGGTACGAATGTAACTGTTCCATCTGGAGCTACTGTGTAGGTTCCTTCTCCTGGGATAGTCTTAGTTGTTGAACCATCTTCGAAGGTTGCTGGAACATCATCATCCATTGGTACGTTTGAGTTACCTGGTGTGAAGGTTGGTTTACCTGATTGTGTTTGACCTTGTTTATCAGTTGAAGTAGCATCTTCAGCTGTTGGTGTTACTGGGGTTACTGTTGGTGTGTAGGTTGCTGAAGCTTTTGTTCCGTTCTTATCTTCACGAACAACTGTTACAGCTGGTGCAGTTCCGACGAATGATTTTTCTGGGACAAATGTTACTGTTCCATCTGCTGCAACCGTAAATTTACCAACACCTTCTACTGTCTTAGTTGTTGAGCCATCGTCAAATGTCGCTGGAATATCATCGTTCATTGGCACACGGCTATCGCCTTCAGTAAATACAGGTTTACCAGTTTGTGTAGCACCTTGGATATCTGTAGTTTCAACTGGTGTTGCTGTTGGTGTTACTGGGGTTACTGTTGGTGTGTAGGTTGCTGAAGCTTTTGTTCCGTTCTTATCTTCACGAACAACTGTTACAGCAGGAGCCTTACCAACAAATGATTTTTCTGGGACAAATGTAACAGTACCGTCTGGAGCTACTGTGTATGTACCAACACCTTCTACTGTCTTAGTTGTTGAGCCATCGTCAAATGTCGCTGGAACATCATCGTTCATTGGCACACGGCTATCGCCTTCAGTAAATACAGGTTTACCAGTTTGTGTAGCACCTTGGATATCTGTAGTTTCAACTGGTGTTGCTGTTGGTGTTACTGGGGTTACTGTTGGTGTGTAGGTTGCTGAAGCTTTTGTTCCGTTCTTATCTTCGCGGACAACTGTTACAGCTGGTGCAGTTCCGACGAATGATTTTTCTGGGACAAATGTAACAGTACCGTCTGCTGCTACTGTGTATGTACCAACACCTTCAACAGTCTTAGTTGTTGAGCCATCGTCAAATGTCGCTGGAACAGCTTCGTTGATTGGAACAGTTTTTTCTACTCCATCAACCGTTACAGTTCCACCCTTGAATTCAGGCTTACCTTTTTGAGTTGCGCCTTGGATGTCTGTTGTTTCTGCTGGTGTCGCAGTTGGTGTTACTGGAACAATCTCAGGTGTGTAAGTTGTATCCACCTTGATTCCGTTTGAGCTTTCAGCTTGAACCTTAACAGGAGTTACTTTACCTGTGTAAGACTTATCAGTTGGTGTGAAGGTTACAACACCTGTTGCTTTATCAACTGTGAATGTACCGATTGGTGTTGTTCCATCTTCAGCATAAGCTGGTGTCGTTGAAACTTCGTTACCATCTTTATCTAGCAATGTGTAGCTATTATCTTTAATGGTAATAGCTTTATCTTCACCATTTACTTGAACAGTTGTTCCTGCAAAGGTTGGTGTACCGGTTTGAGTCGCACCTTGGATATCTTTTGAAGTTGCAGGGCTTGCAGTTGGAACTGCTGGCACAACCGTTGGTGTGTAGGTCGCATCTGAAGTAATGGTTGCAGTCTTACCATTAGCATTTGTAATAGTAGCAGTTGCCTGAACAGTTACTCCTTTTGCAGTACCGACAAAGTCTTTTTCTGGCGTAAATGTTACTGCTCCAGTCGTTGGGTCAATAGTATAGCTACCTTCACCTGCTACTGTCACTGTTGTTTCATCAGTTGGTTGACCAGTTGCGGGATCCACCAATTTCTTGCTAGTGATTTCAGCAGTCTTGTCGTTACTCAAATCAAAGGTTGGTGTTTGTGTTTGAGGAACATTTTGAACATCCTCAGAAACCTTGTTTGTAGGAGTCACCGTAATTGGAGTTACAGTTGGAGTGTACTTAGCCGTAGCAGTCTTGAGGTATTCATCACGAACTGTTCCATCTTTATCTCTTCCGACAGGTGCAGTCAATGATACCGTAACACCTCTTGCAGTACCAGTAAATCCTGGTTCTGGAACAAAGGTAACTTCTCCTGTAGCGTCATTGATTGAGTATGTTCCTTCGCCTGCTACTGTTACAGAGGTTGCATTGGTTACTTGACCAGTCGCTGGGTCCACCAATTTAGCAGGGTATTCCAAGCTTGGAGTGACAGAGATCTTTTCGCCATTAGCATTAGTTGTAGTTGTGTTAAAGGTTGGGGTACCAGTTTGAGTCGCACCTTGGACATCTGTTGAAGTCTTATCTACCCCTTCAATTTCCGTTGGTGTAACAGTTGGGATGTAAAGACCATCCATTGTGTTTAATACTGTATCAACGTTGGCTTCATCAGCTGGGAATTTTGTTGACCAACCAGTATCGTAGCCATTGCTGTCCGTACGACGGATAGAGATACCGTCAGCTGTTCCAAGGAAGTGATCTTCTGGGATGAATTCCACATCTACATCTTTACCATTTGCGGTAATCTTATATTTCCCTTGACCTGGTACGACATAGTAGCCTTCAGCATCCAAAGTAGCCTTGTTCCCATTTGCATCGACAATGTATGGTGCTACTGTTTCATCAATTTTTGCTGGCTCAGTTAAGCTATATCCTTGTAAACCACGAGCGGTAAAGGCTACAGTAGCGGTTTGCTTGGCACCTTGAGGACCAGTTGTTTCTTTGAATTCTCCTTTTGGTGGGTGGGTAATTTGAGTCTTGAAGTCTTCTACTTCCCCTGAGAAGGCCATACCTGTTGGGCTCTCAATTTGAGCAGCATCCTTAGCGATACGAACACGAACCCCTAATTCATTGACACTAGGATCAATATAGGTTTTACTCTTTGTAAATCTTAACGTAGCCGTTCCATCTTGAGTAATGGTTGTTAAATCAGACCGTTCATCTTCATCGAAGGTTCCGTTTTGGTTGAAATCTATCCAACCATAGATGTTAGCTTTTGCTGCTCCATCCGTATGAGCTTCCACTGAAATGGTGTAATTACCTGGACGTGTCCGGTCCATCTTGATCATCTCATTGGTTTTCCCTTTAAGATCATTTGGAAGCAATTGGTCGATGCCTTCATCAGCCGTTGTCGCTTTATCGTCACCAGTCCAATCAAGGGTATTGTTTTCATCCATATCAGGACTCAAGTGGCCGAGATAAGGTTGGTTTACTTTCTTACCGGTAATCCCATCCACAGTTGCAATTGAATGAACTGCCTTGCCGTATGATTCAGGAGCATCTCCTTCATCAAGTGGGAAGAAACCAAGCATTGCTGATTGTTTACCTGAAGATGCGATATATAATCCAATTTCAGAAGCGCCACGTGTCATTACCATAGGTACGGCAATCGTGCTTGCAGAAACGTTAGGACCAAATACGCCTGTTCCTAAACCACCTGTCTTCAAGTCTGCGCTTCCATAGTATTTCCATGCTACAGTTTTACCTTCTTCACCCACACCAGTTGCTCTACGTAAAAGGTTTAAGTTAAGTCCATTAATGTTAACTCCATCAATATTTACAACGTTATTAGGTTTTGTAGGATCGAATAAGTTATTTGTATCTTGAGGAACATAGTTTTTCGTATTTCGGTTATTATTTTTAAACCATTCCCCAACATGTTGCCAACCTGAACCGTTTGTAGTGAAGAGTACTAACTCACCTGGGTTAGCTGATTCACCATCCGCCATGACAATAGCAGGTTTGACCGCTTTCCCGCGGAAGGTCGCAGAAATTTCAAACTGAACACCGATATTTCCACCGTTGAATTCTGAAGAAATCGTAGTTTGTTTATTACCAGTGTCGATCCCTTCTTTACGGATTTCAGTCCATCTATTTTGTGGATCCGCAATTACTTTTGCTTCTTCTTTATTATTAAAAGCAGCTTTTGTTGTTGCATCATTAATAGAGTTGATATATCCATTTTTTGCATTTGGATCATAGGTTGCTTTTTCTGCTTCTGTTGCTCCTCGCTCTTCAAGACGTTTTTTATAGAGTTCAGTTGCTTGGAAGGGTTTCAAAGACTTAACCTTGATGGTAACTACATAGCCTGGCATTATTTCCTTAGTATAGGTAGCACCAACTTGGAGTGCAAGTTTGCCATCTGAAGTTGTCGTTGTACCTGTCCAGTTAGCCTTATCCCCAAAGTCCAACCATGAGATTTGACTCGCCAAATCCGCTGCTTTTATATCTGTTGTAAATCCTGGTTTTTCAACTTTTGGAGTTGAAGTTGCGTCTTCAACGTCTGCACCAATTCCAGTAGTTGTTGCCGTATCTGCACGGAAGGTAGTATTCTTATCAATCTCTTTACCATTACGAGGGTCGTTTTTCCCAGTATTCGCAATTGAGTTTGTACCTTCAGTTGGCTTTGTGTTTTCTGCAGGTTTTCCAGTTGCTGCTTCTGTCTTATCAGCAGTTGCTACTTTTTCTTCAGCTACAACTTTTTCTTTGTTTTTAAGTTTAGCATTGACAGTTGTTACAAGTGATTGATAAGCTGCATCCAACTCAGCTTGACTTGTAGCAGAAGTAAGTGCATTTTTAGCATTAGCAAGAGCTACTTTAAGAATTTCAACACTCTCGTCTGTCTTGCTGCTGTATTTACCATTTGCTAAGTTTGCTTCAATTTCAGCAACGTAAGTTGCCAATTTGTCGCCATTAAGCTCAGGTTTTACTTCAGTAGAAACTGCAGGCGCTGCTTCTGCTTGATACGTTACTTCTTTAGCAGGTGCTGCTTCTGTAGTTAGAGGAGCTTCTGCTTTGTCAACATCTGTTGTAGCTACAACTCCATCAGCTTGTTTTTCTTCTGTTACTTCATCAGCTCCAACACCTGTAGCTGTTCCAAGCATTACTAACGTTCCGAGTAAGACCGAGCAAACTCCTACATGAAGCTTACGAATCGAAAATCGACTAATACGGTCATTAAACAAATCATTTTTCACTAACATTACCTCCAAGTTGCATAAAATTTAACTTAGTTTAGAATAAATATGCATTTACTATTCATTATTTTTTTCGTAAACTACCCACTGTTATATTTTATCATGCCAGTCCTTGAATACCAAGCATTTTGCTCAATTTTTTTGGAAAAAAATTTTTCTACTTTTTATAGCTCAAATTATTTTGTAAATCATATAAAAAAATCAATATACCTTTTCTATATATTTAATACAAAAAAGAGGGAAGACCCTCTTTTTGTTTAAGCATTAGTTTATTCGCTTACTTCAACAGTTTCAACGACTTCTTCTACAGTCGTATCAACTGGAGCTTCTTCTTGTGAAGATGCTAGGTAAGACTCTTCGTTGACTGCTTGTGGTTCAAGGTTACGGTAGCGAGCCATACCAGTACCAGCTGGGATGATTTTACCGATAATAACATTTTCCTTGAGACCAAGGAGATGGTCTTTCTTACCACGGATAGCCGCGTCTGTAAGGACACGAGTTGTTTCCTGGAAGGAAGCAGCTGACAAGAAACTATTTGTTTCAAGTGAGGCTTTGGTAATTCCCATAAGGACTGGGCGACCAGTTGCTGGAACACCACCTGCGATAAGAACATCTTTGTTCGCATCTGTAAAGTCATTGATGTCCATGAGAGTACCCATGAGAAGGTCTGTATCACCTGGATCCATGACACGGACTTTACGGATCATTTGACGAACCATTACCTCGATGTGTTTGTCACCGATTTCTACCCCTTGGCTACGGTAAACTTTTTGTACTTCACCGAGGAGGTAAGTTTCAACTGACAAGACATCACGTACAGCAAGGAGACGTTTTGGTTGGATAGAACCTTCTGTTGCTGCACCACGAGAAATTTGATCGCCTACTTGGACACGCATACGTGCTGTGAATGGTACCACGTATTCGCCTTCGCCAGTTTCACCTTTAACGAAGACTTTCTTAGTACGAGTTGAAGCATCTTCTTCGATTGCTGTAACTTCCCCTTTGACTTCTGTGATAACTGCTTCCCCTTTAGGATTGCGGGCTTCAAAGATTTCTTGGACACGAGGAAGACCCTGAGTGATATCGGTATTTGAGGCAACCCCACCCGTGTGGAAGGTACGCATTGTAAGCTGTGTACCAGGTTCCCCGATAGATTGAGCAGCGATTGTACCAACTGCTTCACCAACTTCAACCGCATCACCAGTCGCCAAGTTGATACCGTAACAGTGACGGCAGACACCATGACGAGTGTTACATGTAAATACTGAGCGGATAGTCACTTCTTCAACACCAGCATTGACGATTTCACGAGCCTTGTCTTCTGTGATCAATTCATTTGGACCAATGATAACTGCACCAGTTTCTGGGTGTTTAACAGTTTTCTTAGTGTAACGACCATTGAGACGTTCTTCAAGAGACTCAATCATCTCTTTACCTTCAGTAATAGAACGGATCAAGAGACCACGGTCAGTTCCACAGTCATCCTCACGGATGATAACATCTTGGGCAACATCAACCAAACGACGAGTCAAGTAACCTGAGTCGGCTGTCTTGAGGGCCGTATCAGTCATCCCTTTACGAGCACCGTGAGTTGAGAAGAACATTTCGAGTACTGACAAACCTTCGCGGAAGTTTGAAAGGATTGGCAATTCCATGATACGTCCGTTCGGAGCAGCCATCAGACCACGCATACCGGCAAGCTGTGAGAAGTTTGAGATGTTACCACGGGCTCCAGAGTCCATCATCATAACGATAGGGTTCTTAGGATCTTGGTTGGCAACCAAACGTTTCTCGAGTTTTTCACGGGCAGCACGCCATTCAGCTGTAACAGCATTGTAGCGCTCGTCATCTGTAATCATACCACGACGGAATTGTTTTGTGATTTGTTCTACACGTTTGTGTGATTCTTCGATAATTTCAGCCTTGTCTTCAACAACTGGAATATCGGCGATACCCACTGTCAAACCTGCAAGAGTTGAATGGTGGTAACCGAGGTTCTTCATACGGTCAAGTAGGGCAGACGTTTCTGTCGTACGGAAACGTTTGAAGATTTCAGCGATGATATTTCCAAGGTTTTTCTTCTTGAATGGTGGGTTGAGTTCAAGTCCTTCAATAGCTTCCTTGATATTTCCACCTAGTGGCAAGAAGTACTTAGCTGGAACACCTTCTGTCAAGTTAGCGTTAGTTGGCTCTTGCAAGTAAGGTAGTCCTTCTGGCATGATATCGTTGAAGAGGATTTTACCAACAGTTGTAAGCAAGATTTTGTGTTTTTGCTCTTCTGTCCATGGTTTGTTAAGGCTATCTGTTGCGATACCAACACGTGAGTGGAGGTGAACATAACCATTACGGTAAGCCATGACAGCTTCGTCACGGTCTTTGAAGACCATGCCTTCACCTTCACGACCAGCTTCTTCCATAGTCAAGTAGTAGTTACCCAAAACCATGTCCTGAGATGGAGTAACAACTGGTTTACCATCTTTCGGATTCAAGATATGCTCAGCAGCAAGCATCAAGATACGAGCTTCTGCTTGGGCTTCTTCTGAAAGCGGTACGTGGATGGCCATTTGGTCCCGTCAAAGTCGGCATTGTAGGCTTCACAGACAAGAGGGTGCAAGCGAAGGGCTTTACCGTCAATCAAGACAGGTTCAAAGGCTTGGATCCCCAAACGGTGAAGGGTAGGTGCGCGGTTAAGTAGTACTGGGTGTTCTTTGATCACTTCTTCGAGGATATCCCAGATACGTTCATCTCCACGTTCTACCAAGCGTTTAGCCGCTTTAACGTTTTGAACGATATCGCGCGCAACGATTTCACGCATGACAAATGGTTTAAAGAGCTCGATTGCCATTTCACGTGGCACACCACATTGGTACATCTTAAGAGTTGGACCAACGGCAATAACAGAACGTCCTGAGAAGTCAACACGTTTACCGAGCAAGTTTTGACGGAAGCGTCCTTGTTTCCCTTTGAGCATGTGGCTCAATGATTTAAGCGGACGGCTACCAGGCCCTGTGATCGGACGACCACGACGGCCATTGTCAATCAAAGCATCAACCGCTTCTTGAAGCATACGCTTCTCATTTTGAACGATGATACCTGGTGCGTTCAACTCAAGCAAACGAGCCAAACGGTTGTTACGGTTGATAACACGACGGTAAAGGTCGTTCAAGTCAGATGAGGCAAAACGACCACCATCCAACTGCAACATTGGACGAAGATCTGGTGGAATAACTGGAAGGATGTTAAGAACCATCCATTCAGGCTTGTTTCCAGATTTATGGAAAGCATCCAAAACATCCAAACGACGGATAGCTTTCACACGTTTTTGTCCAGTAGCTGTCTTCAACTCTTCTTTGAGTTCAGCAATTTCTTTTTCAAGATCTACTTGTTTCAAGAGGTCTTGGATCGCTTCGGCACCCATTTTGGCAACGAATGAACCATGACCAAACTCACGCAAGCGTTCACGGTATTCACGCTCTGTCATGATAGACTTGTGCTCAAGTGGTGTATCTTTTGGATCAATCACCACATAAGCAGCAAAGTAGATAACTTCCTCGAGAGCACGAGGACTCATGTCAAGAGTCAAGCCCATACGGCTTGGAATCCCCTTGAAATACCAGATATGAGATACAGGAGCTTTTAACTCGATGTGTCCCATACGTTCACGACGAACTTTTGTACGCGTCACTTCAACACCACAACGGTCACAAACAATCCCTCTGTAACGAATGCGTTTGTATTTACCACAAGCACATTCCCAGTCTTTTGTAGGACCAAAGATCACTTCGTCAAAGAGTCCTTCACGTTCTGGTTTCAACGTACGGTAATTGATTGTTTCAGGTTTTTTGACTTCTCCATAAGACCATGAACGGACTTTACTTGGAGAAGCTAGTGTGATTTGCATACTTTTAAAACGATTTACATCAACCACTATTTCTTCCCTTTCTATTATAAGTGAACTGCTTATTCTTGTTCAGCAGCTTCTTCTGTTGTTTCCGCTTTTGCATTTTCTTCTGCTTCAAAGGCTGCTTTAGCCTCTTGAGCTGCTCTTTCGCGGGCTTTTTCAAGGTCATCTACGTGGATGACATCTTCGTCCATTCCTTCATCAAGGTCACGAAGTTCCACTTCTTGATCGTCTTCGTCAAGGACACGCATGTCAAGACCAAGAGATTGCAATTCTTTTACAAGAACTCGGAATGATTCTGGAACACCTGGTTTTGGAATTGGTTTTCCTTTTGTAATAGCTTCATAAGCTTTCAAACGTCCGTTGATATCGTCAGACTTGTAAGTCAAGATTTCTTGAAGGACATTTGATGCACCATAGGCTTCAAGCGCCCAAACCTCCATCTCACCGAAACGTTGTCCACCAAACTGAGCTTTACCTCCGAGTGGTTGTTGTGTAACAGTTGAGTATGGTCCGACTGAACGTGCGTGCAATTTATCATCAACCATGTGGTGAAGTTTGATCATGTACATGACACCAACTGACACACGGTTATCGAATGGTTCACCAGTACGACCATCGTATAGGATAGTCTTAGCATCACTATCCATACCTGCTTCTTTGACAGTGTCCCAAAGATCTTCAGAACTTGCTCCATCAAAGACTGGTGTTGCGATGTGGATGCCAAGAGTACGAGCTGCCATACCAAGGTGAAGCTCCATAACCCTGACCGATATTCATACGTGATGGTACCCCAAGTGGGTTCAACATGATATCGACTGGAGTTCCATCCGGAAGGTAAGGCATGTCTTCTACAGGAACGATACGAGAGACAACCCCTTTGTTTCCCGTGACGTCCGGCCATCTTATCTCCGACCTTGATCTTACGTTTTTTTGTGCGATGTATACGCGAACCAGCATGTTAACACCAGATTGCAATTCATCACCATTTGCACGTGTAAAGATTTTTAACATCACGAACGACACCATCGGCACCGTGTGGTACACGAAGGGAAGTATCACGAACTTCGCGAGATTTGTCACCGAAGATAGCGTGCAAGAGACGTTCTTCAGCAGAAAGGTCTTTTTCACCCTTAGGTGTGACTTTACCTACAAGGATATCCCCTTCTTTAACCTCAGCACCGATACGGATGATACCCATTTCGTCGAGGTCTTTAAGGGCATCTTCACCAACGTTTGGAATTTCACGAGTGATTTCTTCAGGCCCAAGCTTTGTATCGCGTGTTTCTGATTCGTATTCTTCGAGGTGAACAGATGTATAAACATCGTCTTTCACCAAGCGTTCGCTCATGATAACGGCATCCTCGAAGTTGTAACCTTCCCATGTCATGTAGGCAACGATTGGGTTTTGTCCAAGCGCCATTTCACCTTTTTTTCCATAGAAGGTCCATCAGCGATAAAGTCACCTTTTTTCGATGACATCGCCAACTCGAACAAGGGTACGTTGGTTATAAGCAGTACCTGAGTTTGAACGACGGAATTTTTTTGGATGTGGTAAACATCAAGGGAACCATCTTCACGGCGAACTTCTACTTTGTCCGCATCCGCATAGGTAACCTTACCACCATGTTGTGCAATAACTGCAGCTCCTGAGTCATGGGCTGCTTGGTATTCCATACCAGTACCAACGAAAGGCGCTTTAGGGATCGATCAACGGAACAGCCTGACGTTGCATGTTGGCACCCATGAGGGCACGGTTGGAGTCATCGTTTTTCCAAGAAAGGAATACATGCTGTCGCAACGGCAACTACCTGTTTAGGAGAAACGTCCATATAGTCAACGCTTGATGCTGGATATTCTTGGTTAACCCCTTGGTGACGTCCCATGACAACTTTTTTTCAGCAAAAAGTTCCATCTGCGTTCAATTTAGAGTTAGCCTGCGCTACTGTGTATTCATCTTCTTCGTCGGCAGTCAACCAAACGATTTCGTTGGTTACTTTTTCCAGTTGCACGGTCAACTTTACGGTATGGTGTTTGAATGAAACCATACTTGTTGAGGTGTCCGTATGAAGACAAGTTGTTGATCAAACCGATGTTTGGTCCTTCAGGTGTTTCGATTGGACACATACGACCATAGTGAGTGTAGTGCACGTCACGCACTTCATATCCAGCGCGGTCACGTGTCAAACCACCAGGCCCTAAGGCAGACAAACGACGTTTGTGAGACAACTCAGAAAGTGGGTTGTGTTGGTCCATGAACTGTGACAACTGTGATGAACCAAAGAACTCTTTGACTGCAGCTGTTACAGGACGAATGTTGATGATTTGTTGAGGTGTCAACACTTCGTTATCTTGAACAGACATACGTTCACGAACATTACGTTCCATACGTGAAAGTCCAAGACGTACTTGGTTGGCAAGCAATTCACCAACAGCACGAATACGACGGTTTCCGAGGTGATCGATATCATCGATACGACCGATGCCCTCAGCCAAGTTAAGGAAGTAGCTCATTTCAGCAAGGATATCTGCCGGAGTGATAGTGCGAACTTTATCATCTGGATTTGCATTTCCGATGATTGTTACAACACGGTCTGGATCAGTTGGTGCCACAACCTTGAATTTTTGAAGAACAACTGGTTCTGTCAAAACAGCTGAGTCATTTGGAGTGTAGACAATCTTGTTCAAATCGCCATCCAAGTGACTTTCGATACTTTCGATGACATCGCGAGTCATAACAGTACCTTTTTCAACCAAGATTTCACCAGTTTCAGGGTCCACCAATGGTTCAGCGATTGTTTGGTTGAGCAAACGAGTTTTAATATTTAATTTCTTGTTAATCTTGTAGCGTCCAACAGCTGCCAAGTCATAACGACGTGGGTCGAAGAAACGAGCTACAAGCAAGGTACGTGAACTCTCAGCAGTTTTTGGTTCACCTGGACGAAGACGCTCATAAATTTCTTTCAAAGCTTCGTCTGTACGAGAGTCCATTGGGTTTTTATGGATATCTTTTTCAACAGTGTTGCGAACCAACTCGCTGTCACCAAAGATATCAAAGATTTCGTCATCACCTGAGAAACCAAGTGCACGAACCAAAGTCGTAAATGGAATTTTACGAGTACGGTCGATACGAGTGTAGGCGATGTCTTTTGAGTCACTTTCCAGTTCCAACCAAGCTCCACGGTTAGGGATTACAGTTGAACCGTAGCCCACTTTACCGTTTTTGTCTACTTTGTCATTAAAGTAAACACCTGGAGAACGCACCAACTGTGATACGATAATACGTTCACCACCGTTGATGATGAAAGTACCCATCTCAGTCATGATTGGGAAATCTCCAAAGAAGACTTCTTGAGTTTTGATTTCGCCAGTTTCTTTGTTAATCAAGCGGAAAGTTACAAAGATTGGTGCTGAATAACTAGCATCATGGATGCGAGCTTCTTCAAGCGTATATTTAGGTTCTTTGATTTCGTAGCCAACAAATTCCAACTCCATTGTTTCTGTGAAGTTTGAAATTGGCAATACATCTTCAAACACTTCCTTCAGACCATGGTCTAGGAAATCTTTAAATGAATCAGTTTGAATTTCAATCAAATTTGGTAAGTCAAGAACTTCTTTGATTCTTGAAAAACTACGACGGGTACGATGTTTCCCGTATTGAACGTCATGTCCTGCCAAGATGATTCTCCTTTGTAAATAAAGTTCCAAGCTTAGTCACCTAAGCTAATAATTATCGTTTAATGGTTCTAAAACCCCTATCAACTTATCCCCCTTGACTAATTTTTCAGAATCTTTAAATCTCTGTTACAGATGCAAAAAATACCGAAAAAAAGCACAAAAAGAGCAGTTAAATCCGACTTTTTTCAGGAGATTTAACTGCTGTGAGCCTTGTCCGGACAATATTTCAGACAAAACCTACGACAAATGATTACTCATATTATACTTGATTTTCTCTGATTTTTCAAGGACTTTGCTTGTTTTTTTCTTGCCTTAGTATTGAGGTTTGTCAGTTTTCAGAAAAGGTAGTTTTCTAAGAAAATAGTTGTTGTTAAGTAAATAGGACAGGTTCTATTAATGAACCTACCGGCCAACTAAAACTTTCTCTCTTTAGATTGTGAGTTGGCATCTTGTATACTGAAAATGAATAAAACAATTTAATAAAAAAGAGATAACACTAATCAATGCAACTTGCTTGACAAAAGCTTTACTTAGTGGTTTAATATACCCCATAAGGGTATATTTGGAGGTGCCTATGTTTCACTTATTTACAAAAATTGATAGTATTTCTACTAGCGAATTAGAAGCTAAACTAAAGGAACCTATTCAGCTACTGGACGTTCGAACGCCTACAGAATTCCGTAGAGGCCATATCAAAAACGCAAAAAATGTCCCCCTAACTGAAATCGGTTCTTATAAGCCCACGACAAAAGAAACACTCTATGTCATTTGTCATTCTGGTGTTCGAAGCAAGATGGCTGCTAAAAAGCTCAAGAAAAAAGGCTATGATGTTATCAACGTCCGAGGTGGCATGAATGCCTGGCCCGGTGATGTAGAATAAATCAAATACAAAAAGAGCAGTTGGTTTACTCTAAAGAAAACCAACTGCTCTTTTACTATTCTATCAACTTTTCAAGTAAGCCTTTATTCTGTTACTTCCGTTTAATCAAGTATTTAACTGCCTTTTCCAATCTTTCCTTCTGCGCTTGAGGGTCGCCTAAAGGTTCATTAATACAAGCTGTTAAATTCTCGGTTATCATCAACTCAATAATACGATCAACGCTTGAACGAACTGCTGTTAATTGGGTGATGATATCGACACAATCCCGCTCTTCCTCCATCATTTTTTGGATACCCCGCAATTGACCTTCTGAGCGTTTGAGGCGTGTAATGTACTTTGATTTTGTCATCTATTTATCCTTAAATGATTTTTTTACATTATATCTCTAATAAAGCCCTTTGTCAAAAGTATCACTTATCTTAAAGATAAAACCTCCTAGTTCTCCACTCTGACTCTCGTAACAATACCGTCTTTATCAGTCATGCCGAACTCTGCCGAAGAAATCCACTGAGTTATCGCCTTGCCAGTTTAAGATTGAGCAAATACTTTTAATAATTCCTCTTTGTTCTCAACTTCAACCACATAGTAGGCTAGCCCCACCATTCCATGCTTACGTCGAACTAAGTTTTTGCCACCCCATTCATTGACAGCCAAATGATGATGATAAGCCCCTGATGCGATCCAACTAGCATGTGGAATCGTAAATTTATTCTCCAGACCTAGAGACTCTTGGTAGAACACACTCGCTTCTCGGCTATTCTTAACAGATAGGTGAACATGCCCCATGTGAGTCCCACTTGCAATTGCAAAAGGCTCTATGCCTCGTCCTAGTTCATAGATATCTTGGAATGGTTAACTGAACAGTCCCATATTTGGTTTCAAATTTCTGTGAATAGATTCCGTTACGACTATTACCAGAATTATAGCCTACTTTTTCGTAAGGCTCATCCCCTAAAAAGGCTGACAATTCTGCTTGAAGTAGGCCATTCATAGCTGTTTCAAGAGAAGTAAGGAAAAATTCATCAATATCTTGCTTTTGGGCTAGGAAGTTATGTAGTTCTTTAGTAAACTGAGTCATAGGAATAAATTTAGTAATGTTTCGCAACTCTACTATAACGGATTTATTCCTTTTTGTATTTACACAACTTATTTTACACTACCAGAAGTTATTAAAAATTGAATTATCTTTTTTTAAAGAAAAATTCAATTTTTATGATAAAAATATTAGACGGAGGTTTTTTTATAACATGAAACAATTTTGGATCAAACTATTAGAGAATCGAAACGATTACTTTCGTTGTATCTTAGGCGCTTATCTATTTATGATATTAGTTGGATTACTAACGTCAACTCCACATGATACATTTCTTGCCTTAGCTCCAGTTTCAATTTTTAACATTAGGGAGCTTTTTTTGTCGCTGGGTCTGTTCTAGTACTCTTTGCTCAAAAAATACCTTTTTTAAGTATTTCCGAAGTCAATATTTTGTTATTAAATATCGTACTATTGGTCTCCATTTATAAAAGCATGTCCTTTTTCTTATCCCTAGGTCTGCTATTATTGACATTAGTATTATATATAGGCAGTTTTTTAAGAAAAGAAAAACTTTCTTTTTCATATCTGCTCGTTATTTTATTCACAACACCTCGACTCTTGACATTGGCCAGTTCAAACTTCCAAGATACTGCACTTGAGTTTCATGCTTTCAATCTGGCAGACACTCGATTTAACATCATTATTTGGCCTGTTATCTTTGCTGGTTTGCTTTCGGGAGCTACCCTTCTTTTAATTCACAACTCCCCGCTTAAGCAATACTTAGAGCGCTATAAAAAATTACTAACCTATGGTGTATTTTCTATCGTTGCTCTCTATGTTGTCTATCTCTCGGTTGTTTTTATCTATAAAGTAAAAACCTTTGATGGTTCCACCTTTGATATTGGATTATTCTCACAGATGTTTCATCGGATGAGTACTGACTTGACAGCCATTACAACACTCGAACGCGATCGAGTATTATCTCACTTTGCAGTTCACATCTCACCCATTTTCTATCTGATGTTACCTTTCTACAAGCTTTTCCCACATGTTGAAACTTTAGAAGTGCTACAAATTTGGGTTGTATTCTCTGCAGTAATTCCTCTAAGATTGCTTCTCTCCAAATTGAATCTATCGAAATTGGCAAACATTTTGACAATTCTTTGGTTCGTACTTTTACCTGTATTAACTACAGCAGGAGGTTATCATCTGCACGAAAATTGTTTCTTGGTCCCTTTGATATTTTGGGTATTCTATTTCATAGTAAATGAAAAGAAGTGGGGGATTCTCATATCCACTATCCTACTACTTTTAGTCAAAGAAGATGCCTTTATCTATGTCTTCAGCATAGGAATATTCTTCTTAACCCAGAAACGTTTTAATCTTACCACCAAAACTAAGAAATGGCTAATCATTACTGAATTCCTTTTGCCAGTTCTATACTTTACCTTAGCAATGTATCTCCTAAGCGCATTTGGAGAAGGGGGGATGGTCTCTCGATTCGATGCGTTCTTACTAAAAGATGAAAGTGGAATTTTAACCGTATTTAAAAATTTAATTCTTCATCCAAGTTTTGCTATCAGCCATTTGTTTATGGCTAAAAAACTAGGCTATTTATTCCTGATGTTAGCTCCCATGTGCTTCCTACCACTATTGCAACGGAACTGGTCAACTTATTTTTTAGCTATACCTTTAGTAGTTATCAATTTGTTGCCGGATTGGCCTTATCAATACGATATCGGCTTTCAATATAGTTATGGCAGTGGAGCCTTACTCTTCATAATGGCCTTGCTTGCTTTAGAAGACCTGAAAGAACACAAACTCATTAAAGAAAAAATGGTGATTTCAGTCATTTTTATGGGTATTATTTTTTCTGGTACTTTTCTTCATCGTTTCACTCATGCTTGGTCTTCTAATATTACCTATTACCAACAAAACAAGGACAAATATGATGCAATTAGATATGGCCTAGAAATTCTGCCAGAAGATGCCTCAATCGTTGCAGAAGGAGGCTATACCCCTGCACTGAGAAAACATCAAGCCCTTTACGATATTTTCTACCACAACCAGCGAAAAGCTGACCCATCAATTGATTATATTGTAATTCCACGAGAACAAAAAGGGAAAAACGATGTCTATGATTCTGTAATTGCCAGTTATGAAACACTAGGATATAAGGAAAGTAAGTACGCAACAAAAGAACTTTTCATTCTCGAAAAACCTGAATAAAAAGAGAGCAGTTCAAACCACTTTTTGTACTGACCTCAAAAAGTAGACAAATAATTTACACAAAGGATTTAGTTCTGTATTGCACAGGACTGAGTCCTTTTAGTTTTACCTTAATTCATTTGTTGTTGTAATAATCAATATAGTCTACAATAGCTTGTTCCAATTGCTCAAGTGACTGAAACTTCTTCTCATAGCCATAAAACGTTTCGGATTTCAAAATACCAAAGAAGGATTCCATCATGCCGTTGTCTGGGCTGTTGCCTTTACATGACATGGATGGTTGAATCCCTTACTTTCTAAAAACCGGTGATAAGTAGAGTTTTTGACTGCTTGCTGGAATGGCAAATTCTGTTACTAATCCTTGAACAATTTCCGTTTTTCTTCTTGCTCTTTTTCCTCCTTCAATCGGAGTTCTCTCAACTTTTTTAGAATAGCATTCTCCGCTCTCAAATATTCTAATTCTTCCTGAAGACGTTCTAACTCTGTCATCTCTTCAGTTTTTTTCTATATTGCGCCAGCCAATTTGAAAGTATTCCTTGGTTTGGGAGACCAAAATCAAGGCTTACACTTCTACGTGAACGCCCTTCAAGTAAGACTTTATTCATCATTTCTTGTTTTAATTCAGGGGAACAATAACAGTTCTTTCCCTTTTTGACGATGTTTCTTCCATAACGGTCAATTAATTTCACCATGTACTTTAGACCAGAAACGTTCACCCCAAATTGATTTGAAAGCTGGTTGAAGTTTTGTCCTTGTTTTCTCAGTTCATAGATTTGAACTTTATCTTCATAACTCAATTTCATAATAAAACACCCCAAAAGTTAGACAGAAAAAATCTAACTTTTGGGGTGCAGTTCATAACCTAGACCGAACCACTCTATTCTAATTTCCTACTCTGATTCGAGTAACAATGCCATCTTTGTCAGTCAGACTGAACTCTGCCGAAGAAATCCACTGAGTTGTCGCCTCGATACCTTGAGATCGAGAGAACAGTCTCAACAACTCCTCTTTATTCTCAACTTCAACCACATAGTAGGCTAGCCCCATCATTCCATGCTCACGAGGAGCTAAGTTTTTGCCACTCCATTCATTTACAGCTAAATGATGGTGATAAGCCCCTGATGCTATCCAACTGGCATGTGGAATCGTAAATTTATCCTCAAGACCAAGAGACTCTTGATAGAATGTACTCGCTTCTCGGCTATTCTTAACAGATAGGTGAACATGCCCCATACGAGTGCCTTCTGCAATCACAAAAGGATCAAGTTCTTTGCCTAGTTCATAGATAGCTTGGGCAGAGAGTTCTTCTGTGACCCCAATAATTCGACCGTCCTCACGAACATCCCATTCTGCCTCAGGCTTGTCTCTGTAAAGTTCTATGCCATTACCCTCCAGGTCTTCTAGGTAGAAAGCCTCACTATAGCCATGATCAGCTCCACCAACTAGTGGGAATCTTTAAAGTCTAACAAGTGTTTAAAAAAACATTAGCCAAAGTCTTCACGAGTCGGCAAAAGCAAGTGCCAAATGATAAAGACCATAACCTTTGCTTAGGATTGCTAATGTCATCTGTCTTTGATCAGTTTGAACTAGCGGTTTTCCTCCAGCACCTAGAAAGAACTTGATTTTTCCGATTGATTTCATAATCTCCAAACCTAGCAATTGATGATAAAAATGCAGTCTGACCTTTCTAAATCTTAACATTTAAAGACACCTCAGCCAAATGAATGCGACTATTATATTCGTAAACCATAGAAAACCTCTCTTTGTTGTAACTGTTTTTATTACAGATATTATACACCCTTCTCAGCCAATGTCAATCTAGATGCTCAACGCTGATAAAACAAGAAAAATCCTCCCCATGTAGGAAGGATTGTTTGGATTTAATGAGCCAACATTTCTTGGGCAATTTCTTGACCAGATAAGCCATCTGGATAGTAGGTTGGCCAGTTGTCCATCTCTTCAAAGAGAGCTTCTTGGCTCGTGCCTCCAAAGAAGATATGGAAATGCTCTGCCTTGACCGGAGCGATATTGTGGTCGCTAAACTGAACATACTTGAATTGTCCAGCGTCCGCATCTGTTGCTTCAAAGAGATAACGGACTCCACGATTCCCTTTTTGATAAGTCAAGATCTTCTTGCCGACATACTTGTAAGTATATTTCTTGCTTTGGTCTCCTTGGATGAATTCCATCGTATTATCTGTAATGTTAATCTTGCTTACGTCTGTTTGGTAACCTTTTTGATAGTAAGCCTTGTACTCATCCTTGGTCATCTTGCCAGTCAATTTAGCCTTGTAGTCAAATACTTGGTCAAGAGTCCCATTTTCAAGGAAAGGATAGACTGACTGCCAGTTACCAGCATAATCACTTAGGGTACGGTCCTTAACATCTGCATCTTCAAAGTAGCCATTTTGAACTGTTTTCGTTTCCTCTACTTTTTCTGGTTCAATTTCTTCTCCTGCCTGATCAGTTGTCTGTTGAAGAGCCTTGAGGTTTTTCTCCATGACAGAGATATAGTTTTCTCCAGCCTTCATGTCCTCTTCGGTCAAGCTTTCAAGAGGATTCAGAACATCTAACTTCACTCCTGTTTCTTTTGAGAGGGTATTCGCTAGGGCTTGAGAAGCATTTTCTTCAAAGTAGATATAAGAGATTTTGTTTTTCTTGATGTACTCGGTCAATTCTGCCAAACGGCTTGCTGAGGGTTCCGCATCTGGTGAAAGTCCTGAGATAGAGACTTGATTGAGTCCGTAGTCTAGAGCTAGATAACGGAAGGCAGCGTGTTGAGTCACAAAACTCTTTTGTTTTGCACTAGAAAGTCCTTCACTATAGGCCTTATCCAAGACTTGCAGTTTTTCGATATAGGCTGCTGCATTTTGTTCAAAAGTCGCCTTCTTATCTGGATAGTCAGCTGAAAGACTATCACGGATATGTTCTACAAGTTTGATTGCACGCGCAGGAGACAACCATACATGAGGGTCATACTCGTGATGATGACCTTCTTCACCGTGATTATGGTCTTCCTCTTCTTCACTTCCTGGAAGAAGCAACATATCTCCAGTAGCTTTAATCGTTTTTACTTTTTTTGCATCTAGAGATTCTAAAAGCTTAGGAACCCAAGTTTCCATATTTTCATTCTCATAAACAAAGGCATCAGCATCTTGGATTTTAGCGACTGCCTTAGGCGATGGTTCATAATCATGTGGTTCTGTCCCTGCCCCAATTAAGAGCTCGACATTGGCTGTATCGCCTGCTACTTGTTTGGTAAATTCGTAGACAGGGTAGAAAGTTGTGACGATATTTAATTTTCCGTCTGCTTGTTTTTGATTAGAACAAGCAACTAAGAAGACTGTCACAAGACTTGCCAAAAGTAGGCCTAGTTTTTTCATGTACTTCTCCTATTTGATAAAACGTTTGAGTAAGCTGACTAACAAGAAGACAACTACAAAGATAAGGGTGATACTTGCACTCGGTGGTGTCTCTGCATAATAGGAAATATAGAGTCCCGCCACCATACCTAGAAATCCAATGGCACTAGCTAGAATCATCACGGAACTAAAGTTCTTCCCTAAACGCAACGCAATACTAGCTGGCAAGACCATGATAGTCGATACTAAAAGAGCACCCGCTGCTGGTATCATGAGGGCAATAGCCACCCCCGTCACCATATTAAAGAGAATAGACATGGTACGCACTGGAAGACCATCTACAAAAGCTGTATCTTCGTCAAAAGTTAGAATATACATAGGTCTTAAAAAGAGGAAGGTCAAGACCAACACAACGGCTGCAATAACAAAGAGCCCAATGACCTGCTCTTGACTAATGGTCACGATAGAACCAAAAAGATACTGATCCAGACTCATCGAACTAGAACTCTTCCCCTTACTCATAACAATAAGTGAAACTGCAAGTCCTGTAGACATGAGAATGGCTGTCCCAATCTCCATAAAGCTCTTATAAACCGTACGCAAGTATTCAAGAAAGACTGCTGCAATCAAAACAATAGCAATAGTTGAGATGGTCGGAGAAATCCCCAAAACCAAGCCAAAGGCAACACCCGAAAGCGAGACGTGACTCAGAGTGTCGCTCATGAGACTTTGACGGCGCAAGATTAGAAAAGTTCCAAGAACTGGTGAAAAGAGACTCATGGCAATAACTGCCAAAAAGGCTCGCTGCATAAAATCATAAGACAATAGATTAAGCATGCTCCACCTCCTGGTCACTTTCATGGACATTGAAGCAACGCCATGGCGAATCTTGGTCACGAACAAGGTGGATATTACGATCTGCGTAATCCTTGACTTCTTCAGGATCGTGAGTAATCATCAAAACAGCCTTGCCATGATGGTGGGCACTATGGTGCATGAGCTCATAAAATTCATTTTTGGTGCCAGCATCCATCCCTGTCGTTGGCTCATCCAAGATAAAGATATCTGGATCTGAAGCAAACATACGTGCGATAACAGCTCTTTGCTTTTGCCCGCCAGAGAGAGAACCAATGCGTTTATCCCGATGCTCCCACATGCCAACTGAGTTTAAACTAGCCTTGATGTGTTCTTCATCGTGGGCATTCAAACGACGGAACCAGCCCTTTCTAGGGTATCGGCCTGATTTGACAAATTCATAAACGGTACTTGGAAAACCTGCATTGAAACTAGCAATTTGCTGAGGAAGATAGGCAATTCTTAATTTTTTCCCATGAATATTTGTCTTTGAGATGGTTACTTTCCCAATTCTCGGTTGTAAAATACCTAGACTAGCTTTGATAAGAGTCGTCTTAGCCGCTCCATTTTCTCCTGTCAGTGTGACAAACTCCCCACTATCAACACTATAGTTGATATGCTCAAGAACCGGCTCCTTGTCATAATAGAAGGACAAATCCTCTACTGTGATGTATCTCATTACTTGATTTCTCCTACTAAAGCAGTTAAAAACCGCTGGATAATTTTTTGTTCGTTTGGTGTGAACTGAGTGGCAACCTGCTCATAAGTCGAGAGGGTGTGCTCATGATGATGGTGATGTTCCTCAGCAATTGGTCGTGCTAAGTCTGTCAATCGATAGAAGATAACACGAGCATCCTTGGGATCCTTAGATGTCTCCAACATCCCCTCCTTGACCAAGGATTTGATAGCCTTGGTAACGGCAGCTTGACTGACATTGAGACGACGCGCCAACTCAGAGTTGGTTAGCGACTCCTCTGATAAAAGCATGAGAATATGCTCCTGGGTATTGGTCAAGGCCACATCACTCGTGCAATGACCAATGAGAATTTCATGTTGATTTTCCGCCTTGAGAATAATCTCATTTAAAAAGCAATCGATATCTTTTGCCAACTGTCTCATGATTTGCTCCTTTCTCAGAACAGAATTTCTGTAAATACAAGGCTTTCACACCATTCCTTTACTAGTTAAGTATATCACATCCAAGCAAGGAGTCAAGAAAAAAGATGAAAACACCTGAGATGTTTTCATCCTTTAGAATTATTTTTCTTGTTTACGGCTAGTCCAGAGGGCTGTAGCTCCAAGAATCATACCAAGTAGCATCATGAAAATAGACTGCTCGCTTCCTGTATTTGGCAATAACTTCTCTGATACAGTTGTCTTGTTGGTAAACTTATCAGCAGCCTTGTAATCAACTTTTACAGTAGAAGGTTGAGTCGGTTTTGTTGCTTGGTCTTCTACTGGTTTAACTGGGTCTTGCACTTTACCTTCTTCAGGTAGTTTAAATGTTTGAATCCACAGAAATCGTGCGTGAATTTGGATTTACCTTTTCATACTGAGTCAAATCAGCTGTTTTGAGATAGTCTTCAAAGGCAGCATCCATTGAAGGACCTTCTTCTCTAGCACCACCAAGCATGGTATAACCGTCACCACCTGCTGCAAGGAAGTCATTGGTTGCTAGGTAGTAGATTTTCGTCAAATCTAGTTTTTCATAAAGACCAGTTGCACGATTCTTCACTTGAATAGCCAAGACGCGTTTACCTGCGACTAGGTTTGTATCGTAGTAGACCTTGGCTCCTGAAATCTGTAAGAATCCACCACTTGGTTCTAGCAATGGTTGACCATTTTCATCCAAGACAGTTTTTCCTGCCTTATCAACCTGCAAGATAGAGCCGAGTGATTTTTCAAACATATCCAGAACTTGTTGACCAGTTACTTGAATTTGTGAGATTGTGTTTCCAAATGGCAAGACTGCAATGACATTTCCTTTTGTAATTGGTTTATCCTTGGCAATTGTTTCACGCAAGCCTCCACCATTTGTCACAGCGATATCTGTTGGATGACTGAAGCCTGTTTGACCGTACTGATAGAGAGAATCTGCGACAACATTTCCAAGGTTGGTTTCGCGGACACGGACATTTTCACGGTCACCGTTCAATTCAACTGGGCTATTTGAAACAACTTCTACAGCATTTTCAGCATCATATTTTTCTTTGATTTCTTTGACCATGGCTGCAATCTTTGGATTGGCTTCTAATTTCTTAGCATCTGCAGCAGGTACCTGACTTGGATTTCCTAATAATTGACGAGATTTGTAAGTGATTTTACCAACGTTATGGAGATAGCTTCCTGTCTGGTTGTAGGTCACATTGTCCCCATAGGTAGTCGATTCTACTGTATGAGAGTGACCGTCAATCACTGTAACACGCTTACCTTTCAACAAAGGATTTTTTGAAAGTGCTTCTGCAAGTGTTGAACCACGCCATTCTACAGGTGTTGTTGCATCAACTCCCAAGTGAGCGAGAACAACATAGTGTTTGTAGTCTTTGCCTTCTGCCAAGGCTTTAGCTTGAATTTCTTCGATAACCTTGTTAACCTCTGCAATCGGTTCTGTAAAGGTTACGCCTTTAACATTTTTAGGGTGGGTCTTAGTAGCTGTTTCAGGTGTTGTCACACCGATGACGACAAACTCATCACCTGCAACATCCTTGTTCTTATCAACAATTGTTGCTGCTTCAAATAGACGAGCTCCATTTACATAAGTATTTGAGCTAAGCAGTGGGAAGTTCAAGATTTCTTTGTATTTTTTAGCTTCGTCAAGCCCAAAGTCAAACTCATGATTTCCTACAGCCATAGCATCGTAGCCCATCTCGTTTAAGATTTTGGCACGAGCTTCACCCTTTGTAGAGTTTGAAATCGGCAGACCTTGGAAGGCATCACCTGCATCCACTACTAGAGTCGTTTGGTTGCCCTTTTCTCGCTCCTTCTCAATAACTGTCGCGAGTTTGGCATCTCCAATTACTCCTTTTTCTTCTACGATACGACCATGCACGTCATTGGTATGCAAGATAACAGTATCTGCTTCTTCTTTTTGAGGTGCAACCTCTTCAGCTGGTGTTGCCGTACTTGTAACAACCTCAGGAGTCGCTGCTGCTACTACTGGTGCTTCTGCAGTGCTCACAACTTCTGTAACTTCTGAAGAACTAGTATTTTCTTCAGCATAGACTTGTCCAGCTAAAAAGGCTGGAGCTAATAGGGCTGTCGATAAGACAGGCAACAAAAAACGTTTATTCATTTTGGAATCCCTTTCTCTTCTTTCTTCTACCATTATACGCTATTTATCATGATTTTAAAAATTTTAACCTTTTTGAAGGTAATCTATCTGACATTTCATAAAAAAAGTCTGAACAAAAAGTTCAAACTCCTTTTCTATATTATTGAAAATCTTTAATATTCCCATCATAATTTGCCCAATCTTGGCTAAAGAAACGGTCATTCATTTGGTAAATAGGTGCTGTTGTTGGACTGCTCAAAAAGGGATTTACAACCTTATCAAATGCTAACCAGCCCAACCAGCCAATATGAATCGTATCCTTGACAAAATAAGGTTCATCACCGTTTTTTGAAAAATCAGCAATATTGGTGAAACCTTGACTCTCCAACTGGTAACGAATTTTTTCGACAGAGTGTTGATACATTTCTTCACTCAAGCCTGTATAATCCATCCATTTTTTATTGACAGGTTGAAAGACAAAGAGCACATTGACCTTAGATTTTGCAAATTGATCGAGCACTAACTGCAAATCATTGTACTCACTTGACTGGAGAAAGTTGTAATTTTTTTGATACCCTTCCCACTTTTTTAAATCTTTCTTTAGTTGAGTATTGTAAAAGTGGTTATCCATCCCCAAATCATTATTGGTCGTATTTTCTTCTGCATCCTTACGTGCAATATTTTCCAATTCTTCATAAGAAAATTGATCTGGGAGACTGCTCAAATATTTTTCAATATGATCTTTGTACTTTAATCGACCTCGAATGGAGAATTGACCAAAAAGAGCAGCTTGTCTTTCATTGAACTCAGCAGAGAGATTAACCATCGTTTGATCAAAGTCTGACAACTGTTCATTCTTAGCCAGTTTTTCAACAATCCCCTTCATCGGTACGCTTGGATTCTGCTTCAAGAGTCTATTAGCCGCATACTGAGTGGCCACATCCCCAGATTGATTTTCCAAGAAGGCAGTCAACTGATCATTGTTAAAATAAGTTTGAAAAATAGTCGGGTCATGATCCTCTTTTGTAAACCACTGTGGAGAGATTACAAATACCGCTTGTTTGTTTTCAAGCTCAGATGTGATTTGTTGCATCCCAAAATACTGACTAAGAGAAGCTGCTCCTGCCTGCCCCATAAAATAAGGACGGTAGGAGCGGTTATACTTTTCAGCTAATACTCCTGGATGCATGCTATCAAAACGAATCCATTCACTCGAACCCAAAAAGGGTATAAAACGTATATTAGGATCCGTGAGAGCTCTCACTTTTTGACTTCTCTCTTTGAAACTTTCTGCACTTACTGAGGCTGCAGAGTATTTTTCCTCCATTAGATTATGACTCTTACTACTAGGATAGAAAAAAATGAGTAGAAGAACCAATAAACCTGCAATAAGAATGGGCCCGAAGATTAACCACAGGCGTTTAAGCATTCTTTAACTCCGTAATTCCCTGCTATGATTTTATTAGCTGTATTCCAGTCATCACGACCAAATTCTGTAACTGGGACACGTATATCAAAGCGATTTTCGATTTCTACGATCAATTCAACCGTTCCCATACTATCCAAGACACCTGCATCGAAAAGATCTTCATCCATCATGTCAGAAACATCTTCCATAAATAATTCATCGATAATTTCAATAACTTCTGATTTGATATCCATTTTTTAATTTCCTTCTATTTTTTAAACCATAAATCATTCAAAAATCCAGAAAAGATTAAGAATGAAACCATTACGACATGGAAGGTTATCACCATGCCAAGTAACTGAGCCCAACGATTTCTCAAGCAATGGAGGTCGCCCTGCTTTCTTACGTTCTTTATTGAGCGTTTTTTTCTTTCGAACCCAGGCATCATTCATGACTAAGCCCTAGTCCATGAAAGAGTCCCGTAAACGATATAAAACCATGTTAGTCCATGCCAGAACCCCATAAGGAGCATGTTCAGGATATAGGCAATACTTGAAGTCACATTTCGATTCTTAAAAAGCTTCTTTCTCGTCATCAACATGACCATGCGCATAAAAACAAAGTCACGGAACCAGAAAGATAAACTCATGTGCCAACGATTCCAAAACTCTTTCAAATCTCTTGATAAAAAAGGTTTGTTGAAGTTGATCGGACTACGAATTCCCATCAGATTTGAAATTGCCAAAGCAAACATAGAGTAACCTGCAAAGTCAAAGAAGAGTTCCAAACCAAATGCATACATGACTGCGACTACATAATAGTTAAAGACGCCACCTGTCTGTAAAGCTAGACTCTTTAGAGGTGGTAATAAAATCTCGCCTAAAATATGAGCTAGGATAAATTTATACAGGAACCCCCACATGATAAACCGAACAGACTCAGCAAGCATATCCATCAACTCATCGCGCTCTGGAATCGTCTGATAATTTTCATTAAAACGTTTGAAACGATCAATAGGACCACTTGAAAATGTCGGCATAAAGAGAAGAAAACGTAAATACTCCCACATTTTCAAATCCTTAATAACTCCATCTCTCAGTTCGATGATGATTCCCACTGAACGAAAGGTCAAATAAGAGATTCCTACAAATCCCAGGAGAGACTGTGTGCCGTTAATAGCTGGTTGCACCTTGACAAAGATGATGGGAAGCAACGATAATAGACTAACGAAGTAGAAAATCCATTTGCCATCTCGGACTTTTCGATACTGCTTGTAAAAAAGAACCAGTACCATTTGCCAAATTAGATAGATTCCTAAGGCAGCTAATTGATTGGTCTTGCCTCCCGTCAACATAGTGACTATAAAGAAGAGACTAACCAATATTTCATACCAGCCAAAACGTTTTTTGAAAAAAAGACCGATAAAGATGGGAAAGGTAGCAGTAATCACGTAGACAAAGTACTGTAGATTTCCATAAGGCTCAATATGAGGAAGCTGTTTGAGAAGATCCATCATCTATTATTTACCTCATTGATTAAGCCTTTAATGTCAATCTTGCCATTTGGAGTTAGTGGCAATTCCTTTCTGTAAAGGAACTTAGACGGCATCATGTAAGACATCATAATATCTTCCAAGTCTTCCTTGATCGCTTTGGTGATATCAATCTCGCGCTCAAATTGTTCTTTGACACCCATCTTTTAAGATAACATAGGCCAATAGGTTTTGAACCTTGTGGTCTTTGTTGTAACGTGGAACTGCGACTGCTGAGTCAATGTACTTCGATTTGTTCAAGTTTTGAGAAACATCTTCTAGCTCAATACGGTAACCGTTAAACTTGATCTGGAAGTCCATCCGTCCACCATAGAGAAGAAGACCTTCATCTGTCATGGTTCCGACATCTCCTGTATGGTAGGCTGGAAGACCTTCAAATTCGAAGAAGGCTTCTGCTGTTTTCTCTGGATTATTCATGTAGCCTTTTGAAACAGCTGGACCAGATACGATGATCTCCCCTTGTTCTCCGTTTGGCAGTTTATTGCCCTCTTCATCGATGATGAAGGTAGGTGAATCTTCTTTGGTGTAGCCAATCGGAAGACGTTTCAAGGTTGCTAACATCTCATCTGTAATAGCGACTGCTGATAAAGCAACTGTTGCTTCCGTTGGACCGTAAGCATTGATGATGCGCGCATTTGGGAAACGCTCGCGCAATTTCTGAGCGGTTTTAACGGTCAACTCTTCCCCATCAAAGTAGAAATGGGTGATCCCTGGCATCTTTTCAGCATTGAAATCTTCAGATAACATAGCCATATCTGCAAAAGATGGTGTCGAAGTCCAGATAGCAATCGGAAGAGAAAAGATGGTTGCAAAGAGTTGTTTGAAGTCTTGAGTAATGGCTGATGGGAGGGCAAAAAGCGTTCCTCCAAGAGCCAAGGTTGGTGCCCAATACATGACAGACAAGTCAAAGGAATAGGGCGGTTGCGCCAACATTTGCGGACGCTCTGGCGTCGCAAATTCCTTGTCTGTAATCATCCAGTTGGTGAAGCTGAGCAAGTTATCATGCGAAATTTGCACCCCTTTTGGTTTCCCAGTTGTCCCTGAAGTAAAGATGATGTAGTAGTTATCATCCCCTTTGACCGGATGTTGCAAATCATAGGCATGTTGAGCCGCATAAACTTCACGCACTTGCTCCAAGGACATGATCGGAGCAGCTGGGTTTTCGATTGGAAACTCATTGATGGCAATAATTAGGCTTGGCTCAGCTACTTCAACAATCGCAGATACGCGCTCCAAGGCAGAATGGCTGTCAATTGGGATATAGGCATGGCCAGATTTGGTCAAGGCCACAAAGGTTGCTAACATTTCATATTCTTGGCCACCAAAGACCACAACAGGTGACTTTTTTTCAGGAAGTCCCAGTTTGATCAGATCGTTGCAGCTAAGCTATCTGAATCAGCCTTCAAATCGCCATAGGTATGTTCCTCACCAAGGACATTGTAGACTGGAAAAGTTAGGCTGCGTTTTGAGCATAATGCTCAATGGCTTTCAATCATATCTACTATTGGTTTATTTGACACAGTAGGGGTTTTCTCCTTTAAAGTTAAAATTCATTGTAGATAAAGCCACCCTGACCTTGACCAAGATAACTAAAGAAATAAAGCAAACCCAGTAAAACAATAAAATACAAGGCTGTCCGACCAAGAAAGAGGTAGAGTTCTTTTCTCTGTTTCATCAAGAAAAAAACCTTTCATTCCTGTAATTTTCAACTAAAATAAAAATCAAATTTCTTACTAACTTATTTTTCTGCTATTATACCACTTTATATACTATTTTTTCAATTGTTTGCCGTTCATTTTCACTACATTTCACCAACATTAAATTGTTCCATATGATGCCTTCTAATGATAGCTTAAATGCTTTTCAGTATAGATTATATTGAGACCTATAACAAAGTAGGCTCTATACTACCTATAGAGGATTTTCCCACTATAAATATTATAGAGCCTTATCTTATGTCTCGCTTTATCGGTACAATTCCCTTTATCTAGAGATTTTTATAAAATGTAATCTTAAAATTCACTATAGATGAAATCTTGAATATTCGAAAAATCGGTCACAAAACAGTAGATTACAATGCTTAAAATAACCGTGTAGAAAAACAAGGTCCACAATAGTAAACGAGGTGTGTCAGTTAGTTTCATTTGCAAATTTGTAAAGTTCTTTTTCAACTTCCATCCATCCTTTCACCCCAACGTGCATCACGTCAAATAAAAAGTAATCTTCATACTCTTTATTTCCATAGTTTAACACAGTAGCACCATGGTTTTTGGCAATATTTTCTATTTTTTTGTAAGTTTCTTCACGCATTTCTCGTGAAACACCTGTGTAATCATTCCATTTACCATTTACAGGAAAGATAATGACTTCAACTTCAATTCCCAATTCCTTAGCAACTGTCAAGAAGAGTTCCATATCTGAATACTCTGGTGACTCTATGTAGCTCAAGTCTTTGTTAGAATCTTTCAACGAAGCATAGCGGTCTCTCAAGTAGGTATTGTAGTAGTTATTATCCACAGCATAATCATTGTTATCTGTTTTCTTTTTAACTTCTTCTACAAACTTCTTCGTCATCTCCTCCCAATCATAATCCGGCGTTTTATCTCCTAGTGCAGGATAGTCTGATTTGGCATGATTTTCATAGAATTTTCGTTTAAGCTTAAAGGAATAAACGGCATTGTCAAGTTCCAACAATTTTTTATCAATGATTGTCCCTTTTCCTTCTATAAAATAGCTTTTATACTTTTTATAGATATCATTTTGTTGTTTGTTTCCTTTGGTAATCTCAATAATGCGATTAATCAGTTTTTCTTTGGTTTCCTTACTGATTTTCTCGTTATCTAGCATGTGAAAAATATGTTCCTGAGAGGCCTTGTTTAAGAAGGCGTCTTGATGAGTCCCATCCTTTTCGAACCATTGAACAGACTCTACGATGGCTACTTTTCGCTTACTCATAGCTCCTTCAATCGAGCCCAAGGTTGTAGCTTGAATGATATTTTGAGAATAACTGGTTCCTATCTGCATGATATTAAAATCATTGTAGTTAAAAATTTTATTGGGATGGTAATCTTCATTTATCGTCGCGACTAACTCTGAGGAACCCAGTAGAACTAGTGTATTGGGAGTGATATTACTTTGTTAGAATATCTCTACTTTTTATACTTTTTCATAAGAAGTGCTGTAGCGAATACTATTGTCCTTGACTTTATAATAGTCGTCAATCTTCTTGACATATGTCACATTTAAAGAGCAAGGGTCGCAATTACGAGCACAAGCGATAGTAAAAATGCTTTTAACTTAATCATCTTGTTTTATCCAATCTCCTTGTTTTAGCAGATCTCTTTATCTACTTAGAATTGCCGTAATTATCTTATAAGGTTCACCTGAAAAGATAAAGAAGCCAACCATAACTAAATTCATGGTCACAAACCAACTTATTAGCTTGTACCAAGTTTTATTTTTATGTTTCTTATAAAAAGTGCTTTTCTTTTGATAAATTTCAAATCCAGACATCAAGATTCCATGGTAAAAACCATAAGCGATGTAGCTAACACTAATTCCATGCCAAAATCCCATAACCAACATATTGACCATATAGGCATAGGCTGCATTGTGTAATCTATTCTTAAACCATTTTTTTCTGATAACCTGCATCAAAACTCTTGAAAATACGAAATCTCTCAACCATGTTGACAAGGTGATGTGCCATCTGGTCCAGAAATCCTTGATATCAATACTCAAGAAAGGTTTATTGAAATTCATCGGTGTCTGAATACCCAAAACATTACTGCTTCCAACAGCCATCAAACTATACCCCGCAAAGTCAAAGAACAGATAGAGAGTATACAGGTACATATATTTGATTGAGTAGACAACTGTACCAGTATTGCTTAGAGCAAGTAGTATCTGGTAAACATAGGTTGATAAAACAACCTTGTAGAGAAGGCCTAAAACGATGCGATAAATACCATCACCTGCTAACTCTAGGTAGTCTTTTCTAGGCATGACTTCGTTGATCTCTTTTAGAAATCTTCTGCTACGATCGATTGGTCCAGAACTAACTGTAGGGAAAAAGAGTAGAAACTGCAGATAATCTTTTACACTGATTCTTTTCTTTGATTAAACCATCCGATATTTCTAGCATGATCTGAATGGTCTTAAAGGACATGTAAGAAATACCAATAAAAGACAACAAATGTAGCTGAGTTATGGCAAAGACTTTATTGACCACTAAAGGTAAAATGGATAATATAACTAGAGGTTTTAACCGTTTTGATTCCATTCTTTGTGCTATGAAAACTAGGACATATTGGTAGATGATGAAAGCCAATAGATAAACAACCATGGCTTTACTCTTACCATAGATGGCTCCTGCAAATAAAATTGACAGACTTAAGATATAATAATCCTTACGCTTGCCAAAATAGTTTAAAACAAAGCCAATCAGTAAAACCACAAACAATAGAAGGAAAAACTCATTCCCCTCAAAATAATTCATACCAGATGGACTCCTTTTCTCTTTTTCTCATCTCCTGATTTGTCATTTTAGGATTAGTCCCTATCATATTATCAAGGATAATTAACTTTATTCATTATATCATAATTTAAAAACTATATACTTCTATTATCCAATTTCCTAAAATAAAAAAATCCAAATGACTCTCACCACTGAATCCCAATAACGAGACAACATTATTTACAAAATATATAAAATTCAAGAGTAAAAAATTAACTTGACTCAGCTTTTCCCATCAAGTCTCCTAAATATATTCGTTACCCCTTACATTTTCTCCTTCAAGCAGAACATAATATAAAAAATGCCAGAATAACCCTCACTACTATTCAAACACAGCACTCCCCCTTTGGGCATTTTTATGCTAAAATAGTAGCTATGGATAAAATTATTAAAACTATATCAGAAAGCGGAGCCTTTCGTGCTTTTGTCCTAGATAGCACTGAAACCGTCCGCACTGCTCAAGAAAAAAACATCAAACTCAAGCCAGTTCAACTGTTGCACTTGGTCGTACTCTTATCGCTAGCCAGATTCTCGCAGCCAATGAAAAAGGAAATACCAAGCTAACGGTTAAAGTTCTTGGAACAAGCTCTCTCGGTGCCATCATCACGGTCGCAGATACCAAAGGCAACGTCAAGGGTTACGTTCAAAATCCAGGTGTTGACATCAAAAAGACTGCAACAGGGTGAAGTCCTAGTCGGACCTTTTGTTGGAAACGGTCAATTTCTCGTTATCACAGACTACGGTACTGGAAATCCCTTATAACTCCATGACTCCTCTCATCTCTGGAGAAATCGGTGAAGACTTGGCCTATTACCTTACTGAAAGTCAACAAACCCCTTCAGCTGTCGGCCTCAATGTTCTTTTTGGATAAAGACGACAAGGTCAAAGTTGCGGAGGTTTCTTGCTCCAAGTATTGCCAGGGAGCCAAAGGAAGAAGAGATTGCCCGCTTTGAAAAACGCATCCAAGAAATGCCAGCCATTTCAACACTGCTAGAGAGTGACGACCATATCGAAGCCCTTCTCAAAGCTATCTACGGCGACGAATCCTACAAACGTCTGTCCGAAGAAGAAATTCGTTTCCAATGCGACTGTAGCAAAGAACGCTTTATGAAGGCTCTTTCTAGTCTTCCAAGCTCAGACTTGCAGGAAATGAAGGACGAAGACCACGGGGCAGAAATCACTTGTCAATTCTGCCAAACAACTTATAACTTTGATGAAAACGACCTGGAGGAACTCATTCGTGACAAATCTTAATACCCCCTTTATGATTGGCAATGTTGAGATTCCCAATCGTACCGTTTTAGCACCCATGGCTGGTGTCACCAACTCAGCCTTTCGTACCATCGCAAAAGAGCTCGGGGCTGGACTCGTTGTCATGGAAATGGTCTCTGACAAAGGAATCCAATACAACAACGAAAAAACTCTACACATGCTTCATATCGATGAAGGCGAAAGCCCAGTTTCTATCCAACTTTTTGGTAGCGATGAAGACAGCCTAGCACGCGCAGCAGAATTCATCCAAGAAAATACCAAGACCGATATCGTGGATATCAACATGGGTTGCCCAGTTAATAAAATCGTAAAAAACGAAGCTGGGGCTATGTGGCTCAAGGATCCTGATAAAATCTACTCTATTATTAACAAAGTTCAATCAGTCCTTGACATACCCCTCACAGTTAAAATGCGTACAGGCTGGTCTGACCCATCTCTAGCTGTCGAAAATGCTCTAGCTGCCGAAGCTGCAGGTGTTGCTGCCCTCGCTATGCATGGCCGTACACGTGAACAAATGTACACAGGCCACGCAGACCTTGAGACCCTTCACAAGGTCGCTCAAGCATTGACCAAGATTCCATTTATCGCCAACGGTGACATCCGTACGGTTCAAGAAGCCAAACAACGTATCGAAGAAGTCGGTGCTGACGCTGTTATGATTGGCCGCGCCGCCATGGGCAATCCCTACCTCTTCAACCAAATCAACCACTACTTTGAAACAGGAGAAATCCTACCTGATTTGACCTTTGAAGATAAGATGAACATCGCCTACGAGCACTTGAAACGTTTGATTGACCTTAAAGGAGAGAATATTGCTGTACGTGAATTCCGTGGCCTAGCTCCTCACTACCTCCGGGGAACATCTGGCGCAGCCAAACTCCGTGGAGCCATTTCACAAGCTAGCACCCTAGCAGAGATTGAAGCCCTCTTGCAATTAGATAAGGCTTAACAATCATAACCACCCGTCTAACGGGTGGTTTGCACCAGGGCTATAAGCCCAAATTACCAGCCAGCGTCTAAAGACGCTGGCTTTCACTTTGTTCAAGCCTTATTGCTCTTGACTCGTCACTTACCTCTCAAAGAGGCTTTAGTATTACTTACCACTATCCCTAAAGGGATCCTCATATTCTTTTACACTTAATTTATCTAGTGCTATATCATGCTTTACTCGTTCTCAAATTTTCATACTCGTGAAGAAATCATCCACTGGATAATTTCTTTAATCTTGAATATATTTCTTAATTGTGGCTTCATTGAGTCCAACCGTACTCACATAATAACCTTCCGCCCAGAAATGCCGATTCACAAACTTGTATTTGAGATTGGCGTGTTTGTCAAACATCATGAGTGCACTTTACCTTTAAATAACCCATGAAACTCGAAACACTTATCCTCGGTGGAATACTGACTAACATATGTACATGAGATGGCATTAAGTGACCTTCGATAATTTCAACTCCTTTATAACTACACAATCGATGAAATATTTCGCCTAAACTACTTCTATATTGATTATAGATAACTCTTCGTCTATACTTAGGGGTGAACACAATGTGATATTTACACATCCACTTTGTGTGTGATAAACTATGTGCCTTTTGTGCCATATTTTTCTCCTTTCGCTTTACAATTGGCTTGAACACCTTTATTGTATCGCGTTTGGAGTTTTTTGGTATAACCTTAGACGCGCACCCGCATAGCGGGTGTTTTTTTTGTCTCGCATCTAACGGAGCGAGACGGACTGAAAGTCGCATAAAAGATGAAAACCCGTAACTTCAATAGCTACGGGTTTCTTGTTTTTAGGGGGCAATTTAAAGTACTCAAGACTATGGCTGAATCAAAGCAACGCTAGATACAGTTCCATCTGCGCCTGTTGTAATTTGGATGACTTTTCCACCACCAATTTTGGCATTATATTTACCATCATCAAGGGTATAGGCATAGCCTTGGATAGAGTAGTTTTCTTTCTTACCATCAGCAGATTCTACTGTAAATTGACCACCTGATGAAACAGTGATAGTCTCGCCATTAGCCCCCTTCCAGTTGCCAGCTGCGGCAGAGAAATCTCCATCAACCATGGTTAGAACACCCTTGTAACGTTTGTTGTGTTCTGCTTGCTTATCTTGAAGTTTGCGGTCAGTAGTTGGATCATAAGCTGATTGACTTGTCTGTGCTTGAGAGCCTTGCTGATTTGACGGAGTTTGCGAAGATGCCTGTTGGTTAGAAGCTTCTTGGCTCTGTCTTGTTTCTTGTGCTGGTGCTGGTGTTGTTGGGGATTGATTTGCAGTAGTTGCTGACTGGTCAGAAGAGGAGGTCTTAGCTTTTTCTGATGAAGTTGAACTTGAGGACTTCTGAGTCTTATTCTCTTTACTTGAAGAACTTGCCTTAGAACTAGAAGATGCTTGTGTTGTCTTGCTAGAACTATCGCTTGTGGTATTTTCTTTCTTATTACCACAAGCCCCCAATAACAGGGTTGAAGCGAGTACAGTTGCGGCCATTAATTTGATAGAAGTTTTAGTTTTCATGTCATGCTCCTTTTGTAACACTTTTGAAATGTTAAGAAATATATTTGTAACATTATTGTAATATTTGTTTTTGAAATTTGTCAACTACTTATCTAAAAATTTTTTTAGAATTATTTTTTTAGTACATTTATTTCCTTATCCCTCCTATATCTTTTTATTCGTAAAGAATTAAAAAAACAGGAAAATTTTTTTCCTATGAGAATACTATATTTTTATTCGTGTAATCGCTTGCATTTTTTTCTTGAAAGGCTATAATAAAATTGAGATAGGATATTGGAGGTGTAGACTTATGTTAAGCAAATATTACAAGTATCTTCCTTGGGTGATTTTAGATGCTTTCGTTTCTTATGGGGCAGCTACTCATTACGCTCAAACAACATTTGATTTGTTCTACCTAACTGCCATTTTCATGATTGTCTATGTAGCTTTATTGTATTTATACGAAACCTATTTAAAATATAAATACAAAGATTTATTCATTCGAATCATGAGCAATTCAAAGAAAGATAAACATCCTTAGTAGTCAAAAAGAGGTCGGGAAAAATCCCGACCTCGCTTTTTTATGACTAATAAGTCTTTGACACGATGGCTGAATTGACTTTTGACACAAACTGTATTTTCTCTATTCTCAAGCCCAACCAGCCATCGGATTTGTTGAAACTTCTCAGGACTGAAACTAGGAAATCGAGACTTGATCTATCGATTTCTGTCCCCAATCTTTTTATTTTAATCGATAGGTTTTTCTTGGTTTCTTTTTAGGCACTCGTTTGAGCCCGACTTCTTCTACATATTCTCCGTATTTTACGAGAAAGTTATTGCTGACGATTGGTCGTCCTGGGTTGATAAGATTGACCAGTTCAGTCCCTTCATAGACAGTGAACTCCTCCTCTAGCAGATAGAGGAAGGTCGGATTCCAGTCAAGACGCCCTTGGATTCGTTTAATAGACTCTTGGATAATGGCATAATGGTCAAAGGCGAAGGCGTGCTCCTCCAACTCTAGTCCCTCTAGGAAGCACTTGCCCGTCTGAAAATCAACATCGACAAAAACCACATCCTTGGCATCATCTCCAGCTTGAACGAGATCAAGTGCGCGGCTAGGTAGATACACCAAGTGGGCGATAGTAACCGTCCAGCCCCGCGGATCACGACCTGGGGTAGACACTGTCATCAACTGTTCGATTTTTTCCAAAGGAAGGTCAAGATTAACCTCCTCTCTCACTTCACGCTGGCAAGCATGCCTTGCATCTTCACTCTTATCCATAAAACCACCGACCAAAGCTAAACACTTTTGATAAGGATGGGCCTTACGACGGATTAGCAAGAGTTTAATTTTCCCTTCCACAAAGCAATAAGCTACCATATCCACCGTCACGCTTGGTTTTTCATACTGAGGAAGATCCTGTTTGCAGTACCAGTCTAAAAATTCCTTCTCCGTCGCATGAATCTCAAAATATTCTCTTTCTGTCATTCCATCCGGGATTATCCTTTCAGTCATCTTATCCCTCCCTGACAGCTTTTGTCCATTGATACCAACCGACTAAACTATTGATGGTGTAAACCCAGTACATACCTTGGATATGGATATTTTCACCCCACCAGAGGTAAATACTAAAGAGATTGGTTGCAATCCAGAAAATCCATTGCTCCCGGTAAAGACGTGTCATCAAGAGCTGACCAACACCATTGGTCGCATCGGTAACACTGTCACGGAAAGGGCGAGCGCTATGGATACTTTGGTAGGCCAAACCCATGCCAATCCAGATGATAGCAGTCAAAGCCAAATATTTGAGCCAATCAATCATACCAAGTTTCTTAGCTTCAAAGTGGGATTCTTCTGGTTTTCCTTGGTCATTGATACGATTGGACAGCCAAGCATAGAGACCAATCGGTGCATGACAAAGAAATAAACTGTAGTCAATACTTCACCATAGAAAGTGGCATCCATGGCTAGTACCAAATAGATAGCAGAGTTAATAGCCCCAAAAAGATAATTGCTAGCCCGACCTTCAGCTACCAAGATAACGCAGACAATCCCTGTCCAAGAGGCCAAGAGACCAACCCAGTCATGACTTTCTGTGTTTTGTGTAAACTCCAGAATAAGAGGAACACTTGATAAAACAATCAAATAGAACCATTGGAAAAGACTGCGTCCAACAAAGAGGTCTTTCCAAAGCAAATGCATAACTCCTATAAAACCAATTTTACGAGCTTCTGCGTGAACATTTTTAAAGTTTTCAATAAATCGTGTGATTTTTTCAGTTATTTTTTTCATTTTCTTCTCCTAATCTGCTTGGTAAATGGCATCAATAGCTACTTTTGCTGCTTCATAATTTCCTAGATAGTCATCAGCTAGATAAACATGAGGGATATTGGCTAGATATTGCTCCCTCATCATATCCAAATGCTGAGAAAAACTGTGACGGATATGGTCTTCTGCCATGGTCATGTCTCGAAAACCATCATTGACATAAGAGCCAACAGGTTGAACAAAGAGGATTAAATCCCACTTTTCCTTGGCTAAGATGGAAACGAAGAGATTATCAAATGTTTCTACGGACAAGTCCTCCTGCTCTTCAGTTTCCATGTAGTAATCGTAGTAACCCTTGGTTACCAATGAGTTGGTATCTGCAATGACCAGGCCTCGATTGGCATGGCTATCGATTAACTTGGAAGTTTGGTCATATTGGCCCAAAAGAAGGTAATAATAGTCTTTTGGGGTAAGCTCATCATCTCGGACATTATTTTTTATCTGATACTCACGAGCATATTCCAGACTGACTGGCGCATCATAAAAACGAGCTAAATCCTTGGCTAGAGTTGTTTTCCCATTACTCGCACTTCCCATAATCAACACTTTTTTCGTAAACTGACGGCGGAAAGGTTGAGCGATATATTTCCAATATTTACTTGGGTTTTCTCGAATCATGGTAGCCGAAATTCCAAATTTTCTTTCCTGTAGAACAGTCTCAAAACCACGTTTTGACAATTCTTGTTGGTATTCGGACTCTCCTACAAAAAAGATAAGCTCCTCACCAGTCTGGTCATAGGAAATGGCCTGCAACATCTGATCCAACCACTCCTGCCAGCCCATCGGATAGCGTGGAATATTGCTTTCGTCAAGTTTACAAACAGAGGTCAACTCATCATCTCGAAAAGCTTCACGAATATAGCGAAATCTCTTTTGTAGGGTAAGCCCTACCTGTTCACCACGATCTCCCTTATAACCTGAAACTACCACCCATACAGCATCACATTGACGTTTTGCTCTTTGGATTAAATCAATATGCCCTTGATGTAAGGGAGCAAAGGTGCCAAAAACCACCGCTATACTTTTTTTCATATCTGTTTAACCTTTTTATAATTTTTTATATTTTGTATTATACTCTGTCTTGTTCTGTTTGTCAACACTTTTTTATTATTTTTTATAAAAACATTGCTGCATGATAAGATTTTTTTACTTGATATGCAAAACCTGATCAGGAGAATTCTGTTTTGAAATCCTTAAAATAAATGCACAGTCCAAGTAGCTATTTGGGCAACAACTTTTTCAAAAAGAGGCTGAAACAATATGTTCCAACCTCACATTTTTTAAACAATCTCAAATTTTAATTGACCAGCTTTAACACCAATTTTCAGAGTCTTGCCAGCTTCCAATTCACCTTTAAGGAGAAGCTCTGCTAGCTTGTCTTCTACTTCCGTTTGCAAAGTTCTACGAAGTGGACGAGCCCCCATCTCTGGATCATAGCCTTGCTGAGCTAGAAGTTTAAGGGCAGATGCTTGGAGTTTCAAGTCAATTCCTTTTTCTGCTAGGCTTGCAATCAATGGTTTGACCATAATCTTAACTACTTCCTGCATATCTTGACTTGACAAGCTATGGAAGACTACCTTCTCATCAATACGGTTGATAAACTCTGGACGATAAGCCTTTTTCAGCTCCTCAAACATCCGTTTTTCCATATTTTCCTGGTCAAAACGAATATCCTTAGCTCCAAAACCGACTGTCTTGTCATCACGAAGAGCTGTCGCACCAAGGTTTGACGTCATGATAATAATGGTATTTGAGAAATCAACCTTGCGACCCTTACTGTCTGTTAAGACACCATCATCCAAGACCTGCAAGAGCACATTAAAGATATCTGGGTGGGCCTTTTCTACCTCGTCAAAGAGCAAGACTGAGTACGGTTTGTTACGAACCTTCTCGGTCAACTCTCCGCCCTCTTCGTAGCCTACATAACCTGGAGGAGCTCCATTGAGACGACTAGCTGCGAATTTCTCCATATATTCACTCATGTCAAAACGAATGAGGGCTGACTCGTCATCAAAGAGAACTTCTGCCAAGGCTTTGGCCAATTCTGTCTTACCAACACCTGTTGGTCCTAGGAACATAAAGGAACCAATTGGACGTTTGTTATTACGAATACCAGATTGATTTCGGCGAATGGCACGACTGATACTAGACACTGCTTGTTCCTGACCGATAACACGTTTATGCAGTTCAGTTTCAAGATTGAGATACTTCTTGGCATCTGTTTGGGTCAATTTTTGAACTGGAATACCTGACAAGCGACTCAAGGTGGTCAAAATATCTGATTCTGTCACCAAGTCTTTATAGACTGGAACTTCCTGCTCTTTTGCAATGAGTTGAGCTGCTTGCTTCCATTTTCCATCCATCAAGGCCTTGTCAGCTGGAGATAGACCTGACTCGTCTTGTTTAGCGTGTTTCGATTTATTTTGCACTGTTGCTGCCGCTTCATCCAAAAGGTCAATCGCTGAGTCTGGCAAGTGACGGCTTGTCAAATAGCGATGCGCCATTTTAACAGCTGTTTCGACAGCATCGTCTGTAATTTGGACATGGTGGTGCTTCTCATAAGTTGCTTTTAATCCTTGTAAGATAGCCATACTGTCAGCCATGCTCGGCTCCTCAATCATCACTTTAGCAAAGCGACGAGAAAGGGCTGCGTCTTTTTCGATGTGCTTTTGATACTCTTCCTGAGTAGTCGCACCGACAGTTCTCAGAGTTCCACGTGCCAAGGCAGGTTTCAGGATATTGGCCGCATCTAAGGTTGAGTCAATCCCGCTTCCTGAACCCATAATAGTATGAAGCTCATCGATAAAGAGGATAACCTTACCATCTTCCTCGATATCTTTGATGATATTGTTCATACGTTCTTCAAAATCACCTCGGAAACGAGTTCCTGCAACCACATTCATCAAATCAAGCTCTAGAACTCGCATTTTAGCCATTTCAGCTGGAACATCTCCGTTGGCAATACGTTGGGCAAGACCAAGTGCCAAAGCTGTTTTACCCACACCCGCATCTCCAACTAGGACTGGATTATTTTTGGTCTTACGACTCAAGATTTGGATCATACGAGAGATTTCTTGGTCACGCCCGATGACTGGTTCCAATTTACCTGAACGAGCTTGCTCCGTAAGGTCATGCGTATAATCTTCCAAACCCCCACTTGGTGTCTGAGGCATCCCCATCATATTAGCCATGGAATTTTTGCTTATCTGCTACCGTACGATGACGTTGGCGAAGGGCCTTTGAGATCATCTCTAGTCCAACCAGCACGCGCTTCAAGACTACGACGAAGTCCAGCAATCTTGACCTGATCCTTTCTGATCTTCGTAAGAAAAATCCCTGCTTTTTTTCTAGAAATACGAGTAGCCAAAGCATTGCCATCATGTAAGATAGCATAAAGCACGTGCTCTGTTCCTAAAACCTTGGCATGCACAACAGAAGCTACATGCTCTGCTTCCAACAACAATACCTTCAAACGGTGTGAAAAAGGAAGCTCCTGATAATTTTCCTTATCGCTATACTTTGTTTCAGTCAGCTCTACAGCAACTTCCTCCAGACGATCAATCTCATATGGAAATTCGTTTAAAGTTGCCCCAGCTACACTATAACTATGATTGGCCATAGCAATCAATAGATGCCATGACTCTAGGTATTCTGCCCCAAAATGACTGGCGACCAGAAAGGCACTTTCTATACATTCTCTCAATGCTTTTGAATATTTCATTTAGTTCTATTTTCCTTTTCTATCTACCTCTTGTAATAACTGACGGAGCATATTGGCACGGATAAGATTGGCATCATCGCCTAAAACTCGGTCTGTCGCCATCGCTAATAATAGATTCATCTCCTGACGAGTCACCAAATCCTGCTCAAACAAGAGTCTTAAAACATCTTCAAAGATAGCTAGGCTAACTTCTTCACCTACCGAATACAGTAAATCGCGGAGCATTTCATGGTGGTTTGAGAATTCAATCCGACCAATGCGAATATAACCGCCACCTCCCCGCTTACTTTCAACTAAATAGCCTCTGCTTTCAGTAAATCGAGTCTTAATCACATAATTAATCTGGCTAGGCACGACTTGAAAGGTATCCGCTAATTGGCTTCGTTGCAATTCAACCATACCCGACTGCTCCAAAATCGCCTTGATATAGGCCTCTATATGGTCTGATGTATTTTTAAATCTCATAGAACGCCACCTCTTTCTTTGAACCTTGACTATCTTTGACTATACTATCATTTAACACTCTATAAGTCAAATTTTTAGAGCTCAGCCCTTGAAAATACTGACTTTCTTTAAAAACATTTAGGCATTAAATCGCCTTAGTTTTTCTTGAAAGTCCCTAAAAAAGTCCACAAAAAAGAGCCCTGAAAAGGGCGTAATATTGACGAGTTCAGCAAGCTAGACGTGCCTTTTTTACTACTAGAATGAAAAATCCTGTGAGGTTTAACTCACAGGACTATATATTATGCAAAAACAATAATTACCCTTTACATCTGATTTTGATATCGGCTTATCCTCAAAATCAATAGAGTCCTTCTTGATAATATCTATACTCTCACGAGTTCTAAGAGATGAAATTGCAATACAAGCTAAAAAATACCAGTGAATTACTTGCAATAATTCCTCATTATTTTTAGATTCTATTATTTCATCTAATTCTTTATCTAACTGTTCCTGCAACGAACCTTCAACCTTTTTTTAGAATTTTTCTACTATCATTGAAACATCTAACTGAGCTTCTACAAATGACAATACAACTTTTTGTTAGAGCTGGATATTTATCTTCATACTTACAAATTGCATCTTTTTATTATATTTTTTTCTTGAAAAATGAGTATATAGGAGATTATATGCAATCATTTTTTTATGTTTTTTTGTATCTCTAATATATCTAATATAAAAAGAGCAAAACAAGTGATGCAACAATTATTAAAAAAACAAAATTATTCCCATTTTATTCTACCTCCTTTTTGTTATCAAGCAATTTCTTTCCAAATCAGATATTCTCTGATCTCTATCAGAAATTGTTTTGTTTAGTTCCTCAATTAATCTAGCTTGGCTTTTTAAAGGTCATGTCATAATCTTTTACGCCGTTCTTCTAGTAGTTTGGAAAAAAATATTATATATCCCTAATGCTACTAGAATACAAATAGCTAATGGTACATCTAACCCAAAAAAATCCTTAAATAAGTTTAGCCACTCCCAACTATGTAATCCCCCTATGAAAATCTCTAAACTAAATATGGTATCCTATATACTATTATACCATACTTGTCAAGTACTATATATTGTGTCTTCTTATATAAATAAGCACACCAAATCGTGTGTATTTGCAAAAATTTTTTCAGTTTCAATACAGAATTTAATCTTCTATAAGTAAATGTATCGTATACCTCCAGATCTGCTTATCTATATTAACCGATTGTATTGTGAATTGTCTCAAAACATGACTGCTATAACTTTTACGATAGTTCATATTTACTAGTAACTAAGTATAAGAAAAGTACTTTAAGTGCTACATTCCAGGAAGCCAGTCTTTTATTTCTTTCAAAATTTTATAAGCCTGTTTCATTTTAGAATTGTCCTCTAAATATCCAATACCTTTGGTCGTAATCCTAACAAGAGATAAATTCTCAATATAAACATCTCCAGACATGTCTCCAGTAACACGAGTACCTGTCAAAAATCCATCATCAAATAAATTACAATAGACATCCATTAAATACCGGTGGGGGATTTCCAGAACGGAAGCGTTTATTTCATTTTCATCGGCTGGCTCTCCATGCTTCATTTTCTGAAAATAATAATTAAGGATTTTATACACAACTACCCAATAATCATTTTTTGCCATGAATACAGTCTCCTTTTTTAAAAGTATATGCCTCTGTACTACATTCTCATTATAGTCCTTTTAACATCCTCCTGCAAATAACAAGATATCCTTATTCTCATTTTTTTTAAAGAAAAAGGGGCTGGTAATGAATAATCATCACCAACTCCCTATTTTTCTACTTATCTAAGCCTAATTCCGCCAAGATTTGGCGTTTATAAGCAATTTTTTGAACTTCCTTGTCTTCACCTTCAGACCAGTCGAGTTTGATTTCAGATACAATCTGCCCAGGGCGATTTTTCAAGATATAGATACGGTCACTGAGATTGAGGGCTTCCTCGATACTATGGGTGATGATGAGCGTCGTCAGCCCTAGCTGTTTATGAATCTCCAAGATACCAGGCATGAAGTTCCATCTTAGTCATCTCATCCAAAGCGCTAAAGGCCTCGTCTAGAAGAAAGAGCTTGTGCCCGAAAAGGTAGGTACGGAGTAAAGCAACACGCTGGCGCATCCCACCACTGAGTTCATGAGGGTACTTATCCCTTACAGCCGTCAACTGAAAGGTAGCAAGGATTTCATCTGCTTTGGCAATGGCTTCTGCCTTGTCCACCTTTTGGATCAAGAGGGGCAAAATGATATTGCCAAGGACAGTCTTGTGTTCCAGGAGCAGATCCTTTTGGAGCATATAGCTCACGCGTCCCTTGGGATTTTCCTCCCCATCAAGCACAATTCTACCTGACTGGACTTCTAAAATCCCTGCAATCAGGTTAAAGAGAGTGGTCTTTCCTACACCACTGGGGCCTAGGATAGAGACCACTTCACCTGAAGTCACCTGCAGGTTAATATCCTCTAAAATCTTTTCATTGTCGTAGGCATAGCTTACGTGTTCTAGTCTAATTTCTGTCATTATTTTACAAATTCGTTAGTGAATCCTTTATCAGTCAAGTCTTCCTTAAGGATACCATTTTCTTTATCCCATTTGTAGAAGGCATTCCAGCGATCAGCATCAAATTGTCCCCATTTTTCCTTGTCGCTTGCGTATTCTTTTGACAAGTATTTTTGAGATTCAATGACAAAGTCACGTTTATCCTTTAACTCTGGGGCATTTTTGATGAGGATATCAGCTGCTTCTTCTGGGTGATCCATAGCGTATTGGTAACCTTTTTTGATAGCTTGGATGACTTTACGAGCTTCTTCTTTGTTGTCTTTTAGATAGTCGTTGTTTGCGATGATAACTGGTGAGTAGTAGTCAAATTCTTTGACGTAGTCTTTCAAATACATGAAGTTGGCATCCACACCTTGAGATTTAGCAAGAATTCCATCCCAACCATAGTAAATCCAGGCAGCATCAAAAACGCCATTGGCAATCGGTGTGATCGAGTTTGAGTCGTTGTTTGGTACTTTTTCAACCTTCTCAAAGTCTCCACCTTGAGATTCTACCAAGGTTTTCAACATCGCAAGTTCAGTTGGGTCATTCCAGGTTCCGTATTTCTTCCCAACCAAGTCTTTTAGGGACTATTGATATTGTCAGACTTACGAGAGATAATCCCTGATGTATTGTGCTCAACGATTGCTGCAACTGCAGTAATGCCTGCCCCTTTTTCCAATTTCTTAGCCATGTAATCTTGGAAATAGATAGCAAATGGCGCTTTACCATTGATAACCAAGTCAGATGAACTTTCTTCTGGTGGCAATTTCAAATCAACATCCACTCCAGCTTCTTTGAAATACCCTTTTTCCTTGGCAACATAAAGCCCTGTATGGTTGGTATTGGGTGTCCAGTCTAGGATAAAGTCAATTTTTTTGAGTTCTGCTTCTTTGTTATCCTTAGAAGCTGTTCCTTGGCCACAAGCCACAAGCACGACAGCTAGAAGAGCTGTTACAATCGTTAAAAACACTTTCCATGTTTTCTTCATTTTTATTTCCTCTTTTCTTTTTCCAAAACGCTTCTTTTAAGTACGTTTCCATTTAATCACATATTTTTCACTGATATCGACTAGCTTCATCCCCAGAAGGCTGATCAGCGATACCAGAATAATAATCGCGAACATGGTATCATACTGAAACAGTTTTTTGGACTGAATCATGTAGACACCTAGTCCTTCAAAGCCTCCCAACCACTCAGATACCACTGTTGTGATAAAGGCGTAGGAAACACTGACCCTAAGTCCTGCATAAAAGTAGGGCAGGCTGACAGGGATTTTAAAATGCCACAGGATTTGCCAAGGATTGGCTCGCATTAGACTAAACAAGGTCAGCATATCCTTGTCACAGTGCCTAAATCCATCTAGAATACTGACGATAATAGGGAAGGTTGTCGTCAAGATAATCAAGACAATCTTGGGCAAGATTCCATAACCGAGCCACAAGACCAGAATAGGAGCTATGGCAATAGTCGGGATAGTCTGAACAACCACCATCATAGGGTAAATCAGGTCATTAAGCCAAGTCAAACTGTCCATAAGCACAGCCATGAGACAGGCAATCAAGACTCCCAAAACCAGCCCCAGTAAAGCCACTCTCAAGGTGGCCCAGCTATGGTGCCAGAGAAATTCTCTATCCCGAACAAGGCCTGAAGAATTTCAAGAGGTGTCGGCAGGATAAACTTGGGGAGAAGTTTAAGAAAACCTGCTAACTGCCAAATTGACAAGACTCCTAGAAAGCCCAATAGACTAATGTGTCGTCTCAGTATACTTTTCAAGTTTCTCATCAATACTTAAAATCTCTCCTACATTTATTTTTACATTGGCAAAGACATTATCTGCTCCTTGCCCCGCCACTTCTAACGCTTCTTTGAGAATGCGCATAAGCTCATCAAACTCCCCCTCCAAGACCGTTTCAAATGGTGTCACCACCATGGTCACTTCTTGAGCTTGCAGATAAGCAATGATCTTATCAATTACAGCTATGCGGTCAATCCCCTGTGACAGGGGCAGGACTTGTAAAGCAATGCTTGCTTTCATTAAAACCTCCTTTTAATTTACAGTTTTTCTTTATGAAAAAAGAAAAACCTCTTTCATATATGAAAAAGGTGCATGATTCGGCTAAGTTTCGTTCCCTACGCTGGCATTACCCAGATCAGGTGCGGTCGAAGTTTAACACTTCCTCTCAGACTGTACACAGACTCCCATATATTATATGGACATATGATAACGAAAAAAATAAATAAGATGTCAAGGAAACTGCTTACAGGGATATAAAATATGTCTAGAAAGCATATTCTATTAGGATTTAATATAAACTTGATCAATATTCAATCAAATTTTTTTGTCTCAATTATTTTTTTGGAATAACCTTAATATTTTTAAGAAATGAAATTTGACTAGAACTTTTTCTTTTTTTCTGCCTCACTATTTTTTTAAATATAGTTGTTCTTGTTTGAACAGACTTTTTCACTCGATTTCATTTGGATTATAACATCTTAAATTGTTTAGCTAGAATAGCTAACTCTTATTAGACAGGAAGTATAATCTAGCATATCATACTTATTTTTAAAAATACTTATAGAAATCATAGTGATTTTTCTTGTTCATAGATAATATTGCAATACTCTGTTTCTGCACACTTAATAATTATTAAATCTAAATTATATAGTACATTATGTAAAAACCTTTTTTCAATTTTTTTATTTTTACTACGAATTAATATTATTTTTTTCTAATGATAATTAATCCACTAATCTTCCTTTATAAATATTGCAGTTCTTTTTCTTAGTTAGCTTTTTTTCATAACTCTTTATAAGAATAACCAATAAACTACTTAGTAATCCCAAAATAACTAGACTTAATCTCGGGTTTAAAAGCCAATTAAAATAAGCAGCCAGTATCCCTCCAAAAGGAGCAAAAATGGTAGCTATTACAAAAGAACTAGAAAGTATTTTACCAATATTATACTCAGTACTTTCTTGTTGCTGTATTGTTGTAATTGAGACAGAAGCTATTGTAATTAGTCCACTCAAAATTGAGTAACAAATTCCAAAAAAAATCCAATTTTCTACTATTCCGCTTGCCATAATGACAAGTGGGATAGTTGCCATTGATATATTCATTAGGATAAAGGTATCCTTCTTATTCAAAAAAGTAGAAAGAAGGGTTACTGCTATCAAACTTCCAAATCCAGTAATTGAGTAAACAATCCCAACAAGACTATTTGATAATTTCAATTACGTCCATTTTTTTCTCTCATTAATTGGACATAGCCCTTTGTTTCTATTTTTGAATTTAAAAACGAGAACTCTCCGCACATTTTATCATAAAAATTATTATAATCTTCTTTTGAAAAAAATTTCCTAAAAATCTCTATTTCAAGATAAAATCCAAGACCATCAATCTTATCTAAATTAATCGTTTTATTTTTCTAATGCGTCATGATAAGTCTTTCTATATTTACTTATTGTGAAAAATATTTGAAAAACCATCTTGCAAGATATTCCTTACAAATTCTAATTTTTTTCAGATTCTAACTCTATTTCACTTTCACTCCACATTCCTTGTTTTATCGTATCTTTTCTTGTGAAAACACATGCTTTTATTATCATCTTCCTGGCGAATTCTGTAGATAAAGCTACCTACCTCATCATTTTCAAATTCTCTTCCTTTTATTTTTAAAATATTCATCAACTTGCTTATTTTTCACTCTTAAATTTATAAGATTTTTTTCTAAATATGCAATAGCATTATTATAATCCCTCTCATCGTTAAGTTCAAATCTAACTTCTAATTCATTCATTAATTTTACCTCTCAATTCTTCAAAGGCTGAAGTCTCTTTAAATTCACTCAGTCTATAGTAAGTTTCTGCTGATGTTTTATGGACACAAAGCCTAATATTTTTCTTGCACTCATTTTAGCACTTCAATATAATAATGTCAAGAATATCGATAATATTTTTTTATTTAAATACATATTTGTATCTTTCTGGATTAAAAAAACGATGCTTAATTGAACATCGTCTTTACTATTCTGTTATATCTGCAATATAATGCTCGATTTTTAAGAGCCATTGACATATTGCCCTCAAGCTTATACAGGAAATAAGCCGTTTCAAAGTAATCTTTTACTGCAACTTTAGATGAAAAATTCTTACTGACATTTCCCATCAATAAATACAAATCAGCTAAAAAGATATGTTGTTCTATACGTCTTACATTGCTTTATCGTATCTGTGATTTTTAGTAATAGCTTCCTCAGTATTATTCTGCAAACCATAGGTAGCGACAAACATTATAATTAAATTTAATAGAAAGGGTTAATTCTTCAATTGTGTTTAATTTGAGTTGATTTACTTGATACTCTAACTTTTCTCGAATTTCATTAAAACTTTCTAAATCTTCAATATCATAATAAAAAAATTGAATAGAGTATTTGAAACCTGAAGATAGGTCAAGTCAGATACACTTAACTGAGACAGAACCTTCTCCAATCTTGCCACAGCCTCCTCTTTTTGCCCATAGAAATAAAAATCTATAAGAGATTTTATCCACTCCATATAAAACTTATCTACCAGAGACAAGCGATGTGCCTTTACACTCTCTAGTTCATATATATATTTCAAAGACTCATAATTTCGATTTGTGATAAAAGTCTGGGCTAACTTCTTAAACTCTGATAGCTCATCAATCTCCTCCCCAATCTGCTCATTAAAAAAATAATCTATACTAACTTTTAACTTCTTAGACAGAGCATATAAAAAGTCTGCTCCTGGAGTAAATTCTCCATTCTCCAATCGACTAATCTGTCCCTGTTTGCATATCCCCTCAGCCAATTCTCGCTGAGACATTTTTAATTCTTTTCGTCTATTTTTCAATCTTGTTGCTAATAGTGTGCCCACGTTTGCATTTTTCCTTTTTCTATTTGATTTCAATTTCAATTGTAACATGATTAAATATTAAATACAAATCAATAAATCAAAAGATACAAATTATATATAAACAATGGATGGTTAAGTTGTTTTTAAAAACCTATCCCTTCTTCTTTTTGAAACTTCCTTACTCATACTACTGAAAAAAACTTATTAACTTTTAAAATAGATTAGATGTTACACTATTATGTTTAAATCTTGCTTTTTGATATATTTTTACAGACCGGAAGTAGTCTTTTTCAACGTATTAAATTCAGGAGAGTAGTAACGATTCTTCCCATTTGTATAGCTTTATATTCCATAAAGATCAAATAATTTTGTCGTGTACTTTAGTCTAGAAACATCCACACAAAAATCTTTTTGAAACCTGATTGAATCTTTATACTTGCTTTCGGAGTTCATATTTCTGAACCTTATCATCTTATGTACATTCCTAATAAAGGAAAGCCTTATTTTTTTAAACTGTTAAGCTTTACAGAAAAAGAGACGGCAAACCTTCTCTTTCTCTAATTATACAGATGAACTAGCTCTTT
>BNJS01000916.1_pt1 | contig 84714 bp, 125 predicted proteins | sample 8540461 | NCBI WGS metagenome assembly BNJS01 (sample SAMD00202454, study PRJDB9452) | human saliva metagenome | isolation source: human saliva | place: Japan
CACTATGTCCAGATGCAAAGAATTTTTGCTAAACAGCGGAAGAATGAGCGATGATTTTCGTGTGGAGTGGTAGTTGGGATTGGTATGCCACTTTTCTCTCCTCCTGACATTCTTCCATTTCCCTACATGGTTTTTATGTTGTTATTGGGCTTGTTTCCAGCACCTTTGTTATTGTTCTACTATCTCAGAATTCACGAGAAAATGATGAAGATAAGTTAGATTAAGTGCGCAATATTGACATAGTGATGAAATAAAAGGTACTATGTTATAAGGATTGCGTTATAGATTGTTAGAGACTATAACTAATGACTCTTGAATTTTTATTCAGGAGTCATTTTGTTTTAGCAGGTATAATTGACATGTGTTTTTGGTATAATGATGTTATCAATAAATAGAAATTTAAAAATGAAGAGGCTCAATGAAAACACAAAAACTTTTTATGATGGCAATCGTTAGTGTTTGTTATTGAAGATTGCTCTGATGAAGTTAAAGATAGTTTATTTGCTCTATTGCAACCTGAAGTAGTAGAAAATGTAGATGCTCAACAAGTGCAAAAATACTCCTCAGCCAACTCCTCAACAAACACCTCAACAGCCTGCACAAAACCCTCAACAAGAACTAGACAATCTAGACAAGCTTTGTAGCCTATTCAGCAAGGACAAACCAAAATAATGCTACTGATAAGATGTTTTAAATATGTTTCTAAGTTATTCCAAGCTGGTCAAATCCCCTGCAAGTAAAGGTGATGTTCGCTCTATTTTGAACAATTATGTTGGGAATCGTTTCAAGGGGAAAAATCCTGATGAATTAGTCCCTAAATTGAGCAAGACACTGTGTAAGTTTTTGTGGATACATTTGATTTAGTTTTTGCAAGAATTTGGGAACAATTTAGCGACTTGAACCCTGCGGAGTTCAGTTCTTACGATTTGCCAGTTCAACAATCTGTTGTAAAAGCAGGTATTGAACAATGTATCCGAATTGGAGAAATCCTTGATAAGAAAAATAAAGTAAGTCTATTTTTATAAACTAATATGGCATACTATTATTATGGAAATAATTGAAAAAGATAGAGTTGGATGTAAAAGCAGTCTATCTATTTTTAAAAAGAAAAACTGCTTTTTGCAGAAGGAGGAAAAATGAAATTAAGCGAAAAATTGCTGGGAAGGCTTCTAGACTTCCTAAATTTAATGCTGACGACACGCTTTCTGTCAGAAGTTTGTGAAAGTATGCTCGTTGGCTTGGGAAGTCTTTCCCTGATGATGTGTCAGACGTTAATGGAATAGATTTTTGCTATGACAGATTAGAAACACTCTCCCAACTTTGAGAAATTTTTGCTTCAGATGAATTTTCTTTTTATAGAGGAGAATCTTTTTGAAGCAAAACTGGAGTTTGACGTTGATTCAAATATAGCCGTTAAGCATATATTAAATAATCTCTCAGGAGCTATAATGATGCTGCCCGTATTTTATAATCCTGACACTATTCAATCAGGAAGAGAAATTATTGTGATACTTTCTAGCTGTTCAGCGGTAAATGATGGGGTTCATAGCATAAGCAATCGTAATCGAACGGTTCGCTTTATGTCTATTGGATATTTAATTTTAGCCTCAGAGTTGCAGAGTAATCTCTGCACACCCCTGAAACAAGTTGGAGACATATTTGATTGGCAGAATAAATACTGGGATGCTTTGTCCCCAGTAGAGCTTTATGATGAAGAGTTAAAATCTTTTGGATGAAGAGCTAGAATCTGTTGTGTCTTTTAATAAACATGTTAAAAAGCGCAGTATTCCAGCGAGATCGCAAAGACAAGAAAGTTCAAGATGAAAATGAATCAATCAACTCTTTTTAATCAACTAGGATTTAAAAGGTTGAAGCGAGATACAGAAACTTATAAAGGAAAAAGCATTTGATTATGCAACTTTCTCTCAAAAATGGAAAAAGATTTCACAGTATCTATGGAAAACTCCCTCAACCTGAAAAGAAAAGTCGATTTGCGATTTAGAAACTAAAGGGAAAGGGTGGGTTTTTACACCCGCTCATGCGATTGTTATTGATCTTGAATATTTCAACTCTTTTATCCACGAAAGCGGTCATTATGTAGATTATAAACATAGTGAAGAAAGATATTCTTCTAAAAAGAGTTCTCACATATTGCTTCTAATTATAAAGAAGCTTATGTAAAAGAACTAGAAAAAGAAGAGAGTACTAGAGCTTTATATAAACAGAAAAGACTATTATGGATGAAGTAGAAGTATTTGCGCGTGCGTTTGAATTATGGGTGTCAAACACCATTATGTCTGATACTCCATTGTTAAAAACAGTTGACTGAATACAAAAAGAACTTCCTTTACAAAAATTTTCGATAGTTTTTAGAGGATGTTCTTTGTTATTTCAATCAATTGTTTGGAAATAGCGATGCTCAAATAATCGAAAACAAACTGTTCAATTGAGTTGTTTAGAAAGGGGAAAACATGAATACATCTCAGCAAAACAAAATAGCTCAAACTATTGCATCCATTAGTGTTATTACCCAATGGAGTTGAGTTTGATTGACAAGGAGATTAACGGAGTTCGTTTCGTTTTTCTCTATTTATAAAGCCAAAGTAGAAAAATATGTTCGTGGGAAAAATGAAGGAATGTATAGAGCGTTAAAGAAAGAATAAAAAGACCTTGCTCTAGTAGTAGGGTCTTTTGTTGTTTTAAAACATTAGTTTTTGCCCAAAATCTATTGACAAAATATTGACTTTTATATAATACGGTTAAATGCAAAGAGTAAATATATATCTATATTTGGTAAGATAGATATGATTCTTTTGCGTTTGTTTCCATCCACACTCCAATCTGTTATTAAACATTTCAAGAATTTCCTAAAAACGACCCAGATTTCCTATTTAGAGTCTAGTTTGTCATACAACTATATCAGCAAACAAAGCAGACAGAGTAATATACAGAAAGACTAGTATTCTTAAATTAACCAGGTAACCAATTCATATTATAAACAAAGTAAATTATTAAAGTAAAATCACCAAAGTAAAAGAAAGAAAGTAACAATATGAAAACATACGATATTAAAAACTCAAGGGAGAGTGTATTCCTGGGACATACGGTTATAAACTGTATAAAAAGAGCAGAAAAATTAAATAAAACTATCCGTCATCAGATCAACTTTAGATAACCAAGTTTTTAGAAGAAGTTCAAAAAGCTCTGGTTAAAGAGGCTACAAAATTTGTTCTCTCTCTATCATTTATATGCTATGATACCTTCTTGTATCGAAAGGGAGCTCTTTTAAAAGAATCTATTTTAAAAATCAAAGTGATTATTCAGCAAGCACAAGTAAAAATCGCAACAATGGTTGCTATCTCAAAAATGCTCAAAACCTATATTTAAAACCTACTTGATTTGCGATTAGTAAATTATTTAATCAATAAGGAAGAAAAATTATCTTGGTTATGACATTATTAACGCTGGGGATTTTTACTACGCCAGTGTTTATCAAGAATTTAAAAAGACTGATTTGATTTAGCAGAAGATACTATTCCTCAAGATATGCCCGAAATTTATCAAAGGAGCTATTTTTGCTGTGCAGTTTGCAAAAGAAGATCGCCCAGTTCAATTAGGAGATAAAGAGGACTTATCCATTCGTTATCACGAAATTTTTAAAAGCTACTGTTGATGTCTTATCTCTACTCTTTAAAGAGGATTATTATTTAGACATTTTAGATGCGGAAAAACTGCTCTTTCAACGCTTGCTAACGACAAGATTCTAAAAATAAATCTTTTAGCTAAACAGGGTTTCTTTTCAAAATTTTACAAAATGTTCAAATAATCTTGCATGAAAAGTTTTTGTGTTATAATTTTGTTAGGGATTTTAAAAAGAACTCCTTTCTATACTTGATAAGAAACACTGCTATTTAATTTTAGTAGTGTTTTTATTTTTATCTTTGAAGTTTGTGGCATACTAATAAATGAACATAACTTTTTAAAAAGAAAGGTATTATGAAACCAGATATGCTTACAGAAGAAAAACCTAAATCCCTGCGTCAGCAAAGAAGAGAGTCCGTCGTTTAGAAGACGCTTTTGCGAATCGCAGCTAAAGAAGGTGCTGACACCAAAAACTTTAGCCTCTATTGTTTACGATTGGAAGAAGGAATATAATTACCTTCGCACATTGGAAACAAATTTGTTTTGATGGACGTTCATCTGATGAACAGCCTGATGCTTTTCAGGATTATGCGTCATTCCAAAACAAATCTTTCTAAGAGCGTAGGTTCTCTAGCAGATAAAACGAAGAAGTTTATTGAACAGAAAAAGAAGGAATTATTCCAAACGGTCATTCTTTTAACAGAAAAATCAGTCAAGCTCATCAAAAAGATTATGTCGATTTTCCATAAGAAACAAGCAGAACTTGGGCAAGTAGGAATTTCATTGATAATATCAAAGATAAAATCCGTGGGAAAGCTGAGTATGGTTCGCTTGAGCGCTTGGGTGAAAGCTACTGAAAAAGCAGAAGATTACCGACTCAAAAGCGAAATTAACAAGGATGATTACATTAAAAATGCTCAAAGATAAGTTGATTTCTCAAGTTGAAGGCAAATTAGAGAAAAAAACTCTGAAAAATTCCAAAAAAACAGTTGATAACATTGTCTAACAGGTGTTCCATCGTTCCAAAAGGAACGTGTGGCGATGGGAATGAAAATTATTCGTGACGCTGTTCAGGAAAAAGAGTTTAAAGAATACAAGTTAGATAAGAACTCTCAAGAAGCGACAGATGAACTTAAAAAGCTCAGGAAGCTTTGAAAAAAATCTGATGCAAGAACCATTGTAGCAGAGTAAGATGAAATGGGGTGTTATTAAAAGCTTTGGACTAATTTAACAATTGCTTTTAACAGCTTTTAAAAGCAACTCAATTCGAGAAATTGGCTGACAAAGCGAAAGATGGTCTTGACAAGATTGAACGCCCAGAAAGCAAAGATTACCTCAACGAGGCTAAATCTGCTATGGGTAAGGTATGAGCATGAAAAGAGGCTGTTGCCCATGTTGACAATCTCAGAAATGGAACTTCAGATAAACCTCAAGAAAAACTGCCCCAACTCAATCAGCGGATATTGGTGGTCGATAATTATAGAAAAACAAAAAGCACTTTTAAAAGTGCTTTTCTTATTTAGTAAAATCATAGTGTTATGGTATAATTTAGGTAAAAATATTTTTTTATAAACAGAAGGATTTTTAAAATGTTCAAATATCATTTATCAAAAATTTTTAATTAAGATATGGGCTTTGTTTTTATCAGCAGGTGTACTTGCTATCTTAATGGGGCTTAGAGGATGGTTTATTCTGTATGACATGAAACGATTAAATCCTATTTTGACCAAAGGAGATGTTTTAAATCTGAGTATCGTTACAATTATTATTGGCGTTGTAGCAATTGTTATTTGTGTCTTTACTAGGAAATATATTACTCAAATGCGTGTCAAAAGGTCTTGAGTCAGCAAGATTTGATGAATATGGTCGTTTGAAAAGGTCAGGATGATTATTATGAACTTTCCCTTGAAGCTCAACGAAAAATGGACGAGAAAGACGAAGAAAAATCAATGCCATCTTACCTATTTCAGAAGTTAAGCAACTAACTCACAAAGGTTCTGAAAAATCCAACAAAAGATATGGATAATCTAGTTGGATTAGAAGATGTGAAAGAAAAAATGGAAGAAATGGTTGCTCAAATGGAATTTGAGACAAAGCATAAGATGGAAAGACGCAATTCTTCTAATCACATGAATATGTATGGACCTCCAGGGACAGGTAAAACGACTGCTTGCTCGAATCATGGCTGGGTTCTTAAAAGAGTATGGATACATCAAAAGAAATGAAGTTATCGAAGTGAACGGAACGTTCTTGACTGGAGCAGACTCAGCCGTAAAGGCAGAAGGCTTGTGTCAACACGCTTATGGAGCAGTTTTGTTCATTGATGAAAGCTTATTCAATGACAGAAAGTCAAGATGGTCAAGAAGCAATCGCCACTCTTTAAAAGAGATGGAAGATGCTAAAGATAAACTTGTTTTGATTTTCGCTGGGTATGAGGATGAGATGAAGATTTTCTTAAACTCAAACCCAGGTCTCTTATCTCGTATTAAAGATCACTTTTATTTCAAGAGTTATTCTTTAGATGAATTAGAAGAGATTTTTGTAAAAATGGCGAAAGAAGCTGGTTATGAATTGACGGATAACGCTATTATCAAAGTAAGAAGCATTTTAGCAGATTTGAAGAATGATAAAAACTTTGGTAATGCAAGGACTTGTCGCAACATTTTAGATAAGACAATTACATACGCGCTTCATGTCAAACGACAAACTGCTACATCTGATTTTTGTGTTAGATGAAAACGATGTTAGTTATAACAATTCAATTTAGTAAAAAGCTACTTAATGTGCTTTTTATTTTATTTTTATTTTTATTTTATTTTTGTGGCATACTATATTATAAAAAGTTATTGAAAAGCTAGAGGTCTTAAATGTCTATCTAGCTATGCTAAATAGACAAAAAGGAGGAAAATATATCAGCAAAATAATAACTTTTTAAAATAAAACAAATATATATATAAAAAGTAGCAAGTAATTGCTACGAAGGAGGAAAAATATGGACAAAATGTCTTGTCTAAAGATGATGGAAGAAGGTTCTTCTGTTATTTTTAAAAATGTAAATAGCGGAAAATCCGTTATTAAAGTCGAAAAAGTGAGTGATTGCGTTTATGTAATTACTCCAAGGTGGACGACAGACTTCTTACTACGAGGGCTGGGTCTGGCTGGACTTTTATGAGGTCTAAACGAGGACCAATTGCTGAGTCCAAACTCAAACAGTGGTAGCACCAGCAGTTGAAGTGGCAACACCAGTTGAAGCTGTTCAATTGACACTGTTCTAGTAGTGATAGAAAGGAAAAATGAACAATATTAAATACCCTAAAGAGGGTATTTGGTGCCTTGACCAAAGACAAGGTATTATCAATCACAGCCCACTTCATCCCTGTCCAACAGGATAGTGGGGTATCGCCACTACAAATTTATCAGCCTAAAACGTCACGTTTTGTCGTGTCAATTGTGAATACAGCTGATAAATCTTATCCAGCAGGAAATATTCGTATGGATGAAATTGCAGGAATTGTCGCAAATACGAAATCTGCTCGATCAAGTAGATACATTTGCTCGCATCCCTGTCTTCCATCAAATCTGCACTCAAGCAAGCGAATAAAAGGTTTGAAAGAAGTAACTCGCTTAATTCATGGGTTGCAAGATGCTTTCCGTATCTTATACAACTTTTGTACGAACTGGACAAGTTCCAAGTAAGAACAAAAGCTGTTCGAGAAGAAACAGAAAAGTGCAAAGCTTTCAAAAACAGTCTTGATTGGGAATGGAAAGATGAAAGGCAAAAACTCCATTTCAGAGTATTGGCAGAAAACCCACAAGCTATTGTGGATTTGAATAGTCAATACGAATGGCTGAAGAAAAACCTAGAAAAACATCCCAATAATCAATTGCAAATGGATGCAATTTCTGAAGCAATTGGTTTGTTCAATGAAGGGAAGATTTCTCTAGGTGACGTGGCTGTTGGTGATAATCTCACCTGGCACAATCCACTTTTATGAACCAGCGCCACGCACTTTATTGCGCCATGCTGATGAGGCGAGGGTTATGTCCTGTTTATGAAGTAGGGATCACTGGCATATCGGAGAACGTTCTCCGATTGAAATTCGTGTTAAACGATATAAAGCACCAGTAATCACAAGTGAAACTGGAGCGATCAACCCACAACGTTCAGAAGCTCAAGAGATTGAAGAAAACACCTTCCGTCTTACTTCAACCAGTGGTTTGAATGTATTCATCTCATGGAAGCTAATATGCAACGCTTTGAATATATCATGGCAGACAAAACAATTCCGTGAAGCTGAAGAAGCAGATGAATACAATCGTGCAAATGCGAAGTGAACAATTGAAATGAGAAATGAGGAAAAATGAAATTAAATTTTGTAGTGATTACCTTTAAACGGTTACGTTATTGAACGCATCCAAATCGGAGATTACTCAAAAGAGTCTGTTCAGGATATTTTTGGATAAACTCTACGGAGATGAGTTTACGTCTAAGCATATCGGAGAGTTCGTCTATATTGACGATGTTGCTGGTAATGCAGATGATATAGATTCTTTTGTTCAAAAATCGGAATAATAGGAATTGTGAATATCGAAACGAAACACTTCCTTTTTAGTGTTAGTGATCGTTTCTATTTTTGAAACATTCCATACAGACGTTGTTGGTTATTATTCGGACTTCTATGTAGGTCTAGAAATTAAAAATAAATATTAAATATACGAGGAAAAATAAAATGGAAAATGTAAAAATTGAATTTAAGTATTGAAATCCCTGCTGAACTTGGTTGAAAAATGGCAAAACTTGATCTGCTATGAATGGCGAAACTAATCAAAGCGTATTGGCTCAATTGTTCGATTATAAGAACAAGCCAGACAATTTGTCCGACTTGGACAATTCGTTTTGGTATTTTTTGAAGCGCTTCTCTGAAGATAGCTTCGCTCACGTCCTTGCTCAAGATTCATGGAACTCTTTCTTACGAGATGTTCTTGTTGAAGAACTAGAGGGCATGGATGAAGATGAAATGATGAGTTTTCGTTTATCAGCAAGACTGGAGCAGTCTTGTCTTCCAGGCGTTGAGAAACTCATGAGTCAGCAGGAAGCTATACATGCAACTCCTACAAATCAAAGAAAATTCTCTTTGATTATTGGGGTGATATTGACGCTGACGAAGTTTCAACAAATGCTTTTGAAAATCCAGAAGCATTTTTGGTAGAAGTGATGATTCTTAATTCAATCTACCTATTGAATAGTTCTGAGCTGGACTTGGATTCAGAAGAGTTCGAAGATATGGACGAGTTCCTCAATTATTTAAAGGAAGCTCGATTGTAAAAACAAAAATACAAAAAGGTCTGCGCATTACATAGAGTTAGACTTTTTGTATAATGATAAGGAGGAAAAATGACTATTTTTAGAAAACTACCGTACCTGTGCTTAGATACGATGACGATGCTACGCTCTTTTTGCGTAGAGTCATGCACAACTATCTAGGTAAGGAACTTGCTTTTAGAAGTTCTGAAAACCAAGAATAATTCTAGAGTTTGTTACTTTGGACAGAAAAAACAAAATTGTTTATCACTATGACACTATTGTTTCTCCCATGAGTACCAAATTAGTATTCAATGGAAGAAAAAGCCTTTGTATATAAAGGAAACTGAAGGTTTTTATCTCTCTTCAAGTCTCTTTTTATTTGGAACTTGAATTAGGGTACAGAGGCTTGTTCCATGTGGATAAGACTTTAATGTCTGAAATTAAAAGATTTTCTTGATGAAAATATCGAAAAATCAAAGACTTTGAAAAATGATAGTGACTATATGTATATTGATAAATTATATGTAGTCACACCATTTGAGGAAAGGTAAGGTAGGTTTTTATGATTATTATCATTGGAAAATCTGGCAGTGGTAAATCAACTGTTGTTGACGAATTGACAAAGTTAGGCTATAAAAAAGTCCTGACAGACACTACGCGCCCCATGCGCCCTGGTGAAGTCCAAGGCGTGGATTACAATTTTCTTAGTCAAGAAGAATTTGACTTAAACAAAGAAAATGGGGTCTATGCTGAAGATGTCGTTTATAACGCATCTTTTGGACAAGTCAGCTACGGCAGCCGAAAGGAAGACTATTTAAACAGTGACGACAAATCTGTTATCATTTTAAATCCTTATGGGTTGTTAATGGCAGATGAAAATGACTGTTTGAATCATGTCTTTAAGGTTTATTTACGTTTAACTGACGAATTGATTCTTGAACGTTTATCTAAACGTGGAGATTCAATGAAAGAGGTTCAACGTAGATTACTAACAGATGGGGTAGATTTTGCAAATATGGAGTCACATTGTGATTTGGTAATTGATATTACTAAAGATATGACTCCTGAATATATCGCAAAAACTCATCTTGGAGAAAAATAGAAAGAAATATAAAAACATGAGAGTGGTATATGTACTTGATCAAAAGAATGGGATGATGTTCAATCATCGTCGCTAAAGTTTTGATCAAACAATTATCAAAAATTGTTGAAGACGTAAATGAAGTCAAAGGTCGTTTGTGGTTATCTGATTATTCTAAAGAATTATTTGCATCTTATGATGTAAATGTGATGCCTTTAGAAGAATTTGATTTGACAAAGGTAAGCGATAACGATGTTATTTATGTTGAAAAACGTTGATGTGGATTTAGAAGCAATGATTGCTGATAAAGAAGTATCAATTGAGTTAAACTTTTATCGCTGGGACAAGGTTTATCCATCTGATAAAAAGATGATTTTTTTACAAAAGAATTGCTTGATGCGTTTTTGTAAAAGATTCTTATGAATTATCAGGGAGACTCATGATGTTATTAGCGTAGAAATTTGGAAAAGAAATTAAGGAGATGAGGAAACAATGCCAAAAGCGTAAAAAAATAATATAATTTATTAAAAATGGCAGTTATTGCTATTTTAATTGGAGGTTATTTAGTGATAAATAACATTGACAAAATTAAAAAAGGGCTTCCAAATGAGCCTGTTATTAAAAGAAAAGCAGCCAAAAAAACTGCTGATGAAAAAGTTAAAGAGACAGAAACGGTTAACCCTAACGAAAGGAACAAAATGTCTCAAGTTGATACCTCTGTCAACTCTGTTGATTTGAATCAAATCCCAGATTTTGACGGAGAAACCACGTTTGTTGCTATCAACAACAATGTACCCACGTTTTCTGATGAAGACAAGGCTAAAGCAAGGTCAGGTAGTTTTGAGTATTACTCTGAACTTGACAGTCTTGGTCGAGTTGGAATCGCTTATGCCAATCTTGGCAAGGAGACGATGCCCCAAAAGGGTGAAAAAGCGAGGTGCTATCGGACGCGTTAAGCCTTCAGGTTGGCAATCACTCAAGTTTGAATCTGTGGATGGGAAACATCTCTACAACCGCAGTCACTTGATTGGTTGGCGCTAAGTGCTGAGAACGACAACGAGAAGAATCTAGCTACTGGCACAAGGTTCTTCAATGTTGATGGGATGCTGCCATTTGAGAACTTGGTTGCTGACTACATCAAAAACACTGGTAATCATGTATTGTACCGTGTAACTCCAATTTTTGAGGGTGATGAGTTGGTGATGCGAGGTCTTCAGATGGAAGCATATTCAGTCGAGGATGACGGAGCAGGCGTATCGTACAATGTGTTTGTATATAACGCCCAGCCTGGTATCTATATTGATTACTTGACTGGAATGGCAACGTCAACGGACTAGAAAGGACAGCAAAAACAGAGAAAACCTAAGAGAAATCTTAGGTTTTTCTTTCACAAAATTCTTTTTATCTTGACAAAACAATAGTTTTTTTGGTATAATTCTAACATAGTAAAATTAGTTTTAGTCCTGCCTTTAGAAATGAGGATAGTATAGTTCACTAAAAACTAAAAATAAATTTAAAAAGGAGTTTTACTATGTTAACAACGTAGTCCTTATTGGACGCACCACTCGTGACGCAGAGTGCGATACACCCCAAACAACAAAGCAGTTGCAACTGTTACTTTAGCCGTTAATCGTACTCAAAAAAATGAAGATGGTTCTTATAAAGTCGACTTTATCAATCTTGTGCTTTGGGGACAAACAGCGGAAAAACTTTTTCCAACTGGATTAAAAAGGAGGACTAGTTTCTGTTGTGGGTCGTGTTGAAACTCGAAACTACGATAATCAACAAACTGGACAAAAGAGTTTATGTTACAGAAGTTGTAGTTCATCAGTTTGTTAATTTATCACCTCGCAATAGCAACGGAGATGCCCAACAAGCTGGACAATTCCAACATAAAACCAAGCCCCAGCAAACAACTTTGCACAGGGTCAAGCTACTCCCTGATTTTTCAAGGCAAGATGCAAATCCTTTTGGACAAACAAATCCAATGGACATTTCGGATGATGATCTTCCGTTCTAATAAGAAAAATACAAAAAATTACTCAAAAAAACAATTGGGTGATTTTTTTCTTGGTTGACATAGTGAAAAATGTAATAAAATAATAATATTTAGGCGAAGGTTATGTTAAAACCTTGATATTATAAGCTTTTTAGATTTTTTGTTTATAAAATTGATATTTTTTTAAAAAGATAAAAATATTATAATTTTTATTTTTAACTGGATTTTTGTCGAAAATTCGCTATTTTTGGAAAAATTATTTTTAAAATTATTTTTGTGACATACTACAAGTATAAACTAATTGAAAGAATAGAGACGTAAGTTTAAAGGCGTGTCTATATTAAAAATAAATTTAAGAAACGTCTTTTGAGACGTAGGAGGAAAAATAATGAGAAAACATGGACAAAACAAATATTACTTTACAACAGCAGCTTTTTTAAAAGTCGCAGAAAACAGCAAGCGACTGCTAGTCGCAAACGCTATTCATCAATCTTGAGGAAGTTTCTATCGAGGAGTTTGCAACAGAACTTCATGATGGATTTTTGCCGTCAGATTCATTTGCAATTGCTTGGTCATCAGTGAAAGGAGACATCTTTGATGTTTCTCCTCGATTAGAGAATAAAGCTCATTTTGATAAAAAGGGCTTTAAAAAATCTTGACAAGAACAAGCTCTTTTCAAAAACGGCTTTGGCGTCGTTCTCAAAACAGTAATTGCTCCAGTAAGCGATTACGCGTTTCTGCTTTGGGGCAAGAGATTGTTGTTGAATCTTTGAGGATGGTTCTAAAAATCGTCCTCATCGACCAACAAGTGTTTGCCCAAACTTTCGAAAGAGAGGATGGGAATGAAGAATTATGCAACGCCACAGGGGCGTATGCTTGTCGAATCAGACGGAGACTTTTGGTTTGAGTTTGAAGATTCTCTAGGAGGTCTTCACTATGGCAAATAGTCAAAGTCGAAAATTAAAAGCGTATATCATGTCACTGATTTTATTCAGTGACGCTATGTATTAGGGTCGTATATTGATGACCCTTTTAGCGATTCTACAATTTGCGTATGGGGATTACCCCTATGCGCAAAATGCTCTAGTTGGTACAGTGCTTTTTAAGGTGTTGTATGTGGTAGCTAGAAGAGTTGCTACTTTCTAAATAACATACTGAAAGAAAAACTTCTCAGTATATTGTGTTTTAGATTAGAAAAATAAAAACCCTCAGAAGAGGGCAGGAGGAAAAATAATGAAAAACAAAATGTGTACCCACGCTTAGTGGAAGTTGATGTTGATGGCGTGTTCTCAAAAGGTTTTTTTGAAAATGCTAATGGGAACGAAGAATTTTGTCATCCGACAGGAATGGAGCTTCAAGAGTCAGCAGATGTTGCTGATCATTGGTTAGAATTTGAAGATTCTCTAGGAGGGCTTCATTATGGAAGATAAAATTATCGTCTACACAGCACAAAATTGCGCTCAATGCAAAATGGTGAAGAGATTTCTTGATAAGGCTGGAAAGTCTTATCAAGAAATTGATGGAACTATTGGAGAAATCCGAGATGCTTTGAAAGAAGAAGGCTGCCTCATTCCCTGTTGTTAAACAGGGGCGGTAGCCTTCGCTGGCTTCCGTCCAGACGAATTAAGAAAGTTGGCCTGACATGAGAAGCTAAAAACAATGTTAATTGAATTGTGGTTTTCATAAATAATTACAATTCAATAAAGAAAATAAAAGAAATCAGCTTTTGACGTATAATAAAGAGCAGATTTCTCTAAAGATGTCTAACGTAAAAACTGCAAAGTTCAATAACTTTGTGAGAGTTACAGTGACACTTTAATTGAAGGTGTATCTCCAACTTCGTTAAAAGAGTTAGCTACTCTTGAGGCGACAAGTGAAGATATATCTTTCAATATTATTAAATCCGTTGTGTATGGGGATGACCAATACGGTTGTCCCTGTTGCGCAAGAAACGGATATTTCTCATAAACTAAGTTCTCATGAGCCTAAAGTGCGACATCTGAGTCGTAACTGGGGTTCATGGGAACTTCAAAGATGCCTCATCAAGCTTTAAAACGAGCATCTAAAATAAAAAGGCTCAGAGTAATTAGCTTTAGAGCTTAGAAAGAATCAAACAAAAAGAGTGGGGATACCTGCTCTTTTTGTTTGACTTTACTGTTATATATTGAATTGTCTTAAAAACGATATTATTATATCGTTTCAGGAGGCAACTTTTTCTTTTTTCAGTCCCAAAACAAAAACACTTGCTTTTTCAGCAGTGTTTTTGTTTATAATGCTATGTTTATGTTACAATAAAAGAAGGAAAATTAGAAAGGTTATTTTTATGACAGCAAATCAATTGTTAGACAAAAATAGAAGTAATACATCAAGCTCAATTTTTAATGAACGAAAATAGTAAAGTTACCATTAAAAGTCCAGAAGAAACTTTTTATTCCAATGGTAATTGCAAACGTTCATAAAGATAAAGACTCAAAAACGGGAAATCGCTTTTACGATGTCATTACAGAGACTTTACTGAATTTGTTACAAAAGAAAAATAGAAGACCCACAATAGATGATCCAATCCGAATCAATTTTCAAGTTTTTGATAAAGACGGCATTAAAGATTATACTATTTTGGGATTTTTCACTTATTCGGTAGCGGAATTTTTAGATATTGCTTTCTTTGATGAGAAGTTTTGGAACTTGAAGACGATTACAAGAAAGAAATTTTAGGTGTTTAAGTATTTTTAATGATGTAAAAATAATTGCTGAAACAAATCTGTTACATTATATGGTATAAAAAAGAAAAGGAGTTTTTCAGAAAATGAAAAAACACGATGTTAAAGTCCAAGGTCATGGATTCTTCCGTAAGACCAAGGTTGGTTTAGCTAGCGGTATCGTTCTTGGTACTGTTCTCTTTTTGGGCGCAAATTCAACTGTTGCATCTGCCGATGAAGTGAACGTGCAGGAAATACTGCCACCGCTGCAAAATGTAGCCTGCAGTTGGTGATGAAGCTAGCCTGCTGAAGTTACTAAGATTGAGAATACTCAAACACCTAGTGACCAAGCGGATGCTGACGGAACTTACAATAGTCAAGTTAAAAGCGTTGAAGCTAAAAATGTTGATGAAGCTGCTAACAAAGTACGTTATCGCGTAGAGTTTCACGATGATCATTCAATCCCAAAAGATGGAACTGGTTAAATTTGATGTGACTGGTAATCCTCAATTTGCAGAACTCAACTGACGTGTATATCGACAAAACAAAAGTTGGTACAATGAGAGCTTATGCAGATAAACCTGCCAACAAGGAATTTGTAAAAAGATCTGGCAAATACAGAAACTTTAAAGGAGTTTAAAGATAGTTAAACAGTGTCGTAGCGAAACTGTTCTTAGCATCTAATAAAGTTGAATTAGAAATTCAATCGAAGAATTTGCGAAGATGAACAAGAATCGTGCAGTTGAATTTACTCTTGGCACTTTTTAAAAACTATATTTCAGCAGATACTTTGCCAACTCTTTATGTTAAAGAAGGTGAAAAGCCAATCGTATTTGATGGGGGACAAAGATGCAAAAGATTACAAGAATACTCTCACTTTATCATCAGTAAAAGACAAGGCTCTTGGCACTCCCACAAATAAAATTTACTATCCTCGTGAAATCTGTTGAAACCAAACCTTCAGATATTCAATATGTTTCTAACGAAACTTGGGATTGACACCTACTCCAAAAAGATGCTGTAAAATTACCAATTTACCTTGGAAAATGGTGGATATACCGCACGTTTGTCAGTTCGTTCGGTTAATGGAAATTCTAATGATAAAAAGTTAATTCAACGTAACCGGGTCAAATGGAGATGCGTACTTTGTTAAAAAGGAGATTTTTAACACTTAAAACTCAAGATTCTTCAAAAACAATTGTTTGATTTGGCAAGCTCCTTATAAAGTAGGAGACATTATTGAAGGTGCAAAACGTTACTGTGATGGGTAATGAAGCAACTAGATGGTAATCGCTTTACTGACTCAACTCTTTATGCTAAAAAGGAGATTTACAAACAAAAGAACTTCCTGTCACGTTGAAAGTTGTCGAAGCAACGAAAGTGGTGTCCGTTTTGAAATTCAAAACGATGTCAAAATTGAGAACGGAACTTTTTCTCGCTTCAATTTCTTCAAAACCAGCGAACAAACTCAATCACTCTCTTCGTGAAGACTGTTGGAAACGTTATGGTGAAGATAATTTAAAAGCCTTTTTATCAAGTAAAGAATCTCGCGCTCGTTTAGGACATGATACTGGAAATGGTTTTGATATAACAATTGATCGTGAAGGTAAAAACTTGTACCACGGAAAAGGCTACACCGTCCTCGACAAGAACACCAACTTAACTTTTCGGTGAATCGACAAAAGGTACTGTTAAAGTGCGTTATGTTGATGAAAAACATGAAAAGGAAATTCCAGGTTATCCAACAGAAACCGTTCTTGATAACAAACCTTGGTACACTTCTGTAACAATCACTCTAAGACTATTAAGGATTATAATTATCTTTACGCTACTGCACCACTTAAAACGATTGCTGGTTCAGGAGAACAAGTGATTTTCATTAGTGTATAAAAAGCTGTAAATGAAGACCCAGTTGTCCCTGATTACAGAAGATTTGACTAAAGTTTACGAACTAGACCCAAATCTTGAACCAGGAGTTCAAAAATTGATAAACCAGGTGAAACCTAAGAAAACCTCAAGGGGACAAAGTTGTTGACCCAGGTGAACCTCAAGTTGTCAAAGTTGGTAACAAACCAAAAGTAGTTGAAGAAGATATTCCATTCAACAAGACTACTAAAGAAAAACCCCTAATCTCCAGAAGGTGAATCTAAGGTTATCCAAGTAGGTAAGAATGGTAAAAAGAAAACAACTACTACTTACACAGTTGATCCTAAAACTGGTAAGTAACTCCTAACGAGCCCTACTATTGAAACAGTACCTCCAGTAGATGAAATTACTGAAGTTGGTAAAGGTAAGGATAAAGAGGGAGACCTTAAAATCACTTACATCTCCAGACCCAGAGTCTCCAGAAGGAACTGAAACTGTCGTAGACCAAGGTAAGAAACCTAAATACGATGTGACTGGTAAAGAAAAAGATCCAGGTAAACCAAAAAGTTATCAAAGTTGGTAACAAACCAAAAGTAGTGGAAGAAGAAATCCCATTCAAGGAAGTTACTGTTGAAAACCCTTCTAAACCAGAAGGATACCGTGCGGTTCTTAAAGAAGGTAAAGTTAGTAAGAAAACTACTACAACTACTTTCACACAGTTGACCCTAACACTGGTAAAGTGACTCAACGAACCTACTGTAACAATCGTTAAAGCAGAAGACGCTTTGATTGAAGTTGGTACTGGTAAGAACTTTGTAGGTGAAATTGAAACTCGTTACGTTCCTGACATTGAACTTGAATTTGGTAAAACTAAGATTGTTCAAAACGGAACTCCTGAAGTTAAAGATGTTACAGGTAAAGTTGTAACTCCAGGTACCTCAACTATCATCCACATTGGTATCAAACCAAAAGTGGAAGAAGAAGATGTTGGACTTCAAAGTTGTAAAACGTGACAACCCTGAATTGCCAAAAGGACAAGAAAAAGTTGTTCAAGAAGGCGAAAAAGGTAAGAAAACTACTACAACTACTTACACGATTGGACCCTAAAACTGGTAGTGACTTCTAACGTAACAGTTGAAACTAAAGACCCACAAGATAAGATTATCGAAGTAGGTACTAAAGAAGAAGCTAAAGTAGTTACTCCCAGCTCCACAAACACCTAAAGCACAAACTCCAGCTCCTCAAGCTCCTAAAGCTGAATTACCAAACACTGGTGAAAAAGCAAGTTTGCACATTTATGGTTGCAGGTCTTGCGATGGTCACTATGACAGTTGGCTTTGTAGCAAAAAGGTCGTAAAGAAGAAAACTAATTTTTCAAAATGAAAGAGGTTCGTTTCCTCTTCTGCTTGCTTATTGATTTTTATCTTTCATGTAGCATACTAATAATATGAACTAAATTGAGAAAGTAGAGAAGTTGAATGAAAGGCTCTCTGCTTTTTATTTTTGTTTAAATAAAAAGAATTGCCTTTCGGCAGGAGGAAAAATAAAATGAAAATATTCATTATTAGGGAATTATGGATATGTTGTCCGATGATTTTCACAAAGACTTAAAAGAAATCTACATTGAGCCTACGGACTCGTAAAGAAGATTTTTCTAAAAGGAAATTAAAGAGAAACTGGGGATTGAAGATGTTTCAAGCACGCCCTGTTTATTTACGTTTTGCTATGAATTTTATAACGGTTATAGAAGGAATGGGCTTATGTGTGGGACAGATTTGAAAATCCAGAAGATGTCTTTAAAGATTTACAAAAGATTGAAAAGATGGGCAAAGTAGGACCTGCTAAAACTTGTCCTAATGTCTAAAATGTCTATAGGAGGAAAAACAAATGACAACATTATTTAAAACAGAAAAGGACGTAAAGTTTCTTTTCCAAGAATTAACGTCAATGATGACTTCAAAAATAAATAAAGTTAGTTTCGATACATTTCTAAAAATCGCAGATGTTAATAGCATTGATATTTTAGAATGTGTTAAGACTTTTAGAGAGAGGAGGTGATTTTTCTCTTATAAAAGTCTCTGCTTTTGAAGATATGGCACCCAGCCAAATATCTTCTAAAATTATTTTAGAAGGTAGAGCAAAAACAGAAAACTTATCAGATGTTACGTTCTTTTGTATGCTGATGGGGAAACCAAAAGGAAATTTACTTAATCGTGCCTAGCTGTTCAACAGCAAAATGATGGAGGTAGGCTCTATGCTCATATCAAATTGATTATGCAAATTGTAAGCTATATTCTGTCGGATATTTGTTGATCGCTTCAGCTCAGAGAGTGTAGTAAGAAAATTCATCTCGGATGAGACTTATTCTATCTTTTAATTATTCTTCTAAATCATGGAAGTATTCCAAATGGCTTAGTCTATGAAACAGCATTGGATGCTATCATTAACGTTGAATATAACCACTCTGAATAGAGTATGCGAGAAAGACGATTTCGACTTTTTCGTACCGACAAGAAATATCAAGATGAAGCTTTTGAACAAAAAGCACTTTTAATAAGATGGGCTTTAGAAAAGTGGAAATTGATACTCAGAAGTATCGAGGAGAAACTTTTGATTACGAAGAGTTCTCAAAAGTTGAACAGGATTTTCTAGCTGTTCTTGACAAGCTACCTCAAGCGAAAGCACAACCTGAACTAAAAATTCAGACGTTTAGGTAAACATAAGGCTTGGGGAATTTATTCTCCTGCTTTCAATATTTTAGCGGTAGATGTTCGCATACCAGAATCTTTATCCATGAATATGGTCATTATTTAGACTTTAAGCATGGTGATGAAGTTTATTCAGAACTGCCAACGTTCTTCCCTATTATTAAAGCTTATGAGAAGAAATTGACAGAGTTAGCAGAAGATAAGTACGCTCAAAAGCTTACAGCAAAACGAATGGGTTATTATTAATCCCCAACCGAAGCTCTTTGCACGCGCATTTGAGTTGTGGGTGTCAGGTACGATTGTATCTGATGCGACTATTATCTCTTCGACAGAAACTTATAATAGCCAACCTGAATATATTGCTTTTTAGCCATATCAAAGAGTTGGTTTTTAGTTTCTTCAATGCTATTTTCCCAAATGTAGCACCAACAATCAATCTATGGTTGCTGAATTAAAAAGTCACAAAAGAGACAACTGTTCCTAAAGCAAAAAGTATGGGAAGAAATTGCCCCTACAAATACTGGAGAGCAGTTGTCATTATTTTAGAAAGAAAAAGCCTCAAAAAGAGGCATAGGAGGATGAAAGTTATCACATCTAACGGTATTCAGACAGAACTCTTTGGAAAGGTCTAGAACCTAATCAGGAGTTTACTTTAAAAAGAAGCCTATCAAAAGGTTTCTAGCACAGATAAGAAACATTCTATTCGTGCTAGAATCTATGAAGGCATCGACAAAGGTCTTTCAAAAAGGTTTCTCGTGGTGTCTATAAAATGGTTGACAAGAATGACAATAGTGTTCTTCTTGTTAATGGTGATGGACGAGATTTGTCAATGATTAAAGATGGTAGCATTGACTGCTTGATTACAGACCATCCTTATTCAGACGAAAAAGTCTAATAAGGGTGGCAATCGGAATTTTGCTGAGTATGAAAGTTTTCTATAACGAAGAAGATTTCAAAGAAAAATTCCGTGTATTGAAGCAAGGTGCTTTCATGGTAGAGTTCTTTGCAGAAGAAAACGAAAACAACTTTGACTACATTTATCAATGTAAAAAGTTAGCTCAAGCTGCTGGGTTTGAATATTACGCAACAGTTGATTGGCAAAAGGGTTCTTTTTGTTTCTAACACTGGACGTAAAGCTAAAAACTCAGAACAGATGGTTTTTCTTCACTAAAGGAAATCTCGCTCTTTAAAAACTAGATGCTAAGAAAAATTTAGCAAAAAGCTAAAAGAAATTGGCATTGATGTTAAAAGGCTTGGATTCTTACGGTGTTGCAAAAGCTCTTGAAGATGCTGGAGTTACTATTCAGTATATGAAAGGTACAGCTAAAAATGCTACCTACTGTGTTCAATGTTGACAAGACTAGTAAATCTCAACAAATTCATCAGGCGGAGAAGCCAGTAGCTCTTTTTCGAAGAATTACTGGAGTATATTACTTTGCCAAATGAATTAGTGTTGGATCAGTTTGCTGGGTCTTGTAACATTGGGAAAAGCTTGTCTGAATAAAGGACGTAATGCCTTATTGATTGAAAAAGACATGGATAACTTCAATGCGACTTCAAAAGCTCTTGAAGAACATGTCGCTCAAAACAAAAATGTAAAAAGCCTCAAAAAGAGGTTAAGGAGGAAAAATGAATAATTTAATCAAAGTTTGGTTTGAATACACAGTTGAATTTTTGCCAACTGCTCGCTCTCGCAAAACTCGTGTAGGGGAAAAAGCGATCTTTCTTCTGCTTTCCTTTATTGGAAGTTGATGAAAACGAATTTAAAAAAGCTTTCGTCGTTCCTGTTTATGACAGTCGTTATGAAGGTGGAGTAATGGAATACCGTTCTTACAAAGGATGTTTGCATAAACCTATCCTAAATCCTTATAACGAAGATTGCCAGACAGAATGGACGAAAGAAGATTGTATTCGCTATGCGACTCTCATGCCATACCACCATGATTTGTATTTGTCAGATTATGAGGAAATGGGAGAGGTAGTACTCATTTTAAAAGATGATAAGAATAAAATGCTTTCCTATCTCTTGAACCAATATATGCACCCTAGAGTTAGAACAATTATGTTCAATGATACTCTTTGGGAAGTTAAGAAGAGCCTCGTTATCGAGTAGCTTTTTACAACGGCTTTGGTTCGTATCACCTTCCTCTCATCATGGTTGATTCTGATGGACCTTTCAACGCAAATCAGCTTTGATTTAGCTGCTGATTATGCCTTGAAACAATCAAAAGGTGATGAAAGGGTGACAAGAGAGAAGTTGGAAAAAGAAACATACCGAAAAATTGAAGTATTGGACGATACATTTGTGACAGAGTATAAACACAAAGTTGCATTTATGTCTGATAATCCAATTGAATTTGGTATTCTCTTGGCAGAAGAAGCAAAACTTTCAGTAGATGGAAGATTGCTGTTTAACATGGACGGTCTTGATGAAGAGTATCTATCTTCACTCCTCTTTAAAGATGGGATGTTGACTCCATTAGGTCTATTTGTATGGCTCGTAAATACTTGGAGTTAGTGAAAGATGGTAATTACTTTCATCGTACGTTACAAAGTTGACTATTTTGATTAGTCATCAGTAGAATAAAGGAGGAAAAAATAATGAACAAAAATGTAAAAACAACAAAAGAAGTCTTTGGTATTTTCGACGAGTTCGAAAACAAATTAAGAATGGGATTTGTCTCCCACGATGCTAAAACAATTAGTGCTTGACACTGCTAGTCAAATTGTAGAGGTTTCGTTGGCAGGAGGGGAAGAAACTATAAGTTTTATGAAAATAAGACTCTTAGGTTTAAAGAAGCTCTTTGAAATTTTTTGAAACTCACGGCTTTATTTTTGGTTGTTGTTCCCTAATTACATGGAGCTACTTTTGAAAGAAGGTGTCAAATTAGTAGTAAGCACTGACTCAGAAGCCTTTTTCGACGGTTCGAATGAATGTGTCAAACTGTTGAAGATTCATTATGGAGATGGAGCAAATGTGGTTGCAAAAATACTACGAAGCGACAGACCCAGATATGGTCGTAAAAGGAATTGTTGACATTCCTAACCTAGCTTCTAGAAGTGACTTGGAAACAAGTGATTGAGTTATGGGGAACGTTCAGAAAAGCATCAAATTGATTTGTTTGCACCTGGATACTTCTAATACTTGTTCTTGCTGTAGCAGTTCCTAAAGATTTTTCCGAAGAAGCATTTTGAATAAAGAAGATGCTAATTTGAATGATTTTATTCGTGAAGACGAAAGTAAGATTAAAAGTATTGTTCTTGCTAACGCTCATAATATTAGTGGAGCGCCAAAATTTAAGAACAAGAAAGGTCCTGAAGTTTTTGGGATGCTCACAGAAGGCTTAAAAACTATTCATCAATATGTTTATACTCGTAACGTTACGACAGAAGAAACTAAACTTGTTTCTAGATGATTTTGTTAATGGGTTAAATGAATTAGTTGGTGAAGAAACTTACTCTTTAGAATTGCCTGAAGAAGAAGGATACGCTTTCGGAATTGTGATTAAACAATAGGAGGAAAAACGATGAAAACTTTTAAATTTAAAGCTTACAATCAAGAGTTCGAAAGTTTATTTAGCAAAAACCCAATATGTGAATAACAATTCTTTGGCGATTCTTGCTATTAACGCTTTTAACACATGAACCGTTTTGTAACGTAACTGTCAATATTCCTGGCTGGGTTAAAACAGATATTCTTTTTCACTTTGAGCGTCAACAACGCTCTCAAGAGTTGTTTTAAAGTTCTTGAAGATGAAGGAATTTATGTCCGAACTGGGGATTTTGTCCCAAGCGGTTTTGTAGATTTTCCTATCTGTCGTTTGACAGAAAAAGGAATTGAAGCTCTAGAAGAGCTTAAATAAGAAAAACAGAAAGAGGTGGGAAACCACCCTCTTCTTATGAGGAAAAATGAAAATTTCGAAAGTATTATTAACAGAGTTGCAAGATGATGATTCAACTAAAGGTGGCGTATCCCACGCAGAGAGCGATTGATTGATTTTTGCTTGAAAGCGAGCAGTCTTCATTTAATTGATGAAGAAGGTGGTTTTGATAAAATCAATTCTTTTGTTGTCTGAATGTGGGATTAAAACCTGATTGACTTCCCTGATATGGCAAAAGAAACTAGTATTATACTATGCTTTACCCAGAAACCCATTATCAAAGATGATACTCGCATCAGCAAAAAGTCTTACAAAGATGAGTTAATCCAGGTTGCTCAAAAACTTTTAGATGAAGAATGCGAAGAAAGTGGTGTGAGGATTCTGGAAAATCGAAGGTGCTTTTAGACGCAATGGAATACCTTGAAACTCATCGTGACTGGGCGTATATCCATAGGCTCGAAAAAGAAAGTTGATTGGAATACTTTAGAAGTTAGTAAAAAGATAAAACCTATGGTATTACTCTTTATTACTCAGCTCAAAAAGATTCTGATGCAACTCCTGTCTTTACGGGAAAAAGAATTGATTAGTGTCGCAAAATGAGTTGCTTATCAATTTCGAACCGAAGATGATGTCCAGAATTTACAAGCGTTGAAGATGCGATCAACTACTTGGAAGAAGTTGCTGAGTGGAATCTCTATTAAGGAATACTCACAGTATTTTCAAGCAGTCAGAACTAGAAGAAGTGAAAAATAGGAGAAAAACAATGAAACATTTAATTGCGCACAATCCATTCGATTTGATTCGAAATGAGAAGTTGTAGAATTAGAGTTAAATACTTATTCTGCAAGCAAGATTAAAGAGTTGTTTAGCTCTTTATCCATCCTCTTCTGGTTCAGGGAAAGCCTTCTATCATCTGAGTAACTATCTAGACTCCATCCAAAAACGCTTATCAAAAAGAAAAGGCACAAGAGATTGTTGCTGACATTCGTTTAAGTGATACTATTTTGGAATGGGATTTACGCTACTGTCTGACTTCGATAAGAAGAAACTAGACAGGTTAAACCACCTTGCCTTTGATGCGTGATGAGTTTTTCGAAACTCACACCACTCAAACTACAAGGAAAGAAATGCTAGAAGAGTCATTATTCAAAAAGATGTTCATATTTCTTTTATGCAACAACGTTTGATAGTCTTTTATTCCGAGAAGTTGCTAAAATGGAACGTTATTCATGGTACATTCGTGAAGGTGATGGGATAACCCAACTCTGAGATGTAGTGCATTTCAACGTGATTTTGTGTGGTCATTAGTTCAGAAGCAAGCTTTGATTCTTTCTATTCTAAACAATCGTCCGATTGGAACTTTATTTTAATGAAAGTGATGTGAGGAGAAATTGATGATGTACTTTTTGATGATGGCAAACAACGTTTTAGCGCTATCAAGGAATTTATGCAGGCGAGTTCCTGTAATTGTTGATGGTAAAGAATACCATTGGTATGAATTGCCATACGTTGATTATCGTAATTTCTGTCTTATTCTGTAAAGTGTTAGCTTTTAAGCACATTTTGATTCAATGGAAGAATTGATTAAATACTACATTGTTTTAAATACAAGCGGACGTATCCATACAGAAGGCGACATTGAAAAAGCGAAGTCATTATTAAAATAATACAACCTCAAAAGAGGTTAAGGAGGAAAAATGGAATCAAAAACAGTTCAAAATTTTAAGGAATTATCAGTTTAGTAAAAATACTGATAAAGGGACAATCTACTATTCAGCACAATTCGACGATAAAGGAGTGTTCTACTCGACAGAGTATCTTCTAGAAAAAGGTTGAAGAAAATTTGGTGAATTTTATAATATTGAATTTGTTAAAGATTTAAAAGCAAAATCATCGAAGTTTACACAAATAAGCAAGAAGATTTCTGTGCACTTATATGGAACGTGAACTTGTGAACGTTATTGAAGAGGCAGAGTCTTTCGAAGATATTCATTTTTAATGAATATGATTTGTCTATCTTTTCATGTTATTTGAATGAAAAAGATTAAAGATGGAAGCTATCTATATGAACAAAAAGATTAAATTAAATACAGGAGGAAAAATAATGAATATCAATATTAAAAGAATTGGTAAAAAGGCTGTTAAAACTGGTAACAGTGACATCAGCCTTGTCCCCTAGTCTATCTGGTGGATATGACATTCACCTTTCTTCATTTAACAAAGGAGAAGGTAGCACGGCTGTTGAAACTTTGTCTCAGGAAGATGGGGTGGCATTTGTCTCTCAAATTGAAGAAATGAGTAACCTTCCACAAGGTGATATTCGTCGTCCACGAAGTGGGATTTTTACTATTTGCAGAACAAGGCTTTCTACGCTAATGTTCGAGTCTCAAGCGTTTGGACTTTGGCAGGTGTTGTTTCAATTGTTATGCGGATCATGAATCACAACTTTAACAAGTTGCCTTTATCACGGTTTTCAAGGTGATTGGTACGATGACTTGTTAAATGATGTGGATGAAAAAGGTTTGCATGTTATTATTGCAGCATCGAAAAGCATCTTTCTAAAGACTTTGCTTATGAAGTTTTTGAAAGACTACTCAAACTTTGGTTCTTCGCTTGTTTCAATTGAAGAATCTGTGGATGAACGAATCATGCGATTCATCAAATGCAAAGTTAATCCAGCTCAAGGAATGACCTATGAAACATTGTTTACTTTAGCAATGAATCGCCTTCCTATGGTTCAACCATCTTCTTTGGTGAATCTGAGACAGAAGAACAAGTGAAATATATCCATCTTGCTCTTCAAAAAGGATTTAATGTTTTGACTACATCAACAGACATTGAAGCTTTGCAAAAAGAATTTTTGAATGTAAGTGAACAAGATAAATTTGATTATCATGGAATTATCTTGCATCCATATGAAACAGAAATTCTTTTTTTCAAAACGAAAAATGTTATTTTTGAAAAAGTAACTGTATAAAAAGAAAATAAAGAAAACCTCAGTCTTACTGAGGTTTTTTGTTTATTTATTATTTAACAATTTATACTCTTGTTCCATCACTTTTTAAAAATTTAAAAGCATCTGCAATCACATCAATATCCTGATTCAATTCTTGCAAGTGTTCATAGTTTTTATCAGAAAGGACCCGTTTTTGATGCGCTGGTAATTTTTGTAGAAACGCTCAACATCTTCTTCGATAACTTGAAGAAATTCTTTTGCGTTTTTAGGTTAGCTCTGCGCTCTAATCGAAGAACTCTTCCTCGAACGTTGCGTAGTTATTGTTATTTATATGAACAAACTTCTTCTTTGCTAACAGGAATGTTTGATGGATAGTGCGGTTCATAAAACCCATCATCAGCATTGTCTGCTGAAGTAGATGAGAAATTAACAGATTCGTCAACGTAAATTTCTGAGCGAACTAGTCGAAGTAGAAGAGGGAGGTGTAGAAATTGGAGCAGTGTCAGTTTCCATTGTAGGCTGGTTCACATCAGTTTGATTTACTTCAGGACTATTAAGAATTTCTTTTAAGATCACGTTTTTATTTTTCTTTTTCTTTTCAACTTTAAAGCAAGTGACAGCTTTATAGGTCTTTACATCTAAAATAAAACAATATGCCATCTTTTTGTGACATAGGCTACTCTATTTGTATTTGAACAATTTTGTTCTTTATGTTTATTAGCTTTTCCAGACATTTGCCTAAACCATTTAAGACATTTATCCGAATCAATATCAAAGCGTTCTTTAGCACGTTGCTTGAAGTGCGCAGATAATGTGTAAAGTTGACTATTTTTATCCCCATATTTGTAAGTTTTCTTTCTTGTTTTATAAAAACATTATACATTGAAAAACAAAATAAATCAATAAAAATATTAGTTTTTGTATAAAAACTATTGAACAGAACACTAAATCGTGGTATAATAAAGAAAAAGAAGAGGGAGAAATTCAATGGAACTTGACCGATACTGCAACGATTGTTTATCTTATTATTCTTATAACGAAGATGAAAAATCTCAAAAATGTCGTTTCTGTGGTTCAACAGATACAGAAGAAGTATAAAGAGAGATAAGAAAAATCTTATCTCTTTTTGTTTTCTATATACATAGCGTTATGTTATAATAAAAAGAAAAAGAGAAAGATTGATACAATAATGAAAAAGAAAAAGAAAGTGATAAAAATTACTTTTTATTTCACTCAGGATTATTTTTAGCAATCTTTGCGCTGTCTTTGGATTCTTTTTACCCAAGGTCTCCAAACTGTTACTCAAGAACTAGATAAAACTTTCGAAGTCTCAGAGGCAATAACAGGTGATGAAACGGCTATTGAGAAGCCTATGATCTATCCTGTTAATGGGAGGGATACAGGTTCTAATCGAGCGTCCTGATGATTGGCAAGGTAATTCGGATACTGTTTTATTGGTAACTATCAATCCAGAAACCAAAAGAATGAGCATGACTAGTTTAGGAGCGAGACTTGATGACAAATATTGAAGGTCAAGGTAAGTGAAACTAAATGCCGCTTACCCTGCTGGTGGAGTGGAATTGTCTATTTCAACTGTTCAAAAAATGCTGGATGTAAATATTGATTACTATGCTCTTATTAACATGAGAGGACTAATGAGTTTAGTGGACGCTGTTGGTGGAATAGAAGCAACCAATCATTTTGATTTCCTATTTCTATTGCAAAAATGAACCAATAACCACTGCGGAAATTCCGCCAGGAACACATCTTATCAATGGAGAGCAAGCTTTTAGTCTATTCCTCGAATGAGATACGATGATCCAGATGGAGATTATGGCAGACAGAAAAAGGCAGAGAGAAGTGATTCAAAAACTTGTTGCTAAATTGCTGAGTTTGGAATCTATTGAGCGATATAAACCAATTTTTGTCGGCCATCAGTCATAACATGAAGACAAATATGGACTCTTGAGAGACAAGCACCTTAATCAGTTTGTTGTCTTATAAAGATTCTATGGCAATGTTAGTTCTACCAACTAGGTGGAAAATGGTGTCATGGTTGATGTAGGGTTAGTTATCAAATAGCACTCAGTAGAAGATGTTATGCAAGCTCAAAAATCGAATTAAAAGAATTAGGAATCCTCAAATTCTCAAAAAGAAGAAGTTGAAACAAATCTAGTTACAGGTGGAGATACAATTTCTCCTTATACCACAGAAACTTTTTCTGACCCAGAAGGAAAAACACGCGCTCTATGGCAGATATAGTAAATGGGCGTTAAGTTAGAAAGGACTTATATGCAAAGTTATTTAACACTAAATAATTTATTCATCATTATTTTTCTTTCTTCGTTATATTTTTATCTCTAGTAAAGGATGGATAAATTGATTCGCAAACACAATAATTTAACCAATACTTTTTAGCAAATGCTCTAAAGGTGTTAATTGTTGTTGTGGGTATATCACCTTTTCTCTCAATACGATAGTTTCAAAGATATTTTTAAAAGTCTTTACTAACTAATTCGGCTATTTTTAGTTGCAGTAGTTGGTTTTGCTCTTCAAAATTCAATCAAAAATATTATTGCTGAACACTTCTTTTATCTGCGGATACTTTTAAAGTTGGAGATCGCATCCGTATTCCTAAAGAAGATATATCAGGAGAGATTGAAGAATTAACACTCAGGCACGCAAAATTAAATTAGCGACAAGCGAGAGAGCGATTGTTCCTAACTATTTGTTGAATGATGCTGTTGTTATCAATAACAATCTTCATAACGAAGAAACTTGTTATTCACTAATTGTCCCAGTTCCACTCAGAAAGCAATATCCAACAAGCTAAAGAGGTCGTAGAACGCATTATTGATGCTCATCCTGATATTTTTAAAAATAGAGATTCATCTGTTATTCTTACAAATTATCAATTAACATCCATTGAGATTCATGCGATGATTTGGACACGAAATATTGACGATAGTTTCTGAGTGTTAAGCGAGTTAAGAATGGCTATTGCAACAGAATTAAATAAAGAAAGCGTGAATGAATGAGAGAAAATATTAAAGAAACACAAGAGTTTGCCTTTGATGGTTTTGCCAAATCAATCCAGAACAGACTCAAACACAACGGAAATTTTATTATGGTTGGAAAAAGAACTTAAAAAGTAGATATGATGGTCGAAATACTAGTCTCAGAGAATCGTCAATATTCACCTTTTGTTGATCACGATTACGTCGTTAGTGAGCCAAGAATTTCTTTTTAAGCCAAACTGAACCAAAGATTGCTATTGTGGTGCAATCTATGAAGCAACTTGAAGAGGTTTATGAAAAGAAAATTTGTCTAAATTATAATTTTTTAAAAAGATATTTTTTTATTTAAAGATTTGTGGCATACTAATATTATGAACATAATTGAAAAATAGAGATGCAAAAATATAAAGGCTCTCTCTATGTTTTGTTTAAATAAAAATAGCCTTTATGGCAGGAGGAAAAAGTATGTTTATCAAATTAAACATTGATGTAAATGGGCAAGCTATTGAAAAACTTTGATAGCTTAAAAAGGTTTAAAAGAGAATTATTTCTCTATGAATATGGCACACACAATACTTGATGTTGTGCTGATGGATGGCTTTGAAAGCGAAAAATTCGCAAACGAGCTATTCAAAGTAGTTAGCATGATGAAAAGACCAACAAAAACTCATTCTTTGGTAGATTATAACAAGGAAGAAGATTTGCTAATTGGTCTTGCGTACATCTGTCAAGAGTACGATTGCATGGATGATTTTACAATGCTATCGAAGATAAGGACGATCTCGTTTGTTCTGAGTATTACCCTAATGAAGAAGAGTATTTAGAAATGCTTTCAAGCGGTAAAGTTCAACAGAAGTCATTCGGATGACTGTTATGGGCGATTACAGATGGACAGACGAATTTGTTCGTCTTGACGGATATGCTAACCTAGAATCAGTGAGAGAATTGCCGTTTGACTCTGATTTTAGAGAGTTGTATTCTCGCTACTTTTGATGAGAAACGAAATCGACGAAGCTTCTTGGACGGCAGAAGTTCGCTTTGTTCGTGATGGGAGTTTCTAGACTTCAAAGGAATTTGAGTACAGGCTCTCTTTACGATGATGCTTATGAAGAAGCAAAAAGACCAAGCTCTTGAATATATCGAGGATGAACTTGGTGAAAACGTTGATTTCTACAATTGAATTAACCTTTCAAGGCTAATATAAATTTACAATGCGTTTAGAGTATTGAACAAAGAGGTGGTTATTCCACCTCTTCTTTAAGGAGGAAAAAAGATGATTACAATTTACAATTATTTAACGGAATCTAACTTCAAAGATGTGGTTAGCAAAATGGAAGAAAAAGGCTATCCATTGATTAACCCTGAATCGCCAGTGGTATTTATATTCCCTAAAGGTAAGAGACGTTTTCTTAAAATCAGGATATAACATCTACAACAAAAAGTTCGAAAGCGTATATACAACACGCGCACTTGAAAAAGAATGGGGTGTTACTTTGCCTTCAGGGGATAAGAAGTTTGAACAGTTTTTGGTTGATAAAGAACCGATTGCTCCATTATATGGGACGGACTTTGCTTCTACTAAAAAGGCTTATGGTCTGTTGAAAAAGAAGTTGTTCCGAATAATGATGAGGATACCGATTTTTAGCCCTCAACATTATGGAGAGGAACTGCTAGTCAATAGCAAAGACATGACAGCTCTCGAAGCTTTTGAAAGAGGGACTGTCTTATATCTTAGGAGATTTCTCTCAAGAGCAATTGGATGACTTGCCATTTCTTGCTAATGAGTTAGACCTTAATTTTTGAAGTAAAACATGTTTTTTGTTCAAGATTGAGGGAACTACCATTACAACAATTCGTAAAACTAGTAAGTTCCAGTTAAGAAATAAATATGGGGACTGGTTTAGACCTTTTGTTGTAATTTATGATAAGAACAAAGAAAAAGAAGTTTTCTTTGATTTTTCTTATAATTATCCAGGAATGGTTGCAGAATTGTTCAAAAATCTTGCCAATGAGCTTGAAAGACATAGAAAATCTTGATGTTTATCTGCCCTTACTGCAAGGCAGACGGTTCAAAAACAGGAGAGATGCTTGCACTTACCATAACCTCAAAAAGCGTATGAACATGCTTTTATATTTAGATGAGAATCTAAAAGAAGGGCGGTGTTAGTATGAAAAAAACGTTTTTTATGAACTTATCTCTCAAACTGAAGGTCACATTGGGATACTTTTGAGAGTTGCATCATATCGCAGAATACTTAGAAGACAGTCTTCAAGATGTGTTCAAAGAATATTGTGCAGATCGCAAAAAGCAACGATTACGAAAGTGTTCAATTGAGATTGACAGTTGCTTTGTTAAGGATAAGAAATGCGGAACAAGTTTCGCAAATGAAAAATCTCGTTCGAGGGCATTACGCTCCATTGGAGGTTAAAAGAATTGACTTTTGGCATCCAAGTCGGACTATTTAATAAACCCTCGAAAAGAGGCGAAGGAGGAAAAATATGCTAACAATGGATTATACCTTTGTGGAAAAAGACGTTTTAAAAATTAAAAATCGTCAAATCGTTGTTTTTCTGAAGGAGGATTAAGCGTCCATGCTTTCGAAGAACGTGGTGTTCTTGGTGGAGACTTTGAACTGAATGAAGGTTTAAACACTTTTGATTTAATTTTCACGCTTACCTATCTCAATATGCGAGGTGATACTCATAATGAAGCTTGCGCTAATTTAGAACCCACAACTCTCAATGTAGTAGTTAAAAGGCGATGAAATCTTAGTAAGTATCCCTTATTTTTAAAGGGAATTTACAAAAAGAGCTTGCATGGGGAGATGAGTGGCAAGTAGAATCTTGGACTTGATAGCTACCCTTGCTTTCTAGCAATCTTTATCCTGATGATGTTATTAGCAACCTAGTTAATGAAAGATTTAAAAAGCCAAGATTGATCTTTCGTATGAGTTCTTGCTGAAATATCTTGAGAAAAAGCCTTTTGTTTTTAAAAAGACAATGAAAAAAATTGGCTTTTCTATAAAAACGTGAACAACCGAAGGAAAAATGAAATGAAAAAGATAAAATTTCAAAAGAAGAATCCGCTGTAATTGATAGCAAAACTTCAATATCATTCAAGCTCTTGGATTGGAAAAGAATCCTTTGCTTTGAAAGAAAAATCACGGATGTATAACCGTCCAAAAATACATAAAAAGAATAAGATTCAGAGTAATGCTAGTATATATAACGTGGTCGCTTTCAGGGTAAAAACATAAAAGTTTATCTGAGTTAGTTAAAATTTAGAAAAAGAATTTGTAGGAGGAAAAATAAATGTCTATTTACTTGTTGTTTGATTGTAACGATTGGAGAGAGTTGTCATCTATGGATGTTAGGTCTCCAATCGCTGTCGCAACGTCAAAAGAGGATTTTGATGTAATGTTGGCTCAAGACCTTGATGAAGACGCGAAACATCTATCCGATAATAACATGAGTGTATTCTTGACTTTTGAAGGAGAAGATGGGGTTTGTATTCAGAAGAAACTCTACAAAAAGTTTATGATGCGTATGATGAACAACGTATCCAAATATAAACACATTGTAGTGCTTGAAGAAGGATACCAAACCAATTAATTAAAAAAACAAAAAACGTCCTTTTGAGGGCGTTTTTTATTTTGCTTTTTGTAGCATACTAATATTATGAATAAAATTGAAAAAGTAGAGTGTCTAATCATAAAAGGGCTATCTACTTTTTATTTTTGTTTTAAATAAATTAGCCTTTTTATGGCAGGAGGAAAAAGATATGGCGAACGAAACGTGCGCTGAAGGGAAAGTTACCTTTCATGGAGATGTGGAGGCAGTTGCTACTTTTGTTAGCATGAGCAATAGCTTTTTAGCTTATCACCCAGAAGCAAAATATAAAAAGGTTGGTTATTATACCAATCTTCTTACAGAAGATGGACGATTTTGACAGATGAATCAGAGATTGCTCAATACTTTAGAAAAATACCAAAACATTTGTTTTGGATGGGTGTGGTCGCAATGACTACATCACCAATATTGAGTACCAACTAGACTGGCTGTTGTCAGGATTGAAAAAGTTATTACTCTGAAAATCAAGTTGCCCTTGAGGCGGAAGTGGCTAAATTACAAGCTGCTATTCAATCTGGACTAAAGATTGAATATGAGTTTTCGGATGACGACTTTAATAATTGGGATGAGCGTGAAGGCACAGTTGATTTAACTGGTCTTACATTCTCTCTTGATAAAGCAAGTCTTGTTGACACAAACGGTCTCGAAATGATCAACTCATCTTATTAAAAAGCCTCAAAAAGAGGCAAGGAGGAAAAATGGAAAACAATGTAGAAAAAATGGAAGCTTTTTATAAAGCTTTGCTTGCCGCTCTTTATTTTGATAAATATGATGAGCTAAATTACGAGAATGTAGATGATTTTTATCTTTATCTTGGCTTTTGATTTAGAATTGGCATCTTATGTCGAGTTTTTTATTGGTTCAACATCTAATCTCTTAGAGATTATCAAAAAAAGAAAGAGAGGAGTAAGCAAAATGGCAGTAAAAGTAAAAACGGAAAAAGAAAAAGTGTTGAGAACACATTCTTGTGTGATTGACACTCATAAAAAGTCACTTGAAAAAAGCCCTTACTTTATGAGTTTTCTTCCAGGAGTAGAATTTAACAAAGAAGGGGATAACAAAGTACAAGCTATTTGCCCTCATTGTTCTAATATTCTAGGCGTTTTTACAGACGCTATAAACGGAGAAGAAGATAGCACAATCAAATGCAATTCTTGTGAAATAGAATATCGTGCAGATGATTACAAATTCGTTGCTGACAAAGAAGGAAGAGGCGCATATTATCAAAATCGAAAAACCCAATGGGTAAATCAAGTAGAAATTTTCCTAAGCAATGGAGAAATTTTACACATCCGCCCATACATTACAACCTCTTTCGTCAAATATAGCGAAAAGAGTGAAAAATATGTTGTTGCAAAACAAACTCATATTTACAAAATGGCGTTTAATTTGCGTACAGGGCTATCATATCACCTTGGTTGTGTAGATGGAGCTGGAAACCTTTCGAAGTTTACGAATCCTATGGTGTTGCAAACTTTAAAAGAAATAAAGGGAACTATCCAAATATTTTTGAAGTCTCAAGCCGAAGGATTTGATGTTCTCAAAAAGTTTTTTTCCAGAAATATCTTTTTGGTCAAGGATGTTATAAAGGAAACTCCTTTCTTTTTAAACGTAGATGAACTCGAAAATGTCGAATCATTTTTGATTTATCTGTTTGGAATCGACTAAAAACAAGTTGATTCTAAAAGAGGAGAGTTTTACTCACTCCTTGCAAAGAATTTTTACTTTTCCGATAACAACTTCAACTGGACGTAATGAATTTCTTTTCTAAACATTCAACTTACATTGCGAAGTTATTAAAAAGAAAGAGAAGGGATGTTTGAAGCTTTATGTGAATAACATTTCTTCACAAACAAAATCTGGTAAGGCTTTGAAGAAAGAATTTTATAAAAATCCTATGAACATTCGTTACAATCATCAATTGTATCGTTTGGGACTGAAAGATGCGAATTATAGATTCACTTTCTTCGACACATTGAATAAAGTAGCTTTTACTAGGATTTAACAGTGACAACCAATTAGGATTCCAAAATAACTATTTTGAACTTATCTCTTTCTTTCTTGAAGTTCTAAGCTTTTTCAGGAGATAAAAAGTAAATTCTTTAATCAAAACAATTAGGAAGTTTAATTAAAAGTTTTGAAGTCTTGTATAATATTGAACAAGGAAACTTGTCTCAACCTACAAGCTCAATTAACTTTGATAACTTCGTAATGGGTTCTTTCAAGATTCAAAAATTATAGAGGAACAAAGATGCTGGAAAAATTCAGCATGTTTAGCGAAACAATGTCTCTCATTATCGTCTAAAAGATTCTATTGAAGAATTTGACGAAGCTTCTAAAGCAGAGTTTCAAAGACTAATTGAAAAATCTTTCTTGGGGAAAAACTTCCATGAAATCCATGAAAATCTTTCTGGAATTTCTAAAAGCTATCAACTCTTTCAAAGACAACATGCCTATTGATTATTCAGAGGATGACCGTCGTTACGAAGGCGTTTTTTTGGCGATTATGAATTTTTCTTACCTGAAAAAGTTGTTGATTTTACTGAATTTGGAAGAGAGTTCCGTAATTGTGTAGGTTCTTATACAAGAACTGTTATTAAAAAGACCGCCTAATTGTTATTGCTAGACATAAAGATACAAAAAAATTAAAACTTTGTATTGAAATTTCTGGTGAAAAAGTGCTTATACAAACGAAGGTAAGCGATGCTCATTCCAATATAAGAGTTTCTGTAACAATCGCCCTAAAGAAGCAGATTTGCCTTCTTTGATTGAATGGTACGAAAACTCTCGGCATTGACAATCGACATTGTTACGATGCGTATTGGGAAGATAAAGCAACAAAGGATGATTCCCTCGTCCGTGATTTGGACGATGAGGACCTTCCGTTCTAAAAATATTAAAAAATAAAAACAAAAAAGAAAGCCCTTAAAATAGGGTATGAGGAAAAAATAATGAAAACTACAATTACATTCGAAATCAGCGAAAACCACATTTCAATTTTAAACAGTATGAACTAAAAACATACGGATCAGCTAACTCAAGAAGAGCTATTAGATATTCGCACAATCATTGAAAAATCTTTACGTTATGACAACGATAAGGTTGAAGATGAAGAATACAACACTCTTTTTAAAGGTTTGTCAAAATTGATGAATTATGAGTTGTTCCGTCCTATGGACCAACGTTCACTTCCTGAGTTTGCTATGCACCATTTGTTGAAATGGCTGGATGCGCTTGATGTTAAAACCATCAGTGTTAATGCAGGTGAAAATTTTTATGATGCTTTAGGGGATGACCATACCGTATCTTACAATGATATTCAAGCCCAAAATTACATTCGTGCGTTTTGGGAAGATTTCATTGAAGAAGATTGTGAAGATTGGGATGCTGGTCAAATCTTTAAGCGTCCAGCAGCATTTTTAGACCAACAAGTTGGTTTAATGGCTGCTCACCTTGTTCCAGCAATCTTCAAAGATACTCAACAGGATGATGATCATATTCTGTTAGAAGATTTTAAGCATCTTGTAAGCGAAATGTCTGCAAGTGATTTGTGGGATTTGGTTGATTAAGATAAAAACAGGAGGAAAAATAATGAATTTAAAATTTGATGTTTCAATCCGTGACAATGCGGATTTCAATCTTGGTTTACTTTGTAAGAAAAAGGATGTCCAGCCTACCTTTAAAAAGGTAGAGTTGGTGGAGAGGATGGAATTGATGTCACTATCTCATCTTAATAAAGTGATGGAAAAAGGCATGGTTCTAGTAGCTTCAGAAGATTCTTTCGAAGAATTTAAAGTTTCTGAACTAAATTACGGAAACGTTTTTGGTTCAACTGAAGATTATAATATCTTCTGTATAAAAACAAGAATTAACTTCGAAAAAGTAATCAACTTTTGAAATTTTTCTTAAACAGAAAAGAACTCGAAGCCGTATTCAAAGCGCAGAAATTTTTAGTCCCTGTTATTTACCAAGTTTGGGGCGAAGTTGAAATCGAAGCTACTTCAGTAGAAGAAGCTCGTAAAAAAACTTGCTGATAAAAACTTCGTGGATAAAATGGGTTTGCCAGAAGAATCTCATTACCTTGATGATTCATATATGATTGATGAAGAAGGTGAATTGAAAAATGTAGATACTGGGGAAACTTTCCCTATCTCTGAGGAATAAAAAAATAAAAAGAAAAAGAGCTAATTTAGCTCTGTTTATTGTATTGATAAATTGCTTTAAAATATGGTATAATATTTTTATAAATAAAAAGATAAACAAAGGAGAATTTCCCAATGGAAAACGCACTTACAACTATTAAAAACATACACGATTCAATAGCTTTTTCAGCTTCAAATTGACAACCTTCTGTTTGGTGATATTGTTATCTTGTTAAATGAAGATGGTGTAGAAACAGAAGTGCTACTAGAAAACTTAACAGAAGATTTAGCAAATCATTTCGTTGGCTTTGCTATCCCACTTCAAGGAAAGAATCATTTAGTTACTCAAATTGTGCTATCACTTTCAAAAGAAGACTTGATTCACGATAGTTTTTGAAAAAGCGCAAGAAGATGCTTTAAAACAACTAAAAAATTTTTAGATGCAGAAGAATATTTGGAAGAACATTTTTCTCCTGAAACAGATGACGAAAAAGCAACACTTCTTAAAAATTTAACAAATGATAAAAAAATTTTTGTGATTATTAGCGCATTAACCTTTTAGCTAAACGATATAAGAGGTATTACATGGAGAATGAACAATTAAATCTTTTCGAAAAATCAAGAACTTTCAAAAAGTGAAGCTAACTCAGAGTTAAAAATTGAACAAAAAGATAAACTTTTAAATAATACATTGTTCGCGATAAAAGACGGAAAAGAAGCGAATTTAACAATAGATGAAATTTTTGATAAAAATTTACAAAAATAAAAAGCTATCACTTACTCTATTGATGCCAATTTTTATCAACAAGTATCTATCACATTTTAACGATATGGAGATTATTGTTGGGATTCAGGATGTTGGAGTTCAGACAAGGGGTTTTCAAAACATTAGCTTAGTTTCTCAAAATGCAATAAGCAGGGTGAAGCTCGGAATGAAGCACGATGTAACAAACTCTTTTCAAAGCATGAATAGAAGCAATCAAGAATCTATTATAAACGGCAGATATAGATTCAAAGTCCCTTGACAGCAACCGTTCACACAAAACTTTATTTATTGTCAAATGATGATGAAACAGAAACTCGTTCTGTAATAGGGTCAGCTAATTTATCTGAACAAGCTTTTTAATTCAACAACCAATCAACATGAATTGGTTGTTATAGATGATAATGCTGCAACTTATGAGATATTTGAACGTTATTTTACTAGTATTTCTAAAATAAGTGTAGATTATTTCAACAAAAGCTTTAACATCAAAAGCTAAAGAAAAAGGTAAAAAGAAGCGTTCAGATAATGAAAGTATTGTTACTCCAATAACATTTACTCCCTCAAGAGCAAATGGGTATAGAAGTTGCATCTTTGAATCAATACTATAACGACTTAGCAAATTCTACTTTTAATGAAAATCCAAATAAACAACAGCAAGTTTTTGAAGGATTGGTTGATTCTGTTAATTCTATAAGTCATATAAAGGAAGAAATTGATAAAGATAAGAAAGAGTCTATTCAAGCGATAGAACTAACTAAAGAGGGTTTTCAACACTAAGAAAAAAACGACATAAAAATGCTTTCGGATAAGTCTAAAAATCGAAAAAATAACATCAGTGTAAAAATAGCTGATAAAGAAGAATTAGGTGTTCCAGATAGACCTCTCCTTGTTTCTGCTCCAGAGTTAAGAGTTTATAATCAGACTGGATTATTTTTATCAAACACAGAGAGCAATATTGTTAAAAACCTTTAGGAGAGTTAGCAAGCAATGAAGAAATATCCAATTCCATTAAAACAATTCAAAAACTCATACAAAAACTATGAAAAACTATGTTGTAGGTTATGATCATTCTTACGGTACTAGAATCATAGAAGCTATTTTGTACGCTTTTTGTAAGCCCATTTATTTGGGAAATAAAAACAAACCTGAGTTAGTAGATGGCGCTCAGTACAATTCCTCAATTTATGATTTTAGGAGGGACAGCAAATTCAGGAAAAATCTAAACTATTAACAATCATCAAGAAAATGATGGGGTTATATGGTTCGCTAAAATTGGTATCTTTATAGCGATATTTATGACCAAAGTGATAAATTTAAAAGTAAGCAAAACAATAGGATTTATCAGTGCTTGCATGCTAGAAGAGAATGTTAATCCATTTCTTATTGATGAATTAGACGTTGATTTCTTCTCTAATCAAAATAGAGGTGAAAAATTTAATCGTTAATACTTCCAATTTTTATGATAATAACAGAAGACAAATGCCAGCTTTCATTGGTACTACAAACGCCTCTGACTATTCAATGAATGAACGAGGTAAAAGTAGGACTTATTATTTTAAAAATTGATAGGGTATTTGACGGAAAGCTGGAAGAACATTCTTTGGGGGCTTTTTAAATCTTTGTTAGATGAAATTGACGATAAATTATTCCAAGATTTTTATCGTAAGGTTTAGTAATAAATTAAGTGACGACTCTCTCAATTGGGCAGTTTATTCTTCAAACTCAAATACAGGGTCTGTTGACTTTCTATACCACGCTAGAGAAATCTTTAAAGAATATTTCCAAATTGCTGGTATTCGTTTACCAGAATGGTTTCCTTTATTGCGTTATGACGATAAAAAAAGAAACCGATAGAGAGCTTTGGAGAAAACAATACGAATATCATAAAGAAAAATTCAAATTATCTTCAGATGGAACGATTTATCTTTTTAATCTGAAAGGATTAGATGAATACGAAATTTCTGGAAGATATAGTAAAGAAAGAAAACCTTCGGACTTTTACAGGCAAAGTATGCCCCAAGAACATCTTGTAACAACAAGTGGTACTGATATTATTGAAATCAAGGTAGATTCTTTCCATAAATGGATTGGAGTTGATAAACCTAAAATCGGCTTATTCAAAAACTATTTTCGAAAAAGTAAGATGGAACATTTCCATCTTCTTTTGTTTTTATGAACTTTGATTGACAAAACTTCTTCTAAATGGTCTAATAGTTATATAAGTACAAAAATAAATTGAGGTTCACTATGAAATGGATTCGCATTATAACAGGTGATATTACAAGCTTTGAAGGGGATGTTATTGTCAATCCAACCAATAGCTCTCCATTCCTTCGTGGAGAAGGTGGGTTAGATGCAATTATCACCCAAAAAGCTGGGCAAATCTTGCTTCCAAAAAGAAGAATTAGCTGTTGGAGAAGTAGTCTCTACACCTTCTTATAATTTTACATCCGTAAAAGCAATTTACAACACGGTAAGTCCACGATACAAGGAAGATACATGGGCTGAAGATAAAGAATTGCTGCGTTCTTGCTACCGTAATTGTATGGAATTGTTGCTGAAGGAAGGCTATAAATCTATTGCCTTTCCATTGATTGGAACTGGGACTTTTGGTTGCCCTAAAGAAGAAGTGCTATCTTTAGCAGTTGATGAAGTAAATCGTTTTATCAACGAGCATAAAAACGAATGTGATGATATTAAAGTCATTATTTATAACTATTACAAGGATGCTAATCAAGATGAATAAGAATTTACAAAAATGGTTTAATCTTTTTATCTCCAGAGCAAGTTGCTCACATACAAAACTTGACAACTTCTGTTTATTCTCACGAAGAAGTCCCTATTTACCCCTTGAAAGAAAATTTGTTTAAAGCTTTTTGAGCTGACAAGTCCAAAAAGAAGTGAAAGTGGTTATTTTAGGTCAAGACCCTTACCACACTCCTGGGCAGGCTCAAGGACTAGCTTTCTCGCTCCCCAAACGATGCTCCGACACAACCCAGCATGAGGAATATCCTAAAAAGAACTAAATTCTGATCTTGGAGAGAGTCGAAATTCTCAAGATTTAACTTCTTGGGGAGAACAAGGTGTATTGCTCTTAAACGCTAGTTTGACTGTAAAAGAAGGACAGCCAAATTCAATGGCTAAAGAGTGGGAAGTTGTTACAAAATGGTTTATTGAAGCTATTGATAACTTACCTCAACCAATTGTTTTTATCTTATGGGGTAAAAACGCTCAATCTTTTATGCCGATGATAAAACATAAAGATATTATTCACTCAGCTCATCCTAGTCCTTTTTCAGCAAATAGAGGTTTCTTTGGCTCAAAACCATTCAGTAAAACAAACGAATTGTTAGAAAGTTATGGTTTAAGTCCGATAGACTGGATTCAATAATTGAGGGGTTTTTATGGTTAAATTAAATGTAGTTTTAGGGGATATTACGGAATATCACGGAGATGTAATTGTTAATGCTGCTAATCAATGGCTACGAGGCGGTGGTGGAGTAGATGGAGCAATTACTCAAAAAGCAGGGAAAGAATTGCTAATACACACAAAAACTCTAGGCGGTTGTCCTACTGGAGAAGTAAAATCTACACCTCCCTTTAATATGAAAAATGTAAAGGCAATCTATCATGCAGTAGGTCCAATTTACAGCAATTATTCTCCAGAAGAAGCTGAGATTCTTTTAAGAAGTTGCTACAAAAATGCAATGAATTTGTTGATTAAAGATGGATACCTTCGCATTGCATTTCTTTGTATTTCGACTGGGGTTTATAGTTTCCCAAAAACCAAAGCGTCATTCATTGCTGTTGATGAGGTGCTGAAGTTTATCAAGCAGCATAAAGATGAAACAGAGGATTTAGAAGTTACTTTCTATTGTTTCGACAAAGAATCTTTAAATCTTTATGAAGAACAAAATACATAGACAAAGTTTTTAGAAGCAATAAATAAAAAGGATTATCTCCCTTTTTATTTTTATTTAAAATTTGAACAGCTTGCTCTAATCATTTTTGCGTCAATCCTGCATCAAGCTCATTATCTTCGTAAAAGCTCGTGCGCAATAGATGTTCGCTTAATTTTAATGACTCGTAATTAAATAATTCATCATCTAAGATCACGAAGTGAGTAACTTTATATTTTTCAATAAATTCTGCAATGTCTTCAGCTCGACGATTATTTGGAGTATCTGGGAGTAATGCACTGATTTTTAAGACCTCTTTCTTTTTAACGATTCAATCAGGCTTTTAGCGCTATTGTTATAAGCTTTAAAAAGAAAAAGGCTCTTACTAAGATTATACCGCCAAGTAGAAGTTAAAAACGATTTTTGCGCGTGTTTTTATTAACAATTTTCGCGAGATAATCCAATCTAAAGTCATCCAGAGCTTCATCCCCTATGTTTAGTGTAAGAAGTGTTTAAAACTCCATCAATATCTAAAAATAACTTTTTCATTTTTAATCCTATTCGTGACAATTTTCTTTTTTTATTATTATATATTTTTTATTGAGAAAATAGCAATAAAAATGATATAATCAATTTATAAATAAAAAGAAAGGCTGTTGACAAAAATGGCAAAAGATTACGACAAGTACGAAGACGAAGAAGTTAATATCTTCGACGACAAAACAAAAAGAAGAAACAGAAGGTAGCAAAAAGCAAGGTTATACCAGAGATGAGCGTGAAACGGTCATTTTTATATAGTGAGCTAGATAATGCCTGGTCAATTTCTGCCAACGTTCGCAAGCACATTACCAAGCTCCAAAAAGCGCTCTGATCTTTATAAAGTTATCCGTGAGGAATTGGATGAAGAAACAGGTCGAACTATTTATATTGAAGTTTTTAGTTGATGATTTATCAAAAAGCCTCGATCTCACCATTCCCACGTCCAAAAAGGAAACGTGAATATACTGAAGAAGAACTTCAAAAAAACTTCGTGAGCGCTTGGCAAAATCTCGTAACAAATCTGCAAGCATTGACGATGATGATGACGATGATGAAGAATAGAGGATTTGGATAATGGGACTTTATATTACTGCTTGGTTTGAGGGTAAAGATAAGAAAGGGAAACGGTTCTTAGCAAACCCTAGATTTGTTAATTATAGCAACCCAGACAAAGTTAATCCTCCCACGTCATTAGATTTAAGGATGGATAAAAACTACCTCTATATGCCGCTTTAGGAGATGTTAGAAATGATTATTCAATCCCTTACATCCAGAGATTGCGTGGGATTCCAAAAGATGCTACGGATGTTGTAAAGGAAGAAGCTGAGATTGCTTATGACAGCATTGGTAAAAGGCTATGTCACAGCAAAAAGAATTAGAGAGTTATTACCATATCCTACATCAATGATGAAGACGAGGCGGTTCTGAGCAGCAGAGGATTTGTTTGGGAAGTGTATTTGACCTTACTACACATTTGTTATGGTGTTCGCAATGATGAAGAAAATTATTTAGACATAGATAATACTCGCTTAATTTTTGGTTTGAGTAAGTCTTATGTTTGATGGAGAAAATATGATAAAAAGATTTTTCGAAACTTTAATGAATGACGAATCCATATTCTCTTCATTGTCACAAATAGGGCTATTATCTTTAATTGTGATTATCAGTTTTCTTTTGATGCGCTCAGTCGAAAAAATTCTGATAACAAGAAAGAGGGAAGCTTATGTTCGCGATGATGGTTTGATTGTAGGACTTATGAGTATTCTTGCACTTACAATTTCATCTTTTATTGTTAGTAGGGGAAATATTTCGTGTCTTTTTAATAATTTTTCTAACATTCATAGGAACATTCGCTTAATTTCTTAGTTTGAAAATCTGTTGAAAGGAGAATAGTAGCATGTCTCAACTCTCACTACCCAGATTGGCTGAAAGAACGATTTGGTGATGACATCCCTGAATGGGCTGAGGACCGTTGGGGAGATGATAAAGAAAAAGTAAATTTTTAATAAAATAAAAAGAACTTGTAGAAATACAAGTCTGTTTGCTACGATAATGCCATTTATTTTTAAGATGATGTTAGTTATTAACTCACTATCAAGCAATTTTAGGAATAATTCGCTTTTTGCTTTTTCTGATTCTTGTTCTTCTACAATTTTCTGATAACACTTTTTAAAAAAAGTGGGTATATGCCCTATCGTTATTTGTAGAGTTAGTAATTGTTCGACAAGATACTTTATTTCGTAAAAACATCTATCCATTTTTGATACTTTTACTTTCTTTATATTCAAAAAGCATCTTTAAAACTCCCTAAAAAGTTAAGGCTTAATTCGTAAAACAAATTCATTATTTTTAAAGAATGGATTACTTTGCAAATTTAATAACCAAAGCTTCCGAATAAAAACTTTGTGTCAAAAACTTGGTTCATTCTGTTTCTAAAAGAGTTAATTCTACTTTTTAGTCTCATCCCTATGATTGCTACATGCAAAGAAGAATCCTTCGTAAAAATTAACCAATAATACAAGAGCAGAAGTAGCAATAAAAATTCTGTTTTTCACAGAAAAAGAATTAGTACCCTTTAACCCCATATTGATACATTCTGTACGGCACACGGTTGCAACATTCCAATCTTCTTCATTCCTAAATAGTGGCTCTAATAAAGTTTCGTTTTTATCACTTGGACTCAAGGTCATCTCTAGAGCGATTATTTTGATAGCATCTGAAAACCTTAATCTTTATACTATCGTTTTTAGCTTTTTCGAATGTAAAGAATCGAATACAGCTACCAAAAGCATAAATTCTTCATTATCATATTCAAAACCAACGAAAAATCATTAGGCTCGTATTGTTCATATAAACTTTTTTGCGTTTTTAACAATCAGTTCAGGTGTATAATATCTCCATTTGATAGAGTCCATAGCACTAAAAATATCAACAATGCCTCTTTTTCATGTTCTTCAACTTTTTCGAGGATAGCCTCGATCAATTCTTTTTCTAAGTTGTGGCTCATGAAATAAAAACTCAGCTAATTCGCTTTTTATTCATTTTTAGAAACATCTATGCCTTTAGACTTAAAATTCTTCAATATAATTCATGTAAATCTTCTTTCTTTTTTTAAACGCATCGGTTATTTATTTTTCTCTTTTTATTTTGATAACTTAATATTATTCAAAAATGTAATAACAAACTCTTCATGCTCTTTCTTTTTAATGCCACCATTGTAAGCAGATTGCATTTGGGCAAGATGATAGCCTGCAATTTCATTGTTCTAACAATAGCTTTTAATCTCCAATGTGTAATGGACGTTATCCAACTCGACACTTGCAATAACACATTTCCTGAATGAACAAAGTAAATATAACTACCAACGCAGTGGTGCATTTTATCACCTTCCATAATAAGGTAGATAGGTCTTGAAAGATATTTGAAGGGGATTGTCTCGTTTTTAAGAGCTTTGACCAAAGGTTTGAAATCTTTGTGAATTTCAAAAGGCACATTTGCTTTTTCATCTCTGTACTCTTTGTTTCTAATAGAGACATATAATCGGTCATGCTTCTCTAATTTTTCTCTTTGATGTAAAATTGATGTTTAATTTTTCTTCGCCTTCCTCGACACATTCTAACGTAGTCTCTTGCAATAGAGTAAAGACCTGTTCGTTCAATTATTTCTTGTTCTTTAAGCGAATTTTCATATTCTCTAATGCTATCTAAAAATAAAATACAGATAAAAATGTTCGATAGTATTTGAAGGAGTGGGGAGTGCTTGCAGAAGGAGAAATATAACGTCCTTTTTCTCTAAACCATTTTACAAAAATTAACAAAAGTGCGTTCATCAAATTCAGTTGCTCGCTTTTATTAAAGTGTAGCTTTCAGTGAGAGAAAAACTTATTGACATTTACAACATTCTCTAGTAGCATTTTTAGATGTTTACCAATAATGTCTTTTTAGACAATCCGTCTCTTTGCGCTCTTAATAAATCTCCGTAGGTAATAGTAGTAGGGAGGTCTCATGCGTTTTTCCCTCTCAAAAATCCTCTACCATATAAAAACAAAGATAATCCATGAAAAATAGTTTGCTTCGTTCCAGTTGCTCCAAATCCACGAAATCCTAATCTAACATCTTTGTAGAATTTCCTCTTTTTGTAAACGAGATCAAGTGTGCCAAAATGAAGTATTTGTTCATTTGTCTCTTTTAAAGAAATACCCCATCTCCCCCTGCTTTTAGACTATAATTAAAAACCTCTAACTCATAAGTTCTTAAAACTAGAAAAAGTTTGAAACAATTCGATAAGTAAGAAGCCAAAAAGGAGACTCTTTTTCGCTATCTAAGGTGATATAATTTGTGAACCTCTCAAGTGAAGATAACCCTTCAAGAATAGTAACTTTTTTTATATTGTTCTAAATCTAAAAATTCTGCCCATCATAAGCAAATACATACTCAGATATTCGTTCAGAAAGGAGGTGGCATTTAAACGGTCGGTAATTTGAGGATGAGTCTCTTCCAGCTCATTTTTGAAGAAGAAGATTATTTTTCTTTTTAAATCAAGAAAATCTTTGAAATAACCTACGTTTATTATTTTTTATTACTTTATGTATTTTTTTAACGTTTTTATTCTTCATAAATACTATTGTATCAAGGTTTGCGAGGAATGTAAAGTAAAAATGCACTTTTCTTATATATAATGAACTGTACGAAAATGAAAAGTCGTTTTTACGAAAAAGAGGAGGAAACCTCTTTTGAACTAATAAATATCTACATAAGGGATTGTGACTTTACTGAGTATCCTCTACATTGACGACATCTTCTCGATTAAAACCCTCTGGATACCTTTCATCTTCAGGGATAGGAGTTGAAAACGTAGAGCTTTTACAGAGAAGAAATCTCTTCAAATTTATCAGAAACTATATATAAATTCAAAAATCCTTTTTTCGCACTATTTTCTCGTTTGCCAATTTATAAAGAATTTCTTTTTCTTCATCATCATCTTTATCTTCGAATACAAATTTGAATGAATCTTCATATCCTGCATTTTCAACAAAACTCTTGAATTTGTCGGAAGTCTCTTCTGAAACTATGAAAAATCAATAGGTGAGAAGAATGAAAGTTTGTTAATTGTTCTTTCTGAACGAACTTTTTGAATAAAAATGGATAGAAGTAGTGCGTCTAACAAATAAGTTTGTCTATTGAACGGTGATGCCAAGGAGTATTTATCTTCACCTTCTATTTTTGTAATCTGTTTATAATTATGAATAGTTAATTCAATTAGCGTTACATTATCATCTGTAATTCCATAATTTGTAACCTCTATGAAGTTTATCAATATTTTCTGCCATTTTAAATACCTCTCTTTTATATTATTTTCTATTTTTGTTAATAATTTCAATGTAATCACACTCAGAGAATCAATAATTTAAAAAGATTTCAGCTTTCTCTTGTCCACTCAAATCAGCTCTTCCAAAAAACTTATAATGGTTCGAAAGACGTTTGTTTTAATCTGTCAATGAAATCAAGTTTGTTAATCTCACAAGTAAAAGAATAGTCCTTTAAGAAAATTTTAGATAAGTTAAAAACTAAAAAGATTAAGACGATTTGCCCAAGTTCAGTCTTTTTTTATCTGAGTTGTAGCAACTCTCATTGGCTCATTTTTCTATTAAAATTTCTCTCGCGATTTCGTAAAGAAATTTACTTTCATTAAGAAGATGTTCTTTATTTTTAAAGTGAATGATAATAGCCCTTTTATAAAAGCGATAGTCGAATGGAGGTTTTTTGCTATAAGCAACTTTCAACTTAATAGATTGTTGCTTTTTGTTTTGCTGAATGTTCTTTTGTGCCAACAGTAAAGCTTCTTGTAAATTCGCTAACATGATTAAGCACGAAATAGCGAATAAAACTCGATTTTTAATTCCTTTTTTCTTATAAAAATTTTTAATATAAAGTTGATAAGAGTAGTAGATGTTTTTATCCTGTTCGCAGTTCTCGTCAATAAAAACGTCAAGCTCAGTAATATGGTCTCCTTCATTAACAATCATAGCTTCTTTTTTTATGAGATTTGCAACATCTTGCGTTGTAGGAAGATTTCCAGTTTTTATATTTTTATTAGATATGAGGCAATTCATAACAAAGTTGAATAAACGATAGTAGGGATTATCTAGTTCAAAACCAATCGTGCTGACTTCTATCGCAAAAACTTCCATTTGCATTTTTCTGCAATTAACTCACTAATCGCGAGAATTCCTTGAACCGATTCAAGATTCCCCATAAAGTTTCATTACAAGAATAAGTAGCTTCAACAGCAGACAACATGTTCAATGATTTCTTCTGCAATTTTTATTCTAATACATGATTTTTAGCTAATTTTTCTCTAGTATCTTCATCGTTCATGTTTGATAAATCATATCTTTTAAAATATATCTTCAATACTATTCATTTGAAACCTCTTGTTTTTATTATATATTACATACACAAAAATCTTTTTGCAATATAAGTTAATGTTATGATTGTCAACAACATAGTGTTATGCTATAATTGAATTATCAAGATGGAAGAGGTAAACCTAATGGGAATTGATATTCACATGTGGATTGAAGGGAAAGATGCAGAAGGGAATTGGTTTGTTGCTAATCCTAGATATGTCGATTACAAAAACCCTGAAAAAGTAAGAGAAGTAAAAGAGTTCACTGTAAGAAGAGATTATGCTCTTTTTTCTGCTTTGGCAAATATCGAAAATGTCAGCTCTATTCCTTACATTCAAGAGAATCGTGGTTTACCTGAAGACATTTCAGATATTCTAAAAAGCAAGAGTAGTCAATGCAACTCAGACCAATTTGGTTTTGGAAATATTTCTTTTAATGAATTAGAGGAGTATCTATTTACAAATCTCAACAGCAAACACTTAGCAACAATTGCAGCCGTCGCCTCAATACAAAACCTCTATCGAAGAATTAACGAGCTATGTTTTTGAAATCGTTGATGACGACTACAATTCTTTAGATAAAAACACTGTCCGCATGGTTTTTTGGTTTGATTAAAAGGAGAAAAAACGTGAAGTTCGAACAATTAAAATCTAACATCAAAGATATTATCAGCAACAGCCCTGATTACTTACCTTTAGAAGAAAAAGAGATTGATAAAATAAAAATCTTATGGGAAAGCATACTTTATGTTCGAAGAAGAAGTGGGGATACTCCAAAAGATTTTTATGGTGATTGGAAGATAAAAATTCAATTAGAACGTTTATATGATTATTTAATAGCAGGATATAAAAAGATGATGTTTGTTCAAGCATAGCAACATTTGATGACTTTGTTATTGATAAAACTAAGTGCGCTGTGTATATTTGATATTTTTATATCTAACGTTATTTCAAATAGGTCAAAAGAGCAGTTGGATGCTACACGCATGAATTTAGCAGAATTATTGAATTTTATTGCTAAACAGGATAAAAATCTTATCTAACCCAGCGTACCGATTGATTGACTTGGATTTTTGAACACGGTTTTGAAAATTGTCGAATAGAAGAACAAGTCTAAAACCAAAAGACCTCGGTAGTAGTACCGAAGGTCTTCATCGAGGTAAATATAGAAATATCCACCAACGCTCATAAGAGCTGTGTTAGCCGACTTCTTGTATTATATCACATTTTTATAAGATGTCAATAAAACAATAAATAAATGAAATTGTTGAAAGAATAAAGGTATGCCATGAAAGACCAAAAAGGGTTCAAAAAGATAAAAACAAAATTTTGTCCATTAAAAGAACAGAATATGGAGCTAAAAATCAGACCAAATATTAAAGGGATAAGAAAAAGCCTCTAGAAGAAAAATTTTAAATGATTTCGATAAGAAAGAATTAGAAGAAGCTAGAAAATCTTTTTAGAAAGCTTTTTGAATCAAAATGTTATGAAGCATACAATACTAAAAAGACTGGCTTTAGAGCATGGCTAAAAATATTTCCACAGACCCTATCATGAACGGACCTTTACGCTTTATATTTACTGAGTATCCTTGAAGAAATACCCAGAAGCTAAAAGAAGACCGTATATCACGTTTGATTGTTAATTACCTTCGACACATGGTAATTGATTATGACGAAAGATGCTTTTACGCATCTATTAAAAAGATTATTCATTGCCTTATTTTTGATGAACTTTACAAAATAGCTCTTAAAGAAAATCGTCCGTTGTTATCCTAAATACAAATATGCTTACTGAGTTTGGTCTAAAAACAAAAAGACTGGGAAATTACTCAAAAACCAAGAAATCAATTTTATTCCCTGGGATTGGCACTGGTAAAAATATTTGGAATAGTCAGCAAAAATTAAAGACAAAGAAAGATTGGGAGAAATTGCCTTATTAAATAGAATTTTACTGTATTAAAAAGGAAGGAAAATATTATGAATCAAAGAATATATGGTGATGACCTAACAAACAATGAACACCTTTTTACAAAAAGAGATGAAAGAACTTGTAAAAATCTTAATGCAGTAGATGATATTGCCAACAAAAACAAAAATCAAATGTCGTAACTGTTGTTCAAAGCATATCGCAATTAAAACAAGAATGATGACAAATGCAAAAAGACACCATTTTTTTCGTGGTGTTTTTTAATCTGCTATAAACTTCGCATAATTATAGTTATGCGAAATTAGAATTGACTTTTTGCTACTGCTATGGTAAAAATAGAGATGATAAAGGAGAGTTTTATGACCAAAGAAAATAATCCTGATACTCATAAGCTTTTTAGAGCATTTAGATGTTTTTAGTTATGGAGTACAACGGAAAGCTACAAGTATTCTTTAAACTTCCTGATTTATATAGATTACTCACATCAGAAGATTTTGATGATTTTAGTAGTTACAAGGAAGTTTTAGAAGAAATGAGTCGTTTTGCAAAACGATGCTATGTAAAAGTTTATCAAGAATCGCTAGACCTCATTGCCAAAGGATGCACAGAGTATTAAAAAACAATTTGACTCATTTATTATTATAAAAGGATTATATGGAGTTGAAACTAGATATTATAAAATCGAAGATTTTAATGAAATTGTGGATGTTATTCTTCAAGAGAATCTGTTGGAGACAACTCTCCCCTTTACTCCTGCAATCAATCAAAGAAAAAGTGAAATCTTTTATGAAAAAGAATGTAGAAACTTTACTAGTAACAATTTTTAGAAGAATCTATTGTAAATGCTGATAAAAAACAATAAAAAGGAGTCCAAAATGACAAATTCATCATTCACAGTGAGTTGGCGTGATATAGCTAAAAACTAAACCCTTTGTACGAAGACCAAGGATGCGCTCCACCGTCTGACGTTCAGATGCAAAACGCAGTCTTAAAGGCAGACAAGCGTCCTAAATGCTAAAAAGAGAAAAGCGTTCTAATCGTTTTTTTATTACGAATCTTCTTTTTGGATGATGCTGTTGAATATATTCTAAAGAATCCAAGTTTCAAAACTACATAAAAGCGAGAAATATGAAGCGAGAAATTTTGCAGAGAAGATTAACTACTGAATATCTAAATGCTTTTTGATTTGTTAGTAACTTTTCTTCTACTCTCAATCTTGAAGAAGAAAATGTTAGCTTTTGAAAAACTGGATGGTTTAATTTATATTCTCTCTTTAATTTTTGGCATTTGGTGATGTAAAGTTTTTTGAAGAATATCAACGTGATTCAACGCTGAGACGTTCTCTATCAAAAAAATATTGATTACTCCACAAAAATACTTAACTATAATGGAACTCTTTGCTCTTTTTGCAAAATAAGGTGCTAAAGGATTTTGATCACAATAATTAGCAACATTGATGAAAGTGAATCTAAAGAGCCACTTATCTTTTATAATATATTAGATTTCAATAAAATTTCACAAAGGGTTGCAGAACACCTACATCTGTTTATCAAACATTGTGATGGTGTTTTTCATTTAGAGGAATCTTTTTGCCCATATAGATGATGGAGAGGTCTCGTTTTCTCTTTACAAAGAAAGCATCTTAGATTTTGTATCTAACCACAAAGAAAGCTCTATTCAAAACGGTAAAAACGGAAAAGCTGTCATTTTTGTTAAAGGCGACAGGTACTTTTGGAAGCAGAATTTGTAAAAAAATAAATAGAAAAGGTTATTAAAATGAATATGAATACCACACTAAAAACAACAATTAAAAACACCAAGATGACGAAGCACGCAAAAGCTAAGATTAAAAATCTTGAAGAGAGACTGAATACTCTATTGAGTAATGAAAAAATCAAAGATTGTATCAAAGAATCCTTATCTTTAGGATTTTCGGCTTACTATGATAACGAAAACTTTTTTGCAACATTAACGCCTTGCAGAAGCTCTGCAACAATGGTTTTTGATGATGTTTATGACTTTAGCATTTTTTTTACTAAAGAGCAATCTGAAAAAGAGAAAACACTATATAAATTTCAAGCGTCCATCTTTACTCAATCTGATGTTCTAAGTATTAAAGTCTCAACCTTTTCAGAGGATAATATTAGCGAATCCGATATTCTAAATTGTTTAATTGAGTTAGTTGGATTTGAAATCCAAGGCTCTGCTACTCTTGTTGAATTATTAGAACAAGAAAAGGCTAATAAAGAGGTGGAGAAAGCGTTTGTTAGCGGATTATCTAATCTTGTCAACACCAAAGAGATTAACGAGATACTGAGTAAGGCACTAGAATCTAAAGCTCCATTTAATGCCTCTTTATTGTTGGATGGATATAATATTGTTTTAGATAAGAGTATGACTATGGTTGATTTGTTTCGTTTTTATGTTGCTGAATTAGGAAATGATGATGTTAGTCAAGGACTATTAAAATCTTCCGTAGCAACAATATCTGTCGAATTTAAAATGGTTAAGAATGAAAAAGAAGAAAATGTAAAAAGTGACTCATTTTGCGATTTTGAATTAAAAGATAGGTCAATTTCATTATACCGCTACGCTCCAGGAAAAATAAGTAGCGATAAAGCATTAGAATACTTCAAAAAAGTAATTGGAGTTAATATCTAAATAAAAAATCATCTCTAAGAATGGAAATACTATGTCTTATTCAACACTTTATGGAATCAATTCCAAAAACGAACTTATTGAACTAAAAACGTATCAAAACAGTCACTTAGCTTGCTTTCCTGCATGGAATTATTTTGAGCAGAAGTATTTTGGGGCATTGCCCAGTCTAACAAAACCAAAATGTTGGGATTTAGAGAAAAAGGATATGGATGCTCCTTCGGAATATATGGTACTACTTTCTACTTTTGATGGCTATATCATTCAAAAAGAAAGTTTGCCTCATATCATTTCTTTACTAAAAGAGCATGAGGATGCTATTCCTGGTCTCTCAAGATTGCAAATGTTTGAAGATGCTCTTGCAAACAAACTATACGACTGTTTCTTCATTACAGCTACTTCTCTTGCTGATTATGAAAATTTCATGACCTATCATTTCGACGAAGAAGGTTTAGAGGAGGTTTCTTTACCAACTCTTACTGACGAGGTGTGGGATATTTGGGAGGCTTATCAAGAGCAATGAAATCTAGCTTAACTAAAAAAATCGAACATCTCATCTTTAAATATACTGACAAACTAGGTGTCAGCGGATGCCGTGAAGTCAAAATAGGCACTCACAAAACAAAATTGTTTCTTACAGGAGAGCAAGAATTTGTAGATTACATGACAATCACATCTGATGGAGAGATTGATTGCTACGAAATCAAGTCTTCAATGGATGATTTGAAATCTTCTGCACGGCTTAGTTTTTTAGGACATAGGAACTTTTTGGTTCTGCCTAGTGATTTGTATCAACAAGTAGAATCACAACCTTGGTTCTTAGGAAAATTAGAAAATCACTCTATCGGAGTGATAACTGTTGATGATGCAAACAAACTTCAACTTGTCAAAAATGCAAAAAGAAAAAAATATCAATAGGTACTCAAGCACTACTGCTTGAGTCATTTGCTCGCTCAGCGACAAGAGATGCAGGGAAACTTTTATAACCTAGAAAAATTCCCTCTAAAGAAAGGGAAAAAAATATGGACGAATTAACTATTAGACTTATTGTACTAGCCTTGTGGTTAGCATTGACTTTTAATCTTGTGTCAAATAACCTTTAAAAGAATAGGTTTTATCCAATCATACTCAACTTATTTAAGTCTTTATCGGAAATTATTTATCCCAGTCGTTTATGCAAGTTACGCTGTAATAAACGCAATAATCCCTCCACTCATTCTTGGATTTTTACCTCAAGAGATTTCTAAACCTATTTTGTTCTTATACCTATTCTCTTCTCTGCCTGTTTTTCTTTGTTTTTATTGGATTTTGAATTGCACTTTTTCTAAAAAGAGTTCAAGAAGAGCATGCTCTTGAGTATCCAAACGAACGTGTTGTTAGGATATTCGATGTTAGAACAAATTGAATCTACTATTGATTCTGGAAATTGAAAAACTTGAGAAACTTCAAGAACTCAGAAGACTTTCCGATTCTAACATCCCTCTCACCCTTCTGATTTTGTTACTTCATCCTGATTCCAAGAGAGAAATCTGCTATTTTGCTATTTGCTCATAGTGATAATTACTTAAAGTTGTATCATCAATACACAGAAAAACCCAGAAACTCTAGATGGAAAAGAAAAATTGAAAAATCTAGAGAAGAGCTGATTAGTGTTATGGAAAAGTTTGATCCACGAAATCCTAATTCTGAACATAAATATATTTATGTAAATAATGATAAAAAGAAGAAGTAGAAAAATTCGGTCTTTATGTCATTCCTTTTGATGAATGGGAGGATATTCAAAAAGTCCCAACTATTTCAGAAGGTGTTTGGGGAAAAAGGCTAAGATTATCAACTTGTTAGAAAAACTAAATCTTTGAACAGGAGAATGAGAAAATTATGTATGAGCTTTTTATTCGTCCAAGGAAAAACATCAAAAACAGAGGTAGGGCAACTCGGATAGCAAATGGAAAAGACCTTGATCAACTACTAGAAATCATGAAAGATAATTTAAAAACTAAAGGAATTGTTGCTCCTTATTTTCGCATGATTACTAAAGAAGATGCAACGGTTATTGATTATGGTTCTTATACCAATAATATATATTATTAAAAAGGTGTAATAAGTATGGTTTTTAATAAAAATTCAATGCTATTGAATCTCTTTTGCTGAAGATAAAGAAATTATTCTGTTAAAAATAGAAGACTACAATGCAGGGGATGAACAGTTTTATCTTGCTGTTGTAGGTACTGCTCTAACAATTTCAAAGTTTTACTCAAAAAGAACAAAGCGGATTATACTGTTATGAGAATTTCCTGTAATAGAGATTTTTGTTATTAGTTATGAAAACAAAACTTCTCATACTTCTTCTTTCCCAGTTATTATTTCAAAAACCTACTGCAAGTTTTGAGCTAGAAACAGTACAAATATCCTTTTTGTTATTAAAGACGTAAAGCAAATCTGTCAAAAATGTTAGGTGCAACCTTTTCTTTCTCTGAAAGAGAATCTTTTAGAAAAGTCGCCAGCTATGAAAAGGATATTTTTTAATGAATGATACACAAACTTTATAACAAATTGTGTTATTGATTATTATTTATGTATGAAAAAATGCCTGCCAGCATAAATCCACATGAAGATGCTGATATGGTCTGTTGCGTTATGGATAAATTGTCAGAAAGGTAGGTTCAGGACCAACGTTGTTTATGGGAAGGGTGAGTATTTCAAAAAGAATGTGGCTTTTTGTAGTCAATGCTCTTAAAAGTAGCAAATTATTCAAAGAAACTACTCTTCTGACCTCCTCAACCAACGTTTACATACAGGAAGGAAAAACTAATGAATAAGTACATTCTACTCGATGTAAATGGTACTGTTGGAACAGATGAAACCTCTTTTAGAAAAGACTGAAAACGCAGACAACTTCGTTTGGGTTGATAAAGTCTTAGCTCACTCAAGCTATCCACTCTTGAACGAATTAAAGAACTATCTGAGAAGTATAATGCTACGGTTTTATGGGCAAGTCTTCGTGCAGATGATTCTCTATGTTTAAATCCATTAGTGGATGTGAACTGGGGTTGGCTAGATGTAAATACCAAAAGTTGATAGATCGAAACGAATGGTCTAAAACAGTTGGAGTTGTCAATTTTGTGAATCAACACCCTGATGCTCTTGTTATCTTTTTGTGATGATATGTTGAGAGTTGGTGGAGCGTATAATGAATTAAAAGGGCAAGCTCCTGCAATTAAAAACTATTATTCCTTCTACTACTTTTTGGCTTAACTAATGAAGAGTTAGACGGGATTAGAATCTTATCTTAAAGGAGATTAAGATGTATTTTACAAAACCCAGTATTTGAGAATATCCCTTTGTTAGCAAAAGCCCAGTTCTCCATTATACAATTTTTGAGTTGCCCCTAGAGAAATCATGGGCGAAGTCTGCATTTAAGAAAATTAAAGCTGAAGTTCAGGCTCGTGCTGACCACCACTGTGAAATTTGTGGACGCTATGTTGCTCACACTATGAGGACACAAGATTGGATTCATACTCATGAAGTTTATTATGTAGATCACAATAAGCACCTTTATACTTTCGAACGATTTGTAGGCATCTGTCAAGAATGTCACTTATTTATCCATCAAGGTTATCTTCACATGCTTTTTGACTGAAGATTCAATTACAAAAAGTATTATGATGATGTAATCCAGCATGGAACTGAGTTGCTGAAACTAATTAAAGGATATAAGTTCCAAACCTTAATCTTGAAGATGTCTATATAATGGAATATGAGGGAGAACATTATATCAACGACTTTCATCCTGAAGTAGCAAAAGCTCTCCATGAAACTGGAGTTCATATCTTGCACTATCCTGAAGTTGAAAAGACTCTCCCTGAAGAAATGTACCACAAACCAGTAAAGGAGGATGATATGGCTTTAGATTATCGCAGAGAAACGCAACGAAAAACGATAAACTAATCAATAATCTTTTTAGACAATTTGCCAGAAGAAATTGCCTCTTTTGTGCGCGTGAATGAAGTTTCTAAATCTGATAATACTCTACTATCCTACGTTAGAGATATTGGTCAGTTTTTAAACTATGTAAAAGAGAATACTTCCTCTTGACTGACATCGAATTAACAGACGTGGATGATTCATTTTGGTCTAGCTTAGAAACAGCTCAAATCAAAGAATATGAGCGTTATTTAGGAAAAGTGGCTAATTTATCAAACACTTCCATTAAGCGTAGGTTATCGTCACTAGCGACGCTCTACAAGTATTTTAACGCTTATCGCAATATGAATCACAATCCTTTAAGAGATTACGCTTATCCAAAGGCTGAGTCAAAAGGAAATTGTTTATCTAACCTCAGAACAGACGAAAATCTTGTTAGAAGGTATCTTGAGCAACAGCAAGAAATTGCAAAAGAAAAACAGGAAAAATTTACTAAAGATGGCGAACCTATTTATGAGAGTGTACCTGTTGACATTACTCCAGAAGAAGCTATCTTAAAAGAGAAAAACGTACAAAGAGACTATGCGATTGTTATTCTCTTTTTAGGTACAGGACTTCGTATTTCAGAATTGGTTGGGATTGATATTTCAGATATTGATTTTGAAGACAACTACATCACTGTGGTTCGTAAAGGAAAGCAAATGTCTCTTGAGAAAGTATATTTTGACGAGAAGTTAAAGAAGCTCTTCAAAGCTATATCAATGGTTTAGATGTTCCAGACGAATTGTTAAAAAAACTTCCAGAAGACGTTGTACGCTTTTGTTATAACAATGCTTTTAAAGCAAATGCTGTTGAACTAGCTACCACCACATTTAATAATGCTAGTGAAGAGTTTAAACTAGATGTTGAACAGCTTTGTTATATCATCAGAAACGCTGGTCGTTCAAATTTCAATCCTGGGCGTGGGAAGATGCTCTGTTCTCTGTCATCAAGAGGGAAACGCCTTTCAACAAGGTCTGTTGAATTGATTATTAAAGAGAAAGTATTAGCTTACTTGCCTGATCTAAAGAACAAGGATGCTATGACACCTCACAAACTTCGCTCTACTGTCGCGAACTCGTCTTCTTTTCGCAAACAGAGGATATTCTGCTAGTTTCTAAACAGTTAGACACGCCTCTCCAGTTGTAACAGCTAAACATTATGCTCAGATGCAAGAAGAGAAAGAAAAACACGGTTGGCGAATCTTGATGTTGCTGAATGGTAAGAAAAAGAACCTAGATACAAATCTAGGTCTTTTTATTTTACATCGTCTTTGTTGATGTTATAAATTTTATTATTAACTAAAAGAATATATTCTTTTCATTTTCTTCTTTATCTCAGCAGATTTTTGATTCAACTAAATAACTAACTTTATCTTTTCTTTTGGAAAACAAGGTTATTTCCAACTTTCTTTATTTCATAATGAGTTGTAACTGTGTCATTTGCTAAACTTTCTTTTTGCAAGTTAGATTGGTTAATACTCCATCTCATTGAAATCAAAAGAAACCCAGTTAGGACAATTGATAAAAACCAGTCCTGCAAAAATTGGGGCAATTTTTAAGACTTCTGTGCTTAAACCCTGTTGGGTCTGAAAATTTTTCATGTAGCATTTTTGCAAAAATACAGATATGAATAATCAAAAAAACAGCAAATAATACTAAAGGCACTCCAATCACTACTGAAACAACATCGTAATTAAATCAAAAATCTATCAAGTAAAAATTCAGGCATAGTTTTCCTCATTTCTTCTTTTTATTTATTTTCTATTTTACTTTTTATCACCAAAAGCAGAATCATACAAACTAAGAAAGTTAATAAAAACAATCAAAAGATACAATAATATGATTTAACAATCGACTATACTTTTTTTCTAAATGTCTTTTTAATAGGTAAGCATTTATTAAGAAGATTCCTATTAAAAACAGAGAATATAATAGACAAAAACTTGTTTATCCATCGTTATTCCTCCACATCAAATAGTTCATCTTCTTCAATCTTCTTTCAAAACATGGATTTTCCGTATTTTTGTAACTCCTAATTGTTTAGCGTACTTTTCAATAATCTTCTTAGTCATACTATTCAATTCTAAACTTGCTGAATAGATGAGATACATAGTCTGTTCCTTTATAGAATTTTGAATGGAATTTTTAGTTTTCTCACCATGATATAAGTGATTTTTCAAATGTGTCTGTTAATTCATCTTCTTTTCTCTGGCAAAGATATACTGATTAGATTTAATAAAGTCTGCAATTTTATCAGATTTTCATTTGTAACTCTGAATCCAATTCCATAATCAATCGTCGTGATCAACTCTGGAATTATCAGATTCATCTGAAGCAAGTTTAGCAAAGAACATACATAAGGGCTGATTGATAACACCTTCTCACTTTATAACCCAATCGAGAGATTTGTTCTTATCAACCAGCAAACGTTCGATTAAAACACGATGAGGGTTATCTTTTTCAGCTCGTCCAACATCATAATAATTAACAAAAAACTGAAATTGAATTTAACATCATTTACTATATAATCCAATTTATTAAACAATGACGCAAAAATCAGAAGAATTTTTGTTGCTGATGATATTGTTGATAATTTGAACATTTGAAATGAACTAAGCTTTGTCAAAATGTTAATGAACTCAAGAATATTCTCGTACAATCTGTTATTAGTGCAGGATGCGTTCACTATCATCTCAATTCCCCTAAATAAATATCATTACAGATTTCAGAAGGACGTTTGTTGTCTACGCTAAAAGTTGGAGTGATTCTCAATAAAGAGAATCAGTTCTTCTTTAGTTACGTTAGGTAAAGCTTTCGCTAATGCAATTACTGTTTTTCGTTTGGAATTAGTTCATATCCAGCCTTCATCAATCTACTGAAATGCTCAGAGTTACGCTTCATTTCTAAAGCAAAAACCCCTTTTGCTCTGTCGCCAATCCTCATACGAATAATTTCTTGTAATTTTTCAATTTTTCTCGATTTGTCACGAATATTCCTCCGTTTTCTTATTTTCGATTTTGACGTCTTTTTTAAAATTCAACCTTTGTTTCATTTGTTTTTAAATTTGAATTTTGAAAAATCAGCTTTTTTAAAAATTGGTGATAGTTATTGATTATGTCAATTATAACATTTTATAATTATTTTTCTACACAAGGCTTTTACACCTTGTTTCTGATTATACCGACTTTATTCTTTTGTTAGAAAACTTCTGAATAAGCAGTCTGAATAAAAAGTATCTCACAACAACTTTTATTCTTAATATATAGAACCCAAAGAACACCTGCCACAATCACGAAAATAACGATATTTACTAAAATGGCTGGAATACCAAAAACTGCAAACTCCTTCACTAAAACCATCTGTATGAGCCGTCGACTAAATGCAATCCATTGTAGAAGCTACCATCTTCTTTAAAATAATAGTCATCTCCATCAATCTTCTTCCAGCCGACTGCCATTCTACCAGTTTTTTCATCGAAGTAGCGCTTTTCTTTTCCTTCTCCTTGCCAACCTGTCAGCATCTTACCTTCTGGACCAAAGAAGTATTCATACTCTCCTATCTTAGCTCTGCCAGAATAGAATGTTCCATCTTCCTTGTAGAAATAATGAGAGCCATTGATTTCAATCCAGCCGTGTTGCAATTTTCCTTTTTCAGAGAAGAAATAAATCTTTCCGTCAATTTCCACTTTTCCTTCAGCAGCAGCTCCAGTTTTCAAGTCATAATAATAGAGACCATCTTCTTTTTTTAACCCAGCCTGTTGCCATTTTGACCGTCACTCTTGAAGTGGTAATACTTCCCAGCGATTTTTGTTCGCCAGTGACCATTTTACCGCCTTCTCCGAAGTAGTATTTGCACTTCCTTCTTCAAACCAACCAACTCTTGCTGAACCGTCATCGTTGAACCAATAAATATCTCCGTTTATAGGAGTGATACCTCTAGCAAGCACTTCCGTCTTCAGTGAAATAATAGTCGGTTGTTCCTAAAGTCCACCAACCTACTAAAGCATAGCCGTTTTTCATCTATATAGTATCGCTTACCATTAAGTTCTTGCCACTTATCTTTTAACTGGTGTCCATTATCATCAAAAGCATTAAATGCTCTTTATCAACTTTTGGCAGTTTTTCCTTTTGTCATAATACCCACTTCATTAAAAGAAAGCTGTATAACTTTCAAATTCATAGATACCTTTGACATAGTGACCTTCTTTATCGAAGAAATAAGTAGCTCCATTGATGTCTTTTTAAAGTATTTTTTTACAACAGCTCCGTTTTCATCATAAAAACTCTTTCTCCATACTTATCTCTCCCCAAGAATTGACTCCTCCTTCAGTAAAAATCTTTAGAGTTCGCTTCACGTTCTCGCAATTCTTGATCACTCGGCATGCCAACCGCTTTTAAGGATAAAATCTAACAATCGTTGACTACTAGCTCCGTCATAATAATAGCCATTGGATAAGGTAGAATAATCTCCGCCTAATCCTGCATAAGTATCAATAAAAGTAATATTCCCACTGAGATTTTTTGAATCTGTTCATTCCATGCTCTTATTTTTATCATTTACTTTGATACCGTATTTAGCTTCATCCACAGGGTCAACACTCTTGACGTAAACTTTATATTTCTTACCATTGTCCTTGGCAAATTTATTGAAATAAGAAATGTATTCGCTTGTTCTATTGTAATTAGAAACTTCTCCAAGTCCAAAAAGAAAATACGATTACGTCACCTTGTTTTACCTTTTAAGAAATTCTTTTCTTGGCTTCTAACCCACGTTAATCCTTTCCGTTTTTCATAAAACCACTGGAAACGAGGGCTATCTTTTTGTGATGACCGATAATTCTTGTAAAGTATCATCACCAACAAACAAGGCTTTTTGAGGCTCTTGGGCTAAAACTTTTTTGCATCCAAGATAGTAGCCCCTACAAAAATAAAGAACATAGCAGCAATAAAGAACTAAACAGTTTCCGCTTTATCATTATTTTTCTCCCTCCTCAACTTGAACACCCACAAGCATTTCATATTCTGTTGGATTAAACACTAAATTGATAGCAGTTGGATATTCAAAGATTAACATATTCGTCTGACCAATAACGTCTAAAAATTCGTTCTCGTACTTCAATTGTTTTTTTCTGACAGAATCTCTTTAGGATAATCTTTAATTCCGACTTTTCATCAAATGTTTTTAAGATTTTACGTCGCTCGTCAGTGTCTTCAAACCATGTACCGTCCCCACATCCAGCTTTCCAACTTTAAGTCGTCATTAACAACTAATCTATCAATCATATTTTTCTTCAATCGTGATGGCTTCATAGCAAGCCTTTGTTAGAACAAATTTTTCTTCGATTGTTAGTTCTTCTATATTTTCAGAGTATATTTTTTCGAATTAGAGAAAGAATAATTTCTTTTCGTTCTTCATCATTAGTGATTCTCTTAGAACAAATTTTCTTTCTCAGCTCTTTTGTTTCCTTCTTGACCAAAAATGATTTACCTTTAGATTGGTCTGTCAATGCTCCGATGTAAACAATACAAGTCCGTAGCATTTTATTGATGTGATTGGTTAAAAATTCTTTTTACTTCAGCATCCTTGATATAAGAAGGCATCCCCTTTATTTCAAGCATAATTTACCTACTTCTTCTTTTTATTCGTAATATTAGTATGCCACAAATTTAACTAATTTTTTCAATTTTTTCTTAAAAAACTCTCGCTTTTTACGAGAGTCTTTTTGTTTTTATTATTTTATGAGAGGACAATATGCAGATGTTTTATCCATTTCGCGCGTGACTTCTACGGTTTTTCTTTCTGATTTCTTTTTCAATGTCTCTAAAAAAACTCATACTATTATCTCACTTTCTTTGTTTTCTTACTTAGATTGTATTATATTTTTTATAAAAGTCAACATCTATTATTGACATTTTTAATAAAAAGTTCTATAATTCTATTATAGGGGTCAACTTAGTAACTCTTTAGGCAGTCGTTAAGGAGTACAGGGGTATTCTTGGCTGCTAAGAGTCCACGGTTTTAGTACATGAGGCTGAAACGCAATGTAAAAAGCTTGCTTTTTAGAAACGCCAGAACATCTACTACTGCCGAACTCAACCGTGTAAATAGAAAAGCCAAAAATAAACTTACGAGGTTTTGGCATCAGTCTGTTTGATATGGTGCTAAAGGACTGAGACTACAAATTCACGTTGCAGATCCGTTTTGGCATCAGTCTGTTTGATATGGTGCTAAAGGGACGTTTTGTGAGGAAAAATCAAGGAATTTGTTTTGGCATCAACTTGTTTAATATGGTGCTAAAGGAGATTTTTCTTTTGCCATGTGTTATAATTAGTTTTGGTATCAGTCTGTTTGACATAGTGCTAAAGGTTTATAATAATCGACGTTTAGGGCATGTCCGTTTTGGCATCAGTCTGTTTGGCATGGAGCTAAAGGAAGTTATTCGATATTTTTGCATCAAGAACAGTTGTTTAAAAATAATTGAAAATTTTTGTTTTAGTGTCATCCTGTTTGATATTAGAAGAGATGATAAAACTTGCGGAGGCATATATGAACAAAAAGAAGATGAGAAACATCTTTTTATTTATACTTTAAAATTAAAAACTAGCCAACAAGATAAAGAGCGATTAAACAAACGTTTCAGAATGGCTCAAGATATTTATAGAAAAAAACGCTCGTTGAAGTACACAAACGATATTTAAACTTAAAAAGACCCTTTATATAAAAAGCAAGAAAACTTGATAAAGGAGATAAAGAAAAGACAGCACTCTTTAAAGAATTAAGAGAAAAATATCAATTGCAAGGAAAGTTCACCTTTGGTACGTTCGCAAATAATTATAGAAATGCTCGTAACTATTCCTTCTATATTCCGTCTGATGTTGCTGTCAAACTGGGTTTTCGAGCTTATGAAGCTTATGAAAAAGTTATGTTTGCTAAAGGGCAAAAACAGTTGATTTTTCGTAAAGTGGTAAACTCAATGGAAGGAAAAATCTGACGCTGGGATTACAATTCGGAACGGAATCTTCAAGATGGGAACTAAAAACTAAACGAGCTAAATCTCTTGTCCTGTCATTTATGAAGAAGATAACTTTGAAGAAGAAATCTTACGAAATAAAGTTAAATTTGTTCGATTAGTTAGGCGTTTAGAGCATGGTCAATATAATTTTTACGCACAAATTATTTTTAGAGGGTACTCCTGTTATTAAAAATCATCAAAAACGATTTAAAAAAACAAATGTGAGAATTGATATTGGACTAACATCTATTGCTGTTGCGACTGATTATGAAACTCAGTTAATCGAATTAGCTCCTTCTGTTAAGAATAACGATAAAAACTAGCTAAACTCAATCAAAAATGGATCGTCAAAGACGAGCCAATAACCCTCAAAAATTACAATTCTGACGGAACTATCAAGACTGGTCGTAAAACTTGGAAAGATTCAAAACGTTATTTACAAACAAAAAGCTGAATATCAAGAATTGGAAACGTCTTGGTCGTGAACAACGTAGGCACGCGCATGAACGCCTGTCTAATAAAATGTAGAAATGGGAGATTCTTTTATTGTTGAACAGATGTCTTTTGCTGAATTAGCAAAACGCCATGACATTCAACAAAAAAACGAATCAGGAAATTCTTATCTTCGACAGGCTTTGGAAAGCATGTTAAAAGAAGAGCGCCTGCTTCATTGATTTCTTTTAATCAAGTATAAGGCTCATTTCCGTGGACGTAAGTTTTTAGAAGTGGATGTGGATAAGATTGCTGCAACCCAATTAGACCATTCTACTGGAGAGAAAAACTATTAGAATTATCTCAACGCATTAAAATCGTTGATAATGAAGTTGTGCAAAGAGATTTGTACTCAGCATTTCTTTTTGAAAAATGTCTATCCTAGTGCAATTGGTGTTGATCTTGATTCTTGTAAGAAAGATTTCCCTCACTTTTTATCTTTGCAAGAAGATACAATGAATAATCTTGAACTTGAAAATACTACTCCTTCTATGGGATTGAAGAAATGGAAGGTTTTAAAAAAATAAAAATAAATAAAAGCTTAGATTTTTCTCTAGCTTTTTGTTTATTTAAAGTAATTATACAGTTTCAACTTCTTCTTTCTTTTTCTGTTTGATATTCTGTGATGTTTTCTCAAACACATCCATATATTGTTGATAATGATAGTAAAGGCTATTACTTTCATCTTCCAATGAACTGTGCAACCAATCTAGAGGACTGTAAAATTTATTTTTTTATAAGCGTAGAATAACTTAGCTTTTTCAGTTCTTTTACAATGTTAGCACTATGTCCAAAGGCATCGTATAAATCTTCAACCGTGTTTGCAGGAATATTTTCTGAGATAAAATAATGAAGAAGAGAGTTTAGATATTCAGCTCCTTCTGTTCCGTCAAATACATTTCTAGGGAAGTGCTTAATTTCACCCTTTAAAAGCCTCTTATACATGTTTAATACACGCTGATAAGGTTCGTAAGACACTTGAGTTGGAAAAGCTTTGTAAATAATCCACCAATAATCTGAATTAGGACTTAAATCTCTAGGGAATTGAATGTATTTACAAGCTTGGTCTAACTTCAATTTTTGCATAACTTCTTTATTGAAGAAAACAAAAAGCTTCTTGAGGAGTCCAACCTAAAATGTTTGTTATAGCGTATCGAACAACTGCTAAAGCATCGTTTTCTTTAGACGCTTGAATATCACGCGCACGCTCTAAATCTTCAAAAGTCCCTTTTTCTTTTATTGGTTTTCTTTCTAAGTAACCTGGTATTTTTAATGAAAACCTTCTACGTCCGATTAAGGCATCTTCATAATTTCTGATAGCAACTTCTACTCCCATTTTTATATCTCTTTCTAGAATCTTATATATCATTTATTTTATCTAAAAACGCTCACAAAAATCAAATTGTAAAAGTTTTATTTTTTTATTTTGTTTTTGTGGCATACTAATTACTGAGAACTAATTGAAAAAAATAGAGTAATGAAATGATGACATTATTCTTTTTATTATTTCTTAAAAATTAAAAAAATGTCATTTAAGGAGGAAAAATAATGACACAGTTTACGAACACAACGATTGTTGCTGGCAACTTGGTTGCCGATGCTAAGGTGGTAGATACTACTTCTACCTTGAAAGATGGTACGCCTTTTAAAATTTTAGAGGCTACCATAGCTTTGAACAGTGGTGGCGAAAACACTCCGCCATCATTTGTAACAGTTCAACTGGTGGGGTACGTTGCAAAGCGTGTTATCGACGCTGGAAAAACACCTCAAAGGCTCATCTTTGAGAGTCATTGGTATGCTTGTTGATGAAAAATTCAACACAGATGATGGTCGTACTCTTTCTCGCGTTAAATTGCGGGAGAGGATGTTATGTTTGGAGATAAATTCCTCTCCAACTTTAACAGCGTGACTCTCTATGGTCACGTTGCTCGCCGATCCAACGTTTGGACAAAAAGGGAAGTTAAACATGCTCGTATGAGTATTGAAATTCTGTTTACAACGCTCATAAAAAGAGCGTGAAAGTTCATTCTTTAATTTGGTAGCCTTTAATGGGCGTGCCGAATTTATGAACAAGTATTTCCATAAGGGCGATGCTGTTATGGTGCAAGGTCGCATCCATACCAGTAAGCATGAGGCAACTCAACCTGATGGTTCAACAAAGACTCACTACAATACGGATATTATTGTAAGCGAGATCACTTTTGCACAACGTAAAGTTGTTGCAGATAATGTTGAAAATCAAGGTCAGGTTCAGGGAATTGATGGTGTTCTTCAACAACAGGAACAAAATCAACAGCCTCAACCACAATTCCAACAGCAAATCAGTTCAACAACAGCAGCCGCAGTTCCAACAACAGCAACAGTATCAACAACAACCTCAACCTGCAGTACCAACAACCACAAGGATTCGTTCCTGGCGGTACATTTGCAATGGGTGGTGTTCCTATTGATATTAGTGATGAAGAACTTCCGTTCTAATCACATAAAAGCAAAAAGGAAAAGAGCTATTTTTAGCTCTTTTTTTGGTTTTTCTAATTGACAAAATATCGGTATTGCGATATAATTAAAGCAGGTAATATCGGATAACCGATATTAAAAAGGAGGGAAAAATGAGTAAATATCTTGAACATGTAAAAAGAGATAATTTAACTAAAATACAAGATTGCCATTTGAGAAATCTTGGAGTTAATTCTACCGAAGATATTAACAATTGGTTTAAGAAGGTAACTAACAAAGAATACTGGCTAAAAGGATTAAGCTGAGTCTGTTAAAATTTTAAAGAATTTTCAAGATAAATATGTTTTTATTTTTTGGAGATTATGATGCAGATGGAATTACAGGAGTTTCCATTTATTACAGAGGCTTAAAATGGGCAGGATTTAAAAACGTGAATTACCTAATCCCTCATAGAATTGAAGGTTTTGGCGCTAATAAACGAATGGTCGATGATGTAGTCAAATATCTTTCATCGCAAAAATGCAAACCCCAGAAGATTGTGTGATTCTTACAGTAGATAATGGAACAGCCGCAGTTGAGGCTATCAATTATGCTAAAGATTTAGGTTTCACAGTTATTGTCACAGACCACCACGAACCTTATGAAGAAAATGGTCAAGTGATTTTGCCTAAAGCTGACATCGTAATCAATGCCAATGCTATCCCAAATTCTGCTGATTTTAATGGATGCTGTGGAGCAGGTGTTGCTTTTTAAAGTGATGTCTAACCTTTTTAGAAGATAAACAAAAACTTGCACTACTTCGCCCACTAGCAATGGTCGGCACTTATTGTGATGTCATGGATTTGGTGAAGAAAACTATGTTATTGCTTATCAAGGGTTGAAAATTCTTAACGAGCATTTGGATTACAATATCCCAGCTTTTTCAGCAATGGCTAAAACACTAGGCATTGCTCATTGGGACGGAACGGCTGTTGGTTTCAAATTTGGACCTTGTATTAACGCTCTAGAACGTCTTGAGGATGGTGCTGCTAAGATTGGTGTCCAACTACTTACTTCTGACGATTACGAAGAATGTTTTGAGGCTTTCTGCAATTGTTAGTGGAGTACAAACGAAAGACGTAAAATCGAAACGGATGCTGGATTGCAAATTTTTAGAAAGAGACTATCCAGAATATGCCTGATGGTCCTGGCTATCCTATTGTCATTTATGTCCCTAACGTAAAAGTTGGTTTTAGTTGGTATTTTAGCAGAAATTGCAAGAAAAATACCAAGCTCCTGCTGGAGTTTTCAGTGACGGTCCAAATGGCACTGTAAAGGCTCATTCCAGCGCTCCAGAAGGTTTCAACATTAAAGAGCATTTAGATATGGTTTCCGACTACTTTTGTTCACGTTGGAGGACATGCTGGAGTCTGCTGGTGCAACCATTGAAAAAGATAAATTCGATGCTATGGTAAAAAGCTTTGCAAGCAACAGTTCCACATATCGAAAATGCTGAAGAAGAAACGACTTATTACTACGATATTGAAATCCCAAATCACTTATTAGCTAAAGCTATTGAAGTAAATGAAAAATTTCAACCGCTAGGAAAAGGAAATGAAGATTTAAACTTTAAAGTTACAGGTTTTTAAAGTCATTCCAGTTAAGGGAACTTACGTTAAAGAAATGAAGAGCAACGGAATTAAATTTGTTTCAGATTCTTCAAGTGCTATTGGGTTTGATTTGGTTGATTTAGTTAGAAAAAGTAAATTCTCCATGCACTCTAACATTATATGGACAAATCAAAAATAATTACTGGGTGAAAAACAATGGTACAGTTGAAATCACACCTCAAGTCATTTTGGATGACTTTTGAGATTGAAGAAAAATTCTACTGTTTTATCGCCACTAGCTCAAAAATTAGCAAACAAAGCTGCCAATAGATAAAAATAAAAAGAAAGTGTAGAAATATCTACGCTTTTTTGTGCAAAAACCACTTTTTACTCTCTTTTGTGGCATACTAATAATATGCGAAAAAAATAGATAAAAAGAAAGGGTTTAATTCATGAAGAATAAAAAAACTGAATTTAGTAGCAAAAAGTTTGTTACTAGGTTTTGCTTTTAGTAAGTTTATCAGCTTGTTCTTTATTTGATAGAAAAGAAGCTATTTCAACTTCAGGCGTTAAAATTGAAAAAGATGTAAATAATTTAGAAGAGGATTCTACTACACATTCAATGGGAAAGAGTATGGGAGGCTTTTATTTAGGGAGATCGCTCTTTTAAAGAATCTTCATCAGGAACATTAACAACTTCTACAAAAAGGAAATCCTGAACGTGTAATTTGGTTAAAAGATGACATTAAAAACATTCCAGTGATGAGACGTGGAGATAAAAATTGTTTTTCATTCTTCAACTAAACTAATTACTCGATTAAATGTTGAACGTTACTATGATTTAGGTTACAGCATTGGGATTGCAAAATTAAAAGAGGATAAAAGGGACAGGAAGATTTTCTCTAGACATTCGTGATTCTTCTCTTACGATTGCTCCAAATAGTGATGCCAAACAGTTGCAAGATATAACAGCAAATGGTCAGAGTTATTATTGATAGTATTGGTGACACTCCTCTTCGTTCAGGGAACGTATCTCCTTCTGGAACAATCCTTGGTTTAGAGAAAGATAAAACCTATGCTATCAATGCTTATTTAGGAACAAACCTTCATAATAAGAATATTAAAGCTGATGTACGAGTGTTAGCATCTTCTGAAGGAAACAAAAATTGAAAAATTTGAGTTTAGTGGACATAAGACAGTTGAGTTTCAATTCCTAGCTACTACAATAGCGGTTATTACCTTATTAACGGCTTTGGGCTAGTCCGCTATATTTCTGATGATAAAGTGAAAGTCGATGACGAAATTGACATGAACGTGCCAAACATTTATCCAAAAGCTGGCGAAAATGGCGAAGACATTTCTCAAAAGAATATTCAAGCTGAAGATTTAACTTCTACAAAAGTAAACATTACTTCTGATGGCGAACAAACAATTGTAATTACTTATAGTGACCCTGAAGACAAAGAAACTAAGATTGGCGCTCCTACTGCTAAATTGATTTCTCCTAATGGAGTATCTGTATTTGAGCAAGGTGTCTGCAAACACTCTTACTTTGAAAGACAACTCTTGAAAAAGGTGAATATGAAGTTCAAATTATCGGACTTCATGGACGAAACTATTCTTACCGTGTTACATCAGCAGATGGGAAATCAACTACCAAAGAAGATGATGTTGCTGGTCCTCCTCAAGATAAGAAGGAAGGCACACCACAAGGTGACAATTCAAACTCATCAAAATCCTTAGCGGATATTGTTAATGGAAACTAAGAGGTGATTGAAAAACATGACAAATACACAAGATACTACTAAAGAAACTACTAAAAACACACCCCTAAAAAGGAAATGGGATGCCCAAAAAGGAAGATTACAAACTTAGAAGCTTTAAGGAGCGCTGAAAAATTAACTCGGAAGTTTCCAGCTTCTGAGTTCATCCCTTTTGCTAAAAACACTTCATGGGAAGAGATTGCTACCAAGATTCAACCAGATAAAAATGGTCCTTGGGCAACTCCCATTGTCGTGACAACTTCTAGGCACGTTACGACTATTGGGGTAGAAAAAACCCTAATCCGAAAAAGCAAGCGAGTTCTTATTGCACTACAACGAACTCCCTGACTATGAAATTGAAATTCTCTCTATCACTGCTGGAGTAGATGATAACAAACTTGCTCTTACTACACTTTTTAGGAGCTATAAAAAGATATTCACATCAAGCAAATCTTCAAATATTTAGGTGAAGATCAATTACAAAAATTCTTCTGGGGATTCGTCTCAAAAAGCAAATTTTTAATTCCAGAATCAGCTTATCGCCCTATCTCTAAACGAGAGAGAAATTCACGAAAAACATTCTTCAATTACAAAAACGCTCTTGCACAAGCAACCCCTGAAAAACCATTCTTAAACCAACTAGAAACCCTATACTCTATCAAAATTAACTGAAGTTGATCCACGAGTCGAAATGAGTACTGACTTGCGAACTAAAGACATGGAAATTCAGTTAAATACAAGTTACGATAATTTTCATCAAAATCTTCCAAGAAATTATGGTTTATATCACTGCAAACAAACGTGATAATTACTATGCTGTCTTGCAAGGGAAAGATGAAGAGAGCAGTTTCTTCAACGTAGTAGATGCCCATATCAAAAAGCATTATATTGCTAAACAATTACTCCCAGCCGAAGATATGCCTGCCCTAATGGCTAAATTACGACGTGCGCTCTTTGATTTATATATCGTACAAGATTTGATTGATGACCCTATGATTACGGACGTAAAAATTACTGACCCAAAATCAATTCGTGTCCGTGTTCATGGTAAAGCTTATTTATCAAATATCACCTTCATTGATACAGACGACTCACATTCGTTTTATTCAAGGAATTGCTGTTGCAAACAATATTGACTTGGGAGTTCCTAGCCAAACATTTACGGATGAACAAGATGAGAAATTACATCTTACGTTTCTCTCTGACCTCACCTTATACTACTTCGACTGGCTTCCCAATCATCCACATTCGTAAAATCCCTCGCAAAAAACCTATGAGCGAAGATTTGATTAAAGCAGGAATGTTTGATGAAAAAATCAAGAATTACTTAATTGACCAAAGTATCAATCACGGAAAAATCAATTGTATTCGCTGGACCTCCAGGTTCAGGTAAAACAACTGCTCTTAACTGGTTCTTGGAAGATGGATATGAGTCTTCTGCTGAAATCCTTGTTATCCAGGGAAAACGACGAGCTATTCAGCTATCGAAAAGGGTTATGTTCCAACACGTTGTTATGAATCCACATCGAGGCGAACGAGTTTGTACTTTGGAAGATTTAGGTAAAATGGCTCTTGTGGCTGGTGCTAACGTCTTTGTAATCGGTGAAGCGAAAGGTGGAGAAATCACCTCTGCTATCACTCTTTCCAACTCAGGATGTCGTACCCGCTATTACTATCCACAGTCAATCATCACGAGATACAATCAACAAAAATGACTGACCTTGCATTAAGAGGTTCTTCAAATTTGAATTATGACCAAGCCAAACGGATGATTAAATCTTTTGAAATTATCGTTTATATGGAAAACTATAAAGTTAAAGAAATTTCAGAGATTATTGGTTATGATGAAGATAAAAAGATATGATTTATCGTTCCATTTATGAAGCGCTACAAAAATTATAAAAATAAAAGAAGGGATAACCCTTCTTTTTTTATAGTTGAGAACCAATTTCCTTCAGCAAATATTCTTTATTCGTTGATTGAGTATGATATAAATTACTCTTACATCATGATGTTCTTTTGATTTGGTTGATCCTGCTAAGAGTTTTATGATACATACTATGATTCAAGTAGGCTACAGATAATAACAGTTGTTGCTTTGCTTGAAATCTCTTTTAGTGTAATCTCTAGCTCAATAAATTCAACTTTTTGCGCCCATTGTCTCATTTTTCGCAATCATCAATTGATGTCCGCCTACAAAAGAAAATATTTTTCTTCGTCAGAGTTTAAAATTTTAAAGTTTCTGCTTCAGACAATTGTTGGTCAGATACTTGTTTCTCAATAACAATAGGGTCTTGATTTTTCTAGCTCCTTTTCCAGCCTTTTCAATTTCTTTTTTTGAGCTTCCGCTAATTTATCCTCTAAACTTTCGATTCGAGACTGTTTTTTTAAAAACTGAGAAGCTTTTTCTTTAAGCTCTTCATTCTCTTTAGTGAGTCTGTTCTTTTCTAGGTCTTTATTAGTGAGTTGAATTTTTAAATTAGAAATTTCTTCTTTATGTTTTTCAATCTCACTATTTTTGAGTTGCTCAAGCTCTTCCAATTCAGAACTATGAATCCCTTTGACTGCTGAAGTGATTTTTGTAAAACAATTAAAAGCTCGCATGAACAAACATGAATAAGTCTTCATAGAAGATAGATGAATCTATTCCATATTCATCAATCAAATCACCTAGTTTAGCAAGCGGTAATTCATGCCAGTCGTATTCTCTGTCAGATTGGTCATTGAGAAGAACTTTGTAAGTTTCAAATAAACGGTTAATATCATCAAGTATTTGCTGGTTAAATTCTAAACGAAGCAATTCATAAAACAACCCTTTTTAGATTCTAGTGAAGAAACTGTGTGGACTTGGAGGCTATCACAAGCAATCAACTGCAAACGATACAACTCCATCAACTTATCGTATTTTTGCTTTCCTTTGCTCTTCATCTTTCTTAAAGCTTTCTGCAAAAAGTCAGCAATTTCATGTAATGAATATTTTGGATTCATAACATTCAAACTTTGTGGAGATGATTTGAGAGATTTATTCAAAAGCTTTATCATTTTCTTTCTCGTATTGGTCTACCAACTTATTTTTGTGAAAGAATCTGTTCTCGATACTCATCAATAATTCCTAAAACGCTACTACGCTTATTGAATTTTTAAATTGATAGTTCCTAAAGAAATTGTTCGCTCTTTTTATCAATAAAGAATCCTTGTTCTAACTTTTCTTTTATAATTTCAAATTCTTTAAAATGGTATTTCTTTTAAAAATCCCTATTTCTATTAAGACCCCATTCAAGATATGCAATAAGGTCTTCTCTTCTCTTCAAAAAGAGAGTGCGTTACTACAAAATCTTTTATACAGCTATTATAAAAAAATAGTAATAAAGAATTTTAGATACCTGTTGTAAGTAATGATTTTTGTTTCATCTAATTCTAAAGGAAACAGGATGCCTCTTGATTCAAGATTTTTAAACATGATCTTTTTATCTAAAGGAAGTTCCCTACTCATTTTTGCAAAATTTGCTTTACGTTATTTCTCTAGAGATTCCTTTTTTAGAAAAATCAAATTCGACTTCACCTTCATTACTTGCATTAAAACATATCTTCTTGATGTGCTTTGTTTCGGTAATGTAAAGTATTCTTTTCTGCTTCCAATCTTGTTTTTATAAACGGAAACAGTTGAACAATCATTTGTGTTGCTTTTTTTCAACGTTTAATCTTCCTTTGTCTGCTAAAAAAGCAACTAGTTTAGCAATGTTTTCCTGCTCTTCGTATGGATAGATAGATTCTTCCTTGTTTCGAATCCACATGTAACGTTCAAAAAGTAGATTCATCTAAGCTTTCTTCAATCAAAGACTTCTCTCTCTTATATATTTTAAGAGCAATTTTTCTCTTATTAACATTTGTTTGAACTTCTTTAAAAACACCACTGGAGCAATACAATCTAAAAGGTACTGAACTTCTGCATCAATAGGTTTTGCATACGCCCAAGCATCCAAGAAAAAGTGTTTTCTGCAAGCATTTCATCTAGTCTTTTTTTCAAGACCTTTATTTCCGAAAATATATACTCATTTTAATCAATCCTTCCTTATTAGATAAAAAGTTTATTAAAGGTAAAATACCCTAATAAATTTCCCTAAAATAACAACTGTTAGCAAAATTACCAAACCTACACAAACACCCAAAAAAATATTTTTGAATTTCTTTCTTTGTTAGCCATGTAATTTGCTTAAATTCATAGATCAAGCTTTTTAAAAAAACTTTTTTATTTTTCATCTAAAACCATCCACTTGTTTTTGCATATCCCCACATAAAGTATAAGCTGACTAAGACAAGTCCCCAAACAATCATTTTTCTTGCTGTCCGTTTTACTTTCTTCATCATGAAAAGCTAAGAAGAAAGAAACAATTAGCCAACCATAAGGTAAAGATGAGACAAAAACCTTTAATCGTTTCAATATGCTCGTAGAAATCCAACTCATTGGACCGCCTGGAATACTGTGCAATCCATTGATGCTATGAGCGTTTGCTTGCAACCAACCAAACACCCCAGTGTTGTAAAACAACAAAGCTGACTGTTCAGGATTGCGTTTGATGTACTTTTTAATTTTTCTAATATACTTATTCATCAATTTCCTTTTCTTATGATGTCAATCCCATCAGTTTTAATTCTTGCAATTCTTGGTTCTAATACTAAATAGGCGACTGATTGTTTCATAAGAGTGCTTCATTCGAGTAGCATGCCCTTCAAAAACATTTTCCCTCATAAGCATCAAGCTAGATTCGTCTTTTTACCCTCTAGTTTTTAACTTCGTTTCATTAAATCTGCCCTATCAGCCATTTCAGAAAGGTAAGCTTCGTATTGAGTAGACTTCGACAATTCAAGAGCTGCTTCTTCTTGGTTTTCTGGAGTAATCTGATTTGGGATTTTTAATCTTCATGTTGGCAACAACCCACTCCAATAAATCCAATGGGTCTAACTCCAAAACTTCTTTTGTTATACCTTTTTGTAATATCAAACTTTTCCATAGCTTAACTGTTCTCCTTTTCATCAACAATTTCAAACAATTCGTTTGGATCATTCAAATCGAAAACAGATGCAATCCTAGCAAGAGTTTCAAAGCGAACGCCTTGCTTATTGTCCTTTAATAAGTTACTGATTGTATTCTCTCGAACTCCAGCTTTAGTAGCAAGTTCTTTTTGTGTCATTCCATGTTCTTCTATTAAATCACGGAGTTTTTAAATTTACTTTTTATTCATTTTTCCTCCAATTCCTTCACGAAGACGTTGATTGTTCCTAATTTATAAAAACCATCTTGCACTTTTGTGTGTCAATTTAACTTTATAACTCAATCCCAACCATCCTCTACATTTTCTAAACCTTCAGCCAGTTTGAACCAAGAAATTCATCAGCAGTTAGATTTTTTTCGCGCTTTAGGAAGATACACAACGTTATTAAGTTTTTCTACAACTTCTGCATAGGTAGCATTTGCCATAATTGTTTCTTCACGAAGAGTTCCTTTTTCGCTCCACTTAGCAACAATCCAAGGAATGACTCTATTATTGATGTCTTCGACAGAATAATCAGAATTAAGAGTATAGCTGCAAGGAGAAATTAAAGTTACCGTTTCATAACCATAAATTAGCACTTTAACCATTTTATCTCCAACATCCTCCATAACAATAGCAGTTTCTTTTTTGCTATGGACATCTTTATAACTACCCAGTCTTGCATAGTAAGGTTCGCTCGCATTATGCTCGTAAGGTACGTCATCCCAATCATCCCCAGTTACATTTTTTGCATCAAAAGGAGTGAAGAATAGAACATGTGCGTTATCACTTTCTAAAGTCCTTACAAAACAAAGCTTGTAATCTTCAATGTTTTTGTCATAAAAAAACTTAAAAACCTTTTCTTTTTGATATATCGGATTAGCGATATTTTTGTATAATTTAATTATATCGCAATACCGATATTTAGTCAAGTTAAAAATGTGTTTTAACAAATATTTTTTCGTGACAAATTCAATGTAATCTTCTACTATATTGTGGTATAATAGAAAGTAAGAAAAAGTATGGAGGAGTTTTTTATGGCTACTTATGTCCTATCTGACATTCATGGACACTTGGATTATTTTTGAAGATATTTTTAAGAAAGATAAAGTTTAATAAAGAAGATACTATGTATATCATTGGAGATTGCATTGATCGAGGTCCGAATCCAATTGGACTTCTAAAAAGGGTAAAAAGAATTAAAAAAACGTTCATTTCCTTTTTAGGCAATCATGAGCAGATGATGCTACAAGCTATCAAAGATAAAAAAATCAGCAAGCTCTTCACAACTGGTTAGCAAATGGAGGGCTGCAACCTTTGAACAATTTGTCTGCCCTGCCTAAGAGTGAGCAAGATGATTTAATAAATTGGTTATACAGTAGACCAATTGCTATCCCAGAATTGATTGTTAATGATAAAAATATTTCTTGGCTCACGCTTCACACCCACTCTTTATTTAGATAAAACTCTTTACTATTCTGAAGCAGATGATTTTTGATGTCTTTTCACATTTTATGGAGTCGTGATTATGAATACATCTTCCCAGAAGAATTAGCAAAAATCTTACTCCAAGCTTTTACGCTAAATACAAAAACACTACTCTTCTTTTTGGACACACGCCAGTTTACAAAACAAACTATGGTCGTTTAAATAGAGAAGGGCATCCAATGATCTCTCGTGCTGGTAGTGGACATTTAATCAATCTTGATTGTGGATGCGCAAGAGGACTTCCGTTAGGTTGCTTGCGTCTAGATGATGGAAAAGAATTTTTATGCGTCCCTACCAAAAGGAACTAGAATCTCTTTAAAACCAATGTAAAAAGAACGAAGTGCGCTTTTACATGTAAGTGCGCTTTTTATTTTTGTTTTTGTGGCATACTAGTAGTATAAAAAGAAAGGGGCATTATACAAATGTCAAAAAGCAATGAAAGTTTCTGTTCAAGCAGGAAAAAAGGAAGCACTACTCACAATTCCAGGAATTTTTGATGTGGAGAAATCTGAGAAAAGCGGATCACATTGATACATCAAAAAGTCACCTTAATAAATACTTGGCTTATTATCCTGACTTAAAAACATAACTTCAAAAGAGGTTGAGAAGAAATTCTATAAAGAAGAATTAAAAGATTGGATTGACTTCCGAAATCGGAAAGCAAAAAGAGACCGTCATCCTGAACGAAAACGGACTTCTGAACAGTTACGAACTAACAAACGAACTGCACCTCAAGAAACAATTTATCAAATTGGAGATAAGGACAATGCTCCTTCTCCTAAAGAGTTCCGTCAATGGATGAATGAGATGTTGAAGTACCACGCTCAAATCACAAAGGGTTACTGCACAATTTTAGATGCTGCTATTCACAATGACGAATCAACCCCTCATGCTCACGTTCGTGAAGTATGGACTTACAAAGATTTTGATGAGAATGGAAAAGAAATGTTGGTGATTGGAAAAGGTCGAGCTTTGGAGCTTGCAGGATTCCCTCTTCCTTTCCCAGACAAAGAACCTTCACGGACTAACAATCGTGCCATCACCTATACTCGTATGATGAGGGAAAAAAAGGTGAAGAGTTGGCAAAAGAAATGGGATTCGATATTGACGTAACTCGGAGCAAACGTCCTCACTTAGAAAAAGATGACTACATTGCCTACGCCCAAGAAAAAGAGTTCAAAGAATTTCTTGCTGATAAGCAACGTCGTCAATTAGAAGAAGTTGGAAAAATCTTTTCTAAAAATAAAACTAAAACTTTCATTTTCAAAATGGAAGTTTTTTATTTTCTAAACTTTAATTTCGCTCCTTTTAAAATTAAAAAGGAAAAAAATGCGCAAAGATTTGCGCAGAAGCGTATTGAGTTACGAAGTAGCGCAAAAAGCGAATCGCTTGAAAGGCAAAATAAAGAAAAAACAAAAGAAAAACGAATCCTTCTTCTCTTTTTCTCCCATACTTCCTCCTCCCACTACCTCCTCAATAAACCAAAGAAAATCAAACTTTCCATTCCAACCTCCAGCTCGAAAAACAACATAAAAAGAACAACTAAAAACAATCAAAAACCCACTCATATCAACGTTTCACGCACTACACAAAATGCTACTCCAACAATAGAAAATAACAGGAACTTTCTCTCTATTCTCCTATCCGACAGTACACACCCTAAGAAAATACCACAAAAACCACAAAACAATAAGGATTTCATCGGCAAAGTCGTACCAACCACTACAAAAAGCAAGGAAAAACCCTAGAACCAAAGAAAAAAGAAAGAGGAAAAATGGACAAAGGGTGATTTCCACCTTCTCTCCATTCTCAGGGGCGATTTTAAATCCAACCCCACTTATCCACAACCTCAGTCATATCAAGGGTTTCCGCACCCTCTCCGCACCTAAGTTATCCACAAAAACAGTTCAAATCACGCGCCACAAACTGCCTAAAACCACACTAAAATACACAAAAGAGAAGTCCATAAATAAACAAAATATGGAACATATACATAAAGTCCATAAACCAAACTCAGTAAAGAGAAAACTGGCGAAGCTTCTCTCTCTTCTCTTGGGCATTTTCCTGAATCCCAGCTCACGCTAAACACATAATAAAACACATAAGGGGCAGTTAAAAAGAATAACTAAAGAACAAAACAAACACAAGGCAAATGCAGTTGTATCAAGGGTTTACGCAAACTTGGATAAAAGAAAGAAAAACCAGCGAAGCTTTCTCTCTTTCCTCTTGGCATTGTTTTATGGAGTACATGTATAAAGCCCATTTTTTAAATAGTTAAATGGATAAGGGGAAATGAGGGCTTAGACTAAATATATCATGGGTTTTGGATAACATATCAGAAGTCCATTTTTAATCAATTTATGGATAACATGTATATTGCCCAGTTATTTTTGTTTTTATGGACTACATACATAAACCCCACTTTTTAAATTTATGGACTATGTAAACAACCTCCATTTTTATTAAATAAATGGACTATATACATATACTCCAGTTTTTTCCTTGTTTATGGTCATATACATAATACCCACTTTTTAGAAATAAATGGAGATTATATATATGACCCACTTATTTTAATTTTTATGGATAGTATGTATATCTTCCACTTTTTAAATAAAAGATGGATAGTATGTATATTATCCACGATGCGCGTGATAATGGACTATATGTATAAAGACCATTTAGACACAACCCCTTCTGCCTCCTCCCTTACGCCCCTGGTCCAGATATATCTCCAGCAGCAACTAACCAAGAACATAAAAAGTGCAGAGAAAAAGGAACAGAAAGGAGAAAATGGAATTGTTTTTCTTCTTTGGATAAGAAATCGTAACTCCATTTTTAATTTTTAAAAACAGAAGTTTGGATCACGCGCCTCTTATTCGTTTTTATCAGTTATCCATAAATAAATAAAAAGGACATTTCTATCTTATAAGAGAAGTCCATTTTTAGAGATTGCTATTTAAAGACAAAAAGAGAAGTCCATTTTTATTGTTTACTTTATATCTGTAAAAAGAGCGCAGGTGGAATTGGGTAGATTTTTATCGTTTTGTTTTATATATCCTTTATTAGCAAATCGTCTTTCTTTATATGGGGTAATCTTGATACCATTTTTATTTTTATTTAATGGGTTTATTCTTTCTCTTTTTATATTTCCTTCTCTTCTATTTTATTTTTTATATAGGAGGCTTGCCTACCTTTCTTTATTCTTCTTTATAGTTTTTATAGAAAGTCCTTTTCTATATTTTTATCTATCTATACTCTTATACTACTCTCTTATCTTATTCTTCCTTTTTGCATCATGCTTTTCGAGGAAAAATTTATGGGCTTTATAGAAGTTTTGTGATTTTTAATTTTCAGGTGTTTTTAATTTTTGGACCTCTAAATGAACAATGAGTTTCTGAACATTTTTCTTTGTCATGGATCAAGGAGGAAAGTGCTGCTGATGAGGTGGCGAGGGGAATTGTTTACAGGTGATCTTGTAATTAAAAATAAAAGTTTAAGACTGAGATTTTTGGATAAAAAGAAAGCTCTTTTTAGAGAACTTTCTTTAGCTATTTTAATTTAAAGTTTTTAGCAAATTCATCAGCTTCTTTTAATAACTCTTTTCGTTTTTCAATAGCTTCATCGAGTGATGTGGCGCGTGCTTTGAAATAACGATTTCCTCTTTAGCAGAAATGACAAAAATGCTGTTCTTTCTCTGACCAAGAAATGTTTTTAAGTCCAAAGCCGTTTTTGGTTCTTTTTGGGCAGGTGGATAATCTTCTACTTTAGATATAAAAGTCTTCCTGACACATAGGACATTTGGTTAGAGTTTTTAGTAGCAATATCATTTATTGAAAGAACTAATTTGAACCCACACTCACACTTACAAACATATTCCGTCCTATCTTCCATTTTTCTTCTTCAGGTAAATTTGCGACAGATAAAATATTCAAACGTCCCAACTTTGTTCCTAGTAAGAAGAGTGAAATTTTTGTCTCGGTGTTTTTGAGGGCATGACCACAAGATTTAGTCTCCCTCTAATGACAGCTTGTACTCTAGCGTTAAAGATTTTTCCACAAGAACAACGACAACGACATATTTGTATCTTTTGCTTATATTTGGAATTAGAATAAGATTTTTAGTTGTGGTTCGCAAATTTCAAGGATAGTCAACTCTCCAAAGTTTTACCGACAAGATGAGAATAGTCCTTCAGCTTTCTTGTAGTTTTTAAAGCGCTCTTTTTGTGGGCAACAATATTTTTTCTGTAACTACCGTATAAAGCTTCAGGAAATTTTTCTATAAGTAATATTACCACAGGAGCATTGACATTTACACGTTCGCTTAATCTCTTTTCCGTCAAAAGAATCTATGACCTCTAAAATTGTAAGTCCTCCATAAGTTTTTCCGATTACCTCGGATAGATTCTCACTACTTCAGAAATGCTCCCTTTCCATTTCTTATTCATAAAAACCTCTTTTATTATTCGTTTTTCTTTATTGATAATATTATAACATAAAAAGTTGTATATTGACAATCGTTGATTTTGATTCTAGTTGAAACTTATGAATACAAAAAGAAAGTTCCTTTTTGTAGAACTCTCTTTGTTCATTTTTTAATTTTTGCTGTTTATGCCTCTGCAAAACCTTCAGCTTTTTAATAGTTCGTCTCTTTTTTCGATTGCCTCTTCCAAAGAAGTTGAACGTTTTTTAAACCAGCGTCCATGTCTCTTGATCGTGATCACAAAGTTTTTCTTCTTTTGCGTCCCAATGAATATTTCGAATAGATGGTCCTTCAAAAGAATGAACTTGCTTTTAGGATTTGACTCGTAAAAAGATTTGTTGCAAGAAGGGCAATGTTTTCGGTCAGGAGTCTTTCCGAAATTTAACAAGTTTTCAAATTCATGCCCACAAGAACACCTGAACAAGAAGGAGGGATTGTTCGCGTTCCAATTTTCCATGTTTTCAGGATAAGATACAATGGTTAATTCCCCTACTTTTTCTCCAAACAGGTAGGAATAATCTTTGGTTCGTTTCCATGTTCGACACACAGGGCAAGATTTTTGCAATCCCATTTTTCAACGAGGCTTAAAAATGTCTCAACTTCTCTTCCACAAGGACAACGAAAAGTGCATTTGCGTTGATCTCTATATTTTTAAGTGGTTTTTGTAACACTTACAATTGTTAGCTCACCAAAAGTTTTCCCAATCAGTTCATCAACGTTTTTCCTAAATACTTTACGTTCATGATGTTGCTCTTTCTTTAAATGCCCACATGATTTATTATGCCCCTTCAAGATAGGAAATAACCTTGATGTAACCTTCTTACCACAAGAACATAGACAGGTGCAGTTGCGATAGCTGCATTTTTTTCAATGATAGGGTCAGAAATTTCAAGAATGGTCAGCTCTCAAATTTTTCTCCGATGAGATGAGAATAGTCTTTTCTTACTTCCTACCAAATGTCCGCAAGATGTCCTCTTCTTATAAATGACATTCTTTAGAGATGTTAAAATTTCCTTTCCGCAAGAACAACGGAAAAAGCCTTTCTTTGAAACTTTATCCCCATTGGAAGAATCTACAACTTCTAAAAGAGTTAGTTCTCCCGAAAGTATTTCCTATCAAATGAGAAAATTCTTCTACGCTACCACCCCAATGATATATATTTTTTAGACATTTTCAACGTTCCCTTTTTTTATTTCTTTTCTAATTTTATTATACCATAAATCACTAATTTCAGGGAATTAAGAAAATAAAAACAAGCCCAGATTCTGGACTGCTTTTTTGTAGCAAAAGTCATTGCCGTAAAAATGGAGACTTGCCGCTTTATTGACCAAACACTTTTCTTAATTCTTGATCTTCACTTGATTCAAGTGTGATGCGAATTTCTCCTACCTCATCAGCAGTTTTGGGACTTCCGTAAACACCAAAAATTCTCGTGCCAAACCGTCAATCTTTCGATATTCCACTTTAGCAATTTTAACATTGTTCAAATCATCATAATTTTTGAATAATGTTATTTTTGTCTAAAACAACAATTTTTGAATTTCATTGTAGTCTTTTTACAGTTAGCTTAATACTGCGAACAACTTTGTTTGCGTGTTGCTGTATCCGATAAATCTTTAAGGCTTTCATCATGACTTCCAGCAAACACAGAATGATAATGGTCTCCGTAGTCTTGATATTCTAGTTTAACTGTTGCCTCAAATCATTCTGATAAATCTCTACCCATTTACTTTCAGAAACAGGACGTTGTGTTGCACTAAAAGAAGATGGAAGGAAGAAAATTCCTAAAACGAGAAATGCTAATGAAATACCCACACAGCATTTTTAAAAAAACTCAAAAATATCATATTCATATTCATAATTTTTCAAAGACGACAGCCAAAATGAAGAAAAGCTACAACTGCAACAGCGATTAACCAAGGTTTATCTAATAATAAACGAACAATATGAGTCATATAAAAGTGTTCACTCCTATCTTTTTATTTTGTGACTTTTTATTTTTCGACTTCTTTTCTGAGTCAAGATTTTTAGTAAGCTCTTCATAAGTTGGTTTAATGACATACATGAATTTATTAGCCGTTATTTGATCTTCAAGCAGCTCTTTCACTTCATCGCTTACAATAACTTTACTAAAATTGCCTCCTTCTGTAAAAACAGCCTTGATGCAATTTACATTGATGGTGATAGGAGTTTTTACTTCTCCATATTTGAAAAGCAATAAGTTCAACAAAATTTGTCATTGTTTATCACCTACCAATTCCGAATTTTTCATAGATGTTCCCTACGATTTCAACAATGAAAAGGTCTGTGTCAAACAAGCCATATAAAAGATGATTCTGGGGTTTTGAAATCTCTGTTGATTTCATCGGTGATAAACATTGCTTTTTCTTCGCTGTAGATACAACTTCAAGCCAGCTATCCTTACCTTCGTGCTTGTCTGTAACTTTAAGAATGTCTCCAACAAAGATTTCGTTGCCGTGTTTATCTTTTCTGCCAGCCGATTGCATGATGTCGTAGCATTTCATGTCTTCCTTCACAACGTTACCATTTTTATAAGTTACTTTGATAACTTGTTCATCAAGGACTAGCGCGTTGACCACAACCATCTCCTTAAATTCTTTATCCCATGCTCTATATTTTCAGATTTGCCATTTTCGTTTTTCTCCTTATTTTTAGGTTTGTTTCGTTTGAAAATAGGATTTTTCTTTTTCTTTTCCTTTTGTTTCTGATAGTTACTGTCTTTGTTAAAGATAATATCCTTATCATCAACCATTTCAGGAATAAACAGTTTACTTGTAGTCATTTATTCCTCCTCTTTTGATCTTGTACCCTACTACAACTGCAAGGTGCAACTTTTTAATATTTTCTTCTTCAGCATATACCCAATCATAGATTTTTGCTTGGTACACTATCGTAGTTAAGTCCGAATAACCCACTTTTTAGATTATACACCCAATCCGCAATAAACTGCGGAATCTCTGGGATTTCAACTTCTTTAAGTTTCATTTTTACTTCCTCATCTTCATAAATTTCAACTTTTGCAAAGTTTTTAGGATTTAGCGTAATAATGTTTTTCACTAGGTTCAACCTGTTGCAACGTCATAAAATCTAAGTTACCTTGCTGCATCCAATTCAGCATATCAGCTACAAGCTTACGACTTTTCTTTACCTTGATTTCTTCTTCAAAGTAAGGGTTTTTAATACAATCTTTGCCATTTATTCTTCCTCCCCAACAACATCCAGCACCTTCAGCAACTTATCTACCGATTCTTGAGTAATGTTGTGGTTATAATTTCCGTTTACATAGGGGGTTCTAAGAAATAAAACTCTACGTTCTAAAGAGACACGGCTAATATCCTCAATATTGATAAGTTCATCATGAGTATGTTCGCTGTCACAAATCTGGATTCGAACAAATTTTTGCCATTTACTCTACCTCCTGAATTTTCCAACCAAGGACATCTGCAACTTTTTGTGCTTCTTCGCTTGTGTTGAATTTCTTGACGTAATCTATTGTACCAGGCTGTTCATCTGCTAGTATAACAATTTCAACATCTTCTTGATAACCTTTGAAATACAAGTGATTGCCATCGGTCACTACATATTTTGATTCCTTAACAATATACCCTTCGTTCACGCACGAGCGAATGTTTCTTGATTCTCTGGTTTTTCAATCCAATCACGAAAACTTTCAGTTTTCCATTGCCGTTCATCGCCCAAAATAAAGAAAGGTTTGCAGCCTTACCTACCTTAATCACATCTTCTGCAAATAATGGAATCTTAATAAACCTCAGTTTTGAGTTCATCA
>BNJS01004174.1_pt1 | contig 84709 bp, 139 predicted proteins | sample 8540461 | NCBI WGS metagenome assembly BNJS01 (sample SAMD00202454, study PRJDB9452) | human saliva metagenome | isolation source: human saliva | place: Japan
GCAAAGCTCACGCGCCCCTCTCGTGCTGAATTCGTGCCAGCGCCTGCTTTTACGGCGTCGTCGATTCCCTGCTGGATCTGTGCAGCTGAGCACTGCTGTCTGCGTTGCCGTTGATCGTAATCGCGCGGAGATCGACAGGGCTGACGCCTCCGCCACCCTGCGGCAAAAGCCCCATCATTTCTCCCGTCTGCCGCCAGAGCGAAGCAGCGCGCGCAGAACCGTCAATCGGAATTGCCGCCTCGGGTGAATCCTCTGCAAAGGTTGTCAGAAAGGCCCCTTGTCCGCTAGATACCTCCGCGCGCATTTGCGGAGATATCAACACCGGATGCCGCTGCGGCGTTACTATCGCCATCGCTGATAAAATTAACTACGGCATCGATTGGATGAGCTAGAACTTCTTTCAAACCCTCCCATTTTTGCTTGACCCACTCGACTCCACACCGATTTTCTCCTCCAAAAAGTCAACGAACTGTGTAACAGCGGCAGCAGGGTCGTCCCAGAGCAGCGTGAACCAAGCCTTGACCGCCTCCCAGTTCGCGATGATGAGCGACACAATATAGATCAACGCGGTAATGGGACCGCCCATAGAGAGAGGATTGCGCCCGCAGAGCTCTCCCACATTCCAACGAAAAACGCTTTTGACCTCTCTCAGTGCGTATAAAGTTCATACCCGATGGCAATCAGAGCGGCAACCCCCATGATGACAAGTCCGACGGGGTTAAGACTCATGGCAAGATTCAACGCTGTTTGCGCGAGTGTCATGGCGCGTGTCGACAGACTTGCAGCTCGAAGGGCCATGAGAGCGCCGAGATCCCTGACACCGACCTTGTATGCAACAAGCAGGAACGTGACTATTTTTGCCATCTCCGCCATCCCTGCAATGATTCCGGGATTCTCCTGCACCCACGAAATAAGTCCATGCACAAGATCTGCTGATCGCCCTCGGTGCCATCTTTTGATGTACGGAAGCAGGACACTTCGAGATTGATGGCAAGCTCTCCTGCCGCATTCTTCATAAGCTGCAGGAGTTCTCTGTTGTCTCACACCGCGCCTGAAACTCCGCATTCATAGATCCGCCGTACTGTGCTGCATCAGCCACCTTGTTAAAATTCTCCTCCAGCCCCTCAAGATTGCTGAGAAGCGGAGCGATTGCACCGATGGATTCTTTACCAAACAAGTCTTTGAGCACGGTTGCCTGTTGATCTTTATCCAGCGCCCGAATAGCTTTCATTACGTCGATGATTGCACCTTTTGCGTCCACCTGCATCCGTTTTGCCATCTCCGTCGCATCCATACCTAGCGATGCGAATGCGTCAGCCTGTGTTTTTGTTGCGCCTTCTCCAGCAGTCATGCCGAGCACAAGATTCTTGATACCCGTCGCCGCAATCTCCGAGGAGACACCGGAGCCGACAATCGACGCGCCAGCGCCGCGAGTCTCACCGGACGCAACACCGCCGACCTCGCCGAGCGGACCGATGCGTGTAATAACTTCGGAGATAAGCGGCGCAGATGCGGCAGTCGTATTGCCAGATAATTGACCTTATCGGCGAGTGTAACCACCTCATCTTGATTCATCTTGAACGCCGTGCGCCATTTTTGCCATCATGTCGCCCGCTTGTTTCGGCGGTGATATCAAACGCAACGCCCATTTTTGCAGCGGATTCCGCAAATCCAGCAGGTCTTCTTTCGCGATGCCCTGCCTGTCCGCCCGAGGCGACAATCTTTTGCAATATCCTCGGCGGTCATTGGCAGTGTGCGTGTCAGCTTTAGAATATCCTGCTGCATGTCCTTGAACTGTTGCGGCGTATCAAAAGTCAACGACCTTGCGCACGTCCGCCATGGCAGACTCAAAATCAACGGCCGCACCGACAGCAGACTGAATCCCGCCCGCGATTGCCCCTGAAGGAAACAGCCTTTGCCGCTACACCCATCGCCTTAGAGAGCATACCGCCGCTTTTCTCCGTCTGCCTGCTCCCCAATGTCCGCCCCGCCGCCTTTTGCGCGCAGATCAGCATTCTTGAGTAGCGCACTGTTGTACTCCATGAGGTTCTTTTTCATTGCCGCCATATTTGTTGCATAGGCTTTTTCGCTCGTAAATCCACTCTCAAAAGACTGATTCAGCAACTTCTGTGCGCGCTCGGTCTCTTTGACCGCCGCTTCCAGTTTCTTCGCCTCAGCTTTCAGCTGTGCAAGTGATTGCGATGCTTTTTTTGTGTAGAGCCTGTGAACGTCGAGCCGAGCTTTCCACTGATCGAAAATGCAAGCTCCATCAGCTTTCCCATAGACCCGCCTCCTTTCGTATGCTATAATATGTATATACAGATCGATGTGCGGAGGTGCTATTATGTTTGATGCATTGAACTCCTTCTTTCGTTGGATTCTTATGACACTCTTCTTGATCTTCTGTCTTGTGTTGCGCTCGTCATTCGTGCGTATCTGAGTGTTCTCAAGAACGGTTTCGTGGAGCGCTGCTCCGACGCATTCGTTCTCCCTCAGTTCTAGTCGGTGTTGTGCTCGCTGTCCGTCGGTACAGTAAAGTCCAAAAAGCCTATTTTGAGAGGCGTCCGGACGTAAAAGTATCGACGTTTCCATGCAGTAAAAGCGCTTGCTGTGAGCAGGGTGCTTTTATTGATTGGTGTTATGTTGCTACTGCTGATTACGCTTGCGGCGGGCGCGCTCCATACGCTTTCCCGCGGTGACACCGAGCGTGTAGCGGCACGCATCATCTCCCAAACGTCGATCGCGGTTCTTAGCCTCGGCAAACCGTAGATCTCTGTCAGCGCAGCGTCAAAGTCTGAGCTGATGTCCGAGCCGTTCTGGTCTCCGTCATCTCATGCCGCCTCCCGATCCGAAAATCTTTCAAACACGGGAATAACGGTGTCGTAGTACCGCCGCGTCTCGACTTCCTTGACGGCTGTGCTCCGACTTGCTGTCGAACAGCTTGCTGTATTCGGGAGTTTTCAGCTTGTGCGCGTTCGCAGCTTGCCGATCCTTGTTGCCGACACGCCGAACATTGCGCCGATCTCCGTTGCGGAGTATGTCCGCGCTCGGCTTCACTGCAGCAGGACGGGCACATCTCGCCGTTGAGTGCCTCTGCGGACTTCGCCTGCAGGATGTCGCGGTACTCGGGATGTCGATCTGCGCGAGCGATCTTGAGATACTGGTTCAAAGACTCACGCATTTCGCGCGTTCAGCATACGGGCTTTCGGCTCCTGTTCCTTGAACTCGCTGCGTTCTTTCGGGATGGTGTCTATACGAGGCGGTCTTGCGGATGGCGGGGACAACCTCGTGTGTAATCAACGCTAAACCTCTTTTGCCTCATCTTTGCGGCTTCCAAGGTGAGATTATACAGCCCATATTCGTTGACCACCATGTTTACCTCACCCTGACGCCCTCGGTTGAACAGACCGTTCGCCTCGATTCAGGCGTTGACTGAAACGGTGGGATTAGAAGGGCCTAGGCTTTCGCAGCCACATCGCTTGCAACAAACGCACGGCTCATCCTTCTAACATTCGTCCGAACTCGAGACTCTGCGTTCTCGAAAATCATGCTTCGTTTGCCGTTATGGGCAATTCTCGCTTTGCGATCACACAGAGATTTGATATAATGGATTTACGAAATCTCTATGATTTTGTGTGAGGTTTCGCTGAATTCCTTTGGTCGGGAGTAGGAGCGGAGACACCGCCACTTCTGGCGATGCACTCTGGGCGCCTCGACAGATCAGGCGAACCAAGGCTGCAAGGAAATGTCCTCGCTTGCCGCTTTTTAGCTCTCGTAGAGGCTTCACCAGGGAGCTTAGTGTTCAAGGCACGATCATTCAATTTGTTCACCTCTAACAACTACAAAAATACTACAAGTTTTATAGTCAGGGTGAGGGCTTTCGATGTCTGCCCGACCACGGGAAATTGTTTCTCCATCATGCGGCGCGGATCTCTTCAGTCGATGAAGGCTCCTGCACGTGTCGGTGACAACCAAAATTCCAACAGATGTGTATGTGACCGCTGTGACAGATGAGGCCGCACCGCGAATCAGCGCGCTGGGCTGTGACCCCATCAGGTCAATCGGTCCCACTGCCGAGCAAAAATTCTGCGCCTCAATCGTGACCTTCCGAAATCTGGTGCGCAGAGCTGATGGATGAGCCTCGATCGGCGTTGGCGGCAAAGTGCCGCCACCTGCGCCCTGATAGCCATCGACAACGCCGGATACAGCATTGTCCGGATTGCCGCGCTGTGCGAGCGTTTGCCTCATGAGGTCGATGCCGGTTCAGCCATCGAGTCAATCTCCAGCTGCCTGATTCCTGCTCTTTGTAGGTGACAGGCTTTGCCAGTGTGATTTTCATGCGATCTCTCTCTTACGGTCAAGCGCTGCGCGAATCTCCGCCATGAGAGTCCGTCCGTTAGTGCGGAACACGCGCGCACTTGTCAATCTCATCGCGCGTTTTCCCGTCGAGCGAGACGCTGAGATAGACGCATTCCATCGTGTTTGCTCGACCCGTCGTTGCTCCCGTCTCGAACTTGCCGGGTCCCGGACTTCGGCGGGACGCGCCTGCCGACAACGACAGGCACCTGACGGATGCGCCCTGTGGCACTGTCGTCAATGCGCCTGTGCGCCGCGACACTCGAGGTCATGTGCACGCGGCGCCGCTGAGCTCCGTGAGATCTTCGTTGACCGTGCGCCAGTTGAGTTTGACCTCCATGGAGCTCGTCATGCCCATAGTCGGCATATCAACTTCGCCCGCGATGCCCGGGCCCTTGATGGTATCCGTCAAGTACTCAATGCTCGGCAACTCAATGTCCGCCGTTCCGAGCAGCAGTTTGCCGTCCTTAAAGACAGCATAGTCGGTCAGTTTGTCCCGTACTACGTTATAAACCATTTGCGCTCCCTCCTCGAGTCTCCGAACAGCGTCTTGATGTACGACGGATCATATTCCTGCACGAACTCAATATCACGTGCGGGCGACGGCCAGTGAAAAATAGACATGGAAGCGCAGGATACCGTCCATGAGGTCCGTTGTTGTATTCTCATCCTCGCGGAACTCTACGCGCCCGCCGAGGATGTAGCCGCGTGCTGTGAGCCCGTTCAGCCAGATGTTCGCACTGTCAACGATAGTCGAGATGGACGCTTGTTCATCGGGTCGTCGATCTTGTTCCAGAACGTCGTGATCAGCGTGTTGTTCAGCCAACAGAACATACGGCGAATCGGGATAAAACTGTCTTTGACATCGGTGTTGCCCGGATAGCAGCTCATACGATTGCCCCATGCGTTGCGCCGCCTCATTGATTGCGGTGACAATGCCCTGCCCGTTGAGGTAGGCGCCGGTCTCTACGTCAAACAGGACTTCATTTCCGCCATCGACGACAGTCGCATCACCGATGTATCTCGTTTCTGATGGAGATTTATACGGCATCGTCGTTCTTCGCATCCGTTGCACAGATCACGCCTGCAAAGCTGCGTCGACATGTGGTGACTGCGTCTTGGAGCGCTACCTTCGGCCAGCACGCAACGAGCTGCGGATCCACAAAGTTGTTCTTCCGCTTCCATGCGCTCACGTCCGTGTACTTCTGGCCTCGCTTGGTGGAAATATCCGCAAGAGCAATCGCCTCAAAGCGTGCATTGATGCGCGTAGACTTTTTGCGATCATGACCGCCGCGACCTTGCGCTGTCCGACCAGCCCGGCGCAAGGATGAGCCCGGAATCAGTCCGAATTTCGGATAGACCTGCGCCACGAGGCTCAAGCCCGGAACATGCGCCCGTCTGCGTATCGACACCGCCAACGATGTCGTCCGCTGACTTTCTCCGGCGCAAGTTCGTCATAGTCGAGATAGAGCGTCGCCGCGTCCTGCACCTCGCCGCCCGAGGTGCCGTAATCACGAGTGCACCGTCCGCTCCGTACGTCGCCGTATAGTCAACGCCCGCCGTGGTGGCTGCCCCGCAGATACTTTCTTGACCTTCAGTGTCGAGAGAATCACAGCTTTGCGAGTTTCCCGACGTGCTCCGTGAGCGTGACGGTCTGATTGGTGACAGCGTTCTTATGCTTCGCATGGTCAAGGACATTCACGAAGCCCACCGGTGCGACATTGAGAGTGCAAACTGCGACTTCATAGAACTCGCGAGCGCTATCTTTCTGCCAATCGTCGGAATAGCCAGCGCCGCCACTGCCTCATCATACTTGTGCAGAGGATAGCGGCGTGTTTGGCTTTGCCGCATCTGCCGCCAGATGCCGGCGCCGTCCGAACACGACGGAAGCCCGCACCGATCTGGGTCATCGGGATCAGAGATGTCGGCACCTCCTGCCCGTAGATACCGTGTTTATAGCCTGTTGCCCATTACCCTCACCTCCCGCAATCTGCTGTGCTGCCATATGCACGCCGTTCCCCGGCGTGTTCACGTCCACCGTGCCCTCACGCTGTCCCCGACAGGACAACCAGCTGCATAACGAGCGGATGCTTTCTCCTCCTGAGCGGCGCAAACACCGCATCCGTATCGCCGAAAATGTAGACGCGGTTCTGCACAAGCAAGACGCGCGTACGCTCGGGACCGACATACATAACCTGCGTACGTTGGCCTTTGCGGTCTCCTGCATGTCCTGCTGCCTTGACTTCAGTCTCATCGTTTTCTTTGCCATCGTTACCTCAATTTCGTTGTGTTAAATACTGGTTGAAATGCGCGCCCGGGACGGCCGAGCGTATAGGATCAGCTCCATATACGCCCACCATTCCGGCCATGGTTGGTCCTCCGGTATCAGGGTCTTTACGGGCAGCTGAGAGCATACATCTCGTCGATGACTGGTCTGCTGCTCCACCGCCTGCCGTACAATCTCCGCCATGTGGTAAGAGGTCAGAGTGCCCCTTCTCCATATCCGCGCTGTACGTCATCATGAGGAGGCTGCAATGTTATCGTAGAGCCCTCATCGCGTATCGTGACCTCTACAGGTCGAATGACGATGTGCGGATCTTGCTTTTTCTTCTCCTCGTTGGTCGTCGACCTTTCGGCAAAAAGCCGTCGCGGACGATAAGATCTGTTCGCTCGCGATCTTCTCATCAATCGGGCGAGTAGCTTGTTCGTCGAAAATGCTGTTGCAGGAAGTCCGCCAATGCGCGTGCACATCCGATCGGTGTCATTCCATATTCTCCAGTCTATGCGCAACTTCACGGGCAAGACGCTCGCGAAACACCGCCTGCATACGTTCCTGCTACTCCTCTGCTGACATTTATCTCGCCCGCCATCTGCGGAACAGACGGACCAAACTCACGCTGAATCGGCAGGCGCGATTTCGGACGATCTGTGATGAGCCGCCTTTACACGACCATAAAAAGGGCGCGGCAAACGTGCCGCCCCGCCGCTTCTTTGACCGTGCATATGATGCCTCTGCGCGAAATCCGTACGACGGAATTTTGTGAGGTCAACGGATATTCCTGTGACCGTGACCTCTGCGTCTAAGCTGTTCCGCGCTGCACTTGATGCGCACCTGCTCTTTGATGTCAGATGCTTTGGTGTATGCGCTCGCGGATCCCCTTTTGATACTGCTGTTCTTCCTGCAATGACGGCACGGTGAGTGCCGCCGCAGATGTTACGTTCTACGGCATTCGGCACTTTCTCAATGCTTTCATCGCTTTTTCGATGTCTGTACGTCAATCTCTGCTCATATCGCCCCGCCTCCAGCGTCAATGTTAGGATGCCCATATCGTCCGTTGCATCGTCGATGCGGTACATCTCGCCGTTGACCTCAATCACGTTGCCATGCGCAACCGGCGGGATATCGGCCTTGCGAATATGCGGGACCAAGGTGCGCGCATCGATTCCTCGAATGATGCGCTGCGCCCGGTACGCTGAACGTATTCTTTCGTTGTCAGTCACCTCAAGGACTGCCTGCACACTCATCCGTGACGTGTGCATCTCGGCGAACTCATCGAATTCAGAAACACGCCAAGGTCAGCGCGGCCTGCTCGAAAGGATTTCGTGCCTTTTTCCGCGCGTCTTTTTCGCGGCGGCCGCAGGATCCACTGAAGGAAGTTCGGCGGGTGCGAGGTCCGTATTCCTCTGCCCCTATCCTCTCCGTCATTCTGCTCTGCTCCGTATCCTCTTCATCCTGCTGCCTGCGCACAGGCGTGGTCATGTCAGGAAGGGAGACGACGCCCTCCATAAGAGGTTCTTCGCGGTACCTTCAGGAAGTCAAGTTCTCCACGCCCGGCAGCGTGCAGAATACTGCCGACGGTCACACTAGCCGTTCGTTACAACAACCTTCATCGTCTGTCACCTCATTTCGCCTTGATGTATGCCCAGTCATCCACGAACTCGAGGCGCGAGCAGAAAAGCGGCTGTACAGCGTGAGGGCTCATCGTGTTCGCCGACTTCGACGCGGCATACTGCGGAACGTAAAGGGCGAATAGGTCTCGAACCCCGTCTCCTGCTCATTGATGAGCGTGACTGCGCCGCGTGGAGCTGCCCCGCGCCCAGCACGCCGATGATAACGTCATTCTCGCCAAGGAAGGGAACGGTCTTTGCCCGCGTCGTTCGTGTGAGTCTCCATGTAGCTGTATACCTCGAGGTTCCAGCGACTGGATGAGACCGATGCGCGCGACCTGCGGACTCTCGATGCGGGGCTGAATGCTCGCATGGAGAGATTCGCGATTCGACGGAACGGAAAGCCACTTCATGATCTCATTGTTGCCGAGCATGTAGTCGCGATGTTTCTTGCCGACGATTGCGACGGTCGGAACTCATCACATTCTCCTGAATGAGCGCGGATGCATTCCGCAGGTCGCTGTAAATGCTCGCGTTCGGCTGGTCCCACGCTCGTCGTCGGCGTGATCTTTCTGGTTTCGAGTCAAACGGCAATCTTCGCCGTCTTGACCGTCGTGCCGTCGTCTACGCATCCGTTGATCGTGTATGCGCCCGTCGTCAGAATCTCCGCCGCCATCTGATTCTTGCGGTTCGCATGATCATCGCCTGCATGTCGGCAAGGTCGTTCGCCTGAATCTCGTGTTGCACGCTGCGCGGCGTTTTGAGTCGAATAGACCGTCTCGCCAAAAGCCGCGCTGCTCAATATCTTCCGGACGCACCGTGCGGCGCGGGGCAACCATCGGTGGCTCGTAGATGTCTACGGTCGAACCGCTGCGCGCGACGTTGATGCCGTGACCTCCCTCGACTACGAACGGCGCGAGACGACGCCCGCCCTTGCGATACTCTACGGCAGTCTTCGGGGTGACCGCCGTCGTCGGACATCTGCGGGAAAAACGTATCAACACAGCAGTGCTTGCAGGCGGCATGATGCGCTCCATTGCCTGCATCAGCGAAATTGTATCTTTCATTCCAATAGCCATATCATGCTCCTCCTTACTTCACTGGACGATGAGGAAAATCCCCGCGTCGCGCAGTTCCTCTTCGTGTGGCTCACCGTGTCGCCGGATGCCGCAATGAGCTTCTCACGGTTGATACCCGTGATGTACGCCGTTCCGACGGTATCGCACTGCTCGCGTTGATGTCTTCTGCCGCAACCGCAACGGCCTTGCTGCCCCTTTGCGACAATTGTGTACTTTGCCGCCCGTAACGCCGAGCAGTGTGCCGCGTTGACGTTTCTGCCCAGATGCAAAGCGTTACGTTGCGCGTGAGGACTTCGACCTCTGCGCCGCCGAAAAGCCCGTCATAGGCGACCCCTGCCATCGTCTCTTTGATCGCCATGTCTTTACCCCTGTTCCTGTTCGCAAGTGCGACAACTTCATCAATATCCGGACTGCCGCTGCTGCTCTTCATTCTGCGGTGGCGCAGACGGTCGCAACAGCAGATGCGCCCGAGTTCAGATGATCGTCAATCAGCTTGCGGATTTCGTCGGCGACGTGCGCGATTCTACCGCGTCCTTGACTGCATCGACGTACGGCTGCACCTGCTCGCTGTGCTTCCGTTTCTCCCTTTCGCCAGGTTGACAATCTTCGTCACCGCCGCATTCGTGCGATCGTCGAGCGCATCAATGCACAGGATGCGCTGACGTTCCGCCTGCACGGCATCATCTGCCGATGCCGTCAGCGCGAGGTCCTGCGTTGACTGTTCCTGCCCGGAGTTACGCCGAGCAGGTCTCTGATCTTTTGTCAGCAGCTCGTTTTCCTGTATTCTCTCCCATAGGTATCACCCTTATCCTTTCTGTTCAAACAGTTCTCTCACCTTTATCCGCGTCCTGAATTTCCCAGGTCGCAGGATACGGGTTGACAATCAGAAGGCCGTCCTTTTCACGGTTTGTTACCGCTGCTCTCCTCGTCGATCTGGTCGACGAAATCCATAAGCAAGCGCCTCCTCTGCCGTGAGCCACGTCTCATCATCCATCATCGCAGTGAGCTGCTCTGCTCGTTCAGTTTCGCCGGTGCGTTTCTGGTATACGTTGATGATGGTCTGCCGCACGGTATCGAGGACCTCGGCTGCGGTGCGCATCTCTTCCGCATTCCCCATGCGTATGTTGCTGGATTGTGAATCATGCAGAGTGCATTCGTCGGCATGATAACCGTATCCGCCCTGCACAGGCGACAACCGTCGCTGCGCGCCGCAAACCGTCAATCCCGCATGGTGATATGCCCGCTATACGTCTTGAGCTGATTGTAGATGCTCTGCGCTGCAAACACATCGCCGCCCGGACTATTGACGCGCACGGTCAGCGGTTTTTCCGCCGAGGGCCTGAGCTCCTCCGCAAAAGACGCGGCGTTATCTCATCATCATACCAAGACGTATCCGAGATTGTGCCGCCAAAGCGAGTTCCGCATCCGCACTTGTATCATTCGTGATTTTCCAAAATCTCCCCATCGTATCACCTCCTTTCGCGGGAAAAAGCGCATCAAAAACCCGCCACATTGAGCGGGTTCGCTCATCAAGTTGTTGTTTACTGCTGATTGCGCTTGCGACGGGCACGCTCATGCGCTTGCCCATGATGACGCCGAGGCGTATAACTGCGCATCATCTCCCGAGCATCGATCGGACGGCTCTTATCAATCAAGACCGTAAATCTCTGTCATCGCATCATCATTGGGGAGGAACTGATGCCCAAGCAGTTCTGGGGTCGTCGTCTTCGCCGCCTCCCGATCGAAAAATCTTCTCAAACACGGGAATAACGGTGTCATAGTACCGCCATGTCTCGACTTCCTTGACGCTGTGCTCGGGACTTGCTGTAGAACAGCTTGCCATATTCAGTAGTCTTGAGCTTGTGCACGTTCGCGAGGCTTGCCGATCTTGTTCGCACTCACGCCGAACATCGCACCGATCTCCGTTGCGGAGTATGTCTTGCGCTCGACTTCCTGCAAGGCAGAACAGGGGACACCGCCGTTGAGTGCCTCTGCGGACTTCGCCTGCAGGATGTAGCAGTACTCAGGGATGTCGATCTGCGCGGCGATCTTGAGATACTGGTTTGATTCACGCACTGCGCGTTCAACGCTACGGGCTTTGAGCTCCTGCTCGCATGAACTCGCTGCGTTCTTTCGGGATGGTGCTATGCCACGAGCCGGTCTTGCGGATGGATGTCAGGAACTTCCGTGCTGACCCACCGTTTGAACTGTTTTGCATGGAAAGTTTCGGGCCGAAAATAGGGCGCATAAACACCAGATTCGATTGTATGATGGTCAGAATTCGGGTTTTCCTGAATACCGTCGCGAATCGCGACGGTATTCTTGTCCTCATCGTCAACATGCGCTGCCAACGCATCGCGGTACTGCTGTACCGAGAATCTCCGCAGCGTCCTTGCCGATAAAATACGGCTCCGTCCTTCAATCGTCCGCACCTTACCAAACTCAGCGTTTTTCAAAAATCTGCACTTCATTGCCATTATACAATCTCCTTTGCATTCCCGTTGGTTGGTATCAATGGTTTACATCCTTCGGGTTTTGTTCTTGAAAGCTACTCGTTTGTCCTCGGTCGGGCGGGTGCTTTTACTTGTCCTTCAAAGTCTTTATCCCCCACTCTACACCGTCCACGGCTCACCTTCTCCGCTCACAGTACGAATCGAGAATGCTTACTAGCTTCCTCGTCTACACGAACAGTCAATTTTACCGTCTTTGGTGTGCCCTGCAACAGGTCTACCGACTTTTTCTTGTCTGACACAATCTAACCCTCCTTTGTTTGTCGACATAATTATATTGTTGTGTCGACAAAGTCAAAGAGGTTTTGAAAATTTTCTGCAAGCAAAAAGACAGCATTGCGCTGATCTGTGTGCGGTATAATCCTCCCCGAAGGAGGTGCCTTAGATGAAACAACAGCCCCATAGCAGAGAAAGCGGTTCGATATACGCGACCGTGCTACATCCGTACCGAAGAGCTGGAAAAAGCTAGGGGAAGCGGCGAAAAAGCACAGCAGCAACAACAGCAGCAGAAAAACCAGTAACCCCCTTTTTAGGACAGTCACACGCTCGGCATAGCGCGTGACTGTTTTTATTCTATCTGTTGATTGGCTCCGATTTCCCTGATAAGCAAATTGTTTGAGTCAATACTACGTTCCCATATATTGTTTTTGGCTTTCCATTCTCGTCTAGATAGTGGTGAAGATACGAGTCTTCTTCATCGGTAATATACAGCTCACCATTCGGGGTGATACATGATCCCCAAAGCCCTCGTGCCAGAACCTTATCCTCCTTATACACTCAGCCCAGTGGGATTTTTCCGTCATTAAAAAGCAAGGTCAAACACGGACTTATCTAGGGTCTATTGCGATTTTGATTGGATATTTTTCTTACGCGGTTTATCCTCTCACATACCGGTTTCAAATACTTCCATGCAACTCCAGCAAGCGTGCCACTACCAGAGAAACCTGCGTACATCGCGATATTTATGGGCTCCGAAAAGGATATATATGGGAGTTCATTGTTCTCCTGCACACTGAGACAAGATATACAGTCGGAATAATCGCCATGTTGTATAGCAGAGATTCCATTATAATTCTGAATTTGTCTTTTTCAGAGCACCATCTTCGACATGACCGTAAACCAAACGCGCCAAGTATCCGGGCGCAACGAACAACAGCAAGGCAACATAACTTTCCGCAGAGGTGTTCCTCCTTTTACAGACTAATTATATCACTGGCATCCTCTCTTGCAAAAAGCCAAGATTGTTTTTCTAAGCTTTTCTCCAATCACGCGGGAATTCAGTGCAGTCAGTAGAATTTTTCCTACCTAGAGGAGGAATGTACGATGTGTAGAAAAATCAAGCGGTTTATGACAGCGCGGCTTATGTGGCTCTCATTGGTCATTTTTCCCACCGTTAGGGACTTGTTCTTCTGTTTTTCAATCGCGACAGACTAGCGGTGGAAAAATCATCGCTGCTGTTGGCGTTGTGTGGATGTTGTTCATTTGGTTGCCAGTAATAACTGCCGACAAAAGAACCGCCACACGTCTGCCCCCACCGTCCGAGCAACAGCAAAGGAAGTCGCTGCCGTAGAAAGGACAAAAGCCGCCATCAAGGAGGCGATAGAAGCCAAACTCGGCGACAATGTGAAGAACATTTCCGTTTCGGAGTTTCACGACAAAAATATGACGTGGTTGACTTTTGAGATGGATATGCTAGCGATGATGATGTTGACGCGGAAAAGCCGCCGCTGTTACTGCCATAAAAGACGTTTTACCAGACATATCGCAGTCTGTAGAGCAATATCGCTGCAATGCTCCTATGCAGCAGTGCCGGGCTTGCTGTGGTCACCTACAACACGGAGAAGTCAGGGGAATGAAGGATATTCCATCCTGAGAAACGGGAAGTCGAGAGGATTCGCCCCAGGATGCCCCTGCTCCTCCACCACCCGCAGCAAGCGTTCCCGCGCCACAGGCGCAGTCATCGTCACGGCAAGCACCGGCAGCACATGTCAACAGTAGCGGTCCCGGTCCGAACGGCGAGACGATCAAGGGAAACATCAACAGCAAGGGTGAACGAATCTATCACGTCCCGGGCGGTGCGTCCTACAACGAGACCATCCCGAGGCATGGTTTTTCACCGAGGACGAGGCGCGTGCAGCTGGATATCGCAGAGCGAAAAGATAATATCACGGCATAGAAAAAAGCACTCGTGCTAATGCAGGAGTGCTTTCTCTCGTCCATTTTGAGAACTTATAGATTTCTTCGTGCGCAGTACATTTGTCATATAATATGGTTTCATTTAGTGTAGCTGTTAGAGCATACTTCATCTAGCTCGAGATGTCAAGCATCCTCCTCAACAGTCAAGTTTCTTCTGCAGCGATCGCTCATGGGCGATCTGTTCCGAGATTCTCCCTCATAATCTGAGCCTGTCATCTCTGCCCTGCCTCGCGTTCGAGCGTGCTAAGTCCGTACTCTGTGCGCAGGTGTGAGCCGTTCACGTCCCTTCACAGGGTCAAGGATGCTCATTGTGGGGCCGAACCATTCTGCATTGCACCATGCGGCGCAGCGTGAGCGGGATCGTCAAAAAGCCCGGTGCGTCAATGCGCCCGAGTGCGACCGCCTCCGCAAAGCCATCACCTCATAGACGGGCTGACGAAATCGCGCGCGAACCACACGCGCCGCATCCGGTGATTCGTCCCACGCCTGCAAGAGTGCTGCACGGCTCGCACTCGTATGAACTCGTGAAACTCTTCGCAGGGACCTCATGCCCATGGCTGCCCCAGCGCCGCGCCGATTTGCTTGACAAGCTCCTGCGTGAATACGCCGAAGGTGCTCTGTCCGTCGCCTGCAGGTTGACTGATTTCACGTCCACACCGGACGGCAGGCATTGAGCGTGCCGGTCCCAGTGCGTAATCATTGACATTCTACAACAGGCTCGTTCGGATCTCCGTCAGTAGGCACTCCCGAGCATGCTGTTCAGTGTCCCTGATACGTTCGATGTCTGTGTGAAGAACAGGGCAAAGAAGGACTTCACAATTGCATTTTGCAAGCTCTGCCGTTGTGAATCTACTCATTTGTTTGAGCGTTTCGAGTACAGGCGCAAGATACGGAACGCCTCGATATTGGTCCGCGCGTACATCATGTGGCGAGATCTGCAGGATGTTCGGCAATCCTGTCCCTTCCCAGAATGCCTTGATTCTCACCCACTCTGTCGCGCCCTGCGTGTCAGTATAGTCATGCGGGACTTTTGTTGGACACCCGGTATCATCAATCACCCCGTCAGCATCAATCTCCACACCGGAGATGATACGGTGCCCCGCCATCGGCGCATTCATCTCAACGCTCGTATGTGGTTTGCAAGCCCTGTATCAAGTGGATTGCTGACGCGGTTTGCCCTCGAGCAGTTGGAGCCGTAAACTGTGCAGTCGCCATCTCCGCCGGGGGCTTGCGCCGAAAGGCGTGAACGCGTCTCCGTCAATCAGGTAGGACAGGTAGGCGATGTGCTGCAGGGTCGTAAGTTATTTCGGCGGTATATATCGCAGTTCTTGGAGCTCGCCCACATCTGGAACTCGGCCATCACGCTGCGAATCCACTGCCGCGCATCATCTGCACTCATGCCGATCTGCTTAGAAAGCGTGGCCGCGGGAAAAGCGTCAGTCCCGTCCCAACTGCGTGCGTTGCACTGGACTGTATGCCGCCGCGCCGATCGGCGTATTGATTGCCGTATCCGCCGCACGGTTACGGAGCGGGTTGAGGTTCTGGTCGATGTCGGACTTGCTTGAGAGTTTCCAAGGGTTCCACATTTTGAGGGATATTGCTTGTCTGAGATGCGCCACCCTCGCTGTATCCGCTGTTCTGGACTTTTATTCGCTGTGCTCCTCTGATGCGGCGTTTTTCTTTGCCATCGGTTCACCTCCCATCCACGAAAACGACGCGCTTGCTCATGCCGCGCATGTCCAGCGCACTGCCGTCAAGTGTCGCTCCGCCCGCAATCGGGCTATCAATCGCGGCGCGTATCGTCGATAGATTCGCCCGTGTGAGGGTGCGGTTGCCGATGGTGTACGACTGCCCCTGAGTACTGCACGCTCCGCCTCGAGATATTGCGCAAGGCGCTCGTTCTGTATTTTGTTGCCATCCGTATCACCTCACCATATATTCGTCTGCCGTGCTGTCTGCGCTGTTTTTTCTTTGCCGCTGTGTCTTTCTTTTTCTGCGTTTGCGGCGCTTCCTCTCCCCGCATCGCTGCCTTTATGCGCGCCCAGTCTGGGGTACGCGACAGCATGCAGGCGAGATTATGAACACGCAGATCAAGCGGCTCATTTCGTACACCCGGCGTCGTCTCCATATCGTGCGTAGGGCACCGTTCCGGCGCACCTGTTTTTTGTGCTCCGATATGAGGCCGCGAAAATAGAGGGTTGATCGTAGCCCGCGATAAGGCGGGGATTGTCCCCGTCGAGCGGAAATGGAAATAGGATGCCCCCGGCGCATTGATGGATAGGCGGTTCGCGACCTGCTGCTTTCCGTCGTCAACGCCAAGCAAGACAAGCGGTACGCTTGCGCCCTGCGCTCTGCCGATTTTATAGACGAGCGGGATGCCGGGGCCGCCCTTCCTTGATCGGGATACGTTGCTTGTGATAGTTCCGCTGACGGTAGGCATCACATTCCCGGTATAGTGTCCGCCGAGTCGATGAAGCTACGCACGATGTTGAGACCCTAAGCCGTTGCGGAAGAAGTATGTGCGATCGAGCACCGCATCGAGCATCTCCCACGTCCGCCATTGGTCCGGTGTCCCCGGAATGGATCCGTGAGAATCCCCCAACTCTCCTCTGCCTCGCCCCATCCGCATACCTCATACTCGAGGCGGTTGTCCTGCACGTCGACTGCCGCCGTCAGCATCAGCACGCCGCTCGGCAACTCCGCTCCATATTGTTCGCGCCGCTGAAGAATATCGTGCCGTCGTCAAATGCGCCGCGCTCTTCGTACAGCTCGCCGAAACGCGTGTTCATGATGACCTGCTCGCGCGTAGGGTCTCCGAGTGCCTCATGCCACTCACGCATAATCTCGCTCCATGTCATCCACGGGGATGAGAACGCATTGACAAAAAGAGCGGATGCCGTTCTTGACGGCAACAGGGATTCTGTGCGACATATTTCTGCGGTGCCGCCTTCATCGTCTTTTTCGTCAAAAGAGAATCACGCAGTCAGGGCAGCGCCACTGCACATCCTCGATGACAACGGTCTTGCGCCCCTGTGCGTCCTTATGCTCGCTGTACTTTGCGTGCACGTTTCTGATAGCGGATCGTGTGATACTCGCCACAGTTCGGGCACTGATACTGCCACTCTTCCTGTGTCCCCTGCCTGGTACTCCGCCGCAATGCGGCTGCTTCCGACGATTGTCGGCGTAGAGAACTATCCCCATCACGCGATTCCAAAACGTCGTCATGCGCTTTGATGCCAGATCGACAGGGTCGCCCTCGCCGCCAGCAGACGCGGGAAGCGATCGACCTCATCGGCGAGGAGAATGCGAATAGGGCGCGATGCGAGCCCCGCCGGGACTGTTTGCCCGCACATGATAAGACGGCCTCCCGGGAATATCTTCGAGAGGATCGTGTTGTTCCCGTCGCGTGTCTTTGACGTGTTCTGCTGCGCTCCGTCCTTCACGTCATAAAAATACGCGACAGCACTTTTTGTGTCGCGTATCATCGGAGATACGGGTTTTAGAATAGTCCTGCGCCATCTCGATGGTCGGCTGGATCATCATAATTGCACACGGATCAAGGTGCGCGAATCGGCCGATCACGTTATTCGTGACATCGGATTTTGCCTACCCTGACTGGAACTCATCACCACGACGCGGCGGATGCCCGGCTGCGTGAACGCGTTCATGATCTCCTCCTGGTACGACGCACGGCTCGTTTTCCACCGTCCCGGTTCTGCCGAGGTACTCGATAGGATACGGTATTCATCTGCCCATGTGCTGACCGTCGTTTTTCGGCAGCGGTGTCAGTCCTTTTTCGTGACACGATGCGCCACAGTTCAAGTGCTGTTTTCATCGGTCACCTCCGCCGCCTCATCCTGCATGAACAAGTTCGGCTCGTATTCACTGAGTTCGGACAGTTTTTCCTCAATCTCGACGGTGAGCGTCTGATAAATATCGTCTTTGCCCTGCCCCTCGATCAGCGGTGCGAGTTTTCGATGGGAGCCCGAGAGCTGCGCCCGCAGATTGGACAACATCTCGATCATGACCATCTCTACGGTGCGCGCATCGTGAGACACTCGCCCTCGCTCTGTGCAAGACGGAGCTCACTGAGTTCACGCCTGACGCGTTCATGCTTTGCCTTCTCGGAGATATAGTCCGGATCATCGTCATCCTCTCCTTTGCGACTGCGGTTTTTAGTGCATCATAGTTTGCGGATGCTCTGCACAAGGAACACGCCGCCACGCGCATCCTTATCGTCACGGATGACAACGCCCTCCTGGATCAGCTGACTGAGCACGCCCGGAGGTCAGCCCGACAGCGCGTGCAAAATTCGCCTGCGAGACGGTGATCTTTTTCGGGTCTTCCGCCACCTTCATCGGGTTTTCCTCCTTTCATGCTAAACAAACATGATAACTTATAGGATTTTTACTATTTGTTGTAGCTATTTCTTTCTCAAGTGCTCAAAGGCTTGCTTGAGAAAAAATTTCCGTATCTAGCCCGTTTTTGGGCATCGTAAGCGAGCGCAGAGCCTCCAATCTCAGAAGGACCCGCTACACTCCATACAAAAAGGGCACCGCGTATGCAGTACCCTCACTATTCACAGCTTATACTATATCACAGGTCTTTGTGTCCATTTGTATCCATTTTTCAAAAACAGCCCTCAAACTCATTCAGAGCTTGCCCGTGTAATTTGTGTGTATGTGGTGATATGCATAACCCATCCCTACCGCAATATATTCCCACGATTCGCCCTGCAAATAGCGGCGATGCAACACTTCGCGATAACGCCCGTCCGCGATCTGCTCAATCTGTGCTTTTGCCTCCTCGCGCGTGACAATCAGCCGATCCCATTGCTCACTGACACGCGAAGCGTATTTCTCAAAGCGCTGCAATTGCATCCGAAAAGATCGCCGATGTGCGAGTTGCTGACCTTGTCCTTGTCGTACTCGATTGCCTTGAGATTCACTAACATCATCTCGTGCACGCTGGTAATCCATTTCTGCGCTCCGCAGATCGCTCTCAGCATCGCGGATGCGTCTCAGATATTCTTTTGCGGTCAAACCTCGTTCCTCCTTATCCTCAGCAAATTAGCCAGCCAGCGCTCAGATCATCTTCCTTACGCTTCGCCTGCTCCAACTCCTCCCGTTCCATTACGCGTGCCATCATGCAGCGCATGCTTGCGTTGATGATATGGCTGTCACTCCGATCCCCTGCAAGCCACATCGAGAGATGGCGCAGTGCGCGTGCGGCGTGCTCGGCTGCAGGGATATCCCGCCACGTTTCACCCGGATGCTTCTCTGCTCCTGCTGTGAGACCTGTGGCGACCTCATTCAACCACGGATAGTCGAGGTATCGGTACTCGTTCGGCTCCGCGCTCTGCGGATATTTCGTGTCTGCCATTTCTCTGCCCTCCCTAATCACGCTTATAAATCGTCATATCCGCCGCTGACTCAATACTGCTCCTGTGCCCTCCGCAGTAAAGAGAATTGGCGTCTGCAGCGATACGCGAAGCGGTGCATATATACGTACCTCCGTCTTGCGCTGTGCGAAAGTAACCGACGATATCGGCAAGGAACTTAACGTTGGCACAAGCCTTTTTCGTGTTCATCGTGCGGATGGTTCTTCGCATACGATGCCGCATCATACTGTACCTGCAGCTTCGGCTCGCGTACTTTGAACGCCATAATCACAGGCTCCCCACTCCAGCTGCACAGACAGCGGATCCTTTCTCTTGGCGAGACATAGCGACCACCCCTTTGAGGAACGTATGCAGCTCCTCAATTTCTGCCGCCGAATAGATGGCATAGGCGGAGGTATCTTTAACCGGAGAATCACCTTCGCAAAATCCGGCATTTCTGCGTCAAGTTCCGCCCCCGTCAAAAAAATCATAGGATCCACCCTTGCCGAAGGCTCCGTCAATCAGACCATCATGTACGGATTCGAGGCATACACACGACTGTCTGTATAGTGCAGCGCGTGGAATTTTTCGTTTTCGCTTTTCAGATCCACAAATTTCTTCACGTTCTTCATAAACGTCAGCATTTCGTAGTCCTCCTCAATGCACTCTGTACTTATCAATGCGAGCCTTGAGACTCTCAGGAACGAACTCCTGTGCCCGCTCCTTCATACCAATCGCGCGCAGGATGTCCTCATCACGCGTATCCGTGCAGACGAGATGGTGCACAATGACCGTCTGCGTTTGCCCTGCCGATGCAGACGCTTATTCGCCTGCTGATACAGTTCAAGGCTCCAGTTCAGTCCGTACCAGACAACGTGGTTGCCGCCGTCCTGCAGGTTCAGCCCGTAGGCGGCACTCGCGGGGTGTGCAAGCAGAATATCCACCTCGCCGTGATTCCATGCAAGCTCATCCTCTGCTCCATGCAGAACCCGCACACGGAGGTTTGTTGCCCGCAGTGCCTCCACAATCCGCGAAAGATCGTGCTGAAAGTTATAAAAACCAGCGCAGATTTCCCGCCCAGCTGCTCAATCAGCTCCATGAACGCCTCGATCTTGCAGTCATGCACCGCATGAGGCCTGTGCTCCTCGTTGTAGACCGCCCGTTGGCAAGCTGCTGCAGCTTGTTCGAGAGTGCCGCTGCGCTCGCTGCCGTGATCTGCTCGCCGCTCTGCAGGAGTTCCAGCACCATCGTCCGCTCCATCGTGTCATGCGCTTTGCGCGCCTTCGCATCCAGTACGACGGGGATCGTATCCTCGACCACGGGCGGCAGCTCCAGATAGTCTGCGGCCTTCATGCTGACCGCAATATCTCCGATGGCGCTCATAATAGCGTCCTCTGCACCGTCTTTTGGGTCGTAGGTATAGATGATGTCACGCGACCGCTCCCCAGGCGTAAAATACCGATTACGAAAGCCGGAGAAGGTGCTGCCGAGACGCTGCCCCCGATCCAGTAAATATATCTGGCTCCAAAGATCGATGATCCCATTCGGGCTTGGCGTCCCCGTGAGAAGCACCGTCCGTTTGATGTGCGGGTACATATACGAAAGAGCCTTGAATCGTTTTGCGCGTGGATTCTTGAAACTGCTGGATTCATCCACAACCACCATATCAAACGGCCAGTCGTTCCGGTAGTGCTCTACCAGCCACGGTACGTTCTCGCGGTTGATGATGTAAATGTCGGCGGGCGTATTCAGTGTTTTCAGCCGCCGCGCCTGTGTGCCGAGAACCGTCTGCATTCGGAGAATGTGCACCCCGTCCCATTTCGCTGCCTCGCGCTGCCACGTCGCCTCAGCGACCTTCTTCGGCGCAATGATAAGCACCTTACGGACGGCGAACTGCGCGTATTTCAGGTGATAGATCGCCGACAGCGTGATGATCGTCTTACCAAGCCCCATGTCCAGAAGAGAGCAACGCGCGGATCGGCGATGAGCCGGTCAATGCAGTACCGTTGATATGCGTGCGGCTTTGGCTCCACGTTCCATCATCTCCTTCAGCACATCGAGATACATCTTCACGTCATCCGCGCCGCGAAGCGTGACAGCGGCGGCACCCATTCCACGAAGGGTCTCCTGCTGCACCTTTTGCAGCCGCGTCAGCCGTCCATTCTCCTGCTTCAGTTCAACAAAGATCACCTTGCCGCCCGGAAGAATGACAATACGATCGGGCACACCTGCATTCCCCGGCGATGCCCATTTATAGGCTTTGCCGCCCAACTGCTTGACGCCATCGCGCAGCAACACTTCAATATCTCGTTCTTTCATCCCGATCTCCTTTCAGTTCAACAATGTCACATGCTCGTATATAGATATATAAATTAGGGCAGTGTAGGCTATGTATATCGCCCCCTAATTCCCTATTTAATAAATATATATATATATATGTTACATGTTACATAGTATATATAATCCTTAGAGCCATAAGGGTTTAGCCCGCAACTTGCAAGCGCAACAATAAAAGTGAAGAAACACAAAAGAGCATTCATTGTTTCGTCGCGCATCTATTGTGTTTCGCCTGTTCAGTTTATGATGTGGAATCCCCGCTGAACGCCGCAGTAGCCAAACCTGCGCGTCCCCTCATCACGGACGGTGTTCGGGAGGGTTTTCGAGGATCTTGTTGATCTCTTTCGCGTCGCCGCGCCGCATGAACTTCGGCTCGCCATCGAAGCACTACACCAGATCTCAAGTGCGCAGACCCGATCGCGCGGGATGAGGTCGCCGCGATCCTCCATGACGCCGCTCCAGAAGATTTTTTTCGCTCGGGCAGCTTCATCGTGTTCCAGTTCGTGGGAATGGGGCGTGAGATGAACTCGGCAATCAGGCCTTCCCTGATATTGACCTCTCGGTGCCCGCTTTGGTTTGTCTAATGCCGCCTGAATGACTTCCTGATCATCCAGATAAAGAGCCTCGCCTTGCCTAAACTTTGCCACGGCCTCCGCCCAGATCTGGTCAACCTCGTGCGGCAGCTCCTCCCAGATGCTCTTTTGCACCGGACACTTCCCAACGTCCACCGGCCAAAAGCGGCGATTTCCTGTCGAATCTTTTTAGGAACTCGTGATCGTTGCTTGATCCAAAGAAAACGCATTGGCGGGAAATTCGGCTGCTCTGCGTCCGAGACGGCATACGGAAGAAATCGCTCGTGCGCGAGAGGAACTGCTTGATCATGTTTTTTCCTCTGACCGCGTGTAGCCAGTCATTTCAGCAAGCTCGATCAGCAGTTTTCCTTGAATCCCTTCGAGTGCATCCTTGCCGTCGAAGGAGGAAAAACTGTCACTGAACCAGTCCTGTGCCATCTTCGCGAGAAGCGTGCTCTTGCCAAGCACCTGCCGCCCGATGAGAACAGGCACATAGTCGTACTTGCATCCGGGGTGCATCGCCCGCGCGACGGCAGCCACGAAGATTTGCGGCAGACCGCCCGCGTATAGGGTTCATCACGGCACCCAGATAGTCGTGAAAGAGTGTATCCAGACGCGCCGCACCGTCCCACGTTAGTCCCTCAAGGTACTGCGTTACGGCGTTGAATCCGTTTTGCTCGGCGGCAAGCTGAGACTGCGCTGAGAATCTTGTCCTTGCCGGTGATGTCAAGCGGTATTCCAAGTACCACTGCACGCCCGCATCATCGTGATCCGACCACACGCGCTGCTTGTCCGACGGATTCAGGCAGTGTACCAGGACAAGCATCCGCAGGAGAACTTCTCGACGGCGATTCTGCTTTTCAGCAGCGGATCATTCGAAGAATCCGCACGATGTTGTCCATTGTCTTTTTCGGCTTCCCCGTGTCGCTAAACTGGATTCCTGCCGTCCGCATCCAGTTCACATCGACCGCAGGGGACTCCGCCCCGCCGCCCGTGCCTGTGTGCTCCGAGGGCTCTGCCATCCCGAACACGTCCGCCGCCTGTGCCGCACGCTCCGTTTGCAGCTCCGTGGCGACGGCTGCATCTGCGAGTGCCCTCCTTCTGCATTGCGAGAAACGAAAGGCAGCCGGTTGTTTGGCGTTCCTCTTTTCGCCCGGTTCATCCAGTTCGGCGAATTTATGTAGGCGGATGAGGTCGAACGCATTGACCAGCTGCCCGCTGCACGGATCGGTCGCATGATGCGAATACAGGAACTTGTTGTCGTCGTAGAGCACTGCGCCCGCGACCGTGGATCCTGTTGCAAACGTCAGGCGGTCGCTGTTGTCCGTCGGTTCGTATGCGTGCGGGATAAATGCCTCGATTGCCCCGAGAACGTCATAGACGCGGCAGAATGCGCCGACGATGCCCGTTTTTCTTCGTCGGATCCGACTGCTTGGAGAGTGCCAGCCGCTCCTTCGCCTCGTTTGCGCCCGGCACCTGCGGCATGTCCGCACGTCGTGCCAGTTCTCGTAGGCATTAAGGAGACCATCTGCGGATGGGGAATGGCTTATCCTCGCAGCAGAAAACACAGATTGCATCCCTTGCTGCAGCTCGGCCAGAACATGAGACGGCTAGCCTCAAACGTCGTCGGGTCGCAAGGTCGATACCGATGAGGCTTGCGATCTTGCGTGCGATCGGCTCGTATTCGTCCGCCGTGACGCTCCGATCGGTTGGGAAGATGGCGCGCAGCCGTGGATGGTGCTCGGTATGGCTGCGCGTACTGTAGACGGCGTAGGCGATGCCGAGACCTGCGATGCGGCGGATGACGCTCTGCGTCTCCCCGGTGCGATGGCGTCAAGGTCAAGCGTGATGAGGTCGCGGCTCTCGACATTCGCCGCCTTGCGCTGGAGACCTTTCAGCGTGCCGCCAACAAAGCCGCCTACGTCCTTGAGTCTGCCCTGCTCCTTCTTCGGCGGGGCGTGGTATTCTCAACGGTTTCATCCGTCCGTGCAGGTGTGCGGAGCCGTTCGACAAATTCGCTCCAGAGATACTCGGTGCGCTGCCACTCTTTCGAGGTACGACTTCGGCCGACGCTGATATGTATGATGCGATCGTTTTGCAACTCATCGCCTCCCTCAGTCTTTCATATAGTATTTGCTGGTGAATCCCGCTGCGGTCAAATGCAGCCCCGATGCCCATGGCGGCGGGTCGCCCATGAAAGGCGTTGACCTCCGCAAGTGTTTCCTCCGGATCCAGTTCGTCGATCTCGATCACGACCTCATCATGGACGTGCACGACGATGCGATAGCCCGCATCCGCGAGGCGCTAGTAATCGCTGCAGCGAGACAGTCACGAGCAACCGCCTGTGGATATTCTCCGTGAGTTTGCCGCCGTAGGTGCTTTTCGATCCCCAGTTCGCGCCAATCTGCGTACGGTAGTGCAGTGCCTCTTTGCCACGATCGTTGACCGCGAGATATGGACTCGGGTAAAAGAGTTTTCGCCCTGAGGGAGTGTGATCGTGAGAAAGTCGCTGCCATCGACAGGACTGCTCTCTCGTGCGAAGATGATGCCGGGGTCAAGTCCGACGGGACGCGCCGTCTTCATCACGCAGAGTGCGGCGTTCTCGACCTTCTGCCAGAAATCCACGATGCGCGGGTTCGCCTCCGCGCCAGCGGCTCGACGATCTCGGGCAGCTCCTCCTCGGTAAGCCCCATCTTGAGCGCACCCATACTGATGAGTGCGTTCGGACCGCCTTGATACCCGCTTGCAAGCACTGCGATCTTGCCCTTCTGCCGCAGGTGACTGTTCGCGCCGTGTTTTTCGATGGGGACGTGGAACATACTGGATGCTGTCGCGCGGTAGATGTCCTCTCCTCGATCAAACGCTTCGAGCACCCACTTCTCCCCGCGAGGCCATGCAAGCACACGCGCCTCGATCGCGGAGAAGTCCGAGATGCAGAGCAGTTTTCCCTCGGGTGCGATAATCGCCGTGCGGATGAGCTGTGAGGCGTATCACCCACATCACCGAAAAAGCATCGCCACCGCTTCCCGATTGCTCCGCCGTACGAGATCACGGGCAAGATCGAGGTTCCTCAAATAGTTGCGCGGCAGATTTTGCCCTTGGATGAGCCGCCCCGCCCATCTGCCCGTGCGATTCGCGCCGTAGAACTGAAGCACACCCACGTACGCGGTCATCCTCGCCCGCGGCGGCATTCATCATCTCGTACTTTTTGACAGAGGGTCTTGGAGAGCCGTCTGCGGATGTCCAGCACCTTCGCTGCGGTATCGTCAGCGACCTCGAGCGCCCTCGGCGACGCTCTCGCTTGTCAACTTTTTCCATTTCGACGTTCGTGTTGTCGTTGAGCCATTTGAGGGCTGATCGCGGCTGTTTGGGTTGTCAAGCCCCGTGATCGCTGCGGCTTCCTGCATAAGATGCTGCTTTTCGTCGGCGTCGATTTGGAGCGCCCCGCGTACGAGATCCAGGTCGAGGAGAACCCCGTGCCGGTTGATCTTCTGGTCAGTCACCCATTCTGCTTGCAGCGCGTCGGGAACGGGGAACGCCGCAAGACGGCGGCAGACCTCCATCTCTGTCACAACGTCCTGCGCGTTGTACGCCTTGAACGCCTCCCACTTGTCGGGATCGTGCTCCGGCAGATTGCGCGTCCTGCCCCCGTTGCGCTTCGTCGGTTTGCACGGCAGAACAAAAATATCGGATGAGGGCTTTGCCGCTCGCGCTCTTTTCTTGTCCTGCGGTAGCCCGAGGCCTTGCCGATGCCGTCAAGGCTTTTGGGATAACCGAGATAGAGGCCATGGAGCTGCGTGACGCCCATTGCCTGTAAGGGAGTCAGTATACCGCTGCGGTGCAGACGGTGCAGCTCAAACGCCGCGTTGAATGCGTGCTTCGTGACCTCTGGATCTGTGAGCGCGTCGATCACGTCGGCGGGAACTTCCTCCCCGTGTGCCCGATCGACGACCTGCACCTCGCCGAAGTCCCATGCGTATGCGAATAGTAGTATTTTTGAAGTTCGGACACTCTACATATTTAGGGATGCCCAGCTTGATGTCGTTTTTCGCTGTAGGGTTTCAAGATCGATGGATAGATGTCGCATAAATAAGTCCTCAAAAGGGGCGGCTGCCCCCTCGTCCTCAGATCCTCGGGTTACATCGGCGCGCCGGTCAGAGGGTTGATCTGCAGCGATGTAGCCGCAGCGGCGACGGCAGGCGGCACGCTCGGCTGTGCATACGTCGGAGCACCTGCTGTGTGCGTCTGCCCCTGCCATCGGTGCCGCCGCGTCCGGAGCGCCGAACACATCATCTGCCGAGGAAGGACACCGCCCAGAGGCTCACCATCCGCGACCTTCTGCACGGGGCCGAGGCCCAGCGCCGACGCCGACGGATTCATTCTTGTAAGTAGAAATTGACGAGGACGTTGGCGTACATCCCGCTGTAGATCTCACTCTGATTGAGGATCAGGGTTGCGGCTCAGGTCAACCACCTGCACAGGACCGCGTGCCTCTGCAAGACCCGCGGTGAACACCCAGTGTCCCTTTGCCTCGGGGCCAAACTCTTTGCCAGACTGCGTGTAGCCGTCGCCGTCCCAGATTACTGTCTTGGGCTTCGGGGAACGGCGTTGCCGTACTTCTCACGGCCGATGGCGATTGCGGCCTCAATGGCGCTATCGATCGCCTGCTTCTGCGCCAGATCCGTCTTCGGTACGAGGATCGTGCAGCTGTACTTCTTCTCCTGCCCGGGGTTGCGCAGAGACCGCCTTGTCAAACCGGACGTACGAGACGCACGTTCCGCAGCAGTACATCCGAGGTCGCATTTGGTAACTCATGTTCTTTTTCTCCTTTTGTTCCTTATGAAAACACATCTGCTGCCTGCGGCTCGTTCGTGACCGCAGGACGTTTATCAGAACTCCGGGGCGAGCGTTGGCTTGCCCGGAGTTTTGACCACCATCGTGCCGACAAGTTCCGCGAAACGCTTCTTGCCGACCGTCTTCTCCACCTGCGCGAGTGTCAGCGGCTTGCGCTCCCAGAGCAGAGCATTCCTCGATACCGTCCTTCTCGAGGATGGCGAAGGCTTCATCCATATCCGTAAAGGATCGGCTGCCGCGTCCTCCACAGCTTTCCAGCCGGGGACATTGCTCCCGGCAAGGCACTCGCTGAGGGCGTATTCTTGGAGATCCTCTGCCCATTTCTTGAGTTCTCCAGCACTCTTGAGGTAGGCTCAAATCCTCTAGTGTAATTAGTCTCGGATCTCTGTGCAGGGGAATTGTATTCAGTGCCGCATCGTAGTACTCACAGCGCGCCTTGCATTGCTGCTTTGCTCGACAGAAACGGCGGTGCTCGCCCGCTGCAAAGACGAGGATTCTCCCAGAGCCTCCGCCGCTTTGACCTTCACGACCGTCTCACCCCAGTGCAGAAGTTCGTCCGCTGTGCAGGCGAACTCGCTGATACTGCCGACGCGCGGCTGCACGATCGCCATTTTGACAATCTTGAAGCGATAGATCAGGGCGAAGTCGTGCATCGCCCCGAGTGCGTAGAGCATCATCTGCGGATTGTGATCCGCATCGACGACAACGCCCTTGCCGTGCTTATAGTCAATGACGTGCGGCGTATCTCCTGCAAGCAGGGAGGCAGTCCGCCGTGCCGAAACCGTCGGGGGCGTAGTCGCTAAAAGTTCACACGCCGCTCAATCTGGATGCTCGGCGGCACCGAGTAACTCGAGTGCCGTCCGTTTCACTATAGTCAAGATAGGTGTCCGTCGTCTCGTCCATCTCTGGATCGTAAAGTTCGTGCTTCTGGTGAGTTGAGCTTCTTCGTATACGTCCCGCGCGGCATTGTTGTGATGTACTTCGTCAGCTTCAGTTCGCAGATCTCATGCGCGAGTGCCTTCCTTGGCGTACGTGCTCGTCGTGTCGGGAAACTCCGCCTCGAGTTTCGGCGCGGCAGTGCAGGCAAGCCAGCGGTGTGCGCTCGATGCGCTGAGAAGGGCGTGCGCTGTGGCGGCCATCAGAGACGCGCCCCCAGTGCACGCAGATCGGCGGCGAGTGCCCCGTATTGCTCCTTCGGGATATCGAGGAGCGATGCCGCACCATATTTGGTACAGACCGCCTGCAGCTCGCCCATTCGATTGGCATCTGTCGGTGGTGCGCACGCCAGCTGCAGCTCCTCGATCGTATAGGTCGGTGCATCAGCCGTCGGAACGGCGCCGGGCGGTACCGAGGCAGGGAGCAGGTGCCGCAGGGGCGACAGGCGCAGCGGGTACCGTGGTCTCCGATCCAGCAGGCGCTGCGGGCGGTGTAGGTGCCGTCTGTTCCGGCTTCGCCGGAATCGGTTCATCCACATACACCTTCTCCGGCACGACGATGCTGTCGCCCGTTGTCGCCGTGTGCGGCTTGTCCGGCACTTCGATCTCCGTGCCGAGCGATGCACCGGCGAACGCCGAGCAGGCATTCACGAGCGGTCACGCCCTCGCCTACCCGCCGCCGCGAGATCCATACCAGTGAGGTTAATGTTGATTGTCATGTTGTAAATCCTCCATGATTTGTGCTATACTTTAACTGTAAATCTTTCTTGTTTCCGCATTGGCTTCGGCTGCTGCGGGTTCTTTTTCTCTATATGCTTTTGGGAGAGCCATCCTTAATAGTGCACGCTCCTCCCGTGTACACGGAATGCCTGGACATCCATCACATATCGCAGTCGTACAGGGTGAGACACCCGCGCCCAGGGTAATTCATGATGTGCTCTCGCTGTTCAAGCGCTTTGCTGCTGCATTGGCTTCGCTCTTTTCAGATAGATGCCGGCGGTCTCCTTGTTCTTTCCGAAACTCGGTCCCTCGGGGTCGATCAAGCGAAAAACCTGGTATCGGCGAGTCGGTCCGCCTTCTCCGTACAAGCTAAACGCTTCCACCTGCCAGCTAGACGTTACTTGCCTCCTCCTTGTTCAGTTTTCTCCGCAAAGTGCCATCGCCTCGGCCTCATCATTGGTCAGGCCACCTGCATACTCGCGGTTACCGCTGTGATCGACGATGCGCATATCCTTGATGCGGTAGACCTGATAGACCTTTCGCCCGCCAAGATACTGGCTCGAAATCTTCCACTCACCCTTCATTCTGATCTCCTTTCACCCAGTATGTCATCCGCAGCTCGTCACCCGGATAGATTAACCCGTGCCGTTCGAGCAGCCACGGGTTCAGCTCCTCGATGCCGCTCTTGTATTCGAGAATGTACCGGCGCGTGCCGGTATTCTTGCGGAGATATGTCTCCGCGATGTCCCAGAGTGTGTCGCCACTCTTGACCACGTAAATCTCCTCGACGAGGACGGCGTTCCGTCCATCGGGCTGTTGACTGCAGGCTCCCGCGAGCAGGATTGCCGCACCCTGCGATGCAGCATCCCGGCAAATCACCTTCTTTGCCGCTCACGCGACCGCCTCCTTTCTCTCGATCGGGACGGGATTCGAGGATCCTCCAAGTCCATCCCGTCCATAGCAGCCATCCAGCGTTCCAATTCACGCCGGCGCACCTTCATCCCGTTCAGCTTGATGCCCGCGAATAATGCCGGACTGCACCAACATATTCGCGTAGTTCTTACCAACGCCGAGCACTGCGGCAACCTCGACCACTGTCAGGAGTTCGTCTGGTGTTTGACACTCCCGCACAACTGCGACCGATCTGCTTGCGCGCTCGATCGCACTGGCGATGATGGACTCCATCGCTGCACTGTCCATCATTGCACCTCCGTTCTATTTGTTTAGCCTCACATCATACTCAACCGTCCGATGATTTACTGCTGCGGCATTCCTCCTTTCACGGTTGTTGCCGACAGTTACCGCAGTGCCTCGATCACTGACTCGTTCCAACGAATCTGATAGCCGCTATGCCCGTTGCGCTCATACGGCATTTCCTCACCGTAATTCTTGCCCTTGTTTTGTAATGCGCCATTCCTTGCCGATCTTCATCTGGAGACCCGCATTCTTGAGGAGCAGGTTGGTATCCTTTGCGCTGATGCCGAGCTTTGCACCGATCGCAGTAGGATTAAGAAAGCCCGTGTCATGCTCTGCCGGAGGAATGAGTTCCTTTGACCTCGGGCATCTCGACACCGTACGCTCGCTCAATCATGCTTGTTGCCTTGGCGAGTGCGATGCCATCCTTGACGCCGAAGAGTTTCTGCAGTTCTGCCGCCGTGCTGCGAACATCCCGCACTGCTGTCCCGATCATGCGGGTACGGTACTTCGGGTTCTTTTTCGAGTTTCGGCACGGTGTAGCTGCCTGTCTTGCGGATTGCGGGAAGAATCTCGTCGGCAAGTTTCGCTTGGAACGCTTGCGCCCGTTCGTTGTTCGCCTTGAATCCGAGACGATAGACCATGTTCTCGGGAAGGAAGCTATCTTTTCCCAACAAGTTGGGAAAATCCAAACTCCTTGAGATAAGTATTAACTGTTTCCCAGCGAACGTATTCAACACCGTTCTTCTCCTGTGTAAATCCCCAACCACGCGCCACGTCCTCAGCGTTCAGCAAGCGTTGCCATCTTTGGCAATGTAGCCGCGTACATTGCCGATCGTCGTGATATTTGCCATCCGTTTGCTCCTTTCACGGGTCCATAGACAAGCGGCTTGATTGCTGACATCTCAAGTCCGTAGGCCTCCTCAGCGAGGCAGACCGCCTTGTTGATTGCGACATGACGCTCGATGCCAAAGATTTCACGGAGTGCGGCTGCGGTGATGCGGATGTCCTGTACGATCTCAGCGACGGTGCGGGCACGGCAGCGCGGATATTTCTGGTTGTTGCTCATTTGTTTTCCTCCTTTTGGTTTTGTCACGTTTCGCGACATATCTAGTCAAAAAATAGATTCAACGGAAACAGAATAAAACTTTGCGAGACGGATTTTAACTTCATCTCGAGGCACTCGCTCACCGTTCTCGTACATGCTTAGCGTCGAAGGGCTGATACCACAAGCATTCGACACTTCCTTAGTGTACGTCGCCCTCGTAGGTCCCGAAGCCTTTCTGCTATACGTGGTCTATTAAACACCATATCACCCCCTCCATTCTTATCACATACTTTATCACTTGTCGCGTTTTGTGTCAACACGTTTCGCGACATTTTTTCTCACAAAACGTGTTGAAGATTGACGCGAGTGTGATAGACTCAAAGAAAAAGGAGGTGTGTTCATGCCTTTCCACCTTGTATTGCGAGCTTGCGCCAAAAACAGAGGCCTTACGCAGAAGAATTAGCGAATGCTACGGGTATCAGTAGAAGTACCCTCGGTATGTATGAATCTGGACGCCGTGAGCCGAACTTTGAAACATTAGAGCTATTCGCTGATTTCTTCAATGTAAATATGGATACTTTACTTGGGCGAGATGAGCAAGACCCAAGCCATACGTCCATCCTGTTACGCGCCGAGAGGAACTTCCGCCCGAGGATTTGAAGACGCTGGCGGATATGGCTGAGTTCTTTCTAAAGAAGAATACGCCAAAGGGATGATGGTATTTGCGTTTCTCTGAGATCTTGTATTGGGCGCGCAGTGATGTTTGCCGCCGATCTTCACTCTTGCCAATCAATCCGTTCTTTGTTTGCAATAATCTTTATATCCAGGTTGTCTCCTATACCGAGGCACGCAGCTACGGATTTACCGAAATCATAGAGAAGATCAACCGTGTGGATGTGGACGGATTCTGCTACAAGGGCGATGGCGACAGCTATATTATTTTCTATGATGACGCCCGTACACCGAAAGCACGGATCAATTTCACCATCGCACACGAACTTGGGCACATTGCTTTTGGGTCACTTGAAGAATGTGAGTATGCGCCCACGCTATATGACGAATCGAAAGAATGACCCGCAGGAGAGAGCTGACGACGTTTGCCGGCGAGCTGATCCGCCCGCCGATCCCGTTCGTGTTCACTGGCTGCACTCGTATCGATGATATTCAGAGCGTTTGCAATATCACGTATGAAGCGGCTACGGTCTGCTCGAAGCTCGTTCAGAAGATGCAGGAGCGACGCGATAATCCTTACTATTCTAGTGACTTTCGATTTTATCATGAACAGTTTTTGATTTTCTATACGCCAAGTACTGCGGTCGATGTAGGCACATGTTTGTCGGTACGGATGCAAAGTTCTGCCCGATGTGCGGCAACGACCGTCTACAATGGTTTAATGAGCGGCTTCCACTGATGGTGTTGGCGGCCGATGGCTTGAGAGGAGAGCTGGTTGTGCAATATAGAAGTACCCCGTGAACGAGCAGAATCAAATTATCCGCTGTATCCGCTGCGACAATGAGGATCTACGCCCGAGGATCGCTACTGCAAGATCTGCAGCGCGCCTGTGTACAACTACTGTGCCGGAAGATACTGTCTCGCCTCATGGAGATCGTGTCCTTGCGGTTGATCAGGCTTGCGGTGCTCCCCTGCCCTCAATGCACGCTATTGCACACATTGTGGCGGGGTATCTGCGTTCTACCACGCTCAGCTCCTTTCAGATTGGCAGAGTGAGAGTCCGCCGATAGAGCTGCCGGAACCACCGGAGGATCCGCCTGATTTTGATATTTTTGGATAGAGGTGTGATCTCTCTAAAATAAAAAGCTGTCCTAAAAGGACAGCTATATTTGGATAAAACAGGAAAAAGCAACCGTCTAGCATACTTTTTCTCCACGCTGCGCTGCATAGGTTCATAAAAAGTGCTGCATGCCCCAGCACGATTGCTTAACGATTTCATTATATCAAAAATCTATGTGAAAGGGAATGTCTATTGTGAAATTAACCCGTTTTAGAGTAAAAACTTTCGTTCCATAGATGATAGCACATGGGTTGATGTGAACGACATCACAAATATTATTGGTGTGAATGAATCCGGCAAGTCAAACATCCTGTTAGCTCTTTGGAAGTTAAACCCGGCTACTGATGACGGAAAGATAAATTTGCTTGCTGATCTTCCGCAGAAAGATATGCTGAGCTCAAGGATTCATGCAAAAGATGGCCTTTATAGAGACATATTGGGATTTATCAGAGGACAAAAGGCCTTTTAGAGAAGCTAGTTGAATACGGCCCTTTCGAGGAAGAAGAATTTTACACATTACATTTTTGGTAGATACTATTCTGGCAGGTATTTTTGGGGTTTCCCAATTTAAAAATACAAAACACTCCCTCCCCAAAAACTACAGGATGCATTACAGCGATTTTTGAAGGATTTTTAGCAATGATAATATTCCAGAGGATTTGTCTGATGAGCAACAAAAACATTAGTATCTTCCGTAAAGCAGCTCTATTCAAGCATCGCTAAAACACAAACACTAACAAAAGATATTGCAGTAAAGATATATCGTAGAACTCTCTGCATTTTCAGAAGTAGATTATGGAGATTCTTTTGATACGCTGTTTGATATTTGCGAAACGGATATTTTAACTAAAGAAGATATAATTTATGCTGGGAATTATTTTCAAAAACACTCAAAGCCCGCCATTCCCCACTTCGTTTTATTATTCGAACTATGGTAATCTGGACTCTGAAATCTATTTACCAACTGTAATAAACGATATGAATAGAACCGATCTGACTGGAACTACCGCCGCCAAAGTTAGGACACTGCGCATTCTGTTTTCTTTATCAATTTGAAACCTCAAGAAATCCTTGAACTTGGAAAAAGACATTATGCTTGACGGTTATGGAAACCCAGTATCCAACCCTAGCGATGAACAGTTAAAAGACTTCTCAGCAAGAAAAAAATGAGCGAACTGTTTTTATTAGACTCTGCCTCCGCAAAATTAACTGCAAAATTTCGTGACTGGTGGAAACAAGGAACCTATGATTTTTACTTCGTGCAGACGGATATTCTTTCAAAAATATGGGTATCAGATGAGAAGCGCCCTGCTAAAGTTGATTTGGAGTCTCGAAGCACAGGGTTGCAGTGGTTTCTAAGTTTTTACCTAACGTTTTTAGTGGAGACAGCAGAAACTCTTTCAAATGCTATTCTTCTTTTAGATGAAGCAGGGCTCTCCCTGCATCCGTTGGCTCAAAAGGATCTAGTTCATTTTTCCAAAGTTTGGCAGAAAACAATCCAAATTATACATACCACTCACTCCCCCTTTTTAGTTGATACAGACAATATTGATAATGTAAAGTTAGCCTATGTCGATGATAGCGGACACTGTATTATCAGATGATCTAAGAGCAACACAAGATCCCAAACATTCGACATCAATATAGCAGTTCATGCCGCATTAGGGGCTGAGTGTCTCAGATATATTGCTCCAAGGATGTATGCCTATCATTGTTGAAGGTGTATCTGATCAATATTATCTAAATGCGATAAAGTTATTCCTTATTAGAAATAAGCTCGCCCCTCAAAAAGAGATTATTTTTATCCCTGTCAGCGGAGTAAAGTCAATTCGTCCAGTGGCAAGCTTAATGTCTCCCGAGCAATGACTTGCCATACATTGTTGTTGATTCAGATAAATCTGGACAAGATTACAGCGCTCCTTAAGAGTTATATGCGGGATCGAAAGAAGATCATCGAGATAAAAGATGTATTTGATCTAAACGATTCTGAAATAGAGGATATTATTCCATTCAGGTGTCTAGAACAAGGCATTACTCGATTGTTCAGGGATATAGAAGATGAATTTATCCCAGATCAAAATATGCCGCTTATTCCACAACTAGAAAGTTTTGCTCAGAAATATAACATTCAATTACCTAAAGAGGCTATAAGGTTCCTTTAGCTAAAGGGGCTAAAGCGAAAGATCATTGATACAAATAAGACTGATGCGATTGTTTCAGTATGGGTGAACCTTTTAAGAAATTCAAATAATATGGATATAGAGCCAATGTAGAAAGGAGGCTCACGATGACATACTCACCCGAATATCTCAGTGATCTCATGGTGCGGATGGCGCATCACTCCACCGCGATCGAGGGCGAAAATACGCTGACGCAGGGCGAGACAAAGAGCGTCCTCGTTGATGGCTATGTCCGCGAGCAATGGATATGCGCGAGCTGAACGAAGTGCTGAACTATAAAGGCGTTCATGACTTTTCTCGTCGAACAGTCGACATCTGGCACCGCTCTCCTCTCTCTGATCCGCGAGGTGCACGCAATCCTCTGCAAGGATGCGATCGAGAGCGTACCCGGACAGTTCAAGCAGCGCCCGAATATGATCATCGGAGCAGACTTCACACCGACACCGCCTTACCTTGTCCCTTCTGCACTGACGGACTGGATCGACAATCTCGCTGCACAGATGGACGCCGCTGCATCCGATTCAGATAAGGAACTCGCTATCTGTCGCCAACATATCGCATTCGAGCATATTCATCCATTCCCGGACGGCAATGGACGTGTTGGACGTGCGTTGATGGTGTATAGCTGTTTCCTCGAAGAGATAACGCCGATCGTGATTCCGGTGGATCGACGCAAGGGTACATCAACTATCTCAATACGGAGGATTTTGCGGGGATTCACCGCCTTTGCGGAGGAGCTGCAGGAAGATGAACGGAAACGTATAGAGATGTTTGCAAAATAAAAACCGCCCTGGGCACCACCTCCGGACGGTTCAAGAATAAATGTGAGGCTAATCACATCTACGCCAACACCTATTATATGGGATTAGCCTCCAATTTTTCAACATGGGAGGCTTTTTATCATCGTCAAAAATCAAATAATCCACTCGATCACGTCCGCGTAAAGCAACGCGGAGCATCGTGGGCATACTATTTCGAGAAGGCAAGGTCGACGGCAAAGCGCCGTCGCGGCGAAAGGCGGCGGATATGCCACAGAGCAGGATGCACTGATGGCCGGAGTAGAGGCCTACAATGCCTACATCGGCGGCGGTGCAAAAGAAGAACGATGCCAGCATCAGCTTTGCCGACTATCTCGATATTTGGTACGAACGCACACGCCTTTCCGCGCGCAACAACACACTGGAGCTGCGCGAGAAGAATATCCGACTGCACATCAAGCCCGCACTCGGTGAGTACCGGCTATCCTCTCTTACACCTGCGATCATCGACCGATTCGTTCATCAGAAGCGCAAGGACGGCTATGCCTATGAGACTGTCGCTCGGATCCCTCAGCAACATCTCCACGGCACTCGACTATGCGATCTATCCGATGGAACTGCTGCGGGAGAATCCTGCACGCCTTATCAAGGTGCCGGGCAAAGAGTTTGCCCTCTCAGCCGCCGACGGCCACGCCGTCGCATCGAGGACAACGAGCTTGCGTTGATCTTCCAGCGGCATCCGTTCGGCTCGACGTTCCACATGCCGCTTGTCATTGGTCTCTATTTTCGGTACGCGCATCGGCGAGGCACTCTGTCTCTCATGGGATAATTGCAATATGCAGCGCGTGACGATTGCCATCACGCAGCAAATACAACGGCTTGCTATGCGTGGAAAGGTTGGACTGCATTATGTCTGTGATCTCAAGACTGACAGCAGCCGTCGGACGCTTTCCTTCGATGCACAGGTCATTCTCCCCTCCTGCAGCGTTGGAAGCGACAGCAGGCAAAGAATGAACTCTATTACGGAGAGGATTACTTTTATAACTACATTGTCCCGGCAAAAAGACTATCAAGGACGAGACATCAAAAAGATTGTGTCCTTGGAGAAGGGGTATCCCGCCCGGGACCGCGCATCGATATCATCTGCACGCAGCCGAATGGAAAGTACATCAAGCCAACAACCTTAGGGCTATCGGTGCAAAGCGTATCCGCGAACTCGGTGTCCGAGACTTCGACTTTCACTGCATGCGGCACACGAACCTCACCATGCTCGGAGAGTCGCAGGCGGCTCCGAATGACATCGTGGCACGCGCGGGGCACTCGGACTATGATACAACGCTCCGCTACATCGAGAACCGCCCGGAGATGCAGGCCGTCCCCGTGCAGATCATCTCGGGCAAAGTGAAGAACGTACTGTAAAGCACACGTCTCCCGTTTGTCTCCCTCGAAAATTGGGAGACGAATGGAGACATTTTATTAAAACGGGAGACAAGAAAAACCTTGCGACCATGAAATACAAGGGTTTACTCCCTATTTTTAGATTCGCCCTGGGTACCACTGGAGCTTGGAATATCGATTATGTTGTCATGATCCGTCATTATATTTTCCTTTCGAGTCATGATTTTACTCTATTTTTCATTATGATCAATACTATACCATATTTTTAGAAAAACCCCACAAACGAAGAATGTGGCGAGACAAAAGGCAAAAGAAAGGGGTTATTGAAATGCTTCACATGATTTACGCTATAATGCGTTAAGCATTCACCATTATAGGGGAATCACATCAAACCATAGGGGACATTATATGGCACTAATTGTATTTGGCGGCAGCTCCGTGGCAACGCCTGAAAAATTAAAAATGTAGCAAAAGCGAATTTTTGAGTGATAAAGCCCCGATGACCGCATTGTCATGGTCGTATCGGCAATGGGTGACACAACGGATAATCTCATCGCCCTCGCCGGAGAAGTTGTAGAAAAGCCCTATCACTATGCACGCGAAATGGATATGCTCATGACGACAGGCGAGCAGGTCTCCATTGCGCTTCTTGCAATGGCGTTTCATTCCATGGGACAGCCCGCAATCTCTCTCACAGGAGCAATGGCAGGGTATGCGAACGGACAGTGCCCATACAAAGGGCGTATCCTCGGACTCCATCCAGAGCGTATTCATGAAGAACTAAACAAGGGCAACATCGTCGTCATTGCAGGCTTTCAGGGAACGGATGACGCTGGCAATCCCGTCACCCTCGGACGTGGCGGCTCGGACACCTCTGCGGTTGCAATTGCCGGTGCCATCGGGCAGATACCTGCGAGATTTTACACCGATGTTGACGGAATCTACTCGGCGGATCCGCGCGTTTGCAAAGGGTGCTCGCCGTATGAGAAATTACCTACAATGAGATGCTGGAGATGGCGCGTCTCGGTGCTGGCGTCATGCAGCCGCGCTCCCGTGGAGATGGGCAGCTCTATGGAATCCCCATTCACGTTCGTTCAACCTTTACTTCGGAGCCAGGTACCATCATTGGGGAGGAATACACAGTGGAAGAAAAGTCCTTTATCATTCGCGGCGTTACGCGCGACGAACATGTCTCCAAGATCACCGTCCTTGGTGTTTCCAATGTCCCCGGAATCGTTCACACGATCTTCTCTGCCCTTGCAGACGCAAACATTAGTGGTTGACATGATTGTGCAGAGCGTTCGCAGTGCAGAGTCAAACGTGACGGATGTCGTATTCACGGTTGCCACGATTGATGCCGAAGAGGCTCGCCAGGTAGTTGAGGGAATTGCGGGTGAAATTAAGGCCTCTGCGGTCGCCATTGACAACGATGTAGCAAAGGTTTCCATCGTTGGCGCGAGTATGCTAGGCAATCCTGGTATCGCGGCACGCATGTTCGGTGCGCTTTCGAATGCTGATATCAACATTGAAATCATCAGCACCTCGAAATCAGCATCTCATGTCTCATCAAGGGGGCAGTGTGAAGGATGCGGTCAACCGTATTCACGACGAGTTCTTCCCAGGAGCAGCATAAGAATACTTGTATACACCCTATCTATGATGTGGACATGGGTAGTATAACAAGCTATCATCATAACGTATATGGAAAAAGCACCGGACTAAAAAGTCCGTGCTTTCAAAAATGCAAAGGAGAGCGTATACAAATGGCTATTCAGATGGCGGCATCACATGCGGCATCAAGGAGACTCAGGATGCGATTTTTGGCGCTGCTGCTGCATGCCGCGCAGCAGTCGCAGTACATGGCGAAGAGCGTGTCGTGAATGCGACCATTGGCGCAGTGATGGATGATGCAGGAAAACTGGCTCATCTCCCCACGGTTGAGCGCGTATTTCGCAGTCTTTCCATCGAGGATTATATCGCCTATGCACCAATTTCCGGTCTGCCGGAATATCTGGAGGCAGCGATCGACATCACTGTTTGCAGGCAATCGCCCTGCAGGCTATCTCGGCGCGATTGCAACGGCGGGTGGAACGGGCGCACTGCGCACCGCCGTCGATAACTATGAAAAGGGCGATCGAGTTGCTCACCTCAGATTGGTTCTGGGGAACGTACAATGTCATATGTCAGGAACTCGGCTCCTCTGTGACAAACTTCCAACTCTTTGATGAAACAAACAATTTCAATCACACGGCATTTTGCTTGTGCAGTTGATGACCTCTTCAAAAAGCAGGACAGTCTGCTCATCATCCTCAATACGCCGGCGCACAACCCAACCGGTTGCAGTCTTTCCTCAGAGGACTGGGATCATGTGCTGGACTGTGTAAAAAAAGCACGCTGCAGCAGGAAAAAGTACATCTGCTGGTTGATATCGCATATATTGACTTTGCCGGTGAAAAGTTCGAAAACACGTGCGTTTATGCAGAAATTTGCCGATCTGCCGGACAACATTCTGACACTCTTCGCATTCTCCATGTCCAAGGCGTATCCGTTCTACGGTCAGCGATGCGGTGCGCTTATCGCCCTCTCATCGAGATAAGTCTGTGATTGATGAGTTTGATGAGATCAGCAAGTATGCGGCACGCGCAACATGGTCGAATATCAATCGCGGTGCGATGACTCTCCTCACACGTATTCAGCAGGACAAGAGGCGTGCGCCTCCCTGAGGCGGAGCGCGATGCCCTCTATCACCTTGTGCAGGAACGCGGCGACATCTTTATGCAGGGAAGCTGCAGCATGTGGGCTCCCCGCCTCCCCTACAAGGGAGGTTTCTTCCTCGCCGTTCCTGCAGCAGATCCGGAGGCGGTCTGCGACCTGCTCCACGAAGATCTAATCTTTGCCGTCCCCTCAAGATGGGTACGTATCGCCACATGCTCCGTTCCGCGTGCAAAAATGCACGGCGTCGCAGAAAAAGTGAAGCGTGCCATGGATAAAATGCCTGACATTCCGATCGAAAATTTCATAGAATAGCGACGTGTGATATTTTTTTCATGTATCCAGTAGCCCCGGAGGCGTGAGCGGATATCGCATCAACTCATTATAGAAATTTCTTGCTCTCTGGGGAATTACGTGAAAACCCACGGTTATGGCAAAGCTGCCGATATTGAACGCGAGTGGTACGTTGTAGACGCAGAGAATCAGACGGTCGGACGTCTCGCAGCGAGATTGCGAAGGTTCTGCGCGGCAGAACAAACCCATCTACACACCGCACGTCGACACCGGCGATTATGTCATTGTTATCAATGCAGAGAAAGTGAAATTTACGGGAAAGAAGCTGACGGACAAGACTTACTTCCGTCACTCCGGATATCAGGGCGGTACGACGTTCACGACTGCCGGTCAGATGCTTTGAGCGCTTCCCTACCCGCGTCATCGAACACGCTGTCAAGGGTATGCTGTCAAAAACAGCCTTGGAGCCCAGATCTTCCGTAAAACTCAACGTTTACGTTGGACCAGAAACATCCCCACGCAGCACAGAAACCTGAACCGCTGGCGTTTGACATTCGCTGAGTTTCGTAAAAGGAGGAATCTGTTCGATGGCACAAGTCACTTACTACGGCACGGGTCGCCGCAAGACCTCGGTTGCGCGCGTTCGCCTCGTTCCCGGCGACGGCAAAGTTACAATTAACGGCCGCGAAATGGCAGAATACTGGTCTCAAGACGCTTGAACTCATTGTTCGTCAGCCGCTCAAACCCTGACCGAGACCGTTGATAAATACGACGTTATTGCCAATGTGTCCGGCGGTGGTGCATCTGGTCAGGCCGGTGCGATCCGCCACGGCATTACACGCGCACTCATTGAAATGGATGCAGGCTGCGCCCTGCCCTCAAGAAGGCTGGTTTTGTCACACGCGATCCGCGAGAAGGAACGCCGCAAGTACGGTCTCAAGAAGGCACGTAAGGCATCCCAGTTCTCAAAGCGTTAATCTGCATTTTTGACAATACAAAATCCCTTTCTCATGAGAAGGGATTTTTGTTTGACTTTTGTTTTTAACATATTATATTGATAGAAAAACTATGTTTTATGAAAGGGGATGAGTTCATGAAGATTTCTGCAAAAGGTCGCTATGGTATTGCCGCAATGGTCTTTTTGGCACGTAATTACGATGCCTCCTCTCCGATCACAATCGTCAGCATATCAGAGCATCTTGGCATTTCTAAAATATACCTCGAGCAGGTATTCTCTGCTGCTCAAGCGACAAGCTCGTCACCTCGATCAAGGGATCACAGGGGGTATCAGCTCTCACGTCATCCGCGTCAAATCACGGCCTACGATATTCTCTCCTCAATTGAGATCTCGCTCATTGAAAAAGACAGGTCTCTCCTCGGAAGATGGAAGCACTCAATTATATTCTTGCCCACGAGGTTTTTGATGTACTCGATAAATCCATCTTTGAAGCCCTGAGCGCCATTACGCTGGAGGAGCTCTTGGCTGCATTGAATCGTGAGCAAGGCGCCGAAAATCTAATGTACTTTTATCTGATTTCTTTATGAGAAGAGGTTCATGCAGATAAAGAGAAGCAAACCGATACAGCCGCCAACAGGTGAGCCGTTGACTACGAATCCACAAGAGATCCTGTTCGACCTTATCATAGATGAGGTGATTGAGTTCCTCATCCGTCAAACGCGACAGTACGTTTCCAACGATGACACCAACAGGGGATCTGTGCATGGAGTGCGGAACGCGCCAAGAGATCATAAAGTACCTTGGTGATTATTTTTGAAGCTCTGGACGCTCTTCGACAAGAAAGAGCATATGCTGATATTCAAGGTGGAGAATCGTCTGCAAATGTGTGTAGAAGGCGGGCATATGCTCCGCAATCGGGTCGACTTCCCGTTTCAAATCCATCTGAAAAATGTTTTCGCAGCCCCCTGAAAAAGCCGTACGAGTGTCTCATCGATGGGGAGTTCATCGGCAAGTCGTTCCTGCAGTTCACGAAGGACTTGCAGCAGCTCCCCTCCTGACGAAGATCTGTCAGGCAGTCATGCAGGGAGTGCAATGGCATTTTTCCTGCAGTGGAAGTGCTCTCTCCCCAACTCGTTCAACACATGACGGGTATGCCGCTGAATCAGCTCCGCACCCTCATCCAGATTGACTGTATTCGTCGCTAGCAAGCAGGCGCGATAAAAAGCCGTCACCTATTTTCTCTCGTTCGAGTTCTGCCAGTGACTCCCGAATCGACAGCCGCGTCTCCTCCGTGGATACCTCGCGTGCGAGGAGAAGCGCGATACGTGAAAGCGCCTTCTGATCCCAAGCGTTTTGCCTTTGCCAGCATGTCAAAAACGGCTCATGAGTTCCGACGGATCCTCCGCAGGAGTAAATTCTTGAGCCGCGCAGACGGATGAAACTGCCTTTTTATTATTCTTGCGCAGGAGTGAGGGCACGAAAGAAATGAAGAACCGTTCCCGTCAGCTGTACCTCTGTTTCCGGTTTTGTGCAAAAATCCTGCAGCATGAGAATTAAATGGATCTTCTCGATGTGTCGAAAAAGCTTCCGCGAGAAAAATTCTTTTTGCACCATGACAACGATTGCATGTATGAAACTATCCCGCCGACGTGGGAGTATTTGTGCTGTGTGGTAGGGAAAGCCAAGGGGCTTTCGAAAAAGTGCCGTGACTGCGAACCAGTCCGCAACCCCACCAACCAAAAGCCGCCTCACTGACCATGAGCAGCCCCTCCGTCCAAACAGCCGAGGGATCTGTCAGATGCAGATAAAGCGCAGCAGAAACAGGAGAAAGAAGTCAACAGAGCTGTGTCCGCCTTATTCCACGTTCGGATCATAGCCCCCACATCCTTTCTGCAAAAGTCACAACGAGGAGACAGCGCCATGCCGACAAAGGCTCCAACAATGGCACCATTTACGCGAATCATCTGCTGATCAGTGTGCACCTTACCCTCAACGAAGGAAATGAGTTCATCGTCCGATTTTTGATTCAGATACTCTCGGATAAACGATGCGATCATCCCGTGATGCTTCTCCACTTCCTCCGCTGCCAAATCCTTCATCCAGCGATCTGCACGATTCTGCCAGCTTTCCGAATGAACGAACAGATCTATCTTTTCATTCAGAAGCTCTTTGACATACGGCACCCAAAATGGATGATTTCTCTCATGCGATGTTCAATGAAGTCGAGACAGAATGCTTTTCGACATCGATACGCTCGATGACGTGAACCTTGTACCGATGCAGAGCCTCATACGAGCTCAGGTCACTTCGAGCGAGACAACAGGCGATACAAGTGCCTGAACGCCCTCCCGATACCGTCGGTCGTCCGTCACCATTGCAGACCTTAGAATCTCCCTCCAACCGAGCAGTCAGCCATGCGGCAATCATTTCATCATCGAAAAAGGATAGGACAAAGGCATGTACCATACCATCGCCTTCTACTCCGTCCGTATGGGCAATGTTTTCACGGAGCATATCCTGAAATACCTGTGTCTGAATCAGCTGAGTCTCATACGGATCAAGATATTAAAGATACGATCCGCATGGGGTTTCTCTGTCAGTACATCCAAGAAGGTTCTGCAAAAGCTCTCTTCCGAGCGCATGAAACGCTTGGATTACATAGGGAGCAAGTTCCTTTGAAATATGGCGGCTGTCCACATCGGAGGCAACATGACGGAGGATATCACAGCAGCCTCGATGAGACTGCTCACGTCCGCCACGATGCTGCAGATACTCTACGAGCAGCTCACCCGATCTCTCCCGCTCGACAACGTCCATAATACTCTTCTGCTGAGCAAAATCATCGGAGGAAAACCGGACGAGAGACTCCATGATACGTCCGCGATTGCGGCGCAAAATATCCGTCCGATGGGAAATACCGAGCGGACGTCCAAAGATCGCTTTCACAGCAAACCAGTCTGCAAGCCCACCAATCGTCGCAGCCAGAAATCCGTGATGAAGTGTTGCAGCAAGAGAAACGTTCCCTGCCCTGCTGTCCCAATAACACCAAGCACACTGACAGCAAGTGCAAGATTTGCCTGATTTTCCTTCGCAATCAGATCGCCTCACAGTGTTTCTACCGAGTCTTTTCAGGTACTTCTTGAAGTCCGTGCCAAGATCCTCCCGGCGCAGGGCAAACTCAACCGTTGCCTCTAAGAATCCGAGCTTATCTCCCAGATCGTGGCAGAATCCCTCAAAATCATGAGCATGACTGCCTCACGCTGTGCCAAGACCTTCAGCGCATCTGTGAGCTGGACCTCACCGCCCTTGCCCGCTGTGTCTCATCAAGGTGTAAAAACCTCAGGGCTGATGATATAACGGCCGAGCACCGCCAGCCTGCTGGGAGCCTCCTCCAGGCAGGCTTCTCACCATATCCAGAACACGTGCACAACTCTCGGATTATCCAGTATCTCGCCCGCAACAATGCCATGGGACGATACCTGCTCATCCGATACCACCTGACAACCGAGCACGGAACCCCCACGCTCTTCAGCAGACATCGATCAGCTGACGCAAGGCAGGTCTTCCGGATGATAGACAACATCGTCGCCGAGCAGAGACGGCAAACGGTTCATCTCCGACAAAACTGCGGCTGAGGGATGGCATCCCCAGTCCCGCGCATATACTTCTGCCGTATATGGTGGACATTCACGTCCGTGGTTTCGCGCACGAGCAAGAAGATCTGTCTTTCCCTTCCTTCGAGTTCATGCTCGAGTGCAGGTGCGGAGTCAAAGTGATCCTCAATGGCACGCTTGCCGTGCCCGCTGATGATGAGAATATCCTCGATGCCGCCTGCAAGTGCCTCTTCCACAATATATTGAATGGTCGACATCACAATCGGCAGTTTCCTTTGGTGTCGCTTTCGTCGTCGGGAAGAGCGTGTCCCATACCCTGCCGCAGGAATGACCGCTGCGTATGTTCTTCTCTTTCATCACTCCGCCCATTATCGTACAATAGAGCGCGAGGTTATAGAGAGACCTGCGCTTTCCCATCGGAACCATTGATCGAAATGAGTCTGCCAGATTTATCGGTGATTCCCTAACTCTTTTTCGGTCAGCGTTCCAAAAATCCTAAGTAGCGGCTGCACCGATCTCCGAGGTCTTGGCACTGCCGCCAGATCCGGCGTCAAGTATCCGTCGCTCCACAAGTAATGTCTCAATTGCTGAGAGCACACGCTCGCCCATACCTTCTCCGAGAAATCAAGCATCTGACTGATCGACCATATCGATGCCAATGGATTGGCAATCCCCTGTCCCGCAATATCCGGTGCGCTCCCGTGAATCGGCTCGAACATTGACGGATATTTTCGTTCCGGATTGAGGTTTGCTCCCGCCGCAAGACCCATGCCTCCTGCGATTGCAGCACCGAGATCGGTCAGAATATCGCCGAACAGGTTGCTTGTTACAACGATCTCAAAGCGCTTTTGGATCCTTGACAAAGAACATACTTGCCGCATCAACGAGGAGAGCTGTGTGTCTCCACATCAGGATATTCCTGCCAATCTCAGCAAAGATCTCATCCCAGAATACCATTGAGTAACGCAGGGCATTCCCCTTCGAGATTGAGGTCAGAGATCGGTTTTCCCTGCGTGCGAGTTCATAGGCATAGCGGATGACGCGCTCACATCCATCGCCGCGAGAATACACCGTCTGCAGAGTCATCTCACGCTCCGTTCCAGGGTAAAGAGATGTGCACCGACATTTGCGTATCACCTTCACTGTTCTCGCGTACTACAATCATGTTGATATCATCTGATGGACACATCGGCAAGCTGGACAGGAGCAATCTTTCAGGAGCGAACGGGACGCAGGTTGATATATTCATCGAATCCACGGCGAATCTGAAGCAGAAGCCCGCCTAAGGAAATATGATCCGAACCCCGACAGCTGACTGCTCCGAGATAAAACGGCATCAAACGCTTTCAGGATATCCAGCTCGTCTGCCGGACATCATCTCGCTGGTTTTTAGATGATATCTGCAAACTCTATGGAAAACCTCGAAAGTGACGAGAAATTTCGTCCATCTTAGCAATCCATCAAAGACTTTTTGCCCTCTGCAATGACTTCCGGACCAATTCCATCTACCGCAATCACCGCAATATTAAACTGCTTCATCATCAGGCCCCCATTTCCGATACATGCAGAAAATGAACGATCAGAACGCCTCTGCAATCGTCTTAATGAGAAGCGCTTCGCTGGCGCGGAAGGCCACTTGGTGCGAGTGCACGCCTGAAGCCGATCAGGAAATCAATCTTCTGCAAGCGTGTGGTGTCGATATTCTCACGGAGAAATCTTTGTAATCGCACGCATTCCTGCAACGTTTGATCCCGTTGGAGCTGAACCTCCATAGCAGGCTCGTCCGGCAAGAATCGTGACGACGAACTTCATCTGATATTCCATTGAGGCCCTCGCCCATATCCCGCGACACCTGACGAGCTGTGAGGAGCCGGAACCCCTCGGGTCTTGCGGAATGCTCCACCGCAGGTCTTGCATCCTTGACAGGTGCAATGGCAGGGAACTGTGCTGATGTGCCTCCCAGCGTCAAAATGATCTGGTCGCTTCACTGTTCAGCACCATTTTTCTGCAGGAGCCATCAGAGAGAATGACCATGCGGCAGCTGCGGATAGCGTTGCCGTGATGGATGCTGTTCGTAGAGAGTGATGCCGATGGGGGAATGGGACATCCTGGGACTTGTGCCTGACTCCCGTATAATTTCCCGCTGATGCAGACGAGGATTTCCGTCCAGTACCGTCTGAGCTCACGCTATCAGACCGCCCTGTTCTTTGCGGCTTCAGGCAGTTCCAGATGTCGAATCAATCGTTTCCTGATACAGACTGTGTATAGAGCTCCTTTGCGCTCTAGACGCCTGGACAGAAGTTTGTTTTTCTGCTCCAGTAGCAGACATATCCATATTTGTCATCAGGATGTGTCTGCTGGCAAATTATTCTGAACGGCATCATCGGAGCAACTTTCGGTCTTGGAGGAGGTGCTGGACGATTCATATTCACATCACCAACAAGCTCCTGAACTGGGCGCCCTCTTTGCCGCTAACTTCTCTTCACGCTTGATATCTTCGGCCGTTATAATAACAGGCTTTTACTTCTGAGCTACGAGGTGAATGATGGCTCATTGTTGCGTGCAGCAAGACGTGCATCAACACTCTGCCAGCGAAGGCGCGTGGCTGTTGGGTGCTCTCTGCAGATGCTGCATTTTTGGCGCTGGAGCATCCAACGATGTCTTCCTCTGACCAGAGATCGAGGCCCATAACGATCCCCCACAGCTTTTTCTTTCTACCGCCGGATTTCTTTGCCGAATCCGTCACCAAACGATCTGTACGAAAAAGCTCCTGTGAATCCACTGTCCAGGCGGCCGCATAAAACCGTACTCGAGGAAAGTGTATCAAGCACCGCAGCGGTGAGCATTGTTTTCTTTGACGACATTTTCATTGATCTTTCTCCTTCATTTTCTCTATGAAAACAGGTGCTCACGGGAGCGCATGCAATGTGCGAGTCCCCGCCAAAAGTCTGAAACAGATGCAGCACGCAGCTCCGGATTATCTATGAGTTCAAATCATAACGCGCACATCATTGTCGCCGCGAAAGAAAAAGAACTGCCATCTGATTGTCTGTCGTCGCTGTACCATCAATCACACCGTCGCCATCTTCATCGATCTCAATCTCTTTTGCCGTCATGGCAAAAATGGCCTTATTGTTGTCGGTCAAAGGCACGAGCATGATTCTTCGTACCCATTGTTGCCCATAATATTCCAGCGAGCCTTGCCGTCTCTTCGGGATCGATGGCATTGAGATTCGGAAGTCGCCTCTTCGGAAAGGCATTCAGCAAGAACGACCCATGCGTATTTAATATGATATCTCATTCCTCGAAGATCAGAATTTTCTCCTCACGATTCTCAAAACAAGGTGTTTGCTGGAATGACCCTGAGGGGTCTTTGACACATCACGTGATAGCTTCATACGCTGGACTCTCATAGGAATATGAAAGTATGGACGGTGCGGTACCAGTAGCAGCAGATTCCTGCACCGACGCCTCTTGCTCAGCTGCGGTGACATAGGGCATCCCCGACAACAATCGTTACTGCACCAATGGCGGCAGCTATTTTCGATAATGTATCATCTGGTAGTACTCCTTATCATATCATGTACCAACTGTAAGCGCTTTTGAACATGCCCATTTATTCTCAAGCCGCGTGCCAGAAAATATTTTTGAGATATGAGATGATTTTTGTCTGCCGTCGCAATATATACATGGGCCAACAGGTTTGTCCGCTGAGCCGCCGTCAGGACCGGCAATACCTGTAATACCAATGCCGATATCCGTCTGCATGAGTTCCGTATTCCCTCTGCCATCTCGGACGCTGTCTCCTCAGAAACGGCTCCATATGCAGAAAGAGTCTCCTCTTGAACATGAAGGATGCGGCACTTCACATCATTTGAGTACGACACAACGCTTTCCCATAACGTAGGCAGAGCTCCCAGAAATATCCGTCAACGTACTGGTAAGAAGGCCCCAGTGCAAGATTCCGCACAGGCAATTGTCATCCCAGCATCGCGCAGTTCACATGACTCTCTCAGAAAGGGCTTCACATGAGACTATCATCAATGCACCCTTTCGCCCACAATATCATATGTGAAATCCCTGCAAGAGACGCACCTGCACATATCACCGATGTGGCTCTGTGTATCGCCCTCGATGTAAATCTGTCCATCGACCTCCGGAGCCTCCCGATAAGAACGCCCAACGGAAATTTGCTGCGTTGTCTCCGCGTCACGTCCCTCAATCAGGACATCAACCTCGTGATTCTCAAGCGAGATATTGATTTCCTCAGAAATCTTGCTCTGCAGACTCATCAAGTCAGTGATAGCGCCCTGCATCACATCCTCGGCACCTTATATGGCATCATCGCAGCAGGTGTACCTCCTCCTCGGAGTAGGTGAAATATCCCAACCTTATCGAAGCGCTGTTCCTCTACAGGAACGGAGAGCCTGATAGTGCGTATCCGTCTCCCCAGGAAAAACCAACAATAAATGTAGAGCGAATCGCCACTCCCGGAACAGTGCTCACGCAGTTTTTATCAGTTTCCACACCTTCACGCGTATCTGGACGATTCATCGAGCGCAGAACGGCATCATGCGCATGCTGAAGAGGGAGATCGACATATTTCACAAACCTTTGGCTCGGTCGCAAATACATCGATGAGTTCATCTGTAAAATATTTGCGGGTAGCTATAGAGCACACGAATCCAGGAAATCCCATCAACCTCGCCAGCTCACGCAGAAGGGTTGGAAGCTATGGGCTTCTGTATCGATCAAGTCCATAGTTCGCACCGTCTTGCGCAATCAGAACAATCTCACGTACGCCGCTCGGCAAGTCTCATGTGCCTCCGTAATGATGTCATCCATATCGCGGCTGCTGGGAAAACCTCGAATAAGCGGAATCGCACAAAAAGGCGCAGCGATGATCGCATCCCTCTGCAATTTTTGATATATGCGGTGTAGTTAGGGGTTGGTACGCAGACGCGGCGTCTTCGCATCATAGATGGTCCTCATCCTTTCCGGCGATCAAGAGACGCCGTCCTTTCAGTGTCTCTTGAATGACCTCCATGATACAGCTCCCAAGCTCCCTGTACCGATGATTGCATCCGCCTCTGGAATCTCGTCGAGAAGCTGCTGTCCATAGCGCTGTCCAAGACACCCTGCCACAATAAGGCTGCGGCAACGGCCAGCCTCCTCATAGTCGGCCATTCGAGACACTGTGGTAATGGATTCTTCCTTCGCTGACTGAATAAACGCGCAGGTGTTGACAATCAGGATATCGGCCTCCGATGGCTCATTGGTGATCTCAATGCCATGCTCCTGCATAATGCCGAGCATGATCTCTGTATCCACGAGATTCTTTTGCACAACCAAGACTGATGAATCCTGCTTTCACTATAAAAACTCCCTCCGGCTTTCGTTATTTTCCGTAGAACCGTACTTCTTTGATCCAGCGATCCAGGAGTATCTCCTTTTCCTCCTTGCTGAAATACGGTCGATTTTTAAATATGTTGATATTCTTTCCCCGCAAACATCTGATAGGAAAGAGTCATTGGGTTCTGTCGTTAAAAAGTAGAACCGATGCTGGGAGAGTGCAGCTGTGCTCATCCGAGAGCATCCAATCTGCAAATGCTCTGCTGCTCTCGCATTGCGCTCCGGCAGAACGAGGCAATTCCCGTTCCGTATACAATAATAGATGTGCCGCTCTGTTGGGTGCAGAGAATACGAATGGATATCTCATCGTGTATGTACCTCAGTGTCTCACTCAACACTGTCACAGAGAGATCGACCTCTCCCATCCCGACCTGACGCACAGGCGTATGCAGATACTAGAGTACTGTATAATCTTCGGTTGGATCCTTCGCCAGATATCAAAGGCGTGCAGCTCACCATACTCAGCAATCATGCGCTGTAGGAAGGTTAGATGATGCTTCTGCTGCCATAAAATCTGTCGTTCCAATGCGGATGTCTCGCTGCCGTGCGAGCATCTGCCATGAGTTCGGCAAATCAAGATGAGTGCGCAGGTAATCCTGATTCACCGCAAAGACAACGGGATCATACCATATGCCCGTCCAATAGCGATTTGGATGACGAAATGAATCTGGAACCTGATCGCTCTTTTTCTGAAATATAGGGAACGAGATACCCCGCTGCTGCCGCACGATCGAGTGTTTCTCGATCCGTGAGGACAAAGAGATGCATTTCCATCGTCCTGACGAGCAGCTTCGCTCCTGCAGACGTTTTTAAAAGCTGCTCTGGCGATAGTTGCACAAAATTGACACGGATATTATGTTCTTTTTCATTCCTCGGATAGTACCGCGGCAATCTGCTGAAGCGATGTATATGCAGTGAGCTCCTGCATAGGATGGTGCTCGTACACCGCGTGCCCCAGATGAAAGAAAATGCAGAGCCCGCAGCAATCATGATCACGAGGGAGGGCAGTTATCATAATGAAGAGCGTATACCGCTTCATGAGAAAATCCTCTTCTGTACGTAAAAATAGCTAGACTTTTTCTTATTATAAACAATTCCAAAAATCCATGCTTCATTTTTATCATAAGCACTGCAGCAACAAATGTTTTATCGTCAAAAAGATGCCTCCTCGAAGAGAAGACATCTTTCATCGAACAATTACTTTTCAACGAGGATCTTGGTCCCGAAGCGACAATATCCTTTTGCAGTAAGTCCAAATTGTTTGAGCAGTTCGGCGGCGGGACCGAGTGTCCAAACGCATCTCGAACAAATGCGGCTGTGCGGGACAGGCACAGTGTTCTGCGAGAACAGCTGCAACAGCTTCACCGAGGCCCTCCGAGAATGTTGTGCCTTCCATCTGTTACGATCTTTACCGCATTCCGCAGCTCTGGATCACAAGGTCCTCATCGAGCGGCAATCGTCGCCAGGCTGATCGCGCCATGGATGCTCATATCGCGAGCTGTTTGCCCGCTTCAATCGCCTCAGGAACGAGAATTCCTGTCGCAATGATTGCAACATCCATCCCATCCTGATAACTCCCTACAACCGCAGAAGTCATATGACTCGTCATGATAGAGCAGGCGTTGCTGCTCGTCCGAAACGGATGTATACAGGTCCCTCCATCTCATATGCTGCGGGTGGGTCTTTATCTGTGCCTCCGCATCATCCATCCGTATGTGGATGACTGAGCGTCCTCCAGCATCTGTGCGCATGAGAGGCAAAGCTCGTCATTGACAGAAATCCTACCGCGTCTCCTTACTAGATCTTGACATTGAGATGGGGGTAGCCAATGGTATTTCGCACCTGTTCATAGGCACGTCCCGCCGCAAAACATGGCAAATGTGGAAACAAACGGAACGAGCCCCATCGTCGAAAGTCCCGCACCGACATCGACCATATTACACTCTGCAGATTCCACAGCTGAAACTAGCGTTCGAAATACCTTCTTGAACGTTCCGCTCTTCGTCGTACCGCAAGGTCGGCATCTAGGACAACGACATTCTCATGAACATTCCCCATGCTAAGTGCGTTTCCATAGCTATCCCCGCGTTGCAATGCTACGTCTGCCATCCCTCATGCCTCCTCAATCGCCTTACGAATTGCGCAGCTCCATTCACAGCCCGCGTGCGAGTTCGCTCATCATTGGGGCCCTGCCATGCCATCCGGCATCGCTGCAAAGGAGATGTCCTACCCTTGGTCGTTTTCATGAGAATCGCTGTTGGTTTCCAGTCCCCTGGTTTGCATGGAAACATCTTAAAATGCATCTTCGAGGGCCGCATAGTCATGCCCCATCGATCGAGACGACCGCACATCCAAACGCCGCAAATTTCTGATCAATCGGTGCGGTATTCATAACATCCGCCGTCGCACCATCAATTTTGAAGGCGTCATTCACATCGACTGCGATGCAAAAGATTATCCAGTTTACGAGTAGGGCGGCGAACATAACGGCCTCCTACACCTGTCCCTCGGCAGGTTCACCGTCACCAAGAAGAGCGTAAACGTTAATATCTTTTCCGAGATGCTTTGCCCCTTTTGCCATGCCAGCTGCCGCTGAGATTCCTGTCCAAGGGAGCCGGTAGACATATCCACGCCGGGCGTGAGATTCATATTCGGATGCCTTGCAAAACGCGAATCAACGTAGACGAAGGTTAAAAGTTCATCCAATGGAAAGCCACGATTGGCAAGTGTTGCATAGACCGGGAGCAACGTGTCCTTTTGAAAGGACAAATCGATCACGATTCGGATCATGGGAGCTTTCAGATCAACACGAATTTCCTTGTTATAGATAGGTAAAGTACTCCGTGGTAAAGTGATCCGCCCGGATGGCGCTCTTTTGCCGCATGTGTACTGCGCAAGATTCCTCGCGTACCTTTACCGCGAAAAGCCGAAGCTCCTTCTCTTCTGCTGTCGTCGTAGACTCTCCTCGCCTCCAATCAAAGCATCTATACTGCATTTCATTCTAACCTTTTTCTCTCAGCCCGCACATGCATCAGGCTAGATGAGGACCAGTGACAACAAAAAAGAGTCGCCCCATCGGAGCGACCATTTTATTTTCTCTTTTAGATTTTCCAGTAATGATGGAAGAATCATCGGCCGACGCCGTCTTGTCGAAGAGATAACGGCTGAGTGCATCACGTACATTCGACTTGATCGCCGACCACTCGCGTACATTCTCATCTCTACATCGATCGAGTGCCTGCTGGACGCGCGCACGAGCCTCATCCATCAGAGCTCTGACTCACGCACATAGACAAATCCACGCGAAACGATATCGGGACCAGAAACCACACGATTATTCTGGCGATCCATCGTCACTACAATAATGAGGATACCGTCACTGCGAGAGCTGACGACGATCACGAAGAACAATATTGCCGACATCGCCGACGCCGAGCCCGTCGACCGCGACCATGCCGGACTGCACACGACCGACAACCTGTCCCTTCTCCTTCGTAAACTCGAGGATCTGACCATTTCTCGCTGATGAAAAATCGTTTTCCTTCGGCATACCGAGTTCGCGCGCAGGTTCGCGTGCTGTGCTGTACAAGCGATGGTATTCCACCGTGAACGGGCATAAAGAACTTCGACGGGCACTAAAGATTGTGCATGAGCTTAAGCTCCTCTGCGGCTGCCATGCCCAGAGACGTGGATGCCCTTATCGCGTCCGTAGACGACATTTGCACCGAGCTTCATCAGATTGTCCACCGTCTTGGAAACGAGCTTCCCATTTCCCGGAATCGGTGTTGCAGAGATGATGACCGTATCTCCCAGCACGATCGTAATTTTTCTGGTGATCGAGGCCGCCATGCGCGACAGCGCTGACATGACTCTCCTGACTGCCTGTCGTCACAATGACGATCTGCTCCGAGCGGAAATTATTCACCTCATCAATACCGATGAGTCGCTCCTCCGGCGCATTCAGATGCGCCGAGTTCGAGGAGAAATACCGACCACGTTCTCCATACTGCGCCCGAGAACCGCAACGCGGCGTTTGCTTGACCGCTGTGTCAATGACCTGCTGGATGCGATGCATTCGAGGAGAATGTTGCGACGATGATGCGTCCGCGCAGTTGTGGAACGCCTTGTCAAACGCAGCCCTACAGTTCGCTCGCTCGCCGTGTGACCCTCGCGCTCCGCATTCGTGCTGTCCGCAAGAAGAAGCAGAACTCCTTATTTCCAAGATCAGAGAATCGGCGAAAATCCGTCATCTGTCCGTCAACCGGTGTATAGTCGAGTTTGAAGTCGCCCGTGTGAACGATCATCACTGACCGGCGTCTTCGATTGAGGAGGCCGACAGCATCGGGAATCGAATGATTGACACGAATAAAGCCAACGCTGAAGCAGCCAATGTTGATGATGTCCTGCCATCACCGAGATGCAGATTGCCCAGAATCTACGCCATTCTCCTTCAGACGACCTTCGAGGATGCCGAGTGTCAGGCGCGTTCCGCAGACGAGGCGCCGGGAATCTGCTTCATCACATATGGAAGGGGCACCAATATGATCTCGCGACCATGCGTCAGGAACAATCGCTTGTGATCTTATCTTTGTTCTCAATCAGATACGTAATATCGGGTATAACGAGATCGACCCCCAGCATATCCTCCTCGAACATCAGCCCAGAGTCTACAACCCAGGATCTCGTCATCCACGCGGATGGCAGTCATGTTCTTTCCGATCTCGCCAAGACCACCGAGCGGTATGATTTGTACTTTCTGCACATCCATGATTGCCATACGATTTAACGACAAAAACACACCTCCATTATATGTGGACATTTCTATTCCGTCCCTTTTATCAAAATTCATCCATTCGATCAGCGAAATCGGAATTCATCCACGACAGTGCAGCATTGATAGAGAGCTCTCCATCGTCGCCATACGGAAGAGATTGTTGTCGCTGATATCCTGCGAGAAAATACGACCGCACAGCAACGACGAAAACCGTAAGAAAAATGATCCGATCCATTCACTTAGTCGATATTGTGACCATCTCCATCCCGCACAATGCAAATAAAATTTATCTTCATCGCTAAAAGGCACCCCCTACGCCTGCAGGGAGTGCCTTTTCTGACCGTTAATCAAGCTCATCGTAAGTCCAAGTGCCAACTACCGCTCTACGTTTTCCATGATCCGGCTTGAAGTTATGGTAGTTCCATTCAGATCCAGATTGGCAATCAGAGATTTGTTCAGTCCGACCTGGGACTCATTAAAATCCTTACCGGCAATAGTGGGATGCATAGGCATTGAATCCAATCACTGGTATTGTGGGTGTACTGAGCCAATCCGCCATAGACGTTGTTCTCATTTGCCTGATCCATGCCCCAGCGGTAACCGCCCATCAAGCGAACGTTTTGTCCAAGCAGATTGTATTGCCTATAGACATCCTTCGGATTTCCATATTCATCGCGGTCATTCCGTCCAACACCAATCGTGATCTCGTCCGTCGCCTATGCTCGATATAGGCCTCTTTCGTACCGACACCAACCGCCGTATCATGCGTACCAGATGATTGATCGGTGCCGCCGTCACCGCCGAGGAAATCGAGTCTATAACAGCCGCGAAAGTGCATATTTCTTCATTGTAGTCCTCCTTTCCGATATGGATATATTATCCCTTCACGGCGTTTCTGACAGCTTAATAAAGTATTAGTCTTTAATGATTTTTAGCACCTGCGCATAAAAATGCTTAAAGAATCTCCTGTTTTCCGGTAAGTGTTGAGATAATCTTATGCTCCTCTGTCATCAGTTCTCGCGCCGCTCCAGCTGCGTGATCTGCTCTCGCATCGATGTTCCTCCATAGGGGTTCAGTATGCAACGCACGTTTCCGGACGAGATTGCCTCATACACATCCTCACTCGAAGAGTGCAGAGGGGTTTCTGATAGTCCGCGGCGGCAGATCAGCGAGCCAGATCTTTGCGTCGATGCAGTGCGCGACTGCGCCTGTCCCGAAACACTGTGCGCCTGACGGAACGGCATTTCTTGCGCGCTAAAGGTAGTCCGCGAGATCGGTCGCATTCGAGAAGTCCGCTTCGACGGCATGACGCATGACATCCGCACGAACCTTCATTCCACGGATGAGCTGCGCATAGACGGCGAGGCTGAACTTCACCCGTGTCGATGGTATCGAACAGGCCTCCATGTCCTCCTGCAGAGTCCTTGTTGTAGGCGAGCAGAGTCCCTTCACCGCCGTGAGCATTGCCATGAGATGTCCGACGACGCGCCCGGTCTTGCCGCGCACGAGTTCCGATACATCAGGGTTCTTCTTCTGCGGCATCATGGACCGAAACCCGTGCGGTGTGCATCGTCCAGTTCCTGAAGCGAGAACTCACGCGAACACCAGAGGATGATCTCCTCCGAGACGCGAGAGATGAGCCATGGATGGAAGCCGCCGAGAGAAATTCGAGTGATGTAGTCACGGTCGCTGACCGCATCCAGACTGTTTGTATAGATGCGCTCGAAATTCAGCCGCTTCGCGACAAATGCACGATCGATCGGCAGTGTCGTCCCTGCGAGTGCGCCCGCACCGGAGCGGCATGATATCCGTCCGCGCATAGACGCCCTGAAAGCGCTCAAAATCGCGCAAGCATCCGTACGCCAGAGATGATGCGCAAAAAGGATGGGCTGGGCACGCTGCAGATGCGTAGCTCGGCGGCATGATGGCAGCCTCGTTTGCAGCTGCTGATCTCGACGCGCGTGCTGAGCTCCCTGATGTGATCCAGCACATCCACAGCGGCATGCCGCACAAAACGCATATGGGTATCGAGTGCGACCTGATCGTCGTCTGGCTGCGCGCCGTATGGAGCAGGCTCCGCCTCCCGATCGCATCCGTGAGGCGCTTTTCGATGTTCGTGTGGGATATCTTCGAGTTCGACACTCGAACGCGAATTCCTCCGCGCTCAATCTGCGCGAGGATGTCACGCAGCCCCGCTCGATAGCCGCGCGGTCATCCTCCGAGAGAATGCCAACCTTGCAAGCATGGCGGCGTGTGCAAGCGAACCCCGCAATATCCTCGCGGTACATTCGGCGGTCAAAACCGATGGACGCCTGGAACTCGTTGATCATCCTCATCGGTCGTCTTGGAGAAACGACCGCCCCAGAGCTTTTCGCTCATTTATTCAGCCCCTCCTGCATGAGTGCGCGAACCTTGAGCGGAAGACCAAAGAGATTGATCAAAGCCGCCCTGCATCTGCCTGATTGTAGACATGTCGTCATGCTCGAACGTGACGAACTCCTGACTCATGGAAGCGAATACGGCGACGTTGCGCCTGCGAGATGATATTGCCCTTTGTAGAGCTTGAGACGCACCTCACCCGTCACGGTCTCCTGCGTACTGTCCACAAATGCAGCAAGTGCCTCGCGCAGCTGGCTGAACCACATGCCGTCGTAGACGAGCTCGCTGTAGCGGATCGCAAGCCCTTCCTTGTAGTGATAGGTTGCACGGTCAAGGCAGAGATACTCGAGCTCGCGGTGCGCGTAGTAGAGGATGGAGCCGCCCGGATTTTCATACACACCGCGCGACTTTCACGCCGACAAGACGGTTCTCACAGATGTCGACAGTGCCGACGCCGTTGCGCTGCACCGATCCGTTGAGCTTCGTCAGAGTTCGACCGCTCCCAGCTTCTCACCGTTGGCAGCGACGGAATACGCTTTTCTCGAACGAGATGGAGACGTATTCTGTGCATCCGGTGCATCCTCCGGCGCGCACGAGATGAGGAACATGGGGTTCTTCGGCCTCGTTCGCCGGATCCTCGAGATCGGAGCCCTGCATGGGAGAGATGCCAGATGTTGCGATCCATGCTGTACGTCTTGTCATCCTCCGCAACGGAATCCTGTGCTTCTTTGCGTACGCAATCTCGGCTGTGCGGGTCGAGATCCACTCGCGCCACGGGCGATAATCTGGAGATTCGGTGCAAGCGCCTTCACGGTCAGCTCGAAGCGAACCTGATCGTTCCCTTGCCCGTCGCGCCGTGTGCAATCGCATCCGCGCCCTCACGCTGGCGATATCGACGAGCGCCTTTGCAATCACGGGACGCGCAAACGACTGCCGAGCAGATATTTCCCTCGTAGACGGCACCCGCTTGAGCGTCGGCCAGACATATTCCTCAAGGAATTCCTTCGTCAGATCGACAATATACACCTTCGATGCACCGGACGCGAGCGCCTTGTCATGCTACAGGTGCAAGCCCTCGCCCTGCCCGATATCGGCACAGGCTGCAATGACCTCGCATCCGTCATGAGTGCTCCTTCAGCCACGGGATGATGACCGAGGTGTCAAGTCCGCCGGAATACGCAAGAACTACCTTTTTGATCTGCTTTGCCATATTTGAAACAACTCCTTAGTAATGTTGTGGAATCATGGATCAAGAAGGATCTCATTTGATCCGGATTCCTTATCAGCCGCCCATATACGAGCGCCAGTGATTGCCCTTTTGGACGTGAGGCGGTTCTCCGCCTCGTCAAAGATCACATCCGCGAACTCCTCAAAGACTTCCTCCAGTGATCTCCTCTCCCCGATAGGCGGGCAGACAGTGCATGACGATGCAGCGCGGATCGCCTGACTCGGCAACGAGTTCCCAATTCACCCTGGTAGGGACGGAAGACCGCCGTGCGTGCGTCGTGCTCCGCCTCCTGTCCCATGCTTGCCCACGTGTCCGTAACGATGACATTTGCGCCCGCAACCGCCTCCATTGGATTGTGCGTGATCGTGACGATCGCGCCCAGTCGCTGCCGCATCTGCCTTGGCATTTGCCACAACTTCGGCATTCGGCTCGCCAGCCCTCGGGCGTTGCCGCCGCGAAATCCATGCCGACCTTTGCCGCCGCACGCGGGCAGAGTGGGTCGTGTTGTTGCCATCGCCAGCGTATGCCATCTTGAGTCCGGCAAGATTCTTTCCTTGTACTCGCGAATCGTAAGCTAGGTCGGTCAGCGCCTGACAGGGATGCAGAAGGTCGCTGAGCGCGTTGATGACAGGAATATCCGCATAGCGCACCAGTTCCCTCAATGCGTTCGTGTCGCAGGGTGCGAATCATAATGCCGTCGAGATAGCGCGAGAGCACGCGTGCCGTGTCCTGATCGGCTCGCCGCGTCCAAGCTGCAGATCGCGGCTGCTGAGAAAAGAGTGCCTGTCCGCTGAGCTGATACATCCCGACCTCGAAGGACACGCGCGTACGCGTCGATGACTTCTCAAAGATCATGCCGAGGGTCTTGCCCGCAAGCAGAGGACGCGGGATGCCCGGCCTTCTGCTTCGCCTTGAGATCAGCGGCAAGCGTCGGGATCTCCTCCACGTCGTCCGCACTGGGTTCATGAATGGAGTAAGTCCATGCCCTTTTTCATCATAGCCCTCCTCGGTCACATATGTCAAGGATACAGTGATCCAATGCCCGAATGAGTTCATCCACTTCATTTTTCGAGAAAATCAACGGCGGGATAAAAGCGCGGGACGATTCCCTGCCGTACAGTTGATGATGACGCCCTGCTCCAACATCCGTCGGGCGATTGCCGCGGCATCCTCACTCCTCTGCATCTCCATGCCGAGGATCAGCCTGTACCGCGCACCTCGTGATATGCCCGGATATTTCGCCTCGTAAATCTGCAGCAGCTCCTTGAAATATTGCGCCGACCGTTCTCACGCGACTCAGAAATGCGTCGTCTGCAATCGCATCGAGTACGACATTCGCCGCCCGCGCACCCAAGCGGATTTCCGCCGAACGTCGAGCCGTGATCGCCCGCGCTGAAATGCTGCGGCGACCTTCTCCGTAACGACGAACGCGCCGATCGGACACCGCCTGCAAGTCCCTTTGCAAAGGGTCTACAATATCCGGCGTCACACCGCAACTCTCGCAGGCGTAGAATATCGTACGCCCCCATGCCCGTCTGGATCTATCAAAGATTGAAGCGCATCGCGCTTGTCGCAGAGTGCGCACCTGCTGCAAATATCCGCTCCGCAGGGGTGCGAACACCGCCCTCCCCCTGAATCGGTTCGAGCATGACTGCCGCCGTGTTCTCACTCATCAGTGCTTCCGAGTGCTGCAATATCGTTGAACGGCACATAATCAAAGCCCTGCGGCAGCGCGCTGAAACCCTTGTGGAACTTCTCCTGCCCGTCGCCGTCGATGTAGTCGCAATCGTACGTCCGTGGAAGCTGCCGAGACCGTGATAATCTGGGACTTCTCAGGATGAATCGTATGCCCGTATTTGCGTGCAGCCTTGATTGCCCCTCGTTTGCCTCGGCACGGAATTTCCGAAGAACACCTTGCCGCCCGCTGTAAGCCTCGACAGCTTTGCCGAGGCATTTGCCTGCGGCTCCGGTATAATAGAGGTTCGACACATGGATGAGGCGTCTTGCCTGATCGGCAATCGCATCCACGAGCGGCGCATAGTTATGACCGAGCACATTCACCCGCGATGCCGCCAAGCGCATCAGGATATTTTGCGTCCGTTTACATCCATACATACGGAGCCTTCCCCGTGGTCGAGGACAATCGGATAACGGGAAAAGACGGCAGATAGCTCCCCTGATCGCTCAATAATCTCTGCTTCTCTGTTCATCCATAACTCCTGCCACGGAAGCACCATCGTTCCGATACCGCGTGAGTAAAAATCTCAAGATGATCAGATGCGCGAGACGCCCATCGATGATATGCCGCCTTATGTGCCGCCTGCCTCAAGTGCCCTAAGACACGCCTCCACCTTCCGGGATCATGCCGCCGTCAATGATGCCGGTGCGGATATATTCCTTTGCCTCATCCATGCGAAGCTGGGAGATCCGAGCTGCTCTTATCGAAAAATCTGATGAGACCCCCTCCCATCATCGCGAGGCCAGCAGTTTTTCCGCGTGCGGCGCACCTGCGATCTCCGCCGCAACATAGTCCGCATTGATATTGTATGCTTTCCCGATAGCTCTCCATGCGCGATGGAGGCAGCGACGGGAACATAGCCCTGATTCAGGAGATCTGTGTGTGGGGAGCCGTGTCCTGATCGCTGTGACCTCGCCGACGCAGCCAGTGTCGCTGACGCGCCATCATTTTCATAAACAGCGCATGTTTCTTCTGCGCCTTGATGGGTCCGGCGTCGCTTTCCGCTCAGTCGATTTCGGCACGTGCACCACCGCGCGAGGTGAGTAGTCCTACGATCTCCGAGTTCAGCTTGCCGTCGGGCACCATCTCGGCGATTTCCACCGATCTCCCTCATCCGTCACGCAGAAGCCCCGAGACAAACGTGGATTCTTGCCGACCTGTGAGAAGCCCGTAATCTCAGGCCCCCTCCATGCGCAGGATGGGCGAGTCCCAGACGAACTTCATCAGCGCTACATCGCGCGACGGCGTTTCCTTCAGCGCATCGTTGATCGTCGCATTGCCGCCGTATTTGATGACGACGGTTGTACGTAAAACTCCTGAGATATATGGAATTGCCTCTACAAAGAATCTCAGCCTTATCTTGATCAGAGTACATCAAATCCCTCCTCTCAGGTAGCCGGTACTCGCCGTTGATCTTCACGTATGCATAGGAAAAATCCATGTCAGACCTTCGCCTCGGAATTCCCGTCTTTCAAATCGACCTCGACAACGTATCATGTGACGTCATGACTGCGCACCAAGGCATCCGCATCATAGAAGCCCACCGTCCGCATAGACGGGAATACCGCCGAACTTCACCGTCGTATGCTTCTGGATCCATCAGTGACCCCATAGCCGACCGCACGGAATGACACGCCCCCAGTTCGGATCTTCGCCGAAAAACGCCACGTCTTGACGAGGGCTGATTCGCGACGCCCTCATGCCGACCGTCTTTGCATCGGCAAACGATGCTGCGCCCTTCCACATGAACCGTGATGAACACCGTTGCGCCCTCACCATCTGCCGCAATCTTTTCCGAGATTCCTGACAGAGCGCGAGCAGCGTCCCTTGAACGTCTCGTAGTCGCATTCTTCTCCGTGATCTTCGGTTCCCAGCAGCGCCGTTGGCGAGCACAATCGCCATATCATTTTGTGCTCCTATCGCCGTCGATCGAGGATCTAGCCAGGCTGTGCTCAATGACCTCCGACAAGAGCCTCCTGCGGGAGCACGCCGTCGATATCCGCGTCCGTCGTGATAAGCAGAGCACCGTCGCCATATCGGGGCGAATCATGCGGATCGCAGCGTGATGCCGAAGCGGACTTCTTTGCCGCCGATCGCGGTAAGGGTCGCCCCTGCGGAGATGGGTATCCGTCGTGATGATCAGCGTTGCCCTGCGTCGCGCTGCCGTCCACGAAGCGCCTTCACTGGCTGCGCGGATCCCTGCTCCACCTTATCCATCGGCGGCGCTGACCGATGATTACGTCGAGCCGACAATGACATCTGCTGCCGCACGGCCGAGGCGCATCTGCTGCAATCCTCTGCATAGCGGCGGCATCCTGTTCCCCTGTAGCGCCCGTGCAGGCATGTTGCACAACCTGCATTTGCGACAATGGCATGTGCCGTATGTGTCCGCAACAACCGCCTGTGAGACGTGCACGGGCGCTGCCCACAACCGGCGTTCTTCGTAAAGGTTCCTGCGACAGCGCTTCGCGCTCCGTATAGATGGCCAGCAACGTCGAGATTGCCGCTCTTTCAATGCCCGCCTTAACCCCGGCTGCCTGAAATCCTGAATGTAACGCTTTTGCACTTGCCTTCGCTAAACATATATGTTCCTCCATTTCCTTTACCACGGATATACACATGCGCTGAGATCCAGTCCCGCGTTCATCAGACCAAATGCAATATTCCTTATTTCTGAATCGCCTGTCCCGCAGCTTTGACTCGATTGTCGATGGCTGAGAATACGCGATGACACGGTGCGTGCGCGGGTCGATATTAGCCATGCGCTATCACAGTGGTTTGTACCGCGCACGTACTTTGTTGCGGGATATGCAAGATCGAGCAGACGGATGAGATTTCCTCGCTTACATTTCCCTGAACCACTGCGTCAATCTTCTCACGCCGCTTAACGCCGTCCCGCGGCGTCGCATAACAGGTTGCCAAGATGCCGCGTGAGTGGCGCAAGATGCGGCTTGTCAAAGTTGATGGTGACGAGGGTGCCGCCACTTATCGGCGAAACCTGCTCGATTTCCGGCGTATGGCGATGCGATACGGCGCCGTATGCCGTCAAAGCTGTCGCCGAGACGCTCCCGGGTAATGCGTGCTCTCCTTCGGAGAACGTCCCGCCCGATACACCGGACACCGCATCGGCAAGAATCGAATCCAGGCACTGCGCAGTGCCTTTACAAGCGGCGCAGAGCCAGAATGCTTGCTGTCGTGTAGCATCCTGCATTCCCAATGATCCGTGCCGTCACGCTGATCGCGGTGAAATTCAGCGAAGCCGTGGGCGCGCTCCGCATACGGATCGACATGCTCCACGCGATACCATTCCTCGTGGACGGCGGTATCTGCAAAAGCGATAAGTCTGCACCGAGATCAATGATGCGTACCGGCAGATCTGAGACTTCTTTTACGATCTTCATTGCATGGCCATGCGGCGCACGTGAGGAGTGACATCACTGTCCTCTGCGATGCGGCGCACATCCCCAAAGGAGATTAAGCTCACTGCTCGTCATCTTCTTCAGATGTGGATAAAGTTTCGATATGCGCTCAGCCCGTATGTCGCTCCGATGTATCGTCTAGTGCAATTTCGGCGTCGCGGATGCCCATACGCCATGAACGAGATAAGTTCTTCTCCTGCATATCCGGATGCGACAATACTAGCCTTCATTTCATCCCCTCCGTTTCAGTTCCGAAAAGATTTTATAATTATACCATCTTTCGTGTATAGTTTTCAAGCCCTTTTAAAGAAATTGCCGACGTTCCCAGTCAGCTTCGTGAGTCGCGTAAAATCGGCATCGCTATCTTAATTGTTTCTCGGCGACGCCAGCACTTGCATGCTTGCTTATCAGAGGCGAAAGATGAAGCAGGCGCGCCTCGACTTTATCGTGCGCACGATACCTCCTGCATAGCCTGCTTAGCATCCTCAGTACATTTCGATGCTCTGGAACAAAGGCAATCAGACGAGGCCTGCTCCGCTGGAGCTGCACTTGCATAGAACTTTTCAGCTTTCTTCGCTGCCGCAAAACATCAAACATGTGCCAGGAATCGCGGTGCTCGAGGCCAGGTCACGAGTGAAAGCGCGTCACTCAAATGCATTTTCAGATGCTTCTCCGAGCCACGCGCAGGGCTGCAACCATCATCGCGGCGCGCCCAGCTTATATTGAATACAGCATCGTTTCTCGGGACTTTGGCAGGCATTACCTGACGCGCTTTAGTTTCGTCGAGAGATAGAAGTCCGGCACCATGACGACGACAAGCAGCAGATACGCGGAAGGAATGAAAAGCACTCCATGATGACCACGCGTCACCGTATTTACCGTAGACCACCGTAAATCACGGGAGCCACGTTGACCAGGATGCCTTCAATATCCGTCGCATAGCTGCAGGAATATCGCAGCGGTCGGACGGGCAGTCAAGCAGCGCGGGTGGCCCGCCGTCAGACCTGCCACAATGGCTGTCGCCTGCTCCCCAATCCACGAGAGAGAGGGATGCGGTTGCTCATGCGGATCTTTGCTCCGCAAATTCATCCGCCCGTCCGCACGTTCCCAGATGTGATGGATGGATTTCCACACAATATTGCGTGAATCACTCAGGCCGCATAGCGCCTCTCCGCGCACGGAGATATGCAGCGCTTTTCTGTGCACCAGCGTCCAGTGTCATTTCGTTGCGCAGCGTACAGGCAGTCCCAAAGCGCGTCAAAGCCAGGACCAAGGAATTCACGCACTCAAAGTCGCGGGAACTCGAGACGAGACAGAGTGCTCGCTCGCATAGTAAATCCTCCTGCCCATCTGCGACACGGATGGGACTGCGCGCCTCACGCACCACGGGCGGCGCCGCCAGTGCATCAACTGCGGCGGATGCCGCCACGCGGAAGGTGACGACATGGGTCACCGCGCGATCTCAGCGTCGCTTCCTCCGTCCAGCGTGCCTGGATCACGGGCTTCGACGAACTCCAGCACGGTCAGAACAGTCGTTGCTTAGTCTCGCCAGAGACGCGGCTCATCCCGCAACAGCAGGCGCAGATAGTAGGATGACTGCGTCTTTCTCACTAGGGGCAGGCTTCTTCTTTTCCCCCGGCTTTGTAGCTCATCCGACCTGTCGTGTGCGGAGACAATATCACGCGCAATCTCGATGATGCTGCGGCCACCGCCGACGCCGTAGTGCAGCATCGACGCTCGCGATCCGTGAGACCATCGCGTCTCAGTAACTTGTTTCCGCGCACAGAGGTCGCGTTAAACACCCCGTTCACTGGGGCGAGGCAGGTTGACAGTTCTTCAACGGGAGGCCACGGGATGCACACGGGCATCGATCCCCTCACCTCTGTATCGCTGAAAGCCCAGCCGCAAGGAGAAAGCGATTGTGGCTTGTGTCGAGGTTGAGTCCGCCTCGAAATGTCATCCTCGGTAGTCTGCGAGATCCCCTCAACAGAAACGTCGCTTGAGACAATCAACTGCCTTATCAGATACGCAGTGAGGCGAGAATTGCGGCCTTGCCGCGCCGCATCAAGCCCATCACATCCGCTGATTCGCCTCTGCATATCGCTTCTCCTGGGCGCGGCGCAGGAGCGGCATCATAGCCTGACATGTTTTCTGTCCTCTTTGTCAGCATATAGTTCGTTCTGTTCAATTTGACGACCCCCATGATCGTCTGTAATCTTGTTGGCAGTCAAGGCATTCTTTAGCGGTTTGATGATGGGAATGCCGCCCGCCGACACCTCCGCCTCATGAGAAAGTCCACATTGTCGCGCATCTGCACGAGAGCATAAAAGTTCAGACAGGTGCTGTGCAATCAGCATCCTTATTCGCCGTGACCAGCGTGCTTGCCAGCCGTACCATTTGCCTGCAGCATATAATCCCGAGCTGGCGTGATGCCGCCCGCTAACCTCGACTAACAACAGAGATTTCATCGTCTGCTCGAATTTCATCAGAGTTATCTGTCAGGACAATTTCCATCTAATTCAGGACGATATGCATCACGTACAAGAATCGTCTTGAAAGTTTCAATGCGTGCACTGCTGCGTCCAATGATGATTGTCTCCGCGTTCATTGCGAGTGTACGCACTGCTTTACCCGATCCAACTGCTTGCCCGCTCCAAGAGCAATTTTGGTTACTTGATTCACCGGAATTTCATCCCCCATATCAGTCTTGCCCGATCATTTCAGCTATCATCAATCCCACAACAATGGACTCCTAATGGTATGCCAGCCTCAGCGAAATCGAGACCAGTTAAAAGTATACCACTTAGGTGGCGAATATAATCACGCAAATGAGGGCGCAAAATTAAAATTTTTATTCTCCACTGCCATTCATCAGGCGCTTGATATTCTCGCGATGACGAACATTGACGAGAACCCGCGTAGCTATCATGGGTGAGTATAATGTATTCCGTGGATAAGAAAAAGTACAGCGGGACAGGTGTGCGAAACCTGCAACGACCGACTGGAGAAACATGGCGCGTCCACGCAGACAATCGCCAACCACGTCAGAAAGACAATGGCAGTGACATCCCCCATTAGTATGGCCAAAACGCAAGGGAAGTTGCAGCGCCACTTTCCCCGTGAAAATGGAGAAAAATCGAAAAGCTATGACCGATGATCGCGAAGAGACCGCGCCCATCGCGGCGGCGAGCGTCCCAACAAAGAACAACAAGCGGTACGCATCGGCCTGTCACTTGAGGGCTGTATCTGCAGTACCAGAACAGAGTGCGAGACTTTCGAGCAGCACGCCACGTTGTTGCACGCAATGTTGCGGCTCCACGTATTTTGCGAGATTCCGTGCGCCAAAAGACTTGCCCAAAATCAGCCGCTCGGGATGGAGCGATCAGGTGAAGGCGTATTAAGCGAGGATTATACTCAGCATCATTCTTCCTCGCTTGCGCTCTGCACAACAAGGCGAATAGAGCGTCCCCTCGAAGCCATGACTCTCGCTTTGCAGGCGGTTCTCAGTGAAAAGCGCTTGAATGATGAGGAGAGTACGCATGGGTTCCGGATCATTTACGAAAATGATAAACGTCGGCGGAGCAATCCCCACCTGTGTAACGAATGAGGATCTTGAGCTGCCTTCCCGTAACTTCGTTGGCACGGCGGATTGACGGAGACTGCATCGCGAATCGGTTCGTTGAGGTACTGCCTCGTCTTGATGCGCATGGACCTGCTCCACTGCAGCATATTGACAAGCTCCGTCACGCGTTCAGCTTACCGCTGCCCCGTAAAGCGCCGATGTGTATGAAGTGCAGGGGCATGCCTGGAGGAAGCCCAGCTTCTCGCGCAGATCATCCGTAAAGCGCAGCGTCGACTTATCGTTCTTATCCGGGAAAACATCCATTTATTGACGACAATGATAACGCCCTTGCCCGACTCGTGGACATAGCCCGCAATCTTTGTATCCTGCTCGAGGATGCCTCTCTGCATTGATGACCATGAGGCGACGCCTGCACGAGTCAATGGCACGCAGGGAACGCATCACACTATAGCGCTCCACCGGAAGTGTGATCTTTTCCCTTGCGGCATACTCGCTGTATCAATGAAGGTACTTCGCTCCATCCCGCGTGAAATGTGTATCGATGGCATCCCGCGTCGTTCCCGGAGACATCATGCACGATAACACGCTCCTCCTTAAACAGACGATTCACGAGTGAGAGATTTTCCGACATTTGGTCGTCCAACCACGGCGATCGCAATCTCATCTGACTCCGCCTCCTCACCCACGTTCTTCGGAAAAAGCCTCCCGATTGCATCCAGCAGATCACCGAGATTCATTGCATTCGACGCAGAAATGGAATTGGATCACCAAGGCCAGAGAATGGAAATCATAAATCAGTGCCTCGCGATCAAAGCTATCGATCTTATTGACCACGCAGAATGACTGGCTTCTGCGTGCGCCGCAGCATCGCCCAACCTCTTCATCGGGTAGTCAGCCCCGCACGCCCATCGACGAGAGTATGACATCCGCCTCCTCCATCGCCAGTTCTGCCTGACTGCGCATAGAGCGGAGGATGTGATCGCTCTCATCAAACTCGATCCCCCGTGTCAACGATTGTAAATTCGGCGAGTTGAGCCACTCTGCATCCATATAGATGCGGTCTCGCGTCACGCCTGGCATATCATCGACAATCGAAACACGCTTCTTTCCGATCTGATTAAAAAGTGTCGATTTCCCAGCCATTCGGTCGTCCGAGCTACAGCCTGACAATAGACTTGCTCACAACCTTCACTCCTCTCCTATATCCTCAATTGATTGCGGCTACCGGCTTTGTATGGCCGCATTGCTCTCGCCACGTATAGCCGCCGCTCACACGCTCACGGTGATAATTCGCCCAATCTGTAAGCGCCGCACGATACTACGTTCCCGTTGCAACCGGCTCAATACGCATGGAGGGAAAAACCTCCCGCATTTCGGCAAGAGATGTCATCCAAGAAATACATCCTCCCCTCACGCAGGGGCAGAGGCCGGAATCAAACGCCATCCACCGTGTGTTTGAGAGCTCGCAGAGCCGCAATCATATCATGTCCTGTCAAAGTCCCGACACATTGACGGTCTCTCCAAAATGCACATTCTCAACCAGCAGAACATGGATGCGCTGTCCGGCCGGGTCCCAGCTCGTGCCAACTTCGATCCAGCACGGAGCGACGCCCGTACCGCTGATGACCACGAGGTGGCTTTATCTATCCTTGCTCCATGGAATGTACTGGCACGACTCACTCCTCAATAAAGTTGCGCGTAAGTCCAATGCCATTATCAAGCTGAAATCCATCGCACATCTCGGCGGGTGGAACATCTCGCCCCCGCCAGGATGTAAAACTCATCCCTAAATAGATGAAGGTACGCCCTTCCTCCGCACGTATCTTCCGCTGCCATGATTCTACCTGATCGATCACACATGCAGCGCCCGTGCGATCAAACTGAACGAGTGAGAACGGATCTGTACGATGCTTTGTGAGTCCAACGGGTACGATTGCAGAGAGTGCATGTGGACGGCGTGCTGTAATGTCGCGTATTGTCCGCTCAAGTTCCTCTCCATCATTCCAGTCCATAACAAGCACAACTTGCGTATGATAGTCGGCCTCCCTCCTCTTCGAGCTTTGTGAGCTGGCCCAGGATATCGGCAGCTCCTTATAGCGGAGCATTTCAGCGCGCAGCACAGGGTTTGTACACTGCACCGATGCGTAGAGCGGCGATAGATGAAAGCGTTCAATGCGTAAGAAGTCTGCCGCTGCGCATTCGTCAGTGTCACAAAAATTTCCATAGAGAAAGGAGAGACGATAGTCATCATCCTTGATGGAGAGCTATGGCGCATATCCGGTGCAATCATATCGACAAAGCAAAAATAGCAATGATTCGCACAGGGACGAGATCCCATCAAAAACTGCGCTCTCGAACTCCACACCGAGCCCTCGTCATAGTCCTTGTCGAACGCGATCACTTCTTGATCTCCATTCGAGTGCTCGACGAGGGAGTTCAATCTCCTCATCCGCCATTGCAAAACTGAAGTCATGATGTCACGCAGGGGCATATCGTTCACCGAGAGAATCTATCCCCCGGTACGAGTTCCAGTTCCTCGGCAATACTCCCTCAAAACACGCAAAATAACACCCGGATATCCTTTCGCCATACATCCTCCTTCCTACAGAGATACATCAGCGCCATAAGCATAAGATAAGCGATTATAACATTCTCTACAATCCTTACAACGATAAGGAGAATACATAACATCTTAATATATCTTTTACAAAACATTGGGTTCATGTAAACTAAATAGGAAATCATGCTGTATAGTCTGCTCTTTTTGTGTTCTAAGCAGTTGTCACATATCAAAAAGAACACGGCGATGGAATGGAATAAGGGGAAAACGATGCTACGACTTCCTGTCTCAAAGTTAAAGGATGGTATGGTACTTGGGCAAGTCTGTTCAATACTGCAGGAGGCAGTTATCTTGTAAAAAGGGCAAACCGGTTACGATTGATTATATCCGTCGTATGCATCAGCTTGGAATTCAGGCAGTTACCGTGACCTCTATGGATCCAACATACAAGATCCCTCCGCCGCCCGATGTCATTGAGGAAAAACACGCGTCAACGCCATCGGTGCCGTATATAATACGTTTCAATCCATCGAGGAAAATGGCACACTCGATATACCAGCACTCCAAAAAGGTAACCGATTCAATTGTCTTCAGTCTCTTCGATAACCATGAGAATCTTGTCCAACTCACAGACATTCGCACACACGATGCCTATACCTTTGCACACAGCGTGAATGTCGCCGTCCTCTCTGCCATGATGGGCATAGCTGCCATATCTGCCCAAAGAAGACCTCTCGCTCATTACGCTTGGCGGTCTCCTGCACGATCTTGGAAAAATCGAAGTGCACGCGGACATCCTGAATAAAAACAGGAGTCTGAGCAACAGTGAGTTCGACATCATGAAAAAGCATCCTGCTGACGGAGCCCGCCGTATTTTTGAAAATGAGCGGCCTTCCAAAGTCGAGCATCCTCGCAGCGATTGCAGGGCAGCACCATGAGCACATTGATGGAACAGGCTATCCTCGCGGGATCAAGGGGATGAAATGCATCGCTTCGCAAAGATTGCAGCGATTGCGGATGTCTATGATGCACTGACAAGTGAGCGCCCACTACAAAAAGCATATATGCCGAACATCGCATACAACATCATGCACAACATCAACAAGGGCCAATTCGATCCAAAGTTATTGGAACTGTTCTTCAACAACGTCGCACTTTATCCGAAGGCTCGGTACTCAAGACCACGTTTGGATTTGCCGTTGTAAAGGAAAGCAAGTTTGGACGCTGCAACAACGCCCATCATTATACTCTTCGCCGATCCCAACGGGAAGCTGCTCGATCACCGCACAGAGATTGACCTCTCCGAAGAGCGTGACGGTGCCGCCTCCATTCAAGTCGTTCAACCGGCAACGATCTTTTACCATTTCATCCATGAGCTTGGCGTAGATCCCTCCTACTATTTAAAGGAGGCACGTGACAAAGACAAGGCAGCAGAAAAGGCCTCCTCTAGAAGCCCATGCCTCGACGACGCACGCGAATGCGCCTCATACTGAACCATACAAAGGAAAACCGACAGCAAAGTGCCGCTTCAGCGTTCGATCACAAGATCGACCGTTGGAGCGGCACTTTGCATATTCGCCTTTTCCTATTTGCCGTCCAATATCCTTTTTGCCATTGCCTCCGCCGTCATACAGTCCCCCGCAGAATAGCCGATGGATTCAAGTTTCGACCGAGTTGGAGCAGATGCGGAGCAGCAAGCGACGCCCGCGCAGCGCTCATCGCACCGAAAGAGTGTACGAGGTGTTCCCTCACCGATCACACGTCCTCCCGCAAGAATAATCATGTGATCTGCCACATCGTAAAATATCCTCCATGCTGTGTGATACGAGAACAATGCTGACATTCCGCTCACGATGCAGCATTGTGAGCATGGAGAGCAGTGACTCCCGTCCGCGTGGATCGAGTCCCGCTGCTGGCTCATCGAGCACAAGATAACGCGGTGCAAGTGCGAGGACGCCTGCGATCGCTACCCGCCTGCGCTCCCCTCCAGAGAGGGCAAACGGTGAGCGCGTACGGTAAGCCTCCGGCAAGTGCACAGCTCCATCGCCTCTCGGACACGAACCTCGGTCTCGGATTCCGAGAGGCCCTGATTGCGCGGACCAAAAGCGATATCCTCATAGATGGTCTCTTCAAACAGCTGGTGTTCTGGGTATTGAAAACCATACCTACACGGAAACGTGCCTTTCGTGTCTCCTCCTTCTCCCTTTTGGATCGTCCGTGAAGAGGTATGCCATCCACCAGAGACGCGTCCCATCGTCGGCTCCTAGGAGGCCGCCGATCAACTGCATGAGCGTAGACTTCCCCGCACCTGTCTCCCCCGCAATCGCGGTAAAGGGATTTCTCTGCAATCGTCAGAGAAATATCATTGAGCGCAGTGTGCGAGAGCGGGTATGCTCCATGTAGTGTGTAGGAAAGCGATTCTATCTGGATGAGACACTGCAGCAGCTCCTCATCCGTTAATATATTTTTGCGGAGATCCCAACCGCCTCGACGCAGCCGCTCTGCCAAATCGGATGCAAGCGGTACATCGAGTCCGAGTGAGCGAACTTTTTTTCTGGCTGAGAGAAAATTTTATGCGGCGTTCCGTCCATAACAATGCGCCCCGCCTCCATCAAAATGATACGATCCGCCGCAATCGCCTCTTCCATGAAGTGGGTAATGTAGACTATCGTCATCCCATGCTCCTTGTGCAGCTTTCTTTACGGCATGCAAAACTTCGTATCGACCACGCGGATCGAGCATAGCCGTCGGCTCATCGAGGACAAGGCAATCTGTCTGCATCGCAATCGCCCCTGCGATGGCAATGCGCTGTTTTTGACCGCCCGAGAGAAGGTGCGGGGCGGCCTGTGCGTATTTCTCCATGCCCACAAGCGCGAGTGCCTCCTCCACGCGTGTACGAATCTCTGCTGGCGAAATGCCGAGGTTTTCCGGGCCAAAGGCGACATCATCTGCGACAACTGCAGCAATGAGCTGGTTATCCGGATTTTTGGAACACCATGCTGACCTCTTGTCGGATATCCCAGCGGTGCTCTTCATCCTGGTATCCCACCCACGCACGAGACAAGTCCCCTCCGTCGGGAACAGGAGTGCATTCAGATGACGCGCAAGCGTCGACTTTCCGGATCCATTTGCCCCAAGTACTGCCACGAACTCCCCCACACGAATGGAAAGATTAATACCGCAGAGAGCCTCATGCTCCTCTTCTCTCCGCTTTGATAGGTGTGCGTTACATCGTTGAGTACAAAAATGCGTCAGATTGTGTCATTTCAATCATCTCACTACCCCTTCGCAAGCATCTTGAGGTGCACGCGGAATGTCGTCCCCTTGCCCATCTCACTCTCTACCGAGATCGTGCCGCCGTGCGCCTCGGCAATCTCACGCGCGATGGCCAGTCCAAGACCATTCCCCCCATACGGCGTGAACGTGCCTTATCCACACGATAGAATCGATCAAAAATGCGCTCCTGATGATCCGGCGCAATCCCAATGCCGGTATCGGCAACGGAGATCTGCACGCCCCCTTTTTCCTCTTGAACACAGACAGATATATGTCCTCGCTCTGGTGTATATTTGACCGCATTATCCACGAGAATCAGAATCAGCTGCCTGATTTTCTGTTCATCAGCGTTGATCTCCACACGTTTTGGAAGGACTTCATCGATCACAATATCCTTCTTCTCAGCAAATGGCCGCATGATACGAACGGTTTGCTGTGCAGCTGCAACGAGATCCATCCGCACGGGTTTGATCTGATTTGCTTTTTCCATCTGTACGCGCCACTGTAAGGGAGATCGCCGACGAGCTTAGTCATCTTCTTCACCCTCATCGCGAACATCCTCAATGACCTGCTTCAAAAAGGTGATGTGATAGAGGATCACTTCATGGGAGGTCCGCTGAGGCGAGAACAACGGCAAGCGGGGTACGCAGCTCATGCGATGCATCTGCTGCAAACTGACGCTGGCGCTCATAGGCCTCACGTACCGGTTTCATTGCGCCGCCGAGAGCACATAGCCAACGGCAGCAGCGAAAAATAAGTGCCAGACCGCCAAGGATGGCAAGCGCCCATGTCGCCTTTTTCCATACCGTTATACATAGCGGTGACATCTTTTGCCGACATAAACCGTCTGCATCGGCAGCGGCGGGCTAAAGACAGTCTGCGCCGTCATCATCACCTTCGTCGGCGTACCCGCGCTCATTGGTCTTTGTAAAGACACGCACCTCTCCCTCAGGTGCATCCCATGCGGCTACAATGTCCAAGACAAACGATTCGATGCGAAGGGATGCGCGTGAAAAAGCTGACGAGGCGCCCTCTCCGTCGAAAAACATAGTAGAAAAAGCCGGTCGTTCGTGCTGCGGTAGAGCAGGGACTCATCGATCTCCGTATCTGCATGAAGCACATAGTATGCCTGGGACTCTGCAACGCTGTCTGCTGTGTCGAGCAGCTCACGTGCCTGCTCGAAGTGATCGCCCACTCCATCGTCTTGTGCATGGCAAAGAGGAGGACAATGACCAGTCCTCCCATGACAAGCGCATAGCGGAGCATAAGACGCAGGCGACTGCGTCCGAATACATTCTGCTCATTCAATACAGGGGTCTCCAACTTATATCCAATGCCGCGAATCGTCTTGATGGCATCGCCCTCCCCGCTGCATCCAGCTTCTGCGCAGCATCTTCATATAAGAGTCGATGTTGTTTGAACTGACATCCGCCTCAAGCCCCCAAATGCGATCAAGGATGATGTCACGCGGCACCACGATGCCGATGTTCTGTGCGAGGAGGTCAAAGAGCTGAAACTCACGCGGTGAGAGCTGAATCATCCTTCCATTCTTCTCAAGGATGTTCGCCGTACGATTCAGCTTGAATCCGCCGATCTCATCCACCTCGTGCTGAATGCGCTGATTTGCACGGCGTCCAAGCGCACGCAGGCGTGCGAGCAGCTCCGAGAACTCGAACGGCTTGACGAGATAGTCATCCGCCCCCGCATCGAGTCCCGTCACGCGATCCTCCACTGAGTCCCGCGCAGTGAGCATGAGAATTGCACGGTCATAGCCGCTGCGGCGCAGACGCGCACATGCCATCGACTCCCGTTTCTCCTGGCATCATCCAGTCGAGAATCAGAATATCATACTCTGTATAAGTCGCATACTCATAGATGTCTTTTTCCGTCCGTCACCCATTCTACCTCGATCTCATTCTGCTCGAGCATATATTGGATGAGCTTTCCAAGCCGCAGATCGTCTTCGGCAAGCAATACGCGCATCATATCATCTCCCCGTTTTTCTTATGCAAAATTATATGCAAATGGGGTGAAAGATAGCTGAAAAATCGGATCCATTAGCTCCGTTCCACACGTTCCACTGCAATCATACGATAGAATACCAGAGCCCCCAGGCCATAGGCCCGTCAACATGACAATCCCCATTGGAATCGCCGTATGATCTCCCGCAATCCCCACCAAGGGCATCATGCAAGCACCGAGGAGCATAGAGAAACAGCCGATAAGTGCCGAGGCGCTGCCCGCATTTTCCCCTGCCGGGACGGTGCAGTGAGAAACTCGCAGTCCCCATGACCGAGCGGGACGATCGTAAGAAATAGTACAACGAGAATCACGGCAAGCGGCGCTGAGAAACAGAATCCTGCAAGCAGCAGGAAACTCCCAAACAGCGGCACAAGCACGGAATACTTCAGCATGACAATATCCGGAACCCGCCCCGCAAGACGCGCGGGCAAAATGCCTGCGAGCAGCAGCCCAGCCCCAATCACAGCAAAGATTATGCTGTAACCCCTGCGGAGAAACCGCATAGATGTTTTGAAAGACAAACGAAGAACCGGAAAGATAGGAAAAGAATGCGCCAAATACAAAGCACTGCAGGAGACAGTGCCGAGAAAGAACCGATTGCGCAGAAGCGTCGGAAACTTTTTCAGCGAATCCGTCATATTGGCGCTGCGTGCCTCCTGTGGAAGGGTCTCCTGATAGATGAGTGTAGCCCTGCGAGAAATACACCGATGATTGTCAGGAGCACAAAGGCTGCACGCCAATTGGCAAAGAGCAAAAATCTGTCCGCCGATGACAGGCGCGATGATCGGTGCAAATCCGTTTACCATCATGAGCACGGCAAAGAACCGCGTCAGCTCTGCTCCCTCGCAGACATCACGCGCAATCGCACGCGCAATGACGATGCCGCTTGCCCCCGCAAAGCCGGCACAGAAACGGAAAAACAAGAAGAGATGAATGTCCTCCGCGAGTACGCAGCCAAAAGGGTCGCTCCGATAAAGACCAGCATCCCGATAAAGAGCGGTCTGCGCCCCCAAGAAGATCACTCATGGGACCTGCAAGAATCTGCCCAAGTGCCATACCGAGCGTCGTCATCGTCAGCGTCATCTGCACAAGCGAAGTCGAGACGCCGAAATCCGCCTGAACCTCAGGCAGAGCGGGCAAGTACATATCCGTCGAGAGCGGTACAATCGCTGTCATGAACCTGAGAAAAACCGTCAGCCAAAAACGGCTGCGTGTATCCATGATCATAGATTCTCCCTCCTGTTTCATCCCTCATGCACGTTGCGGAGATATCCTCGGAGGGCGAAGTTTTTCTTGTTCTTCCGCGTCATAAGCCACGCCTTCATCGTCTCCCAGATGGCCGTTGCGATGACGATCCCCGCCGCAATCGAGACGGCATAGAGGAACGTCTTGAGGCCCTGCGTGCCAAACATTCCCCAGTCTGCAGAAACAGCATAGAACATCGTACGGTAGAGCGATCCGCCGGGCACCATCGCAATGACACCGATGATGAGAAAGATGGTTGCAGGACATTTATAGAAACGCGCCAAAAATCTCCGCTGCAATCGTGGCAAATACCGCTCCTGCAAAATAGCCCGCGAACTCATTCCAGTCGAGCGCAAGAACAGAATCGTAAATCCCCATGCCAGCATACAGACGACGGCACCCATCACCGCATCCTTAATATGTCCGTGCCAGAGCAGATGAAAGCAGAAGCCCCGACAAACGAGGGTTAAAGGTAGACCCACGTTGTCGTCTCGAATGCAATGATGGTACCAGTCGCACTGAATGCAAAATCCCGTCGCAATGAGGAGGCTAAGGATGAATGCTTCCCGCTCTTCAGGAGTCCGGAGATCGTCTCCTGACTAAACATATCGCGGATCGAGTTCATCAGTGCAAGTCCTGGAATCACAGGCATGATATTGCCCATGTTGATCGCGGCAGGATGAATATCAAGCCCCGCCCACATAAAGGAATTTGCAAGCATCCCGCCGACAAAGCTGAGCAAAAACGAGTGCAAAAATACGGATTGAGTTTTGTCTGACCGAGCAGATATTGAACGAGACGCAGGAGCACTCCTACAATGCCTGCACAGACGGCATCCTCAAGCGCCCCCAAAGAAAGCCGAGAAACTGGCAGCGATCACCGCCCAGTAGAACACCGACGCCTTGAGGGAAATCGTGTCCATCGTATCAATCTCTCGGATACGCGCCTGATCTCATCAGATGTCATGGGGCTTGCACAGATTTCACGGGAGAGCTGATTCAGCGCCTTGAGACGCTGGAAAGTCAAAGTTCTGCCCCGGCACACGCCGCATCTGTGTAAGCACCCCAATATCTGCTCCGCGCAGTGTCACAACAATGCTGGATGTAATGACCATCACATCCACATGACGAACACCGTACGCACGGCATATAAAGTTGATCGTCCGCTCCACTCGGCTGACCTCAGCGCGTCACGAGCATACGCTGACCAATGTCAATCGCACGCTCAAGGATGTTGTTGATGTTGATTCTGCAGTTTCATTCGTCATAATCGAACATAGTTATAGCATGACTCAGCTCTCTTGTCATCTACTTCATATTGCATCTTTTTCCCTATAAAATAAAAGCAGCCGATTGCTCAGCTGCTTGAAGTTAGCGTCATCCCTGACTTGCCTTTGCCTTTTTCGCGCTCTGTTGACAATGTGGTTGTAAATCAAAAGCGAAAATGAGCAGTCCGCCCCATATAATCTGACGGTAGAGTTCGAAATGCTCTCATACATATTGAGCCAGCTCGAAATCATCTGCACAATCAGGGACGGCAACAATGACCCCTTTCATGTTTCCTTTTCCACCGTACGGATCAATTCCGCCGAGAACTGCGATCAGGATTGCCTCCATCAGATAGGAAGCACCATAGTCTGCCTTTGCTGAGTTGAAGCGGCCAAACATAATCAGGCCGGCAGCAGCACTCAGCACCCGCTGATCATATAATTCGCCGATAGAGGCGCATTATTAAATCCAGAGAACGCAGATGCCTTCACACTCGTTCCAAGCATACGAAGTTTATAGCCAAGTGTCGTCTTCTCCGTGATGAACGCTGCTGCGGCTGCAAAACGACAAAGATAACGAGCGGCATGGGAATACCTAGGATTTTGGCGGACATAGTCCCCGCAATTTGAGGCGGAAGTCCTCAAGGGTACTGCCATTGGTCAGAACAATGGCACTTCCATAAAAGAGTGCCTGCGTTCCGAGTGTGCAAGGATCGGCGTAATCCCAACTACTCCGACGAGAAAGCCATTCAGAGCACCGCACAACATACCAAAGAGAGCGCTCCAAAAAGGAGAGAAGAATAATAGTGACGACCGTGCCTCCGAAGTCTCGGGGTAATCATACACAGGAGCACCTTTGCAACAAGCACAGCAGACAGATTCACGCAACTGCTACAACACTGAGATCAATGCCAGCCGTATGAAGGGTGACACGCCATTGCAATTGCTCATCAAAGACCAAATTCTGGGAACTGCTTTCCCATGGACTGGAAATTCGATACGCTAAGAAACAGGGATCCCTTTAGAATGGAGCAGAAAGCAAAGACAACAAGAAATACGATAAACATGCGCATGAGATTTTGTCTCTGCGGAAAAGCTGCTGTAAGACTTCCATTATTGCTTCCCTCCTTCTGTATCGGATATTTGAACTGTGAGTTTTCGGTTATTGCGCTTCATTTGCAAGGCCGAAACAGCAGTACTCGATAATAATGACAGCTCCCGTAAAGACCTTTTGCCACGTTGTCGAGATATCGAGGAGGATCAAGCTGTTGTCCATCACAGTAAGGAGAGCCATACCGAGAAGAACCCCCATACGGTCCCCTTTCCGCCCTCCATACGGACACCGCCAAGCACACAGGCCGCAATAACCGTAAGCTCAAGACCTTCAAAGGTTGTTAGGATGAACTGCGAAAGCAGCATAGTAGAGCGCAGACACCAATGAGACCCGCCATACATCCAGAAAATGCATAGATGAACACGATTGTCTTAAAAACCTGGAATCCGGCGCGCTGGGCAGCCTTTTCGTCCCCACCGATCGCATAGATACCGCGGCCAAGCATGGTGCGGTTCAATATAAACCAGCCCGCAAAGATCAAGAAAATCATGAGAATAATCCCGACGGGCATATCCGAGGTGAGTCCTGAGACAGGATTCGTCACAGAAAAGAGCTTCATTTGTCCAAATTCATACAGTGCGCAGAGCGGATATTCTCTTGACTTGAATACCTGCATATGCAAAAGCAGCTACTGCTCGTTCCAAGGGTCACAATCAGTGCGGGAAGCGAAAAACGAGCAATGATATAGCCGTTAACAAGACCAACAACAGCAAGACCAATGAGCATCGCCGCCGCAAAAAGAGAAGCGGATTATCCGTCATCTGCTCCATACGCGAGCAAACAATAAACATGGACATGGAGGCAATCGCCGGAAAAGAAACGTCAACGCCTCCCGTAATGATGACAAACATCTCGCCAATGCAGAACATTGCAGGTACCGAGAAGGCGCGCAGCAGATCGACGGCATTGTTTCCGGTAAAGAACTGACTCGCTTTTTGCCTGAATCGCAAAAGCAGAGGAAGAGCAATACGAGACCACATAAAATTCGGTCGATGTAAACAAATCCGCTTTTTCATGCGACATTCCCTCCTTCAGTGAGCAAGCTCCGCAAGGGTACTCTCCTGAAAGCTCGTCCGTGGAAAGAGATGCGGCAAGCCGCCCCTGACGCATGACCATCACTCGATTACGGTTGATCAACACTCCGGCAGGTCATCTGATATGATGAGAACCGTGAGGCCTTCTCTTGCGAGCTTGCGAACGCGTTCATAGATATCGAACTTGGCACCAATGTCCACACCTACAGTCGGTCCATTTTGAGAATCAGCACATCTGAGATCGAGTGCAAGCCATTTCCCGGCACGCATTTCTGCTGATTGCCGCCCGATAGTGTGCCAACTGGATCCTCAACATCATGCAGGGCAATGGAGAGTTCCTTTTCCAGTGTAGAGCCATCTCGTCGATCTTTTTCCGATCAACGGCGCCAAATGCATTGGCGTATTCACTCCACTTTTCCGTAGAGATATTATCTGATATCGGCTGGCTCAAAAACAGCCCCTCTGTGACACGATCCGGGCAAATAGCCGATTCCGTTTTCTATTGCATCGCGAATACACGTAATCTGCGCAGGTTTTCCCGTTGATCTTGATCCTCACGCTCTGCGCCTGATGATATCCAAAGAGCGCCTCGGCAGTTCCGTGCGTCCGGATCCCAAAGAGGCCCGTAATGCCGACAATCTCCCCTTTTTTCAGCTGAAAGCTCACTCTTTGAAAGCCGTTTTCAAGGTACAGATCCTTGACCTCAAGGACCGTAGGAGCATCTTTCTCCTCGATAGGGAGAAGCGCTGCGTAACGATCTCTCGGCCCGTCATATGGTAGGTGAACTTATCCTGATTGAGATCTTTCGTACTTCCTCTGCAACATTATGTCCGCTGCGAAAATAGTAAACCGTTCCGCAATCTCAAACACCTCATCCAGTTTATGCGAGACAAAGAGAACAGCAATACCGCGCGACTGCAGATCACGAATGAGGCGAAGAGCGTCTCTACTTCCTTTTTGTCAGACCGGTGGTCGGCTCCATCCATAATGATCAAACGAGCATCATTGAGGAGAGCTCGACTGATTGCAATCATCTGACGCATGCCAAAGGTGAGATTTTTCGACGAGCTCATCGAGATCAATCGTCATATTGATTTTTGGAGAGTGCCGCAAGCGCAATCTCCCGCATACGCGCCTTATTTACAAAGTTACGCCCCTGATGCAACCTCCATATTCAGCGCGAGGTTCTCCTGAGACAGTCAATTGGGAAAGAGCGACAAATCCTGATAAATGACCTGAATTCCGTTTGTTATGGATGTCTGCGGTGTCATTCGGTCAAATATTTTTCCGTCAATTTCAAGGTGCCGGAATCGGGCGTATAGAATCCAGAAATAATATTGATAATGGTTGATTTTCCTGCAGCCATTCTCCCCTGCAGAGACAGTGAATTTCTCCCTTCCGTATCGAGAGGTTCACACCGTCAGTGCCTTGACGCCACGAAGTATTTCTTAATCACCTGCCGCCCTCAAAATGTAGTCAGACAAAGTCCCGCTCCTCCTTCCAAGATAGAACAAATACAGCAAAAGCGCAGAAGCCCGCCATGGACTGCCGCGCTTTTTGCGGGACATCCTATTGATTAGAAGTTGTAGTTATCGACGTTATCCTTGTTGATCGCAATCCAGCCTGCGCCCATGAAGACGACGCGGATTCTCCGGGCTGACCTGGAGCTTGCTGTACGACTTCAGGCCAGATCCATGCCGTCCTGCGGGGTCTTTCCCTCGAGGATCTGACGGCAAGAACACACATTGCATATCCCCGCCTCTGCAGGATCCCACAGCGTGATGTAGGGAGAGCGAGCCGTCCTTGATCAGCGTGCGGCACTCATTCGGCATACCAGTTCCGACAACGAACCTTGCCCTTCGGGTCCAAGCTCATTGATCGCACGCGCAATGCCCGGCGTATCCATGGAGCTGGTTCCAACAAATCCGGTGACCTCGGATGTGCTCTTGATGACTTCCTTCGCAACCTGATATGCCTTCTCCGAGTTGTTCTGAGACTCGACACGCTTCGGGTTGTCAAGCAGCTTCACATCGGGATACTTCGCCATCTGCTGATAGCAACAGCGCCATTTGCCCACTCGTTCTGCGAGGCGTTCGTGAGATGAGGCGACCATCGTCGTGTAGATTCCCTTGCCGCCCATTGCCTCCTGAGTTTGTCCATGATGAAGGCACCATATCCAGCGTTGTTAAATGCCTCGAGATCATAGTCTGCGTTCTTTGCAGGTCGATCCCTCGTGCGTAATAACGAGAATTCCTTGTCACGCGCTTCGCCGAGGACGGATCACACGCTGCAGGATCTACCGGAACAACGCAGAGTGCATTGATATCCTGGTTGATAACATCCTGGATAACCTGAACCTGCTGCGCCGCATCCGTTGCTGCCGGTCCCTTCTGGTAAGCAGTGATCCCGGTGTCAGCCGCGTACTGCTTCACGCCTTCTTCCATGCGCGCGAACCAGCCGTTGGAGGAATCCTTAACGACAACGGCGATCTTCCAGTCTTCTTCTCACCCTTCGTCGCAACATCCGTCGTCTCAACGACACGTGCCACTGAAGCCTTGTCCGCTCGGGGCAGCAGCCTGCTTTTCACCGCCCCGCCGCATCCGGCAAAGGACGGGCAGCAGGTGACCCCAAGAGCTACTGCCAAGAGTTTCTTTTCATGTTCATGATAAAATCCTCCTTGCTTTATACACCTGGAAAAAGACGAAAATTCGTATTTCCCTACATAACACCTTTTTGCAAAATTACGCAGCCATAGGGGCTGACGCTCCCCTGTTGAGATCGTCACAAAAGCCGTCTGCCTTATCATAGAAGCTAAAGCGGTCAATAAAACCAACGCAGTCTTCGCCCTCGGGCACGTTGTCCTTGACAGCAGCGATAAAATCATCCCAAACCTTTGGACGACCGATCTTCGCGCGCATCTCGTCCATCACATCCATAATCAGCACAGGATGTTTTTCATACTCGGTATCGAGCGGCATAAGCTTTCAGGATGCCATCGAGCATCTCCGCAGCACCAATACCGTCGGCATTGATTGTAATGCCATTTTTTTGCCATGGACACCGCCGGATAGAAATCATCCGCAATCACGACGAGATCTCCATGTCCCATGTCCGCCAGCGCCTTCAAAGGTCTGGACTGATGCACTTTGGAATACCTTTTAACATAAGCATTGCCTCCAATCCAATATCAGCTCATGGATATGAAAGAAAAGAATACGCATGATTACTCGATGTTGCGGTGACGGCCTCCATTGTTTCGGGGTCTCATGAAGGCGCTCCGTCAACATGATTGCCAGGATATCAAAGAGAAGAAAGAGATGCTGCTCGAAGAGATTTCCCATCGGCTGTTCCGACGGAATAGTACGTGGATCCTTTCCCTTGTATACCATTGCAGGGACGAAGAGACAGAGCATCTGCTTCGGACGGTGTGCGCTCATTCGGGGGCGCCTGTAATAACAAGACGCCGAGCGCCAGTCCGTCCTGCCTGATCAGCAGATAGTCAATATGACCAATACACCCAGAACCGTTGACCGCAATAAAGAGATACTCCAGCCTTCATCCGGGAGTCGTATCATCCCAGAGCCAATGTGTCTCTTTGCCAAGATGCATCAGCCGCATGGCGAATCCACGCGATGCAGTTCCTCTCGTCCGGCACCCGTAATGAATATGCGCTTGGCTGAGGCAATTTCCCTCATTGCACCGTCAAAGCTCCTCCGTGGACTGTGCTTCAAAAACCTTTTTTGTGCTCAAGAAGTATCGTTTGATAAAATGCTTCTATAGCTTTTCATCTTTTATGATTCTCCTCTCCACTTTTTCAGAACCTCGTAAAATTAGTTTCGTCGGAAGAAAGATCTCACTGACGTCCAGAGTCCTCTGAGCTTTCCCCTCTCCGCCTCGCAATTCGACGCGTAAGAAGGTCAATCGCATTACGCCCCATGCGGTAAACATCCCGATCGACAACGCTGAGAAAAATTCCTCCGTAATAAAGCATCTCGATCTCGTCAAATCCGATCGTGGAAACATCTTTGTCCAGCTTCATTCCAGACTCTCAAAATATCTGAGGCATCCGAGCGCGTCATATTATTCGAGGCAAATACCGCGGTCGGAGAGCTCCTGCTCCATCATTTGATGCATCACAGCATAGGCACGCTCCTGGTGAAAACTCCTGTGCAACGTATCGCATATCGATCTTCAGATTCCACTTAGCAAAAGCGGCCTGATATCCGAGCCACCGTTCGTTCCCCGGGCGGGAATTCTCGGGACCACGAATGGTAGCAATGCGGCGATGGCCTTCCTCCAGCAGACATTCTACTGCATCCATTGCCCCACGAAAGTCTTCCGTAAACACCCCATCAAAACGACCATGCTTGAGACTGCGGTCAATCAGAACAACAGGAACCCCAGCGTCCTCGAGTGCAAGGAGCCGCTTGCATGTTTCTTCGTTATCGGCATCCACGGGGATAACTAGGACGCCGGAGAGGCGTCTCTGTCTTTACCGAATCGAAGAATCGATGCTCCTTTTCAATATTGTCATCTGTTCCATAGAGAAAAATGTTGTAACCACTTTCATCAGCCGCATTTGTAATACCACGCAGGAGCTGTGAGAAGAAGGGATTCTCTATATCTGGTATCAGAAAGCCAATATTTCCAGTGTTTCCTGTACTGAGTTTTTCTTGCTATAGCGTTCGGTGTATAGTCAAGTTCTGCAATGGTTTGCAGAAGCCCTTTTTCCTCGTTGCTTCTCTGACATGAGGACTGCCATTTAATACACGCGACACCGTCGCCGAGGAAACTCTGCGCACATCGGGCAACATCGTATATATTAACACTCATTGCTGCGGCTCCTTTTTAGGGACTCCACGCCATCTCCTGAGAATAACTTC